>Ga0209941_1001401_pt1 | contig 16926 bp, 14 predicted proteins | sample ThiBiot_300_plan_FD_183945 | JGI IMG/M metagenome (GOLD analysis project Ga0209941, IMG submission 183945) | Wastewater bioreactor microbial communities from Cape Town, South Africa - Thiocy_solids_1 (SPAdes) | ecosystem: Engineered > Bioremediation > Thiocyanate > Unclassified | place: South... | reverse complement strand
ATCGGAAGCGATGTTGGCGTTGCGCGCCAGCGGGTCCTTCAGCTCGTCGAGCTTGACGGCCTTGGCCGCCTCGATCTCCTCGGGCGTGCGGTTGCGGATGAACACCGGCTTGCCGCGCCATTTCGCCGTCAGCGACATGCCGGCCTCCAGCGAGGAGACGTCGACCTCGACCGTGGACAAGGCCAGCGTCGAGGCGTCGGGGCGCATCTGGTCGATGAAAGGCCACGCCAGCGCGCCGGCGCCGACCACGCCGGCCATGCCGGTGGCGACGTACAGAAAATCACGACGGTTGGGATCTTCGATCTCGGTTGCGCTCACGGGTGCCTGGTCCTTTCGCCTCTGCCTGCCGAAAGCCGAGCCTTTTTCCCCGCTCAATCGCACCCGCCCGACAGCGCATGGCGAACAGGCTAGCGAATTCCTCCGGCATTTTGACTTCGGTTTATGCGTGAAGCCCCTTTTTGTCCAGTCGGGTGAATGGCAAAGGGCAGATTGTCGCGGGGAATACGGAAAAGGGCGGGTTGCGGCGCCGCCGACCGCCCGAAAGCCCCGCAAAAACCAGCTAGAGCCTTTCATAGCTACACGGAAGCGGTTCTGTTTCTCCGATGGCGATGCGATCCGCGCGGAGGACGGTGCAGGGCGTATCGGGGATACGGCCAAGTCCGGCCGACAAAGCGGGCGCGCGCCAGCGGGAAACCTTGCGGGCCGGGTGAATTCGAGCCAAATCCTTCGGCCTTCGCCTCGACCGTATCCCGATACGGCCTTCGGCAAAGCCCTCGACCTTGGCTCGAATTCCCTCCGGCAGAACGATTCCGTGTAGCTATGAAAGGCTCTAGCGGGCGCCGAGCCGCGCCAGTACCGCGCCGGGGATATCGTATTCGCGGATCGCCGCGTCGTGGCGGCGCAAACCGCACAGTTCGCGCTGGATGAAGTAGGCATGCACGGCCTCGGCCGCCGCTTTCAGCAGGACGGTGCGCTCGCCTTCCTCCTCGTTGTCGCGAAGCAGCGCCAGCGCCGCCGCCACCTTGTCGCCGGCCCGCCCGAGCGACGCCGCCTTTTCGGCGAGGATTTCCAGGCCGAGCACATCCGGGCCGTCGCCCTCTCCGGGCCGCCTGCCGAAATTCGAAGGCATCCTGACAGCCATGATTCGCCCCTATGCCGGCCGTGTTTCCTCGAGCGCGCTTTCCTCGTTGAACAGGAAGCCGCCCGACTGGCGCTTCCACAGCCGCGCATAAAGCCCGCCCAGCGCAACCAGTTCGTCATGCGTGCCCTGTTCGACGATGCCGCCGCCGTCGAGCACCACCAGCCGGTCGAGCGCGGCGATGGTCGACAGCCGGTGCGCGATGGCGATCACCGTCTTGCCCTGCATCAGTTTGGCCAGGTTTTCCTGGATCGCCGCCTCGATGTCGGAATCCAGCGCCGAGGTCGCCTCGTCCAGCACCAGGATCGGCGCGTCCTTCAGGAACACGCGGGCGATGGCGATGCGCTGACGCTGCCCGCCCGACAGCTTCACGCCGCGCTCGCCGACGAACGCATCGTAGCCGGCGCGCCCCTTGTTGTCGCGCAGACCGAGGATGAAGTCGTGCGCCTCGGCCTTCCTCGCCGCCGCCGTCACCGCCTCGTCGGCGGCGTCTTCCATGCCGAGCTTGATATTGTCGCGCAGCGAGCGGTGGAACAGCGCCGTGTCCTGGCTGACCACGCCGATATTGGCGCGCAGCGAATCCTGCGTCACTTTCGATATGTCCTGACCGTCGATCCGGATGACGCCGCCTTCGAGGTCGTAGAGCCTCAGCATCAGGTTGGCGAGCGTCGTCTTGCCGGCGCCCGACGGGCCGATCAGCCCCACCTTCTCGCCCGGCAGCACCACCAGGTCGATGCCGTCGAGCACGCCGCCGCCCTTGCCGTAATGGAAGGTGACGCCGTCGAAATCGATGCGCCCGCCGTCGACCTTGAGCTCGCGCGCAGCCGGCGCATCGGTGAGGCCGAGCGGCTGCGAGATCAGCGCCTTGGAATTCTCCAGCACGCCGAGATTGCGCAATATGCCGTTCAACTGCATCATCAGCCGGCCGAGCAGCATGTTGAGCCGAAGCACCAGCGACAGCGTGAAGGCGACCGCGCCGACCGTGATCAGCCCTTCCAGCCACAGATAGACCGAAAAGCAGGCGATCGCCGTGATCATGACGCCCGACAGCGCCGTCAGCGCCACGCGCACGCCGGTGAGCCGCCGGGTGAAGGGCTTGAGTTCGCCGAGATAGATGTCGAAGCCGCTGCGGATGTAGCGGTCGTCGCCGTCGGCCGAAAACAGCTTCAGCGTCTGCACGTTGGAGTAGGAATCGACGATGCGGCCGTTGATCATCGAGCCGGCTTCGGCCGTCGCCTCAGCATGCTTGCGGATTGACGGCAGGTAGAGCCGGGCGAGGAAGCCGAAGGCGGCGATCCAGACCACCACCAGCGCGGCCAGCCGCCAGTCCAGCCCCGCCACCAGCGCCAGCGTGGTGACCGTATAGACGATCATGAACCAGACCACCTCGATGAAGCTTTCCATCAGGTCGCCGGTCGCCTGCCCGGCCTGCCACACCTTGGTGGCGATGCGGCCGGCGAAATCGTTCTGGAAGAAGGAATAGGCCTGGCGCGAGACATGCCGGTGCGCCTGCCAGCGCACGAGGTTGAAGAAGCCGGGCACGATCGTCTGCTCGCCGACCAGCGCCGAAAGCGCGACGATGACGGTGCGGATGACCAGCACCACCGCGATCATGAACAGAAGCTCGGGACCGGCCGCCTGCCAAAGTGCTGCCCAGCTTCGCTCGGCCGGCAACTGGTCGAGCACGTCGACGATGCGGCCGACGAAATAGAACAGCCCGGCCTCCACCAGCGGCGCGATGCCGCCGATGACCAGCATGGCGAAGAAGGCGAGCTTCGCCTGCCCGACATAATGCCAGATGAAGCCGCCGACACTGGCCGGCGGCCTGAGATTCGCAGGTTCCCTGAAGGGGGAAACCCAGTTCTCGAACCAGCGGTAGAGAGGATCGAAAAACGTCATCGCGTACCATCGCTATCAGATGAAGCGCGCAAATGCCTGCCATCCGTGTCGATAGAAGGGCAGCCGTTCACTCCGCCGCCGCCTCCTTCGCCTCCGCCGGCCCTTCGTCGAGCAGGAAGCCGCCGGACTGGCGCTGCCACAACTGCGCGTAGAGCCCGCCCTTGGCGATCAGTTCGTCGTGCGTGCCCTCCTCGATGACGCTGCCCTTGTCCATCACCACCAGCCGGTCCATGGCGGCGATGGTGGAGAGCCGATGCGCGATGGCGATGACCGTCTTGCCCTGCATCAGCGTGTAGAGGTTTTCCTGGATCGCCGCCTCCACTTCCGAATCGAGCGCCGAGGTCGCTTCGTCGAGGATCAGGATCGACGCGTCCTTCAGCATGACGCGGGCAATGGCGATGCGCTGGCGCTGGCCGCCCGAAAGCTTGACGCCGCGCTCGCCGACATGGGCGTCGAAGCCCTTGCGCCCCTTGTGGTCGGCAAGCCCGCCGATGAAATCCATCACCGCAGCCCGTCTGGCAGCCTCGACCATCATTTCCTCGGTGGCGTCGGGGCGACCGTAGAGGATGTTGTCGCGCACGGAACGGTGCAGCAGCGAGGTGTCCTGCGTGACCATGCCGATCTGCGCCCTCAGCGAATCCTGCTTCACCGCCGCGATCTCCTGCCCGTCAACGAGGATGCGGCCGCTTTCGAGGTCGTAGAAGCGCAGCAGAAGATTGACCAGCGTCGACTTGCCCGCGCCCGAGCGGCCGACGATGCCGACCTTCTCGCCCGGCCGCACCGTCAGCGACAAATCGTCGATGACGCCCCTGCCCTTGCCATAGTGGAAGCCGATGCGCTCGAAGCGGATCTCGCCCCTGTCGACCACGATCTCCTTCGCGCCGGACTTGTCCTCGACCAGCCGCGGCAGCGAGATGGAGCCGATCCCGTCCTGCACCGTGCCGACGTTCTCGAACAGCGCCGACATCTCCCACATGATCCACTGCGACATGCCCCAAAGGCGCAGCACCAGGCCGATGACCACGGCGACCGCGCCGATCGAGACCAGGTCGCCCAGCCACAGCCAGATCGACAGCGCGGAAACCGCGAATAAGAGCAGCGAGTTGAGAAGATAGAGCAGGCCGTAGAGGCTGGTGACCAGCCGCATCGAGCGATAGACGGTATCCATGAAGATCGCCATGCTGTCGCGCGCATAGGTCGCCTCGCGCTTGGCATGCGAGAACAGCTTCACCGTCTGGATGTTGGCGTAGGAATCGACGATGCGGCCCGTCATCACCGAGCGCGCGTCCGCCTGCTCGGCCGAAACCCGGCCGAGCCGCGGAATGTAATACCACAACAAAAGCCCGTAGCAGGCGAGCCAGCCGAGCAGCGGCATCGCCAGCCGCCAGTCGGACGAGCCGACGATGAACAGCATGCCGAGGAAGTAGACGACGACGTAGTTGAGCACGTCGATGACCTTGACCACGCATTCGCGCACCGAAAGCGCCGTCTGCATCAGCTTGGTGGCGATGCGGCCCGCGAACTCGTCCTGGTAGAACGTCATCGACTGCTTGAGCAGGTAGCGATGCACGTCCCAGCGGATACGCATCGGGTAGTTGCCCATCAGCGTCTGGTCGTGCACCAGCGACTGCAACAGCGCCATGCCGGGCAACAGCACCACCACCACGAACGCCATCGCCGCCAACTTCCAGCCTTCGGTTTGCAGGAAGGTCTCGCGGTTTTGCGCCGACAGCCAGTCGACGATGTGGCCGAGGAAGCCGAACATCCACACTTCGGCGAGCGCGATCGCCGTGATCAGCAGACCGGTGGCGGCGATATAGGGCCATGCGCCGCGCGTATAGTGCATGCAAAACGCAACCAGCGTTTTCGGCGGCTCCACGGGCTCGGTCGCGGGAAACGGATCGAGCCTTTTTTCGAACCATTCAAACATCGTCGTTCTCGTTCAGAAAGGAAAGGAGGCCCGACGCCGGCGATCCGGGAAGGCGCTCAAACGGGTGAAATCGTGAGGAAAACATCAAAGGTCGCTTTCGAAAACCGGAACCGGGATTCGGCGGGACGCGTGCGACTTTGCCTGAAACCTAAAGGAAACGTCGAACCGGAACCGCCGGCGGACAGCTATGCCGCGCGAGGGGTGGATTGGTGTAGACGCGCATCATCCGCTTCCCCTCCTTCGGTTCGGGTTGACAATGGTTTCTCTTTAGACGCATTCGATCGCAATGACCAGCCACGGCCGGAAACCATGACCAAGCTTCCCGCCATAGTGGCCGATGCGCCACATCCGGGCGAGGCCTGACGTGCGGCGCCCCGGCATCGCGCTCTACCAGCCCGACATCGCCGGCAACACCGGCACCATCCTGCGGCTGGCGGCCTGCCTCGGGCTTAGCGTCCACATCATCGAGCCGGCCGGCTTCGACCTTTGCGACCGCAACCTGAGGCGCACCGGCATGGATTATCTCGAAATGGCGGCGCTGACGCGCCATCTCGACTGGCAAAGCTTCGAGGAATGGCGAAGGAGCGAAGGCCGGCGGCTGGCGCTTCTGACGACGAAGGCCGCCCTGCCCTATACGCGCTTTTCCTTCGCGCCGGACGACATCCTGCTTTTCGGCCGCGAATCGGCCGGCGTGCCCGGCCACGTGCACGAGGCGGCGGACGCCCGGCTCACCGTCCCCATGGTCCCGGGCGCGCGCAGCATCAATCTCGCGCTGTCGGTGGCGATGACGGCCGGCGAGGCGCTGCGCCAGCTCAATCCGCCACCGGCAGGCGGCGCATCGTGAACTCGATGACATCGCCGGGCCGCTCGAACCAGCTTTCGATCTCGGTCCAATAGGCCTGCTTGGGGAAGCGCTCGAACCATTCGCGCGCCTTGAGCCGCGCGTCGTCCCGGGAAAGCACGAAGGTTTCGCGTACGAAGCCGTCGCGCGGCCGGCCCGCGCGCTCGGCGCGGCTGCGGTCCAGTTGCTTCTTCAGCCCGTCCAACGGCGGCCGCGCGGGAGTACGCATGAAAGAACTCCTTGACCCGGATAAAAGACAAACTAGGGATCGCACCGTTAAAAGACGAGTCATTTGTCGGGCCGATCGGGTCCGCAAGCGGAGGCGCCAGTGCAGCGACCTGACATTCCGGCCGGGCTGCCGGCCGATATCGAGGCAAAGAAGGATACGGCGAGAGCCTGGTTCGAGGAACTGCGCGACCGCATCTGCACCGCCTTCGAGAACGTCGAGGACGAACTGGCGGGACCGCAGGCCTCCTGGGCGCCGGGCCGCTTCGAGCGCGCGCCGTGGCTGAAGGACGAGGGCGCGGGCGGCGGCGGCACCATGGCCATGATGCGCGGCCGCGTCTTCGAGAAGGTGGGCGTGCACACCTCGACGGTGTTCGGCGAGTTCTCGCCCGAGTTCCGCGGCCAGATCCCGGGCGCGGAGGAGGACCCACGCTACTGGGCAAGCGGCATTTCGCTGATCGCGCATCCATGGAACCCCAACGTGCCGGCCGTGCACATGAACACGCGCATGGTAGTGACCTCGCGGCAGTGGTTCGGCGGCGGCGCCGACCTGACGCCGGTGCTGGAGCGCCGCCGCACGCAGGACGACCCCGACACCGTCGCTTTCCATGAAGTGATGCGCCGCGCCTGCGAGCGCAACGCGGCCGTCGCCGACTACGACAGGTACAAGGCCTGGTGCGACGAGTATTTCTACCTTCCGCATCGCGGCGAGCCGCGCGGCATCGGCGGCATCTTCTTCGACTGGCTGCATTCGCAGGAGGACAAGGGCGGCTGGGACGCCGATTTCCAGTTCGTGCAGGAGGTCGGCCGCGCCTTCCTCGTCGTTTACCCGCATCTGGTGCGCGGGAACTTCAACGACAACTGGACCGACGGCGACCGCGAAGAACAACTGATCCGCCGCGGCCGCTACGTCGAGTTCAACCTGCTTTACGACCGCGGCACCATTTTCGGCCTGAAAACGGGCGGCAACGTCGCCTCGATCCTGTCGTCGATGCCGCCCGAGGTGAAATGGCCGTGAGGGAAGCCTCCCGGGCGCTCGGGCACTTCGACAGACCGAGTGCCTAAACATCGCTTTTTCATAGGCTTTTTTACCACTCGCAAACCCTTTCGACGGTTATTCGCCGCCCCGGGGCCGCGGCTTACCAATTCGCAACCGACCGCTGCTTTCATGCCCCCGCGCATATGCATCTTGCGCTTTTGGGGGTCTTGGCATGTTGAAACGCTTTCTGGGCGACCGGTCGGGCAACTACGCGATCCTGCTGGGGATCACGACGCTGCCGCTGCTCCTGGCGATCGGCTTTGGCGTCGACTACGTGCGCTACGTCTCGGCGAAGCAGCATTTGCAGGACCTGACGGACGCCGCGTCGCTTGCGGTGGCGGGTTCACCCGAGCGTGACGACGCCAAGCTGCGCGCGCTGGCCGCCAAGATGGTCGGCGGCAACGCGTCCGACAGCCGCATCGAGAACGTCACGGTCGCTTCGCTCGACATCGACAACGACCAGGTCGACCTTGCCCTCGACGGCGACATCCCGACCTATTTCATGGGCCTGGCCAACATCCACCGGCTGTACGTCGAGACCTCGGCGCTGGCGATGCGCGCCGTCACCGGCAGCGTGGAGGTGGCGCTGGTGCTCGACAACACCGCCTCAATGCTGAACAACGACAAGATCGGCACCCTGAAGACCGCCGCAGCGGCGCTCGTGACCGAGCTTTTCAAGAGCAAGGACGCAAACGTCAGGATCGGCCTCGTGCCCTATGCCGAATACATCAACATCGGCATGGCCAACCGCAACGCTGCATACCTTTCCGTTCCGGCCGACTACGACAATGTCGTCAAGGGCACATGCAAGACCATCACCGAGGAAAACGGCCAGTGCCTGGAAGTATCGCCGAAGACCACCTGCACGGGCTATCGCGACGGCGTTCCCTATACCTATTCCTGCGGCGGCGGATGCACAAAATACGAGAAGATCAAGGTCACCCCGTACGAGGTGTGCTCGGCCGACAAGGTACAGACCTTCAAATGGTACGGCTGCATCGGCTCGCGCGTTGACACGGGCACCCGCAAGCTCGTGCTTGACGACCAAAGCCCCTCGATCCTCTATCCGGGACGGATGAATGCCAACAAAGTCCAGGAGTGCGTGACCGAAATACTTCCGCTGACAAGCAGCGAATCGACCGTACAAAGCGCGATCACCGGCATGATCACCGGACGTAGCGGCTATGAACCCAACACGTATATTCCCGCCGGCATGATCTGGGGCGTGAACGTCCTGTCGCCTTCGGCACCGATGACCGAGGGAGCCGATTATGACGAGGAAAACACGAACCCCCGCAAGGTGATCGTCCTGATGACGGACGGGCTGAACTCCCGGTCCGTCCAGAAAACCGGCGCCAACGCAGGCTTTTACAACACCGCCAACACGCCCGAACAGCAGACGCCCGTCAACACGGACACCGAAACCGTCTGCACCTATGCGAAGTCGAAGAAGATCGAAGTCTTCTCGATCGCCTTCATGGTCGATGACGGCGCCGGCAAGACGATGCTCCAGAATTGCGCCACCGATGCGAACCACTATTACGACGCCTCGGATTCCAGCAAGCTGCTGGCGGCTTTCTCCGGAATTGCGCAATCGCTGAGCCAGGTTCGTCTGGCACGGTAGGACTACCGCCAAAAGCGGACGCGACATTTCCCGCCTTTCGCAACCTTGTCGGCCTGTTTCGTGTTATGCTTGTCTTCCGACAGGACGAGGAAAGGAGGAATCCCATGAAGGAATTTCATTGCGGGTCGCTTGTCCCCGGCTGCGAATGGCACACGCGTGCCGACGAAGAGGCCGAGGTCATGCGCCGGGCCGTCGAGCATATGCGCGAGACGCATGGCGAGACCGTGATCCGCGAGACGATGGTGGAGGCCATCCGCTCGCGTATCGAAAAGGTCCGCGACGCGGCCTGATCACGGTGCGATCTGACGCGCGGCGCGTTCGAGCAGATCGCCGCGCGTCAGCGTGAACCCCGACTCGATCCAGTCGTTTTCGAGCGCCTTGAGCGCGGCCCCGAGCTTCGGACCGGGCACGGCGCCGAGCGCCGACAAATCGGCTCCCTTGACGGGAAAGACCGGCTTTTGCCATTTTTCCGCGAAGGCAAGCTGGCGGGAATAGCCGCCGGCCGCCGTCAGCGCTTCGTCCTCTTCGGCGGCGCGCGCCCGCGCCGTCGCCAGCGCCAGCCGCAGCCGGTCGACGATGCCCTGGCGGCCGCCGCGATAGAGCCGGCCGGCCAGCCGCGCCTCGCTCGCGCCGGGTTCGGGCACGCCGGCGAGGCTCCATTCCCTGAGCCGCCCGGCCTCCCGCGCCGACAGCCTGAGCCGCCCGGCCAGCGCCTTCATGCGTTCGGCGTCCGGCGGAACCACCGCTTCCAGCCGCAAAAGCGGATCCGGCGGCCAGCCGAGATCCCGCTCGGCCTTGACCAAAGCGTGGATCGCGTCGATGCCCCATTTGTCGCTTTCGGGCAGAACCCGCGCCAGCACGCCGGACTGGCGCATCCACAACAGCGCGCGCGAAGGTTCCGGCGCGGAAAAAAACTTCTTCAGTTCCGCCCAGACGCGCTCGGCCGAAAGCCGGTCAAGGCCGTCCTTCAGCCGCGCACAGGCTTTCAGCCCCTCGCCATCGGGGCGGCCATCGCCATACCAGGCGAAAAAGCGGAAAAAGCGCAGGATGCGCAGGTAGTCCTCGCGGATGCGCTGCTCGGGGTCGCCGATGAAGCGCAGCCGCCGCGCCGCGACATCGGCGAGGCCGCCGACGAGATCGATCACGGTGCCGTCGGCCTCGGCGTAAAGCGCGTTGATGGTGAAATCGCGCCGCTCGGCATCCGCCTTCCAGTCGCGCCCGAACGAAACCCTGGCATGGCGGCCGTCGGTTTCGACGTCGGCGCGCAGCGTCGTCACCTCGAACGGCCGCCCGCCGGCAACGACGGTCACGGTGCCGTGCTCGAAGCCGGTCGGCACCGCCTTGAAGCCCGCCGCCTCGGCCCGGCGCACGGTTTCGGCCGGCAGGACCGTGGTGGCGATATCGACGTCGGCCACCTTCTCGCCGATCAGCGCGTTGCGCACCGCGCCGCCGGCGATGCGCGCCTCCTCGCCGTTCTCGTTGAGTACGGCAAGCAGGTGCTGCAAATGCTTGTCGCCAAGCCAGTCGGCCTTGCCGGCAAGGGTCACGCTCACGCGTAGAGCCTTTCGTAAAGGGTGCGGATGATGCCCGCCGTCACGCCCCACACCCGCTGCCCGTCATAGGGAGGCATCTCGTAGAAGAACCATTCGAGGTCGTTCCACATGCGGCTCGTGCGGTGATGGTTGGCCGGGTCCATCAGGAAGGAAAGCGGCACCTCGAACGCGGCATCGACCTCGTCGGGGTTGAGACGGAGCGAAAAGCCCGGCTGCACGATGCCGAGCACCGGCGCGATGCGGTAGCCGCTGCCGGAAACATAGTCGGGCATGCGCCCGATCACCTCGACATGGCTTTCCGGCAGGCCGACCTCCTCCCACGTCTCGCGCAGCGCCGCGGATTCGGGCGTCGGATCGCTCGCATCGATGCCGCCGCCCGGAAAGGCCACCTGCCCCGAATGGTTGCGCAGCTTCTCGGCGCGCCTGGTCAACAGCACGGTCGCCGTCCTTCCGTGGTCGACCACCGGCACCAGCACCGCCGCGTCGCGCAGCGTCCCGGCCGCCGCCAGACGCGCATGGCCGGGGTTGAAGCGATGGTCGCCGAAATCCTCTCCTGCCGTCACCTGCGGCTGGTGGGCGGCGCGCGCGCGGAAATCGGCGGCCGAAAAAGGCGGAAGCGCGCGCATGTCCATCACGCGCTCAACCGCCTCAGGCTTTCGGCCGGCATGATCGGATAGACCTCGCCGGCCGAGCGCACGGCGAAGGCAAGCGTGCCGTCGACCATGATTTCCTCGCCATGGCTGACCAGTTCGTACATCACCGGCCGCGCGACCAGCGCTTCCAGCCGCCCGCGCACCAGCACATAGGGTTTCAGCCCGCCTGTCCCGTCCTCGTCGACGAAGCGCAGCGGATGGCCCGGCCCGACCTCGACCACGTCGCCGACATTGGTGCGGAAGGTGATCACTTGCCCGGCGCCCTGCCCCGAGACATCGACCTCGACCGCCACGAAGGGCGCGTCCGCGACGCGGATGCCGACGCGCTCCACCGGCGTCACCAGATAGGTTCCGCCGTCCTCGTCCTTGCGCAGCACGGTGGAGAAAAGCCGCACCAGCGGCATGCGGCCGATCGGCGTGCCCATGTAGAACCAGGTGCCGTCCCGGGCGATTTCCATGTCGATATCGCCGCAGAAGGGCGGATTCCAGCGTTCCACCGGCGGCAACCCCTTGCCGGCGCGCGCGGCGCGTGAAATCAGGGCCTCGAGCCCGCTCGCATCCCGGGCGTCGGCAAGCGTGTCGTGTCTTTGGGAAACGGGATCGGCCATCGTCACGAAATAGTCACTGTTGTTGCGCTTGTCAGCCTATGGCTGTGATTTAAGTTTGTCCAAGGTGCAACACGAGCCACGAATCGCGGCTATGATCGTGCGGCTCGACATTCCCGGAAGCAAGGATCGATGCTGCATGAGTGTGATGGTCAAGGAAAGCCCCGCCGGTGAAAAGGAGACGATCGACCTGGCCGAAAAGGCGCTGGCCGACATCTCCCGTATCCGCGAAGGCGTCGGCCGCATCATCTTCGGCCAGGAAAGCGTGGTCGAACGCACGCTGGTGGCGCTTTTGGCCGGCGGCCACGCGCTCCTAGTCGGCGTGCCCGGCCTCGCCAAGACCAAGCTGGTGGAAACGCTGGGCGTGGTGCTCGGCCTCGACACCCGCCGCATCCAGTTCACGCCCGACCTGATGCCCTCCGATATCCTCGGTTCCGAGGTGATGGAGCAGGACGAGGGCGGCAGCCGCTCCTTCCGCTTCATCGCCGGGCCGATCTTCGCGCAGCTTCTGATGGCCGACGAGATCAACCGCGCCTCGCCGCGCACGCAATCGGCGTTGTTGCAGGCGATGCAGGAATACCATGTCACGATCGCCGGCGCCCGCTACGACCTGCCGGCACCGTTCCACGTGCTGGCGACCCAGAACCCGCTGGAGCAGGAAGGCACCTATCCGCTGCCGGAAGCGCAGCTCGACCGCTTCCTGATGCAGATCGACATCCTGTATCCCGAACTGGATGCCGAGCGGCGCATCCTCATCGAAACGACCGGCACCGAGGACGCGAGGGCGCAGAACGTGCTTTCGCCCGAGCGCCTGAAGGAGATCCAGACGCTCATCCGCCGCATGCCGGTGCCCGAAAGCGTGGTCGAGGCGATCCTGAAGCTGGTGCGCTCGGCCCGGCCCGGCCAGGGTCCCGGCGACGCTGGGATCGACAAGCTGGTCGCCTGGGGACCGGGACCGCGCGCCAGCCAGGCGTTGATGCTGTGCACCCGCGCCCGCGCCCTTTACGACGGCCGTCTCGCTCCCTCGGTCGACGACGTGCGCGCGCTGGCCGAGCCGGTGCTGCAACACCGCATGGCGCTGACCTTTGCCGCGCGCGCCGAAGGCACCAGCGTTCGTGACGTGATAGCAAGGCTCGTGAAAGACATCTGATGGCACGGATAGGCGAAGTCCAGTCGCCGGCACAGGCGCGCGATGCGCTCGCCCGCGGCCGGCTGCGCGCTTCGCTGATGCCGGACCTTCTCGTCGAGGCCCGCCGCATCGCCAACACGGTGATCTCCGGCTGGCACGGCCGCCGCAAGCGCGGCATCGGCGAGAATTTCTGGCAGTTCCGGCCTTATGTCGACGGCGACCCGGCCCGCATCGACTGGCGGCGCTCGGCCCGCGACGACCATATCTACGTGCGCGACAGCGAATGGGAAGCGGCCCATACCGTCTGGCTGTGGGCCGACCCCTCGCCCTCCATGCTCTACAAGTCGGCGGCGGCCGAGGTTTCCAAGCAGTCGCGCGCGCTGGTGCTGGCGCTTGCCCTGGCCGAGCTTCTGTCGCGCGGCGGCGAGCGCATCGCCTGGCCGGGGCTGGCCGACCCGTTCGCCGCCAGGAACGGCGCCGAGCGCATGGCCGCCCATCTCGCCGCCCGGCTGACGCAGGCCGACGACCTGCCGGCCCGGCCCGACCTTTCGGGCGTTCGCCGCTTTTGCGACGTGGTGCTGGTGAGCGACTTCCTCGATCCGGTCGAGGAAACGGCGGCATGGCTCGGCGACCTCGCCCGGCGCGGCATCCGCGCGCATCTGGTCGAGGTCGCCGACCCGGCCGAGGAAAGTTTTCCCTATACGGGCCGCACCGAATTCACCGATCCCGAGACCGGCGCGAAGCTGACGGCCGGCCGCGCCGAGATGCTGGGCGAGGCCTATCGCCGGCTTTACCTCGCCCGCCGCGAGGAACTCTCCGCATGGTGCCGGCGGCTCGGCTGGAGCTTCACCACCAACCATACCGACCGGCTCGCCTCCGAAGCGCTGGCACGCGTCCATCTGGCCATGAGCGACGGCGGCTTTGACGGGAGCGCGCGGGGATGAGTGCCAGAGCCGGAAAGGCCGACGTTGTGCTTCATACCCCCACCCCTGACCCCTCCCCTCAAGGGGGAGGGGAATTCAGAGAGATGTCCGCCAAGTCCCCCTCCCCCTTGAGGGGAGGGGTCAGGGGTGGGGGTAATGTAGCCCGCAAAGATAGCCGACGCTCTCCCGCGAGGCCGGCGCCATGAGCTGGCTGCCGCTTTCCTTCGGCGCGCCCATGGTGCTGTGGGGCCTCTTGGCGCTGCCGGTGATCTGGTGGCTTTTGAAGCTCACGCCGCCGCGGCCGCAGACGGAGGTCTTCCCGCCGCTGAAAATCCTCGCCCGCGTGCTGAGGCGGGAGGAAACGCCGCAGAACAGCCCGTGGTGGCTGACGCTTTTGCGCCTCATGCTGGCGGCGCTGGTGATCGCCGCCCTCGCCGAACCGGTGTTCAACCCGCGCGAGGCGCTGCCCTCGCAAGGCAGCGCCCTTGCGCTCGTCATCGACAACGGCTGGGCCGCCTCCCCCGACTGGCGCAAGCGCGTGGCCACCGCCGAGCGGCTGATCGCCGACGCCGGGCAAAAGGGCGAGCCGGTCGTCCTCGCCTTCACCGCGGAAAAGCCGAACGCCGAGATCGGCCCGTTCGACGCCGCCGCCGCCCTCGACCGGCTGCGCGCGGCAGTGCCCCGCCCGGTGCCGACCGACCGACCGGCGGTCTACCGGCGCGTCGCCGAAACGCTCGCCCGAACGCCCGGGGCCAGCGTCGCCGTGCTGACCGACGGGCTGGCCGCCGGCGGTGACGAACAGGCTTTCAGGACGCTTTTTTCTAATGCCGTCGCCAATGTCGTCTGGGTGGAGCCGGACCGGCTCGACGCCATCGGGCTTGCCGCGACCGAAAACGACGTGGACGGCTTTGCCCTGACCGCGATCCGTGCGGCCGGCGACCCTGCCCCGCGCCAGGTGACCGCAGGCGCCTTCGACGACAAGGGAAGGCGCATCGCCGATGCCACGCTCGCCTTCGGGCCGGGCGAGACGAAAGGCACCGGCACGATTGCGGTGCCGTTCGAACTGCGCAACGACTTCTCGGCGATCGCGCTCGACGGCGAACGGCATGCCGGCGCGGTGCGCGTGCTCGACGACAGTTCCCGGCGCCGCCGCGTCGGACTTGTCTCGCAGGCCGAGGCCGACCAGGCGCAGCCGCTGTTGTCGCCGCTCTACTACATCCGCCGCGCGCTTTCCCCGTTCGCCGACCTGGTCGAGCCCGAGAGCGCCGACCTCGCCGACGCCATCCCGCAGCTCCTCGAGCGCAAGCCGGCGATGATCGTCATGGCCGATGTCGGCACCGTGCCGGCGCAGGCGCGCCGACGGCTGGCCGAATGGGTCGAAAACGGCGGCACGCTGGTGCGCTTCGCCGGCCCGCGCCTTGCCGCCGCCGGCGGCGACGACGATCTTCTGCCGGTGCGCCTGCGCGCCGGCGAGCGCTCGCTGGGCGGCGCCCTGTCGTGGACGACGCCGCAGCCGGTGGCCGAGTTTCCCGCGACCGGCCCGTTTTCCGACCTGCCCGCTCCCGCCGAAGTGACGGTCAGCCGGCAGGTCCTGGCCGAACCCGGTCCGGACATCGCCGAGCGCAGCTGGGCGAGCCTCGCCGACGGCACGCCGCTGGTCACCGGCATGAAAAAAGGCAAGGGCACGCTGGTCCTGTTCCACACCACGCCGGAAGCGACATGGTCGAACCTGCCGATCTCCGGCAGCTTCGTCGAAATGCTGCGCCGCATCGTGCAGCTGGCGCGCAACCAGGGAACGGTCGCCGCCGGGCAGGACGCGCCGGGCGCGGCGCTTGCGCCCTATCGCATGATCGCCGCCGACGGCGCGCTGGTGCCGCCGACGCCGGAGGCGCGGCCGCTGACGCCCGCCCCGGACGCGCCGGTGACGCTGGAGAACCCGCCCGGCCTCTACGGCTCCGAGGCCGGCGTCGTCGCGCACAACCTTCTTGCCGCCGACGCCGCCCTGACGCCGCTTCAGCGCCCCGAGATCGAGGTGCCGGTCGTCGCCATGCGCTACGCCTTCGACGAATCGATCCGCCTCAAGGGCTCGCTGGTGGCCGCGGCACTGGCGCTGATGCTTCTCGACACGCTGGCGGTGTTGTGGATGGGCGGCCTGTTCTCGCGCCGCGGAGGCCGCCGCCGCGGAGCGGCGACCACGGCCGCCCTGCTGATCGCGGTCGCGACCCTGTCCATCCACGCCGACCCTTCCCGCGCCGACGATTCGAAGCCGGGCGATGCGGCGGCCATCGAGGCCATCGCCGGGACCCGCATCGCCTATGTGCTGACCGGCGAGCCGAACGTCGATGCCGTCAGCCGCGCCGGCATAGAGGGACTGAACCATTTCCTCGTCGATAAAACGGCGCTCGAGCCGGGCGAACCGGCCGGCGTCGACATAGCGCGCGACGAACTGTCCTTCTATCCGCTGATCTACTGGCCGGTCGACGCCGCCGCGCCGATGCCGAGCGAGGCGGCGATCGCGCGCGTCGACGCCTACATGAACCAGGGCGGCACGGTGCTGTTCGACACGCGCGACCAGCTCTCGTCCGGCATCGGCGCGGCCGGCGCCAGCCCCGCCACCCAGCGCCTGCGCGACATCCTCGCCAACCTCAACGTGCCGCCGCTGGAGCCGGTGCCGCCGGACCACGTGCTCACCAAGTCGTTCTACATCATGCCCGAATTCCCCGGCCGTTTCTCCGGCAGCCCGCTGTGGGTGCAAGCTTCGCTCGACACCGACAATGCCGACGAGCGCCCGGTGAAGGCCGGCGACGGGGTTTCGCCGATCATGATCACCGGCAACGATCTTGCCGGCGCATGGGCCGTCGACGCCGACGGCGCGCCGCTCCTGCCGACGGTGCCCAACGATCCGATGCAACGGCTCTATGCGCTGCGCGGCGGCGTCAACATCATGATGTACATGCTGACCGGCAACTACAAATCCGATCAGGTGCACGTGCCGATCCTGCTCGAAAGACTGGGGCAGTAGGAATGTCGATCGGCCTTCTAAGCACCCCCGCTCCGTCTTGCTTCGCAAGCCACCTCTCCCCCTGCCCGGGGGAGAGGAACCCAAACTGGAGAAGCGCTGGCGCTACGGCCATATTTCCTCTCCCCCGGGCAGGGGGAGAGGTGGTCCGAAGGACCGGAGTGGGGGTGGTTGACCCCTATGCCGAGGTCGCCCCATGAACTGGTCGCTCGCCTTCGAACCGCTGTTTTCATGGCCGGTGCTTGCGGCGATGCTCGCCCCGCTCGGCGCGCTTGCGCTGGTCGGCCTGTGGTTTGCCCGGCGCGGTGCATGGCTGCGCGCGCTGGCGTTGGCGGCGCTGGCGGCGGC
>Ga0209941_1001388_pt1 | contig 17018 bp, 9 predicted proteins | sample ThiBiot_300_plan_FD_183945 | JGI IMG/M metagenome (GOLD analysis project Ga0209941, IMG submission 183945) | Wastewater bioreactor microbial communities from Cape Town, South Africa - Thiocy_solids_1 (SPAdes) | ecosystem: Engineered > Bioremediation > Thiocyanate > Unclassified | place: South... | reverse complement strand
GAGAATTTCTACGAGTGGGCGCCGGCCGACGTGCGCATCGGCACTCTGACCGTCAATCTGCGTCCGACGGACAAGCTGCGCATAGACGCTACCTATCGGCAGCAACGTTACGACCGCCGCACCGACGGCAGTACCGTCTTCGTGCGCCATATCCCTCGGGTCAAGGCGGAGTATCAGATAGCCCGTCCGCTATTCGTGCGACTCATTGGCGAGTACGACCTGAGCCGCCAGGACGCGCTACGCGACGACTCCCGCACTGGCGGCCGCCTCCTCGTTCCGCAGTTCGACGGGTCGATCGGCTACGACAATGGTGGCCGCCGCAACGTGTTCCGCGGGGACGCGCTGATCTCCTACCAGCCCATGCCGGGCACGGTCTTCTTTGCTGGCTATGGGAGCCTCCTGCGAGAGGATGAGCCGCTCCGCTTCGGCCGCACACTGCACAGGATGAGCGATGGGTTCTTCGTGAAGGGGAGCTACCTGTTCCGGATGTGACGGCTGTGAGCACATGGAACATGGTGCGCGCAGCGGTGGTCACGAGCATGGGAACACGGTCTGGCGCGGCTCGGTGCGGCGAACAGCAGACGGCGGCCAGCTAGACGCCGCCACACTTCGCGCATCCCCATCCGTCGTCTCCATCCACCACCAGTCCCTGGCAACGGGAGCAGGGGAGGGCGCGCCGACGCGCGCCGACCCGGAGCGTGAAGGCACAGGACGGATCGGGGCAGAGATAGTACCCGCCGCTGGTAGCCGGCACGACGTCCAGGAAGCGCACCTCGCAGCGCGGACAGGGCTTTCGTACTGGACGTTGGGCGTCGGAGGCATCGGGGATAGTGGCCGCAGCTCCCCTGGCCGTCGAACTGGCTGATTTTCGCCGCGAGTCCTTGCCGGGTGGCGGGTCCAGCCACTCCACGTAATCGCAGGCTCCGGTGGGCAGCCCGTAGCGCACGCAGCCCCAGAACTTCACCCCTTTCCTCTTCCCCCGTCGTTCCAGAAGTGTGGAGCCACACCTGGGGCAGCCGCCGGGCTTCGTTCGCGCACGTACATCACGCATCATGTTACACGCCGGACAGGCCAGGAAGGTGCCCTTCTTCTTCCGTCGCGAGAGCTTGCGATAGGCGGCCTCGCCGCAGCGGTCGCAGGCGAGCGCGGTCTCCTCACCCTGCCCGCCTGCAGCTCCGAGGGCGCCGACCGGTCCACCTTTGCGCCGCGAGCGGCCAGTGAGTCCCTGGTCGACGCGATAGGCCGCTGCCCGCGGCAGGGCATCCTGCATGGCCGCACGAAAATCGTGGTACCAGCGGCGCAGATAACTCTGCCGCGTCTCTCCGTCGTCCCGCCGCTCGATGCGGTCCAGCGCAGACTCCATTGCCGCCGTGTACTCCTCCCCCACCAGCGTCGGCAGGCTGGCCGAGAGGAGGCCGTCCACCTGGAGGCCGAGTGCGGTCGGCTGGAGGACGCGTCGGGTGAAACCCTTGCGGGTCTTCCCGGACGATCGGGCGTGCGCGGCCATATCGCCCTCGTCACCGTCAGCCTGGCCAGCGACTCCCTTCCCCGCGGCGGCCACGGCCGTGGTGGTCTCGACGACGTAGTCACGGCGGAGCAGGGTCTCTATTATGCTGGCGAAGGTGGCCGGTCGGCCAATTTCACTCAATTCCAGCTTGCGTATGAGCGCGCCGGTGTCGTAGCGCGATGGGGGCGAGGTACGCTTCTCGGCGATCGCGTACTTGCCCGGCGTCAACCGCTGGCCCGCACTCACCTGCGGAAGTTCGTGCTCCTCCTGGCGTGCGTACGGCCGCCAGTAGTGCAGGAAGCCAGCCTCCACAAGTACCGCTCCCTCGGCGGCAAAGGGAACCGGACCGGCGTCTACCCGGATCGTCGTCCTGTCAAGGACCGCTGGGCCGCACTGGGAGGCGAGGAAGCGGGCGCGGATCAGCGCATAGAGGCGCTCGGTTCCCGCCGGCGGGGAGTCGTCCCCTTCCAGCGCCGTCGGGCGGATAGCCTCGTGGGCGTCCTGGGCTCCATCCCTGGACCGTGCCTGCGGAGGGCGCTCGGGGAGGGCATCCGGGTGGTGCGCTTCGATATGCTGTCGCGCCATCTGCGCCGCCGCATCGCTCACGCGTACCGAATCGGTGCGATGGTAGGTGATGTAGCCGGCTTCGAAGAGCGCCTGCGCCTGGCTGGCCGTCTGCCTGGCCGACAGGTGCAGCTTGCGACTGGCGTCCTGCTGGAGCGTCGACGTGCTGTACGGTGGCTCGGGCCGCCGCTCCGTGCGCCGGCGATCCACCGCCCGGACGATGTGAGGATGGCGTCCAGCCTCGTCGCGCATGGACTGGGCGGCCTCGCGCGCGGGGAACCGTCGCGCCTGGAACCTTCCCGCCCAGCGAGTCGCGCTGTCCGGCTGCGCCACCACCTGGTCGTCTGGCTGCGCTGGAACCACGGCGTCGAACCCTTCACCATAGCCCACGCCCAGGGTCCAGTAGTCCACGGGCACGAAGGCGAGTATCTCGCGCTCGCGCTCGCACAGCAGGTGGAGCGCGGGAGTCTGGACACGACCGGCCGACGACGCGCCGGCAGGCCAGCAGATCTCGCTGGAGACGTCGAAACCGACCACGCGATCGAGCACGCGTCGGGCGCGTTGGGCGTCCACACGGGCGAGGTCGATCACGCGTGGCCGGGCGAGGGCGGAGAGGACCGCCGCCGCCGTGATCTCGCGGAATTCCACCCGGCGTTCCCCGCGCCCCAGCCCCAGCTCGCGCGAGAGATGCCAGGCTATCGCCTCACCTTCGCGATCAGGGTCGGTGCCCAGCAGCACGCGGTCAAAGCCACCCGTCTTGACGAGCGCCCGCAACTGGCCGATGACCTTCGCGTTCGTGACCTCGTAGCGCTCCTCGAGCGTCACCAGGTCCACTCCGTAATCCCTTCCCGGCAGATCACAGACGTGGCCGACAGAGGCCCTGACCACGACATCCCGCCCCAGAAAGCCCTGGATCTTGCGGGCCTTGTTCGGCGACTCGACTATGAGAAGCGTGGATGCCATATCCTGAATCTACCGCCTCGGCACTCGAGATCCCGTGCCATCGCTTCGGCGAGTACGCACGGTGTCAGGGTGACCACGGCTGTCGAGCTGACTCCGGCCGGATCACACGACGCGCGCGACGCCGCTTCCACGCACTTCTGGTGGAACGCCCGATGCAACGCTGATGGCACCGCCGTCGTAGCTCACTCATAGCGCAGCGCCCGACACAGTTCGCGCCGGACGCTGGTGGCGGTCAGGAACACCTGCCTGCCCATCTCCTCTCCTCCGTCCCCTTCCTCTCATGCGATCCGTGCGGCTCCTCCCCGCGATGGCTGGCGCTCTGGCGCTGGCTACCGGCGCGGCAGCAGCGCAGGCCCCCGCGACCGGCGCGACGACAATCGACTCGGCGACACTTGCCGGAATGCCCTGGCGACAGGTGGGACCGGCCAACATGGGCGGTCGAGTCACCGATGTCGAAGGCATTCCCTTCCCATCCCGGACCTTCTACGTGGCTGCAGCCGCCGGTGGTATCTGGAAGACCCAGAACGCTGGCACCACCTTCCAGCCTGTCTTCTACAATGAGCGCGTCATCTCGATGGGCGACATCGCAATCGCGCCCAGCGATACGAATACCCTCTACGCCGGCAGCGGCGAGGAGGACTCGCGCAACTCGATCTCTCCCGGCGGTGGCATCTTCAAGACCACCGACGGCGGCAGGACATGGCAGTCGATCGGTCTCGAGAAGACCGAGACGATAGGACGGATCGTCATCCATCCCACCGACCCTAACATCGTCTACGTTGCCGCGCTGGGCGCGACCTGGCGCTCCAATCCCGAACGCGGCCTGTACAAGACCGTCGACGGCGGCAGGAACTGGAAGCTCATCAAGTTCGTGAGCGACAAGGCTGGCTTCGTGGACGTCGCGATGGATCCGCGCGATCCCAACGTCCTCTATGCGTCGAGCTGGGAGCGTGTTCGCGGGCCATACTTCCTGAGGAGCGGCGGACCAGGGAGCGCGCTCTGGAAGACCACCGATGGAGGTGCCACCTGGACCGAGATCAAGGGTGGCGGCTTCCCGGAGACGATGAAGGGCCGCATCGGACTGGCGCTGGCACCGAGCAATCCTGACATAGTCTACGCGCTCGTCGAGGCAGATTCGGCCAGGGGTGAGAAGACGCTGCAGAATGGCCTGTACCGCTCCGACGACGCGGGCCGCAACTGGCGCAAGATCTCCAACCGCAACGTGCGCCCGTTCTACTACTCGCAGGTGCGCGTCGATCCCCGGGATCCGGATCACGTCTTCTGGTCGTCGACACCCGTCAGCTACACACGAGACGGCGGGAAGACGGTGGGCAACGCTACGGTAGGCATTCACGTCGACCACCACGCGATGTGGATCGATCCGAACGAGCCATCACACATCATCGTCGGTGACGATGGTGGGGTGTCCCAGAGCTGGGATGGCGGCGGAAGCTGGGACTTCATGAACCAGATGGCGCTCGGCCAGTTCTACGAGGTCAGTTTCGACATGGCCGTGCCATACCGTGTCTGCGGCGGGCTGCAGGACAACGGGAGCTGGTGCGGACCCAGTCGGCGTCGCAACGGCGAACTGGGCAACGCCTTCTGGTTCACCTTCAGTGGCGGCGATGGATTCTATACAGCCCAGGATCCGACCGACCCGAACATCCTCTACGGCGAGTCGCAGGGTGGGCGCATGTCACGCGTCAACTATGCCACGGGTGAGCGTACCTCGCTCAGCACGCCCACCTGGCGCCAGCGCTACCAGCAGCTCGAGGACTCCGTGCTCATCGCCCGCGGTGACACGACCGCGCCACAGTCCAACGACACCAGGCGGCGCATCGCCGAGTTCCGTGCCACCCAGAAGGCCGATTCCATAGCGCTCGACATGCGCTTCAACTGGAACACGCCCTTCTTCCTGTCGCCGCACAACCCGAGCGTCTTCTACGCGGCCGGCAACCGCGTCCTCAAGAGCATCAATCGCGGTGAGGACCTCTACCCGATCTCGCCCGACCTGTCCAGACAGGACATGGCAAAGATCCGGATCAGCACGACTACCACCGGCGGTATCACGAACGATGCGACGGGCGCCGAGACGTATGGCACGGTGACGACACTCGCCGAGTCATACGTGCGTCCGGGACTGCTCTACGCCGGCACGGACGACGGCAACGTCTGGCTCACGCGGAACGATGGCGCCCAGTGGGAGAACCTGACCGACCGCTTCCCGGGGCTGCCAGCCAACACGTACGTGGTGCGGATCGAGCCGTCCTGGGCCGACAGCGCCACCTTCTACGTGGCGTTCGACAACCACCGGGTGGGTGACCTGGAGCCGTACCTGTACGTCACCACCGACTACGGCCGCACCTTCCGCTCCATCGTCAACAACCTGCCCAGGGGTGGCGTCGACTTCCTGCATGTAGTGCGGGAGGACCCCACCAACCCCAACCTGCTCTACGTGGGCACGGACGTCGGCGCTTACGTTTCGCTGGACAGGGGTGGACACTGGCAGCGCTTCATGACCGGCCTGCCGACGGTCCCCGTGCACGACCTCAAGATCCATCCGCGCGACCATGAGCTGATCGCCGCCACCCACGGCCGCAGCATCTGGATCGCTGACGTGCTGCCGCTCCAGCAGCTCGCCGATAGCATCATGAACAAGCCGGTCCACCTGTTCGCCCCGAAGATCGCCTTCCAGTATGGTGCACCGCCGGCGCTGGGTGAGGACGCCGGCCACAAGGTGTATGCGGTGAATCCGCCGCCCTACGGTGCCGAGCTCACCTACCGTGTGGCAGCAGGCGCTGGTCGGGGCGCCGTGGCTGACGGCAATGCCGACAGCAGCGGAAGCGGGATGGCCGCCAGCAGCGGTCCGCCGGCTGGGGGACGTGGTGCCGGCGCCGGCCGACGCGCTGCGGGCGGACGCGGCGCTCCCGGTGCGGGCGCCCAACTCATCATCACCGATGTTGCGGGTGACACGCTGGAGACGCTGAGCGCTGTCATGACACCAGGTATCCATCGTGTCTACTGGAGCTTCCGGGGCAAGACACCACCGGCGCCGGCTCTCTCACCCTCACAGAAGCGCGATAGCATCGTGACCGAGCGCCGTACCCAGGCGATGTTCGATTCGCTGGCCGCCACCGGAATGCCCAGGGCCATGCTCGACAAGGTTCAACAGGAGCTGTCGGGCGGCGGTGGAGGCTTCAGGTTCGGTGGCGGTGGCGGGAACCCCGACTACGGAGAACTGGCGTTCAAGGAGCGCCCCGGTGAGACCCCGGCTCGCCCCGAACCGGTTGCCGCGACGCCATCCGCGGCGCGCGCGGCCGGCGCCGAGATGACGGAGGCCGAGGTGCGCACCGAGGTCTTCGCGGCGATGCGCGCGTCCGGCATCGGCCGTGGTGGCGGCTTCCGCTTCGGTGGCGGCCAGAATCTGGTCGAGACTGGTGATTACCTGGTCACGCTGGTCGTGAACGGCCGGCCGGTGGGCCACCAGGTGCTGCGCGTGGAACGCGTCGCCGGCTTCAACGGCGAGGCCATCACGACGCAGTTCAACGATGACGACGAGGGCCGCGAGCCCTGAATCAACGGGCGGTCGTGAATGCAGTGGGGGCGGCCAGTCGGATGGCCGCCCCCACTGCATTCAGAGTCCCTGAGCCAGGAAGACCGTCAATCCCGTCCGAAGCTGTTGCCAGGGCCATCAGACCTCCAGCCTGTCTCCCGGACGCGCTACCACCGCGTACAGCGCCGGCATCAGGAACACGCTGATCAGCAGCCGCGAGAAGAGCCCGCCCACGATCACCAGCGCGAAGGGTCGCTGGGAATCGGAGCCGACACCGCTGGAGAGAGCCGCGGGCAGAAGACCCAGGGCCGCGACCAGCGCCGTCATCATGATCGGCCGGAACCGCAACAGCGCCGCCTTCCGGGTCGCCACCGCGATGTCCACACCCGATCGACGCAACTCGTTCACATACGAGATGTATACCACCGCCGTCTGGACCGAGACGCCGAAAAGCGCCAGGAAGCCTATTCCTGAAGATACAGAGAACGGTGTCCCGGTGATCTTCAGGGCCAGCAAGCCACCCACCGGTGCCGACAGGACGACGCCGATCACGGTGATCAACGGGAAGGAGATATTGTCGTAGAGCGTGAACAGGATCAGGAAGATGAGCGCGACTGTCATCGGCAGCACGAGCTGAAGCTGTGCCCGCGACGCCGTATACTCCTCGTATTCGCCACCCCACACCATCGTATAGCCAGCAGGTAGCGTCACCGCCGACGCAACATCGTGCCGGGCCTCCTGCACCGCGCTCGCCAGGTCACGTCCCTCCACCGAGTACTGGACGCCGATGAAGCGACTGTTGTCCTGCCGGTAGATGAACGCGGCGCCGTTGGCGACCTGGATGCTGGCGAGTTCATGGAGCGGCAACTGCTGACCATCCGGCGTCGCCACGAGGATATTGCCAATCGCCTCGGGCGTCTCGCGCGAACCAGGCTGCAGCCGCACTACCAGATCGAACTGTCGCTCTCCCTGCACCACCTGCGTGGCCACCCCGCCACCCACGGCCGCCTCGAGCAGTCCGTTGATGTCTGACACGTTCACACCATAACGGGCGCACTTCTCACGGTCCACCGCTACCGTGAGGCTCGGTTGACCCAGTTCCTGAACCACTGTCACGTGCTCCACACCGCGCACCTTCTCCATCACCTGCTTCACCTGCCGCCCGGTCGCCTCCAATAGCCCCAGGTCGGCGCCGAACACCTTCACGTCCAGCGAGCTCTTGAGACCCGTCTCCGCTTCGTCCACGGCGTCCTCGGCGGGTTGGGTGAAGTTGAAGGTGACGCCCGGAAAGACGGACAACTTCCGGTCGATCGCCGCGATCAGTGCAGTCTTGTCGCGGAATTCGCCATTCCACTCGTCGTATGGCTTGAGTCCCACATAGAACTCGGCATTGAAGAAGCCCGTCGGGTCCGATGCGTCGTCGGGGCGGCCGTGCTCGGACGCCACCACTGTCACTTCAGGAAATGAACGGAGGATCCGGCGTACCTCGGGCACTATGCGTGACGATTCCTCGAAGGAGATCGTGTAGGGCATCGTTGCCCGCACCCAGAGCGCCCCTTCGTCCAGCTTCGGCATGAACTCGGCGCCGATACCGGGAACGAGCAGCAGGGACAGCCCGAACACCACCGCCGAGCTGCCGATCGTGAACCATGGCCGCGCCAGGGAGAGGTCCAGGCCGCGTGAATACCAGTTGCGCATCCATTCGAATGGCACATTCCGACGCTCCCGCACCCGCCCGCGCAGCAGCCAGGCACAGAGCACTGGCAGGAGTGTGAGCGTCACCACCAGTGCGCCGATGAGCGCGAAGATCGTCGTGTCGGCCATCGGCCTGAACAGCTTGCCCGACGGTCCGCTGAGGACGTAGATGGGGAGAAAGCTGGCGATGATCACCGCCACCGCATAGAAGATGGGGCGATCCACCTCCGCAGCGGCAGATATGATCGTGGCACGCACGCTCTCCGTGAGCGGGTCGCGCTCGGCCAGCCGGCGATAGATGTTCTCCACCATCACCACCGCCCCGTCCACGAGGATGCCGAAGTCGATTGCCCCTATGGAGAGCAGGTTGGCCGGAATATTTCGCAGGTCCAGCCAGATGAAGGCGAAGAGCAGGGCCAGGGGGATGGTCACTGCCACGATAACGCCAGCTCGTATGTCGTAGAGGAAGAAGATGAGCACGACGAGGACGAGCAGGATTCCGCGTAGAAGATTGTCCTCGACCGTCCGGGTGGTGAGGTGTATGAGATCGCTGCGGTCATAGAACGGCACGATCCTGACGTCCGACGGCAGCACTGACCGGGCGAGTTCGGCCGTCTTCTGTTCGACGCCCGCGAGCACCGTCTGCGCCTGCTCTCCCGTGCGCAGCCGAACGACACCTTCCACCGCGTCGTCCTGGTCGTTGAAGCCGAACTGGCCGAGTCGCGGCGCGTGCCCGATCACGACATCACCAATGTCCTTCACCAACACCGGTGTGCCGTCGTGGACGCTAGTACCACGCGGCCAATATCCTCGGTGGAGGTGAGACGGCCCAGGCCACGCACGTAGTAGAACTGGCCACCTTCCGAGTAGAAGCCGCCACCGGCATTGTTGTTGTTGGCTTCCAGCGCCTCCGCCACCATGGGGACGGTCAGCCCGGCACCGGCAAGCCTGGTCGGATCGATGAGCACCTGGTATTGCAGGGTCTCACCACCCAGCGACGACAGGTCAGCCACCCCGGGCACCGCCCTGTACGCCCGCTCCAGCACCCATTCCTGGAGCACCTTGAGCTCCATGGCCGACCGATCTGCACTCTGCAGCACATACCGATAGATGAGCCCGGAGGGTGATGCCAGCGGCGCCATCCCCGGCGACAGTCCATCGGGAAGTTCGATGTCTGGCAGACGTTCCATCACCCGCTGCCGGGCGAAGTAGTTGTCGGTGCCCTCCTCGAAGGTGAGGCGCACATCGCTCAGCCCGTAGAGCGAGACGGAACGCATCACCTTCAGGCCCGGCAGCCCGTTCATTGCCAGTTCCACCGGCGCCGTGATCAGCCGCTCCACCTCCTCGGCCGCGTGGCCGGGCCACTGGGTCGAGAGTTCGACCAGCGGCGGCGAGAGGTCCGGATATGCATCCACCGGCAACCTGCTGAACGACCAGAGGCCCACGACGATGATTGCCAGCGCGAGGAGGATCACGATGAGACGCTGTCGCAGCGAAGCGGCGACTATGCGGTTGACGAACGACGGCGTCGTCGGGGTCGCGCTCACCGCACTCTCATCATCACGCGCTACCGGCGCAGGTGATAGCGGGCCCTCGTGTGCGGCACTCACTGATTCTGCGCGAACTGCACGAACAGCGCGCCCTCGGTGATCACGCGTTCGCCAGGACGCAGTCCGTCGGTGACCTCATGACGGTCGTCGATGCGCGAGCCGAGGGTGATTGTGCGGCGTGAGAAGGATGGTGTCGCACCGGTGGACGTACTCCCACCGTCCGTCGCCTGCTCGACGAAGACGAATGGAAGGTTCTGCTCGTCGCGCAACACAGCTGCCACGGGTATGAGTAGTCCCCGGCGCTCGTGTGACGAGTGGATCTTCACCTGGACGTACATGTCGCGCTTCAGCAGGTGATGAGGATCCGGCACCTCGACACGCACTGCGGTCGCCTTGGTGGAGGGATCCACCAGGGCGGCTATGAAGGTCACAGTGCCGTGGAGCACCTGGGACGCGGCAGTCTTGATATCAACGCGGTCACCGACATGGACGAGCGGCAGGTCGGAATCGAAGACGCTCGCTTCCACCCACATTCGTGACAGGTCAGCGATGGTGAAACAGAGGGTGCTGCCCGCCTCCAGCAACTGTCCGGGGTTGATGAGCCGCTCCACGACCGTGCCTCCGATCGGTGCCCGGATACTGCCCTGTATGGTGTCGATGCCTCTTCCCTCACGCAGCGCATCCAGCGTTGGCCCGTCCACGCCCAACGCACCCAATTGCTGCAGCGCAGCGTCCAGGTCGGCGGCCGCGGACCGGGCGTCCGTACGAGCCTGCTCGAGGTCCCGACGCGCGATCGCATCGTTCCTCCATAACTGTTCGTCCTGTGCGGCAATTCGCTCGGCCTGCAGTGCCGCCCCCTGAGCCTTGCGGACCTCGGCGACCGCGGCGGCAAAGTCTGGTGAGGAAACGATGGCCAGAGGCGCCCCGGCCGACACCACCGCCCCGGGCTGCACGAGTATCCGCGTCACCGGCCCGGAGATGGGCGACAGGACGGGCGTGGAGATGTCGCCGTCGAAGGCCACAGTGCCGGTGGTCTGAAGCAATGGCCGGAAGTCCACCAGGGCCACCTCCTGCACGTGCAACCTTGCCAGTTGTTCGGGACTGAAGGAGATGGGATCGTCGGGTCCATGGTGCGACACGATCGTCGATGGCGAGTCGTGCACGGTGGCCGAATCTCCGTCTGCGCAGCCCGTGATGAGCAACGCCGCGAATACGGCAAGCGCGGCCGGGCACAGCCTGATCGGCAGCCGGCGTGTCTGACGGCAACGCCGCCACGAGTCCTTGGCAATCATGGCACTTCCCTGTTGAAGTCATCGGCCGGTACGCCCGTGGCGCGGGCGAGATCGGCAATCGCGTCGTTGGCGGCTGCCAGCGCCGTCGCGTATTGCGTCCGGGCGTCGAGCAGCGTGCGCTGGGCATCCAGTACCTCCAGCGCCGACGTGCCGCCCAGTTCGTAGCTTGCCGAGACTGCGCGATACGCCTCGCTGGCCGCCGGCACCAGTTCGTCGCGCAGATAGATCGCCTGCCGCCTGGCAGTGGACGCGCTGGAGTACGCAGCGCGGAGATCCTCACCCACCTGTGCGACCACATCCAGGTAGGTCGCGTCCAGTTCTCGCTGGCGGTGCTCGGCCTCGGCCACCTCGCCACGTTCGTGCTGCCATGGGAAGAGCGGCAGTTCGAAGCCGATCGATGTGGTGAAACCGCGCGGCTCGCCGTAGATGCTCGTGCGCCCGATACTCACACCCACGTCGGGTATGAAGTACTGGTGAGCGAGTGAGGCTGCCGCATCCACACCGGCCCGGATGCCACGGACTGTCCGCAACTCGGGCCGCCTGTCCATCGCCAGCGATTCCAGGGAATCCAACGGAGCCAGGCTGGCCGGAATGACGAGCGTGTCGGCGGCGTCGATGGGCGCGTCGAGCGGACGACCGAGCAGTCGGTTGAGAGCGACCCGCGCACCAGCCACGCTCACCTCGTTGGCGATGAGGTCGTTCTCGGCCTGTGCCACATCGACGCGCGCCTTGATGACGTCCAGCCGCGGCACGGTACCAGCCTCGAAGCGGGCGCTGGTACGCTCCAGGAAGCGCTGGGCGAGTGTGCGCGCCTCCTCAAGGTCCCGCCTGTGAAGCAGCGAAACGAGCAGCGAATCGTAAGCCAGATTGGTCTGGAGTACGATCAGTTGGCGCTGCAGTTCCAGGTCACCCACGGCGCCTGTGAGCTCGCCACGGGCAACGCGACCCTGCAGGACAATCTTTGTCGGAAAGGGGATGGTGATACCCAACGCCAGATCCGTCTCGGTGGGTCGACCCGGGCGCAGTTCAGCCCTGTCACCGAGCAGGCTCAGGTCGAGTTGCGGCTCGGGGAGCGCGACCGCCTGATGAACCCGCGCCCGGGATTGGGCGACCTGCTCACTGGAGATGCGGACGTTGGGGTTGGCCCGGAGCGCCTCGCGGATGGCCATGCGCCGACTGACCACCCTCGCTCCTGGCTCGACGCCGTCGGCCACCGGCTGACGGTGGGTGAGAGCAGCGCGGACCTGCATCGCTTCCACCCTGATGGCGGTGACGGGGAGACCCAGCAGGAGCGCCGAGCAGGCGACGGCGACAAGTCGACGGGGACGCGGGACCCCGTGTTCCGGCCGACGCTGTGCGGAATATGGAGAATGAAGACTCATGCCGATGACGATCGTGCGCGGCGGGGACCGCGCGGTAATCCAACCTGTGGGACGGCTGTTCATGAGGGCGGCGAAACGAGCGGGCCGTCATGAGTCGTGAGGCAGGAAGCAGGTGGCGAATATGCCTCACGTCATACCGCCGGCGGGAGCAGCGAGACGGCAGTTGCCTGGCTCTGGTTGGCGGATCGTCGTACCGGCAGGGGCCAGGCATCGCCTGGCCGGCCGGATCAGACGATCCGCGTCACGGCTGGTGGTGCTCGTGGCGCCGCCGGAGTGTGCCGGTCGCGCTGGAGGGGCTGTTCGGAGACCGGGGGCGGAACGGACGCACGGCTGCGCGACAGCGGGAGGGATGGCGGAAGCGGTGCCACCACAGCGGCCACGTGGTGCGCCGCACAGACCGCGCACCGACCTTCGTCATGGATGTAGTGGCGGTCCGCGCCCTGTGTCTCGAGATGGGCGCCGACGGAAGACTCAGCCCGCGCGTGGACGATCGGAGCGATCACTCCCACAGCGAGCTGGGCCATCATCACCAGCATCATGGCCATTCGCGCCCAGACGAGCCTTCCACGCCGTGTGCCGCGCTTCACCTCATACCGTGGCAGCGGGTGCCCGGTCGGGCGCTCGAGGTCGACGGCAACCTTGCCGTCCGGAGACGGGCCAGCGGATGGGTGGCGCATGCTGTTGATTCCCTGACGCATGGGTCGCGCCGGACGTTGCACGCGTCCGGCCCGAGGCCTGCATCACCGCGGGCACGTCGGGTCGAAGCGGCCCGATCCGTCCTCCAATCTCCATCACAACCGACCGACCCAGACGGAATGACCCCGGATCTCCCTTCCCAGGCCCGCCAGGCCATGATCACCGAGGGATTCACCCTCGAACTGTCAGCCGGAGCGCAGGCGCAGCTATCCGCTCTCGAGCAGGGAGATCCCGTGACGCGCGACGTGCCGACACCGCGCGACCTGCGCTCCCTGTTCTGGTCTTCGGTGGATGACGCCGATTCACTCGACCTGGATCAGGTGGAGGTCGTGGAGCGCGCTGCGGGAGACGGCCTGAGGCTGCACATCGGGATTGCCGACGTGGATCACCTCGTGCCGCGTGGCTCACCGCTGGATGAACACGCCGCCCTCAACACGACGTCGGTCTACACTGGCGTGCAGACCTTTCCCATGCTCCCCGACCTTCTCTCCACCAATCTCACCTCGCTCAATGAAGGCGTGGACCGGCTGGCGCTGGTGGTGTCGATGACTGTCACCCCGACAGGTGAGCTTGAGGATACGGAGATCTATCCGGCCATCGTTCGCAACCACGCCCGGCTTGCCTACGACACGGTGGGGCCGTGGTTGGAGGGTGGGCGGAGGGTGCTGCGGGATGTGCGCACGTTGCCCCTGCTGGCGGAGCAGTTGCGGCTGCAGCACGAGGCGGCGCTCCGGCTCCAGACACGCCGCTCCGACAGGGGAGCGCTGGCGCTGGACACAATCGACGTACAGATAGTGGCGGTGGGCGGCCGCGTCGTGGAGTTGCGCGAGGTTCCCAACAACGCGGCTCGCGAGCTGATAGAGGACTTCATGATTGCCGCCAACTCCGGGATGGCGCGCTACCTGGAGGCGGCCGGTGTGCCGGCACTGCGCCGCGTGGTCGGTGAGCCGCGGGGCTGGAAACGCCTGCGGGTGCTGGCAGGCGAGTTCGGCACGACCCTCCCCGAACAGCCCGATGCGCCCTCACTATCTCGCTTCATCGATGAGCGCCGGGCAGCCGACCCGCTCCACTTTCCCGATCTCTCCCTGGCTGTGGTGAAGCTGCTGGGCGCCGGCGAGTACGCGGTGGACTCGCTGGGCAACCATGCCGGCGGACATTTCGGGCTCGCGGTGGACGACTATACACACTCCACGGCGCCCAATCGCCGCTACGCCGACCTCATCGTCCAGAGGCAGTTGAAGGCGCTGCTCTCCGGTTCTCCGCCACCGTATTCCCTTTCCGAACTGGAATCGCTGGCGGCTACCTGCAACGAGCGTGCGTCACATGCCCGTCGGGTGGAGCGAGAGCTCCGCAAGGTTGCCGCCGCCGCCCTGATGGCAGGACGGACAGGCCAGCGGTTCGATGCCATCGTCACCGGCGTCAAGGAGACGGGGACATTCGTGCGGCTGCTGCATCCACCGGTCGAGGGTCGCGTCACGGAGGGAGCGGACTCGCTCCACGTGGGCGACAGCGTCCGTGTCCAACTGCTGCGCACCGATATGGAACTCGGACATCTGGATTTCGCCGCTGCCTGAGCCCGCCAGCCACCCGTCGGCGGCGACGGCGCGCAACATCCTGCCCTCCTCACGCGTATAGATGGGGAGGGCGTCCATCATGACGACCGTCGGCCCACCCGTACTCGCCTCGATGCTCCGCTCCCGCACTCCGATCCTTTCCCGGGTACGTCTCATCGCCGCGCTGCTCTTCGCAGTGCTGCAGGTGGGACGCATCGGCGTGGAATGGATCGACGATGCGCGGCCCGGCAGCACCGGGCCGGTGGTGCTGCACATCGAGGATGCGGACAGCCCGGGGCACGGCACCCCGCCGCACGACCTCCACTGCGCCATCTGTGCAACGATGGCGACGCCGGCCCTGCCTGCACAGGGTGCCGTCCTGCGGGTGGTCGCCATACGCGCGACCCCCATTCCGGTCAGTGTCGTTCCCCTGACCAACGCGACCTCCAGCTACCTGCCGCCCGCTCGAGGGCCGCCACTCGCCTGATCCGGCTGTTCGCTTCGCGAACGCCAACGAAGTGACCCTCTCTCCGCCGTGATCCCGCGATCCTGGCGAGAGTCTTCATCAGGCCTCTGCAATTCATATGCTTCATTCCATGGACCGTGTCAGACACGGCGGCCGCGCATTCGCCACGGCCGTCTTCCTGCTGGGCGCCGCCGCCACGTTCGCCGGCGCAGCTCCGGTGACTGCTGCCGACGCCGGCTTCAGCGATTCGCTCCTCGTACCAGTGCCGGTGCTCGTCGGCATCGTGCGTGACAGCAGCGGTACTCCGCTGGCCAACGTCCAGATCCATCTCCCGGCCCTGCAGCGTACGACCACCACGGATTCCCGCGGCACGTTCACCTTCCGGGGGCTCAGCGCCGGCCATTATCACATCGATAGCTACTACCTGGGGTACGCTCCTGGTCATATCGAGTTCGACATACCGCCGGTAGGCGACACCGTCCAGGTCGTCATAGTGATGCGCCAGACGCCGCTCCGCCTCCAGAGCGTGCATGTGACGGCGGTCGCCAGCGGCGACACCCGGACCGTCACGCAGTCCACCGTCGAGCTCTCCGGGCAGGCGCTGGCACGCAACATCGGCTCGACGGTGGCCCAGACGCTGGCCAGCGAGCCGGGACTGGCCACGCGCTTCAGCGGGCCGGCGGCCAGCGCACCCATCATCCGCGGCCTCTCCGGTGACCGCATCCTCGTCCTCCAGGATGGCCAGCGCTCCGGCGACCTGTCGTCCTCCGCCGCCGACCACGCCGTGACCATCGACCCACTGGCCGCGCAGAGAGTGGAGGTCGTTCGCGGGCCGGCGTCGCTTCTCTACGGCAACAACGCCCTGGGCGGCGTGGTGAACGTCATCCAGGACGACATCCCGACCGAGATACCCACGGAACTGCAGGGCTACCTCGCTGGTCAGGCCGAGTCGGTCACTCCGGGCGGCGCTGCCTCGGTCTCGCTGACGCTGCCGGCCGGCGACAGATGGGCGGTGAAGGTGCGCGGCAGCGCCCGGTCACTCGCCGACATGCGCGGCGGTAACGACACCCGCCTTCCCAACAGCTACTCCAACAACCAGTCGGGCACTGTCGGTGTGGGCTACGTCGGTGATCTCCTGAACGGCGGTATCGCCTACCGCGGGAACGCATTCGATTACGGACTTCCCTCGGCCGCCGATGATCCCGAGTTCGGGGCACACATAGACGGTCGCCGGGACGAGATCGTGGCCCGGAGCGAGTACAACATAGGTTCGCACGGCCTGCGCACCCTGAAGCTGGACGGCACCGCACAGTGGTATAGCCATGACGAGATCGAGAGCGATGGTGAGATTGGCACCACCTTCAACCTGCGCACGCAGACCCTGAATGCCCTCGCTCGCACGGGTTATCGTCGCCTCTCGGGCGCCGTGGGCGTCCAGACGCTGCTCAAGCAGTACTCGGCAGCGGGTGAGGAGGCGCTGACGCCAGCCGCGAACAGCAGCAGCGTTGGTGCGTTCGTGTTCCAGGAACTGGCCCTGCGTGGCGACGTCCGTGTGGAGCGCAGCCCGAGCCTGCAGCTTGGCGCCCGGGTGGACCACTACTCCATCGATTCCCGCGATAGTGAGGACGACAGGTTCGGACCCGCCACCTCGCGCAGCTTCACCAACCTGTCAGGATCCCTGGGCGTTGGCTATCCGCTCTCTGACGGCCTGACCCTCACCGGTAGCCTGTCGCGTGCCTTCCGTGCGCCCACCGTGGAGGAACTCTTCTCCAACGGCTTTCACGCCGCCGCGGGTAG
>Ga0209941_1001386_pt1 | contig 17072 bp, 15 predicted proteins | sample ThiBiot_300_plan_FD_183945 | JGI IMG/M metagenome (GOLD analysis project Ga0209941, IMG submission 183945) | Wastewater bioreactor microbial communities from Cape Town, South Africa - Thiocy_solids_1 (SPAdes) | ecosystem: Engineered > Bioremediation > Thiocyanate > Unclassified | place: South... | reverse complement strand
TCGACACCTCGAGCCCACCCGGATCGAGCGAGAACTCCCCCGCCTCTTCGACCTCCAGCTCCAGGTGCAGCGCCACCGCCGCCGCCATCGCGTCGTACCCCGGCCCCAGATTGGCCGAGGAGGCGGGAACGCGGACGAGTCGGTGCCGAGCGGTCATCGCAGAAGATCCTCGCCGCCATTGTGCTGGAAATCGACGACCCAGCGCGCCAACAACGGATCGACCGGCCGCCACTTGTCGTTCAACCGCTGGATGTGGCCGGCGTGGGCGAGCGCCGCGCGTGCGTGCTGTGCGCCGCCCTTCGAGAGGTTGAATCGTTCCAGCGTCCAAGCTCCGAAGACGGGCTGCCCCATGGCCAAGGCAGTGAAGACCGCCCGCTCTTTCACCTCGAGCGAGTCCCAGGTCGCGCGCAGTGCGTCGTCCTGTTCGGCGAAGGTCGCGCGCAGCGCCGCCTGCCAATGCTCGGCCTTGGCGACGCCGCGGTCGGGCGTCCGCTCCCAGAGGTGGTGCGCCAACAGCATCGCCCGCTGTGGGTGGCCGGCGGCGAGGTCGAGCAGCGGTTCGATCGCCGCTCCCACCTCCCGACCCGTCGCCGCGAACCGCTCGCCGAGGTGTTCGACGATGTCGGCGTCACGCAGCGGATCGAGGCGCAGCGAACGAGCCTGCCCGAAGAAGGGACGCTCGTGGGCACCGAACAGCTGGGCCATCAGGCCCGGATGCGATCCGGCGAAGACGTAGCTCGCCGCGTCGCCGTGGCGCTGGATGCGACCGCGAAAGAGCCCGTCGATGCCTGGGTCGACCGCGAGCAGCGCCTGGAACTCGTCGAAGGCGACCAGCGTCCGCTTCCCCGTCCGTTCGTACAGGCGCACGGGCAGATCGAGCAGACCGATCAGGCGGCGACCCAGCTGTTCGTCGAGATGGGGGCGCGACTCGACCCGCACGCCGCCGGCGCCGACGCTGACCGCGGGACGCAAGGTCTGGATGACCGCGCGGGCGATCCGCTGCGGGCCGGGCCGGAGCTTCGCGTAGCCATCCTCGAGCTGGCCGGCGACGTCGAGGCGGGAGAGGACGCCGTAAAAGTCGACCTCGACGTAGTTCATCCCGGCCTTGTCCGCCTCGGTGCCGAGCCGGCGGAGAAGGCTGGTCTTGCCGTAGCGCCGCGGGGCGGAAAGCCGCACCGCGTGGCCGCCTTCCGCCAGCCTCAGCATCTGCTCGGACTCCTCGTCGCGGTCGATCAGATCGTCGGCGGGCACCGGACGGTTGAAGACGAAGGGATTCAGCTGCGCCATGTACGGCTTTACCGTACCAGCCAGTACTACATTACAGTACCAAGCGGTACTGTTCTACCGAACTAGTCGCTGAACACAGCCCGCTCGACCGCGCTCAGGTCGTTCTCGCAGCTGATCACGGCGGGCGCTTTGCCGAGCGCCGTGTCGGGGTCCTTCAGCCCATGGCCCGTAAGGACCGCCACCACGGTCTCGGGCTTCGGGTCGCCCTCCACCGTCGGCAGGCCGTGGGCCAGGAGGCCGGCGACCGAGGCGGCCGAGGCGGGCTCGCAGAAGACGCCGACGCAGCTGGCCAGATAGTGGTAGGCGTCGATGATCTGCGCGTCGGTGACGGCGGCGATGCGGCCGCGGGAGGTGGTGACCGCGCTCATCGCCTCCTCCCAGCGGGCCGGGTTGCCGATCCGGATCGCCGAGGCGATCGTTTCCGGTTTCTCCACCGGTTTGCCGGTGACCAACGGCGCCGCGCCGGCGGCCTGGAAGCCGTAGAGGATCGGCGACGCCCCCATCTCCTGGAAGCCGCGCCAGTAGGCGGTGACGTTGCCCGCGTTGCCGACCGGGATCGCCAACGCGTCGGGCGCCTTGCCGAGCTCGTCGATCAGCTCGAACGCGCCCGTCTTCTGCCCTTCGATCCGGTAGGGGTTGACCGAGTTGACGAGCTCGATCGGGTGCTTCTGGGAGAGCTCGCGGACGATCCGCAGGGCGTCGTCGAAGTTGCCTTTGAGCGCCACCACGCGCGCCCCGTGGATCAGCGCCTGGGCGAGCTTGCCGATCGCGATCTTCCCCTCCGGCACGATCACCGCTCCGCGCAGGCCCGCCCGCGCCGCGTAGGCGGCGCAGCTCGCCGCCGTGTTGCCGGTCGACGCGCAGATCACCGCCTGCACCCCGCGCCCCTTGGCGCGGGAGACGGCGACGGTCATGCCGCGGTCCTTGAACGACCCGGTCGGGTTGGCGCCCTCGAACTTCAGGAAGACCTCGGCGCCGACCCGGTTGGAGAGGTGCGGCGAGGGGATCAGCGGCGTCGTCCCCTCCTGGAGGCTGACGATCGGGTCGTCCGGCTCCAGGTTCAGACGGTCCCGATAGCGTTCGATCAACCCGCGTTCGGGCACTAGTCGCCTTCCTCGATCACGTGGATCGAGCGGGCGGGGCCGCGCAGCTCGTCGAGCTCGTTCAGCGCCTCGATCGCCCGCGCGAAGCGCGACTCCAGACATTCGTGCAGGACCATCACCAGGCGTGCATCCTCGCCGATCCCGCGCTGGACGACGCTCTTGACCGAGACCTCGTGGTCGCCGAGGACCGTCGCGACCAGCGCCAGGACGCCGGGCTGGTCGGCGACCTCGAGGTGCAGGTAGAAGCTCGAGGGGACGTCGGCGACGATCGGCAGCTCGGTCCGCGTCTCGTGCACCGGGCTGTCGCCGGCGAGGATCGAGACGACGTCGCCGAGCACCGCGCTGGCCGTCTGCAGGCCGCCCGCACCGGGCCCCGACAAGGTCACCTCGTTGATCGCGTCGGCCTGGATCATCACCGCGTTGAAGGCGCCCTCGATCGGCGCCAGCGGGTGGCCGGAGTAGAGGAAGCAGGGGAAGACGCGGACGCTGATCCCATCGCCGCGCCGCTCCGCCACGCCGAGCAGCTTCAGCGACAGGCCGAGCTCCTTGGCGAAGGCGATGTCGTCGGGCGTGATCCCCTCGATCCCCTCGTAGGTGACCTCCGAGAGCGTCACCGGGGTGTGGAAGGCGAGCCGCGCGAGGATCGCCATCTTCGCCGCCGCGTCGGCGCCGGAGACGTCGTCGGTCGGGTCGGCCTCGGCGTACCCGAGCTCCTGCGCGCGCGCCAGCACGTCGTCGTAGCCCGCCCCGCTCGCCGCCATCTCGCTGAGGATGAAGTTGGTGGTGCCGTTGACGATCCCGTAGACCTTGTCGATCTCGGTCGCCGCGAAGCCCTCCTGGATCGTGCGGACGATCGGGATCACCGCCGCCACCGCCGCCTCGAAGCGCAGCTGCACGCCGCTCTCGCGGGCGACCGCGAAGAGCTCGTCGCCGTGCTGGGCCAGCAGCTGCTTGTTGGCGGTGACGAAGGGACGCCCGGCGCGCATCGCGGCGATCGCGTACTCGCGCGCCGGCTCGGTGCCGCCCATCAGCTCGACGACGAGGTCGGAGCGCTCGAGGATCTCCGCGAAGTCGCCGCCGCTGCGGGTCAGGACGCCGGCCAGCTCCGGCCGCCGCCCGGTGGCCGCCTCGACCGCCTCGGCGCGTTCGGCGAGGAGGTCGGCGAAGGCGGCGCCGACGTTGCCCTTGCCGAGCAGGCCGATGCGCACGGGTTTCGGCCCGTCGCCGGCCTCGACCGACTCGCCCGCCGCTGCCACGACCTCAGACATCCCGCGCCGTCAGGTCGTCGAAGGTCTCACGGCGGACCACCACGCGGGCCTTGCCGCCGCGGCAGAAGATCACCGGCGGGCGGGTGACGCCGTTGTAGTTGTTGGCCATCGCGTGGCCGTAGGCGCCGGTCGCGGGGGTGACCAGGACGTCGCCGACCGCGGGCGCCGCGAGCACCGCGTCGCGCACCAGCACGTCGCCGGACTCGCAGTGCATCCCCGCCACCGTCACCGTCGTGTCAGGCTCGGCCGAGGCCCGGTCGGCGATCAGCGCCTCGTAACGGGAGCCGTAGAGCATCGGCCGCAGGTTGTCGGACATGCCGCCGTCGACGGCGACGTAGGTCCGGATGCCGGGAATCTCCTTCACCGTGCCGATTCGATAGGCGGTGACGCCCGCGTTGGCGACCAGCGAGCGCCCCGGCTCGATCAGCATCCGCACGTCGTCGCCGAAGACCTCGCGCACGCCGGCCACCTTGGTGCCGACGTAGTCGTCGATCGAGGGCGGGCGGTCCGCGGCGGTGTAGGCGATGCCGAGCCCGCCGCCGACGTCGACGACCTTGCACCAGTCCCCCGCCAGCTCGCCGAGCGCGGCGATCGCCAGGCGGTAGGGCTCGAGCTCGAAGATCTGCGAGCCGATGTGGGCGTGCAGGCCGACCAGCTCCAGCTTGTCGGAGGCGAGGACTCGCTCGATCGCCCGCGCCGCCCCGGTCGGGTCGCCCGCGCCGAAGCCGAACTTCGAGTCGAGCTGGCCGGTGGTGATGAAGTCGTGGGTCGAGGGCTTCACCCCGGGCGTCACCCGGATCAGCACCCTCATCGGCGCGTCGAGCAGCCGCTCGGCCCGCTCGATCTCGTCGAAGGAGTCGAGGATCAGGTGGCCGATGCCGGCCTGCGCCGCCATCAGGATCTCCGCGTCGGACTTGTTGTTGCCGTGCATGTGGATGCGGGCCGGGTCGAAGCCCGCGGCGAGCGCGATGTGGAGCTCGCCGCCGGAGGCGACGTCGACCGAGAGCCCCTCCTCGGCGAAGAGCTTGTAGGCGGCGGTCGCCGGGAACGCCTTGGATGCGAACAGGACCTCTCCGTCGACGCCGCGGCGCTCGAAGGCCTCGCGGTAGGCGCGGGCGCGGGCGCGCAGGTCGTCCTCGGCGTAGACGTAGGCGGGGGTGCCGTGCTCTTCGACCAGCTCGACGATGTCGCAGCCGCCGACCTCGAGCCGACCCCGCTCGTTCACGCGACTGCCGATCGGCAGCACGAGTGAATCCGCGATCGGATCGCTCGCGACCGCCCCCGACTGAACCTGCTCCGCCATCGGCGGCATTGTGACGGTTGGACGAGGCGCGGGTTTAGTGGCCGCTGCCGCCGGTCAATCCGCCGACGACTTGGCCCACCCCGTCGACGGTCTTGCCGACCACCGATTCGGGCCCGGTGACGCCGCTCACGACTTCTTCGACGACGGGGGCGACGCCGGTTTCGCTGAGCGCGCCGCCGGTCGCTTCGTCGACGGTGCCGACCGCGCCGTTGACCGATTCGGTGATCGCTTCGGAGGGCTTGGCGGTGGTGACCGGGGTGGGGGGCGGCGAGGTGCTCGTCGAACCGCTGGTGCCGGTCGCGGCGCCGCCGCCGGTGGAGCCCGAGGTGGAGGTCGTGGTGCCGCCGCCCGAGCCGCCGTTGCCCGAAGTGCCCGAGGTGGAGGTCGCGTTGCCGCCGCCGCCCGAGCCGCCGTTGGACGAGGACGGCTGGTGGGACGTCGAAGGCTGCGAGTTGTGCGAGCCGGCGTTGCCGCCGTTCGAGGACGACCCCTGGTCGCCGGTGCCGTTGCCCGAAGAGGTTTCGACGACTTCGGCCGGCGCGGTCGCGTCCTGGGCCGGCGTCGGGTTCGCCTGGTGGTTGGCGGACGGCTGTGAGTTGTTCGCGCCGGCCTGGCCGCCGCCCGCGGCGTTGGCGTTGGCGGTGGCGTGATCCGGCTGCGTGGTGCCGATGCTGGCGCCCCCGGTCGTGGCCACGGCCCGGTGGTCAGGCGAGGACAGGGCCTTGCCCTGTGAGACCGCCGCCGCCTTCTGGTCGCTGCTCGAGAGCGCCGGGATCGGCAGGTCGTGGAACACCTGAGCGGAGACGAGCACGACGAAAGCCGCGATCGCGATGCCGATCACGACCACGCCCGAGAGCGCGCCGACGAGATAGGTGTGTGCCTGGCGAATCACGCTGTTACCTAAAAATAGTTTGCCGCTTTACCAATTACCGGTGAATTTGGCTTGTGGGCTGGGTTTCCGCCCACTTCTCTATCGACAGACAGGTAACTAAAGATAACCCAACGGGTCCACGACTTCGCCATTTATACGAACCTCGAAGTGGACGTGGGGTCCAAGGCAGTAACCGGTGCAGCCTGAATAACCGATCACCTCACCCTGTTGTACCGCCTCTCCGGGGCTCACCGCAAACGCGGATTGGTGGGCGTAACAGGTCGAGAGACCGCCGCCGTGGTCGATGCAGGTGTAGTTGCCATACCCCCCGCTGGAGGCCTCCGGCTCGGTGAAGGCGACGGTCCCGGAGAGGGCGGCGCGGATCGGCGTGCCTTCCGGCACCGCGATGTCGATCCCCGGGTGGTACTCGTAGGAGCCTTCGATCGTGCGTGGCCCGAAGCCCGAGGCGATCGGCCCGTCGACCGGCCAGATCATCGACCCGCTGCCGGGTTTGATCGCGCCCAGCGGCAGCGGCATCGAGCCCGTCGCCGCCAGCTCTTCGGCGATCTTGCCCTGGATCGCTTCGACGTCCCCGTCGAGCTCGGTTTCGTGGTGGCGGACCTTGGCGAGCGCCGCTTCGCGGTCCCCGCGCGCCGAGACCAGCGCGCCCTGGCGACCCTGCAGGGCTCCGCGGGTGGCGACGAGTTCGCGCGCTTCGGTGGCGATCACGTCGCGCGCGTGTTCGATATCGCCTTTCGCCGCGGCGCGCCGCTCGACCGTCAGCGCCACCCCGTCGCGCAGCTGTCGCACCCGCCCCGCCGCCGCCTCGTCGGCGGTGTGGATGGCGTCGAGATACTCGGCCCGCGCTTCGACGTCTTCGAGGCTCCCTTCGCCGATGATCACGTCGAGCAGTTCGGGACGCCCCGTCTCATACATCGCGACGAGCCGCTGGCGCAGCGCCTGCAGCGCCACCCGCAGGTGGTCGCGCAGCCGCGCGAGGTGATCGCGGCTCCGTTCGAGCGCCGCGCTCGCCGTCGCCAGCCGCGCCCCTTCGGCGTCGAGGCGCGCCCGCGTCACCGCTTCGCGGCCGCGGATCGCTTCCACCGCGCCGGTCAGCCGGTGGATCCGCGCCTGGTAGCGGGAGATCGTCGTGGTGAGGACGCCCTTGCGTTCCTTCGTTTCTTCCAGCCGCGATTCCTTCGCTTCGAGCTGGTGCGTGAGGTCCGCCGCGGGGGCCGCGGGGGCGGTCACGGCAAGCAGCGAGAGCGCCGCCGCGAAGGCGGCGAGGGCGATTGCGAAGGAACGGCTCACCGGCCCCGAGGCTAGCTAGCCGCGATTCCGCTCCCCGCCGCCAGATGCGCGGTGCAACCGCCCTTGCCCGCCGCAATCCCCGTTGCAGCCCCCCCGGGTGAGTTCGCACTTATCCGCGCATACCGCGGATAAGTGCGAACTCACCCGGGGTCGCCCGCGCCGGGGCCGGAGGACGGGGCGTTCTCGACCTTCAGCAAGCCGCCCTCGGCCTCCTCCTCCATCTGCAGCGTCGTGTGCTCGATGCCGAAGCTCTCGCCGAGTTCCATCTCGAGCTGCTGGCGGATGCGGTCGCGGTCGGCGCCGCGGGCGACGACGACGTGGGCGGCGAGAGCGGGGAAGCCGGCGGTCACGGTCCAGACGTGGAGGTCGTGGACGGAGCGGACGCCGGGCACCTCGCAGATCGCCGCGCCCATCCCGTCGACGTCGAGGTCGGCGGGCGCCGCCTCCATCAACACGTCGAACGGTTCCTTCAGCAGGCGCCAGGAGGAGAGCAGGACGAGCAGCGCGATCAGCAGGCCGGCGATCGGGTCGACGATGTCGGAGCCGCCCGCCAGGACGACGGCGCCGGCGACGACGACGCCGAGCGAGCCGAGCGCGTCGGCGAAGGAGTGGCGGATGACGCCCTCGAGGTTGATGTCCTCGCGCTGGCCGCGGGCGAGGTAGACGGTCGCGACGGCGTTGCCGAGCAGGCCGAGGACGCCGAGCGCCAGCACTCCCCCGCCCTCGATCCCGGGCGGGTCGGAGAAGCGGCCGATCGCCTCGATGCCGATGAAGACACTGACCGCGACCAGCGTCAGCCCGTTGGCGAGCGCCGCCAGCACCTCGGTGCGCTGGTAGCCGAAGGTCCGCCGCCCGGTCGCCGGCCGCGCGGCGAGGCGCGCGGCGATCAGCGCGAGGACGATCGAGCCGACGTCGGAGAGCAGGTGCCCGGCGTCGGCGAGGACCGCCAGCGACCCGGTGATGACACCGCCGATCGCCTCGGCGACCAGCATCACCAGGTTGATCGCCAAGGCGACGATCAGGCGCTTGCGCGAGTCCTCCCGCCGCGCCTCCAGCGCGTGCGCGCCGAAGCCGTGGCTATGCCCGTGTCCCCCGCCCGCAGTGTCGTGATCGTGCACCCCGCCGAGGATACGAGGTGCGCCCCCACCGTCGATGGGCCGAAAACCGGCCTATATGTCCGGTTTTCGGCCCATCGACCGGGAGCCTGCGACGGAAGTCAGGCGGGGACGGGCTCCTTCGGGGCCGCCGCCTCGGCGGCGACTTCGGCGGCGAAGCCGAGGCGCTCGGCGTACTCGCGCGCCTGCATCCGCGAGATGACCATGCGCTGGATCTCGGCCGTGCCCTCGAACAGCTGGTAGATCTTCGCGTCGCGGAAGAACTTCTCCAGCGGGTGCTCGGTGTCCCAGGCGGCCGGGCCGACGAGGTCCATCAGCGTCGTCGTCGCCCACATCGTCACGTCGCCCGCCTTCAGCTTCGACATCGAGCCCTGGCCGCCGGTCATCGGCCGGCCGTTGCGCCCCATCCACGCCGCCCGCTGGACCAGCAGGCGCGCCGCCTCGATCTCGGTCGCGACGTCGGCCAGCGTCTGCTGCACCCGCTGCGCGCTGAGCAGCTGCACGCCGCCTTCTTCGCGGCCGTAGAGGTACTCGAGGGTCCACTCGTACGCGGCCTGGGCGATCCCCAGCGCCGAGGCGCCGACGATCGGCCGGGTGATCTCGAAGGTCGCCAGCGCATCGGCCCCGGAGCGGGATTTCTGCCCGCTGCGCCCTCGCTCCAGCTTGCGCTGCAGCTTCTCCTCGCCGCCGAGCAGGTTCTCGGCCGGGATCCGGCAGTCCTCCAGCACGACCTCGGCGGTGTGCGAGGCGCGGATCCCGAGCTTCGTCTCCTTCTTGCCCTGGGACAGTCCCGGCGTCCCCTTGTCGATCACGAAGGAGGCCTGGCCGCGGGTGCCGAGCGTCGGGTCGACGGTGGCGACGACCACGTGGACGTCGGCGATGCCGCCGTTGGTGATGAAGACCTTGGTGCCGTTGAGGACCCACTCGTCGCCGTCGCGCACGGCGGTCGTCTTCAGGCTCTTGACGTCGGAGCCGGCCTGCGGCTCGGTCACCGCGTAGGCGCCCAGCTTCACGTTCTCGGCGTCGCCGAAGCACTCGGGGACCCAGCGCATGATCTGCTCAGGGGTGCCCGAGGAGGCGATGCCGGCGGCGGCGAGGCCGGAGCCCGAGATCGCCAGCGCGATCCCGGCGCAGCCCCAGTGGAACTCTTCGGCGAGGATCGGCTGCATCTGGCCGTCCGGGTCTTCGGCCGCGCGCTGCATCCCCTCGAGGCCGCCGAAGCCCTGCCTGCGCGCCTCCTTGATGACCTCCCACGGGGTGCTCTCCTCGCGGTCGTGTCTGGGCGCGGCCGGGCGGATCACCTCGCGGGCGAACTTGCGGCATTCGGCCTGGTAGGTGAGCTGCTCGTCGTTGAGTCCGAAGTCCACTGTGATCCTCCCTGCACGATTGATTGACTGGTCAGTCAGCCAGTCCCAGAAAGACTAGCTGAACAGCCGGCCGGGCGCGACGCATGTAGCTTTGGGACGGGTGAGCGCCGATCGACCGATCAACGCCGACGTGGAGGGGCAGCAGGAGCCCCCGGAGTCAGTCGGCAAGCCGAAAGATGCCGAGGAGCAGCCGAAAGCGGCGCCTCGCAAGGAGCCGACCCCGAAACCGGCCGACCCTGCCCCGTCCCCGCCGCGCCGCCGCCGCGGGATCCCCGGCGCGATCAAGCTCGTCAGCGCCCTGGTCCTGATCGCGGTCGCCTTCATCGTCCTGGCGGTCGTCGCGGGGAGCGGTTCGAAGAAGTCCGACGAGGGCGCGGCGCCGTCGGTGACCACCACGGTCACCTCGGAATCGCCGTCGACCTCCGAACCGGAAGGTGGCGGGGGCGCCGCCGAACTCGGCTATCCCGCCTTCGCGACCTCCAACACGACCCGCATCGGCGGCCCCGACCCGGTCTCCAACGCCGCCGCCGCCGCGCTTGCCGTCTTCCCCGGCACCAGCGAAAAGCAGCGGCCGGTCGCCGTCGCCCTGGTCGGCACCGAAGACTGGGCGGGCGCGATCGCCGCCGCGGTGCTGATGGCCGAACCGATCCGGGCGCCGCTCCTCTTCGGCGAAGCCGGCGGCGTCCCCGGCCCGACCGCCGAAGCGCTCGGCGCGCTGCAGCCGGGCGGCGGCGCGGCCTCCGGCGGCGACGCGGTCTTCGCCGTCGGCGACGTCCAGGTCCCCGACGGCATGAGCGCCGCCAAGGTCGCCGCCGGCGACGCGGCCACCGAGGCGGCGGCGATCGCCCGCCTGCGCGACCGGATCGCGGGCTCCAAGCCGCGGGCGGTCATCCTCGCCTCCAGCTCCGAACCCGCCTTCGCCGCGCCCGCCGCCGCCTACGCCGCCCGCTCCGGCGACCCGATCCTCTTCACCGACGCCAAGGAACTGCCGCAGGAAACGATCGCCGCGCTGCGCCGTCACAAAAACGTCCCGGTCTACGCGCTCGGCCCCGGCTCGGCGATCTCCGGCAAGGTGCTGAAGGAAGTCGAAGGGCTCGGCACCAAGGTCAAGCGGATCAGCGGCGACAACCCGGTCGCCGCCGCGATCGCCTTCGCCCGCTACGACCACGGGAATTTCGGCTGGCACGTCTCCGACCCCGGCCACGGCTTCGTCCTCGCCCGCTCCGACGCGCCGCTCGAAGCCGCCGCCGCGGCGCCGCTCTCGGCGTCGGGCACCTGGGGCCCGTTGCTGCTCACCGACAGCGCCGATACGCTGCCGTCCGAATTGCGCGGCTACTTCCTCGACGTCAAGCCCGGCTACACCACCGACCCCACGCGGGCCTTCTACAACCACGTCTGGATCGTCGGCGACGCCGGGCAGATCAGCGTCGAACAGCAGGCCGAAGTCAACGAAGTCGCCGAATTGGCGAAGATCGGGAGCGAAGAATGAGCGAGGCGGAGAACCCACAGCTGCTCGGCGGCGAACAGCGGATCACGGTCGAGGACATCCGCGCCCTCGCGGGCCCGGCCACCCCCCACTTCTCGCTGCAGATCCGCAACCGGATCGCGCGGCTGATCGAGCCGTTCCCGGCCGGCCACCCGGTCCGCCTCGAAGGCGAACGGCAGATCGCCCGCCTGCAGAAGCTCTCCGACAACAGCGGCGAGCCCCGCCGCACGCTCGGCATCATCCACTGAGATGAAGCGCCTGGCGCCGGGTGTCTGGCGTCTCAAGGAGTTACCGGGGCCGACGATCAACGTCTACCTGGCCGAGAACGTGCTGATCGACGCGGGACGGCGCTGGGACCGGCGGCGGATCTTCAGCCAGCTCGTCGGAGTCGAGATCGCCGAAGTCGCCCTCACCCACGTCCACCCCGACCATCAGGGCTGCGCGAAGTGGGTCTGCGAGTCCCGCCACGTCCCGCTGGCCTGCCACGCCGACGACGTCGACGCGATGGAGGGGCGCGCCCCGGTCGGCTCGGGCGCGGCCCTACTCCCGCGCATCTACGACCGCATCTGGACCGGCCCGCCCCACAAGGTCGACCGGGTCCTCGCCGAGGGCGACGAGGTGGCGGGCTTCCGCGTCGTCCACGCCCCCGGCCACGCGCCGGGCGAGGTGATCTTCTTCCGCGACTCCGACCGGGTGGCGATCTGCGGCGACGTGGTCCGCAACATGAGCTTCCTCACCGCGATGCCGGGCGTCCGCCAGCCGCCCGACGAGATGACCTACGACCCGGCCCTGAACCGCCGCTCGATCCGCAAGCTCGCGGCCCTCGAGCCCTCCCTCATCCTCCCCGGCCACGGCCCGGCGATCACCGACATGGACGAGTTCACCCGCTTTGTCGCGGCCCTACCGACGGATTAAGATCGACCGATGGACGCTCCTCTCGCCCCGGAGCAAGGGGTTGACTCCCAGGCCAACGCTCGCGAGCTCGCGATCCAGCGCCTGAAGATGAAGCAAGATTTCAAAGGCATCCTCGCCGGCGGCCTCTTTTCCGTTGTCATCGTCGTCGTCATCTGGGCGATCGGCGGAGGCGGCTACTTCTGGCCGGTCTGGGTGATGCTCGGCGCCGCGATCGGCATCGTCGCCCAAGGCTGGAAGGCCTACGGGCCCAGCAACCGCATCACGGAGGAGGACGTGCAGCGGGAGATGAGCCGGGGGGCGTAGGTCCGAGATGGTCCTGGGCTCCTCATGGGGGTCCTGGCAGGCTGTGACCCCCATGAGGAGCCCAGGACGTGAGGGGTGCGTGGGAGAGGCGTCACAGGGACGTGAGGAGGTCGGGCTTCCGTGACGATCGTGTCGGGAAGTCTCCACACCTCGCCCGGACCCGTGACGAAGATGCCGGGAACGTCACACCTTCCGGCCCTCAGAGGGCCATTTCGGGCCTGATTTCGAGGGTCGAGAACGCGCTGCATGAGTTTGGGCCCCCATAGGGGCCCGAAAGTCGACAGCGCATAAGTCGGTGTTGGACAACACGGGAGAAAGTGAGGAGTTCCCGGCATCTCCGTCACGGATCCGGCGGCCGGGGGCCTGCGTGGTTCGAAATGGTCGCCATACGACCATTTCGAACCACGCGGGACCGAACGGGGATCCGCGTGGTTGGAAACCCGCGCCATACGCGGATTTCCAACCACGCAAGCCCCTGACCGCTCGATGACCGGCCCCCGGCGCCCGTCGTGGGCGTCCCGTCACGGATCCGTGGGCCTCCCGTGCGCCTCCCGCCGGTGTCCCTCCACACCTTCCATACACCCGCCCCTCTCGCCACGGCCACAGCCTGCCCGGGCCGTGGCGAGAGGGGCGGGTCCCTAATCGGGCGACAGCTTGCGGGGCCTGGACCCTTCCCGGGCGACAGCTTGCGGGGAACCGGCCCTTCCCGGGCGACAGCTTGCGGGCCTGGACCCTTCCGGGGCTCCCGCCTGCAGGGCCCCGACCCTTCCGGGGCCCAGCCTGCAGGCCCCCCGTCCCTTCCCCGACCGCCGGCCAGCAGGGGCCCCGTCCCAACCCAGCGCCACCACCCAGCGCTCGGACCCCGCGGCGCCGGCTGCCTACCCCGCCTCTCCCCCCACCTTCGGCCCGAACGCATCGATGATGCGGTTCTGGAACTCGCTCAGCTCCTCCGCCGAGATGAAGTAGGTCGGCGGGGTGAGGAAGAGGCCGTCGGCGCGTTGGGCGGTCGCTTCGACGCGTTCGCGGACCTTGTCGAGGGGGCCGGCGGCGCAATAGGTCTCGACCATCGCGTCGGGGATCGCGGCCGGGACCGCGGCCAGGTCGCCGCGGCGGAACGCCTCTCCGGCCTCCGCCGCGGCGGACTCGAAGCCGTGCATCTCCCACAGGGGCGCGTAGGTCTTCACCGTCGCGTAGAAGGCGATCGTGCGGCGCGCCATGTCGAGCGCGCGGCCCTCGTCGTCGTCGATCGCGCAGCAGACCGTCGGGATGTAGTCGAAGTCCTTCCGACTTCTGCCGGAGCGCCGGAGGCCGCCTTCGAAGCCCGGCCGCACCACCTCGTCGATCCACATCAGGCTCTGGATCGGGTGGCCGATCAGCCCATCGCCGACGTCGCCCGCCATCCGCGACATGCCCGCCTGGAGGGCGGCGACGTAGATCGGCGGCGGCGTCTCGCGGGCGGGCGGGTGCGGGCGCACCCAGCCCTTGATGTCGATGTCGTAGTAGTCGCCCTCGTAACGGATCGGCTCGCCCTTGCTCGCCTGGCGCATGATCAGCCGGGTCGCCTCGATCGCCTCGCGCAGGTGCGGCGCCGGGCGGCCGTAGTCGGCGTTGTGCCAGGTCTCGTTCAGGCGTTTGACACCGGAGCCCAAGCCGAGGCGGAAGCGTCCGCCGGACATCTCGTCGAGGTCGAGCGCGGTGATCGCGTGGACGAAGGGGCTGCGGGTGAAGGCCCAGGTGATGCCGGTGCCGACATCGATCCGCTCCGTCTTCGCCGCCAGGTAGGCGGCCTGGGTGTCGGCGGCGCGGAAGAGCTCCGGCGCCCAGACGCACTCGATCCCCGCCGCCTCGGCGCGCAGCGTCTCCGCCTCGAGGTCGGCGATCGAGTTGCCGATCGCGGCGACCGAGATCCGTTCCAGCGCGCTCACTTCGCGTTCCGCTGTTCTTTATGGCCCTCAGGGGGCCAAAAGGAACAGCTGGACGCGGGGGTCATGCCGCGGCGGGGGCGAGGACGCGCTTGGCGACCTGCTCGCGGTGCCAGCGCGCGTCGCCGAACATCGAGGCGTTGGCGCGGCCGCGCTTGAGGAACAAGTGGAGGTCGTGCTCCCAGGTGAAGCCGATGCCGCCGTGGACCTGGATCGAGGCGTCGGGAACGCGCCAGCCGGCGTCGGAGGCGTAGGCCTTCGCCATCGAGGCGGCGAGCGGCAGGGCGTCCGGGTCTGCGTCGGCGGCCCAGGCGGCGCCGTAGACGGCCGAGCGCGAGTTCTCGGTCTCCAAGAGCATCTGCGCGCAGCGGTGCGAGACCGCCTGGTAGGCGCCGATCGGCCGGCCGAACTGTTCGCGGTCCTTGGCGTAGGCGACCGCCATGTCGAGGGCGCGCTGGGCGACCCCGGTCGACTCGGCGGCGAGCGCCACAGCGCCGCGCAGGAAGACCGCGCCGAACTCGGCGCCGTGGCCGGGCAGCGTCTGCTCGGCGGGGACGTGGACGCCCTCGAAGGTGACCGTGGAGAGCCGGCGCGTGGTGTCGATCGAGATCTCCGGCGCGACGCTCACGCCCGCGGCGTCGGCGGGGACGATGTGGCGGCGGCCGTCGGCGGTGGCGACGAGGAAGAAGGCGGCGCCCGCCGCGTCGGCGACAAGCTGCTTCTTGCCGTTCAGCACGACCCCGTCGCCGTCGGCCTCGTCCTTCATCGGGTAGGCGCCCGGCGTGCCGGTCGAGCCGGCGTCGACCATCGCCTGGGTGCCGCGCGCGGTCCCCTCGGCGAGCGGCCGCAGCCAGCGCTCCTTCTGCTCCTCGGAGCCGCTCCGCGCCAGCGCCAGGCCGACCACGGTGTTGGAGAAGAGCGGCGAGGGCGCGAGCGCGTACCCCATCTCCTCGAAGAGCACGGCGAGGTCGACGGTGCCGAGGCCCTGGCCACCCCACTCCTCGGGCAGCGCCAGCCCCGCCCAGCCGAGCTCCGCCATCTCCACCCAGCCCGCGGAATCGACTCCGTCCTCGCTCCCCGCGATCTCCCGCATGCGCTCCGATTTGAAGCGCGAGGCGAGGAAGTCGCGCGCGGTCGAGCGGATCGCTTCCTGCTCGTCGGTCAGGTCGAAGTACAAGATCCCCTCCCTCGGCTCAGCGCATCCGCGGCAGGCCGAGCACCCGCTCGGCGATGATGTTCTTGAGGATGTCGGTGGTGCCGCCCTCGATCGAGTTCGCCCGCGAGCGGAGGAAGTTGTACTGCCAGGCGCCGTTCGCGATCGCCCCGTCGGAGCCGCGCCCGAGCGCCGCCCAGGCACCCTCGATCTCCAGCGCCAGCTCGGTCAGGCCCTGGTTGATGTCGGCCCACTGCCACTTGCCGAGCGAGCCCTCCGGGCCGGGGATGCCGGACTCCATCGTCTTGGTCAGCCCGCGGTAGGCGTTCAGCCGCATCGTCTCGGCCTCGATGAAGAGCTGGGCGATCTTCTGGCGGAAGTAGGCGTCCTCGGCGGCCGACGTGCCGCCCTCCTCGCGAACCTCGCTTGCGAGCGCGGCGAGCCGCGTCAGGTTGTTGTGGATCCCGGCGATCGCGCCGAAGGCGAGCCCGGCGCGCTCGTTCATCAGCGTCGTGATCGCGACGGTCCAGCCGTTGCCCACCCCGCCGACCACGTTTTCGTCCGGGACCCGCGCCTCGTTGATGAAGACCTCGTTGAACTCGCCCTCCCCGGTGATCTGCACCAGCGGTTTGGCTTCGACCCCGTCCTGCTCCATGTCCATCAGGAAGTAGGTGAGGCCCTGGTGCTTCGGCGCGTCGGGATCGGTGCGGGCGACCAGCATGCACCACTTCGCGTACTGGGCGAAGGTCGTCCACACCTTCTGCCCGGTGACGACCCATTCGTCGCCGTCCTTCACCGCGCGCGTCTTCAGCGAGGCGAGATCGGAGCCGGACTCGGGCTCCGAGAAGCCCTGGCACCAGATCTCCTCGCCGGTCAGGATCGGCTCCAGATAACGCTCCTTCTGCGCCTCGGTGCCGTGCGCGATGACCACCGGACCGCCCATCGCCAGGCCGAGCACGTTGGCCGGGCTCGGCGCTTCCTGGGCGGCGGCCTCGCCGACGAAGATCGCCTGCTCGATCATCGTCGCGCCGCGGCCGCCGTACTCCTTCGGCCAGGAGATCCCGGCCCAGCCGGCCGCGTGCAGCTTCAGCTGCCACTCGCGGCGGAACGACATGACCTCGTCGAGCGAGCCCTCCGGCTCGGGGCCGGGGTTGTTCTCGCGCAGCCAGGTCGCGACCTCGTCGCGGAACCCCTCCTCCGATGGCGACAGCGTCAGGTCCATCGAGCGCTCACCCTACACGCCTCCTGGCCAGACGGCCAGGAGGCACATGAAGGCTCAGCTGCCGCAGGTCTTGAATCCGTACGCCTCGGCCTGCTTGGTCGCGCCGGAGAGCGTGTCGTCGCCGGGACCACCGCCGTCGTCCTCGGCTTCGGCGACTTCGTCGGCGAGCGTCGAGGTGAGCTCTTCGATCGTCCCCTCGTCGCCGGCGGGCGGCGTCAGCGCGGCGATTTCTTCGCCCTGCTTGGCGATGTTCGGCAGCACGACTTCCTGGAAGAGCTCCGCTTCCTGGTCGGGACTCGGTTCTTCCTTCGTGATCGGGATGTCGTGCGCTTTGGCGTACGCGGAGATTTCTTCGCTCAGTTCGTCTTCCGCGTCGCCACAGATCTTGTCGGCTTCCTTGACGAAGGCGGCCTTGGTCGGGCCGTCGCCGCCGGAGGAATCGGCGG
>Ga0209941_1001383_pt1 | contig 17080 bp, 10 predicted proteins | sample ThiBiot_300_plan_FD_183945 | JGI IMG/M metagenome (GOLD analysis project Ga0209941, IMG submission 183945) | Wastewater bioreactor microbial communities from Cape Town, South Africa - Thiocy_solids_1 (SPAdes) | ecosystem: Engineered > Bioremediation > Thiocyanate > Unclassified | place: South... | reverse complement strand
TGAAATGGATGATTGCATAAATCCCGTTTACTGTTATAAACTGCTAAAGCTCCGGCTTTTTTTTCTACCCGCCGACCCTTACAGCTTTTTTTTCGTATAACAAGGATGGGACTGGTTAGAGGCTTACGAAACACTTGCAGATGCATTATCAGATACTTCAAAAAGCTTTATAGAAATTTTTGAGGAAGATGTCAAGGACTATGCATCTCGTAAAAAATCAATAGCTGATTTCAAAAAGAGCTTGTCAGAATTCGTTGCAAATGAATCAAGAGGGAAGCCATTGATTTTTATAATTGACGAATTAGACAGATGTCGCCCTAATTATTCAGTTCTGCTGCTTGAACAAATCAAACATTTCTTTTCTGTGCCTAATATTGTTTTCGTTTTATCAATTGACAAAACGCAGTTAGGCAATGCAGTTTGTGGAGTTTACGGTTCTGAAAAACTAGATTCAAATGAATATTTAAAAAGATTTATTGACATTGAATACTCTATTCCAGAAGCTGAGAAAGGAAAATATTTCGAATATTTGTATGATTATTTTGACTATGATACTTTTTTCAAATCAGCAGAAAGGAATAGATATAGCGGGTTTGAATATGACAAAGACAAATTTGTTCTGACTGGAAAAATGTTTCTAGGTAATCTTACCCTCCGGCAACAAGAGAAAATTTTAGCGCATACTCGAATAACATTCCGCACCTTAAATTATGATAATTACCTAATACCCACAATTTTTATCTTTCTTGTCTACATAAAGATGATCCACGAAAGATTTTATTCGGCACTTTCTAATAAAAAATTGTCAATTATTGAAATTCAAGAAGAATTCTTCCAAATCGTGCATCCATTTATTGATGATGACAACAAAAGTCTTTGTGTAGAAATTGAAGCTTACTTGTTGAAATTCTATGAGAACTTTAAATCAGAACATAAAAGCAGAGGGCATTCAGAAATTATTGGATGGGACTCAACAGAAAATAAAGACGTATTAAAAATTGATTCTAAAATTGACAATAATTTATTTTTGAAGCGATTAACTAATGGAAAGTTGTCTCAGGACTATTCCGATATGAAGCTATCCTACTTTCTCAGTAAACTTAACTTAACGGATAACATAAAGATAAATTAAGATTTCTGCAGATAATGTAATTGCCTGTTGCTTTACTGGGATACTACATTTGGTTCACCGCTATCAAAATCGAATTAAAAGGGATTAAACTTGAAGTCGTTAAGGCACAAAAAAATCAACCAAAGGCGCACTGACTATAACGGGATTAACAATATGGCGGCTTGAACTCAAATGCTCTACTACTATTAAACTTTTGTATTAAATTCGACAGAAAGATTACTATTTCCGTCACACCGTAAATGCCTAACCGGTCAGGTCAAAAATAAAATGATTTCGGGCAATATTAATAAAATGCAAACAGACAATAAAGTAACCGATTTCTTATCACAGTATGATGAGCAGGTTTTCAGCCATGCTTTAAAACTTCGTGAACTGCTGTTTGCAAATCTTCCGGGTGTTACTGAGCAGGTAGACATTGCCGCGAAAATGATCGCTTACTGCTACGGGCAAAAATATGCGGAATTGATTTGTGTGATTATTCCTTCCAAAAAAGGACTGAAGCTGGGTTTCAACAGGGGTATTGATTTACCCGATCCGGATAAACTGCTTAAAGGAAAGGGAAAGATTTCGCGTTATGTGGAAATTGAATCCGAAGAGCAAATTGCATCCGCACCACTTAAGCAATTGGTAGAAAGTGCTTACAAGGCTTATCTGCAACGGGTAAACAAGCCGGCGCGGTGATGATGGAGAGAGGAGAGAGGTGAAAGGTAAGAAGTGAAAAGTGAGAGGCGAAAAAGGTGAAAAGTGAAAAATGAGAAGGAATCAGATCATCGTTAGTACGCTTAAGCTGAAAGCTGATGGCTGATAGCCAGAGCTGGGTGGGGTTCCTTCGGATTTAGTCCCGCACGTGCCGGATACGGCTTCGGGTTTAACAAATTTGCTCCATAGCAAAAAGAAAGTACAAGGGAGTGACACAACAATTGCTGATGGAGGAAATGAAGGCGATAACAAAAAATGGATTGCTTAAAGAACAACCGTGCTGTTATGAAAGGTTGACAACCTAATAAATGCACCCCATCGCAACGTTTCCATCCATCCATTTGCTTACCTTTGCGCCTGGTGAAAAATTGTATAGCCTGCATATTAGCCATTTATATTTTGTTCAGCGCAGTTGTTCCCTGCTCCGTTTTCGATAATTGTGAGGAAGAGCAAAATACAGAACAAAGTTCCGGTTCAGATCATAAAAAGGACTGTAGCAACTGTTCGCCATTTTCTATTTGTTCATCCGCACCAGGCTTTACCCTTAATACGATAAGCACGTCTTTTGAACCGGTTGCATTTAGTAATTCACCGGCGTATAGCGAATATTGTTTCTCTTTCAAATCAGGGTATTATTCCAGTCTCTTTCAGCCCCCGCGTGCAGGTTAACAGCTTCAGGACAGGCAGGATTTATTGATCACATTACCGTTTACACAATATGAAGAAAATACTATTGCTAAGCATAGCAGTGTTATGTGCGTTCACTATTTATGCGCAGCATACCATTACATTATCGATTAAAAGCAGCGAAGAAAAGATACCCCTTGCAGGCGCTACAGCTACCATCGTTTCTTTAAATAAAACAGCAGTTGCAGATAGTGCAGGCATTGCAACCTTTACAAACATTGCGGCAGGCAGGTACCAGGTTAAAGTGTCGTATGTGGATTTGGAAGAACAGGAAGTAACCGTTGAGGTACCACAGCCTGGCAACACAACATTTGAGGTGCTTTTGGAAGAAGGGGAGGAACATGAAGAAGAAATCATAATTACGGCAACCCGTATAAGCAGAACCATTGCCAATATTCCAACACGGGTGGAAGTGATCTCCGGCGAAGAACTAACAGAGAAAGGAAACATGAAGCCGGGCGACATAAGAATGCTGCTGAACGAAAGTACGGGTATTCAAACACAGCAAACTTCAGCCACTTCTTATAATTCCAGCATCCGCATACAGGGACTTGATGGCCGGTACACCCAGATATTAAGAGACGGTTTCCCGCTTTATTCAGGCTTTTCGGGCGGATTAAGTTTAATGCAGATTGCCCCTCTTGATCTGAGGCAGGTTGAAGTAATTAAAGGTTCATCATCTACACTATACGGTGGCGGGGCGATAGCCGGTTTGGTAAACCTCGTTTCCAAAACACCCACAGCCGAAAGGGAATTGAGTTTTATGGCAAATGCCACATCAGCCAGGGGCTTGGACCTTAGTGGTTTTTACAGTCAGAAATTCCGGAACATTGGACTAACTGTCTTCGGTTCCAGGAACACAGGCCGTGCTTACGATCCGGCAGATATTGGATTAACAGCTATTCCGGAGTTTGAGCGATATACCATTAATCCCAGGCTATTTATTTATGGTGAAAAGACAAATGCCAATGTAGGTTTCAGCTACGTTACAGAAGACCGTACAGGCGGCAGCATGGATTATATCAGGCACGGAACAACAGGTTATTTTGAAAGAAATAATACTGATCGTTTTACAGGCCAGGCAGATATACAGCATAAATTAAGTGATAACAGCAATCTTCAGTTTAAAAGCAGTTATTCAAACTTTAACAGGTTAATTACGGTGCCTGCCAGCATTTTTGAGGGCGTGCAAAGATCTTCTTATTCGGAGCTCAACTTTAATACAAAAGGAGAGAAGACATTCTGGATAGCCGGAGTGAATTTCTTGACCGATGATTTCAGCGAACAAAGGCACCATACAAACCCATTAAGAAATTATCACTACAATACCTTTGGTGCATTTGTGCAAAACACCTGGTCGCCAACAGGCAAATTTACTTTGGAAACAGGTTTAAGAGGTGACTATGTAAAGCAATATGGTTTTGAATTATTGCCAAGATTTTCAGCCATGCTAAAAGCAACTCCGAAACTAACGGCAAGGTTAGGCGGCGGCTTAGGTTATAAAACACCTACTGTATTTAATGAGGATGCGGAGAAAGTACAGTTTCAAAACATTCTGCCCATCAACCTGCAATCAGCAAACAACGAGAGATCGGCAGGTGGTAATCTTGATTTTAACTACAGAACAAATCTTGGTGATGTAGGTTTTAGCATCAACCAGCTATTCTTTTATACAAGACTGAATAAGCCATTGGTGCTAACCCATGCAACAAGCAACAATTATGAATTTGTAAATGCAGATGGTTATATAGATACCAAAGGAATGGAAACAAACCTGCGGTTCACTTACGGCGATTTTAAGTTGTTCATTGGCTATACTTATGCAGATGTGAGCAGCCGCTTCAACAATACCAAAAGCTGGTTTCCTTTAACGGCAAAGCACAGGTTGAATAATGTATTAATGTATGAGCAGGAAGGCAAGCTAAAGATTGGTTTGGAAGCCTATTATTTCAGTCCGCAAAGGTTGAGCGATGGCACAACAGGAAAGCCTTACTGGATAAATGGTTTAATGGCAGAAAAGCTATGGAAGAAATTTTCTGTATTCATAAACTTTGAAAACTTCCTCGATACACGGCAAACCAGGTTTGATACCATTTACACGGGCTCCGTTACCAGCCCGGTTTTTAGAGACATTTATGCTCCTGTAGATGGATTTGTTGTAAATGGCGGCGTTAAAATTAAATTGTAGGGGCGATCAGCTATCAGCCATCGGCTTTCAGCTATCAGGTGAGTAACTACTAACGATAGGATGATGAGGTGAGAGGTCAGAGGTGAGAAGTGAGAGGTGAGAGGTGAGAAGTGAGAGGTGAGAAGTGAGAGGTGAGAAGTGAGAGGTGAGAAGTGAGAGGTTGAGAGGTGTCCTGCTCATAGCTCATAGCTGACCGCTGAAAGCTGACAGCTCACAGCCCGCAGCTATTCTTCTACTACATCCTTCACACACCTGAACCCGATATGATTGGTGGCGGAGCGCCATTCGCCCTTACCGCGGGTGCCTACCATGTACCTTGTGCAATATTGATCTGTGCATAAATAGGAGCCGCCGCGTTGTACTTTTTTCTGCTGGCCGGGTTCGGCAGGATCGAAAGACGAATCGGGTCCTTTGGGGTTTTTAACTACACCTGCTTTTGCAAGCCCGGCATAATAATCGGGGCGATACCAGTCGCTGCACCACTCCCACACATTGCCGGCTACATCGTATAATCCATAGCCGTTGGGCGCGAATTGCTTAACCGGCGCTATGCCCGCGAAGCCATCACCGGCGATATCCGCATTGGGAAATTGTCCCTGGAAAGTATTGGCCTGCCATTTGCCGGCGCTTTTCATTTCGTTGCCCCAGGTGTAGAGATTACCCGTTTTACCTGCCCTTGCGGCAAATTCCCATTCGGCTTCCGTGGGTAAGCGCTTGCCCGCCCATTTTGCATAAGCTGCCGCATCTTCATAAGCGATCTGCACTACGGGATAATGTTCTTTCCCTCTAATATCGCTGTTCGGTCCTGATGGGTGGCGCCAGTTGGCTTCGTGTACATATTGCCACCATTGCAGGTGGTTGTTCAGGGGCACTTCATGTGAAGGAGGCGTGAATACCACGGCGCCTGCAACAAGGTTTTCTTCAGGCACGCCGGGGAATTCTTCCTTTGTGGGTTTTTGTTCCGCCACCGTAATATAACCGGTTGCTTTTACAAAGGCCGCGAACTGCTGGTTGGTTACTTCCGTTTCATCCATGTAAAAAGGGTCAATGTATACCTGGTGTATGGGCCGGGCGTCGTCCATGGCTTCGTGTCCGCCTTCGGTGATGCCCACGGGGTTTACGCCGCCCATGCTGAATGTTCCGCCGGGGATATATGCCATGCCTGCAATTTTTTCAGGATCTGCGGGTATTTCATTTTCCGCTGTTGTTATAAAAGCAGAGCCACCGCCATTCATGAAGATGGTGCTGTCGCCGGGCGTTAGTCCCTTTGCACAGGAAATGGCGCCGCTGATCTTCATGGCGCCGATGTCGGGTACGATGGCGGCGACCTGTGTGGTTTTTCCCTGCCGGCAGGAGAGGAGGCTCGTTATAATAAATGCAATAAGAAGAAAGCGGTTCAGCATTGATCTTGCCATGGGCTGTTTTTTTCGTGTATCCGGTATTTGTTTGTGGGCACTAAATTACGTAAGAATTGTTAGTATTGTTTGTTATGCTGATACTACTGTCATGCTGACGCAGGAAGCACCTGTGCAACATTCCATTCTGCGAACGATTCACTGCTGATAGCTGATTGATAGCTGACAGCCTTTGCTTATAAACGATGCTTTGCCACTACAGACTGGTTAAGCGCATAGCCCAGCCCGGGTTTATCGCTAACGGTTATATAGCCGTCAACAAATTCTTCTTTCGGCGTAATCAAATCACCTCTCCAGGGCACTTCACCAAATGCCCACTCCAGTATGGCAAAATTGGGAATGCTGGCAACCGCCTGCACACTGGCGGCTGTGGCAATGGGCCCGCTTGGATTGTGCGGCGCTATTTGCAAGCCGGCCGTTTCTGCAAGTGCGGCTATATATTTCAGTTCCTGTATACCACCGCAATGTTTTACATCGGGCATTAGTATATCCAATGCCTTTGTAGCCACAAGGGGCGCAAAGCCCTCTCTTCCAAATATAGATTCCCCGCCGGCGGTTGTTCTGCCGGTTGAGTCCGTAATTGTTTTGGTTTCCTTTACATATTTCCGGGGATTTACGGCTTCTTCAAACCAATAGAGGTTAAGCGGTTCTACTCTTTTGGCCACCTCAATGCCTAATGGCTCATCCAGGTGACTGTGCACATCTACCAATAGTTCTATTTTATCACCAATGGTTTTTCTTACCGCTTCAATACAATCAATGGCATGATCAATATCCGCTTTAATTTGTTCCGGTGTGGAAGGCAGTGCTTTCATTTCATCAAAAGGAGCCATTTTAAGCGCCCTGAAACCCAGTTGTACCGCTGCTTCTGCATTTTTTTGGAAAGCATGGGCAGGCCGACGGCCGGCGCTGTTTTTTTCATTGGTGGCGCGGTTGATATTGGCATATACCCATATCTTATCTCTTAATTTTCCACCGAGCAAATCATAAACAGGAACGCCCAACGCTTTTCCCTTAATGTCCCACAGGGCCTGTTCTATGGCACTGAATACGGTGCCCGCAATCCGTGATGTAGCTGCCCTTTGCCATCCCTGCCGGCGGTAACGTTCTATATTAAACGCACCTTTTCCATTTACCAGCTCAAAGAATGCATTGATCTCGGTTTTTAAAATTTGTTGCTCTTCAGCGGCTACCAGCTTGCCTCCCTGCGAAGCTTCGCCAACGCCGGTGATGCCTTTATCTGTTTTGAGCTCAACAAAAACCCAGTTGCCCCGCTGGTTCACTTTTACGATATGCACTTTAATGTCGCTGATAACGGGCTCCAATGCCTGCTTTAGGGGGAAATGAGCTGCCGCTGATGTTGCGCCCTTAGCCGTATCCGTTATAACAATGGGTAACAGGGCTCCGCCATACGACATTTTTAAGAAATTCCTGCGCGAGGAGTATGCTTTGTTCATAATTGTTTCATTAGTTAAAGTGAGATTGTTTTATAATGCTGCTATTTGTGTTTGTAACACTTTTGACACATAGACACATAGGGACATAGAAATACATAGGCTTTAAAATATTACTGCTCAACTACTATCGTGCGGACGATGCCGGTAAACGAAAATGGTTTTTCATATACTTTAGTAACGGGTATGCCCAGGTCTTTACCCACACTTATACCGTCAGATCCAAATGAATTGATGTATTTATTTCTTTTAGTGAATTGTGCACTGGCCACCTGTTCATTATCAACAGCAAGTGTTACACTGGTTTCACCGGTGAATTTGATGCTGATGGTATGCGCTCCTTTTGTAAGCGGTTTGTCTGCGCTTAATATTATTTCTTTTACCGCATCGGTGAGGAGATAATATAATTTTCCATCTTTAATAAACAGGCTGGAGCCTCCGGCAGATAAACCGCCATTTGAAAAGATCACACCTTCTGTTTTGTCATCCGCTATTTCAATATGGGCGGTAATGCTTACATCGCCTTTTCCAATGTATACCCGTGTTTCAACTGTAGTGCCCTGGTAGATCACTGCTTTTTGCCAGATCTTTGGCGGAGGCACACCGGCCTTGTAATCCCTTAGCGGGTATACGTTGTATTTAACGGCTTCACTGTCAAATAATGCTTTCAGCTCTTCCAGCTTTTGTGGATGTTTCGCGGCAAGGTCAATGGTTTCATTCCAGTCTTCATTGATATTATACAGTTCCCACCTGTCTTTATCAAAAGGACGGGGGGAGAAATGAGGATCGGTTTCGGAGGACCCAAAAAATCCACGCGGATGGTATACCGCTGCTTTCCAGCCATCTTTATAGATCGCTCTTCCCCCGTGCAGCTCGTAATACTGAACATGATGTTTGGTTGGCTCACCGGCATTGGTAATGGTGGAAGCAAAACTAATACCATGCAGCGGCAGTTGCTTATACCCGTTTATTACTCCAGGCACTTTCACCTTTGTAAGTTCAACAGTAGAAGGCAATACATCAATAACATGCGTATACTGGGTGCGGATGCCCGCTTTGTTAATTTTTTCAGGGTAAAAAACGATCAGTGGATTGTGTGTGGCGCCTTCGGAATTGGCATCGCTTTTCCAATACCTGAATGGCGTATTGGCAGCCTGTGACCAGCCCAGCGGATAATTGGGATGAGTATATTCCGTTCCGATCTTTTCATACTGCGAGAGGAGGAAAGCGATGTCCTGCCCCTGCGCACTGCCGGCCGAACCGGTGGTTCCGGTATAGGTTCCTTCTTTGCTTCCGCCATTATCGCCGATAATAATAAAGATCAGTGTATTGTTTAGCTGTCCTATTTGCTTTAAGTAATTCACCACACGCCCGATCTCATGATCGGTGTACGATAAAAAGCCCGCATATACTTCAAAAAACCTGGCGAAAACTTTTTGCTCATCTGCCGATAGGGAATCCCATGCTTTGATGCCTTCCTGGCGCGGAGGAAGTTTAACATGCTTTGGTATTACGCCCAGAGCCTGCTGCCTTTTAAAAACAGCTTCCCTGTATTTATCCCAGCCGCCATCAAATTTTCCTTTGTATTTATCGCTCCATTCTTTTGCTACCTGGTGGGGCGAATGGGTTGCTCCCGGCGCTATATAGGCGAAGAAAGGTTTTTCGGGATCGGCCGATTTTTGATTGGCGATATAGGAGATCGTTTTATCGGCCAGCAGCTCGTTCAGGTGTTTTTTATTATCGTCTAAGTTTACAGGACTGATGCCTTCAACAAGGTCGGGATACCACTGATCCGTAGACCCGCCCAAAAAGCCATAGAAATGATCAAAGCCACGCCCGGTGGGGTAGCGGTTAAAAGGCCCTGCGGCGGTAAGATCAATAGTGCGGTTGCCATGCCATTTGCCTAAGGCGAATGTGTTGTACCCGTTTTCCCTGAAAATTTCAGCAATGGTGCCGGCTTCCAGAGGGATGTCGCCCGAATAGCCCGGCGTACCTATTGCCAGTTCCGCATGATGCCCCATGCCCACGCTGTGCGAATTTCTACCGGTTAATAAAGCGGCTCTTGTAGGACTGCAAATGCCCGTGGTATGAAAGTTCGTGTAGCGCAAACCGTTATTGGCTAAGCTGTCGAAGGTGGGTGTTTCAATTAATCCGCCAAATGCCGATGATGCGCCAAATCCCACATCATCCAGCATGATCCATAATACATTGGGAGCGTCCTTGGGCGCTTTACTTCTTTCGGGCCACCATTGCACTGTGCTGTCTAAGGTTTTTCCAGTTTTGCCTTTATAAGGAACAAGGGGACTGTATTGAGCCCATGAGCTTAAGGAACTGACGCCTGTTATAAAAACAGCGCTAAAAACGATCTTAATGGTATATGCTATTCTTTTGTTCATGTTTGAAGCTTTGATTGTTTTGGTGATACTATTCCCACCCGGGGTTTTGCGTAAGCTTGGGATTCCGCTGAATTTCGAGATAGGGTATAGGGTAGAGGTAATGTCTTGCGGCTGCATTTGTTTTACCCGCTTTTTTTAAGTTGATGATCAAAGTGCCTTTTCCTTCGGGGCCTACGCCGGTAGCCTCGCTGCCGGTTTGCCTGATGAGGTCGAACCAGCGCTGAAATTCATATACCAATTCCAGCCTGCGGTCGAGATATAAGGAATCACGAAACTGATCCTTCGTTAACCCTGCTAAAGGCGTAAGTCCGGCGCGCTGGCGTACCCGGTTATACGACGTGTACGCTTTGGCGGTAGGACCATTCAATTCATTTTCGGCTTCGGCATGGATCAGCAATATTTCCGAAAACCTTAACACTGCTGTATTGGCGGAGGATTCATTGGTGGCTGAAACTGCAGCAGGATCCCAGTATTTATTAAAAAATGGAATGGAATCGCCGGGAACAGCAGGATCATTTAGCTGCCCGTAATAATTTCCGTTGGCGGGGCTTTTAAAACTGGTTACAAAAGTTACATTTTTACGTTTATCGTTGGGCTGGAACAATTTGTATACACTAAAAAACTTGTCGTTGCCCTGTGTGTAAAACTGTACCTGGTCGCCATAGCTGCCTACCAAACCCGGAATGCCGGAAAAGATCGCTCTCCTGGTAGATGCGTGCCCCTGGCTTTGTGCGAAGCCCTTGAACTGCACGGAAAAGATATGTTCTTTATTGTTTTTATAAGCAGGAAGAAAAACATGCGAATAATCTTCCATTAAATCATACCCATATGAACCGTTAATTACTTCTTCGCTGGTTTGTACGGCTTTCTCCCACTCCCGCATTGTTAAATATACTTTGGCCAATAAAGATTTGGAGGCGCCTTCTGTAGCCCGGCCCACTTCGCCGCTGCTGCCTTCCCTGAAATGATTAACAGAAGAGGTAAGATCACTGATGATCTGTGCGTATACTTCTTCTTTAGGCGACCTGGGAACCTGCAGTTCATCAATGGTAAGTGTAGTCTGATCCTTCAATAGCAAAGGAACATCGCCGTATAAGCGTACCAGGTTAAAATAAAACAAGGCTCTTAAAAACAATGCCTCGCCCAGCAGCCTGTCTTTCAGCTCCTGGTTGATTTCCATGTCCGGGATTCTTTGCAGGGCAGCATTGGCTTTATTAACGGCAATATAATGCTGTTGCCACATCTGCTCTACCCTTATATTGGTAGAGGAATGTGTTAAGATGGCCAATGAGCGCACATTGGGATTGGGTGTTCCCGGACCTGATGTAAGGTCATCGCTCGCCATATCCATAGCGGTATTCAGCAACGACCCATACATTTGGTGCTGCCCTTCAGGCTTGTCGTTATTCAGTGAATAATAAATGGCATTCACTGCTGCTACGGCATCATCGGCCGTTTTATAAAACTGGTTGCCGGTGATAAACGACTTCGGCTCCTCCTTTAGCTTAAGGCAGGATGTAGCCAGCAGTACCAATGCTATTGCCGGTAGTTTGTAAAATATCTTGTTCATGATTTTTGTTTTCAGATTTTTTTAAAATGTAACAGATAAGCCTCCTGTAATGGTTTTGGTGCCGGGGTATCCCCCATAATCAAAACCCGAGTTCAGCGCATCCTGGCCATTCCTGTTTACTTCGGGATCAAAGCCGGTGTAGTTTGTCCAGGTAAGCAGGTTTTGGGCAGCAACATATACCCTGAGGTTTTTTATTTTTATTTTATGGCTTAACGATAAAGGCAGCGTGTAGCCGAGGGTTATATTTTTAAGCCGCAGGTAGGAGCCATCCTCAATGAAACGGTCAGAAAGGGTAGGAGAAGGATCTTCTACCGCGCGATGTATATCTGTATTGGTATTGGCAGGTGTCCACCGGTTTTTCAATGAGGCTGCAGCGCCTGTAAAGCCTGAACCAATTTCGAGCAGCGCTTTGCTGTTGCTGAATATTTTATTTCCATAAGACGATTGCAGGAAAATATTCAGATCAAAATCTTTGTATTTAAAATTATTGGATAACCCTGCCAGGAACTTCGGCTGGGCATTTCCTACAATGGTTACATCTCCGGCCTGCGTTATTTTTCCATCGCCATTAATGTCTTTGTATTTCTGGCTTCCTGCTTTTGTATTTTGCGTGGGCGATAAGCTAAAATCATCTCCTTCCTGGAAAAGTCCGTCACTTACATACATAAAGAAATTACCGAGGGGCTCGCCTACTCTTACAATTTCGGAAGTTCTGGCAGTATTGGATGGATTGATGGGAATGAATTCCTTTACGCCGGGTCCGAGGCTCAGCACTTTATTTCGGTTGGCGGAAAAAATAAAATGGGTAGTCCATTTGAATTTCCCGGTAAAGTTTTCTGTGCGAAGGGCTAATTCAATTCCTTTATTCTCTATGGAACCGTAATTCTGGAATGCGCTTTCTATTCCTGATGAAAAAGGAAGCGGCACTTCTAATAAAAGATCGTTGGTTTTTTTGTAATAGATATCTGCGGTAACACTGATCCTGTTTGCGAATAAGCCAAGGTCAACGCCGAGGTTGTACTGTTCTGTTTTTTCCCAGCTCAGGTCGGGGTTTTCGTAACTGCTGGGAGCAAAACCGCCCACAAGCTGATCTTCGAAATTATACCTGTAATACGATAAGCGGCCCAGTGAGCGGTAGGTGGATATTTCCTGGTTACCTGTTAAACCCGCGCTGATCCTAACCTTCAGGGAACTGATTGCTTTTATGGCGGCTATAAATGCTTCATCGCCGGCGTTCCAGGCAAAGGCGGCAGAAGGAAAGGTTCCCCATTTGTTGTTGTTGCCAAAGCGCGAAGAGCCATCAGAACGAACCGTTAGGGTTAATAAATATTTATCCCTGAAACCATAGTTCACCCTGCCGAGATAGGACTTAAGCGTCCATTTGCTGTATAAGGAACCGGGAGCAGTGAGCACCGTTCCCGCTCCAAGATTATGATAGGAAAAAGCATCATTCACAAAATCAGACGATCCGGCAGAATAAGCTTCGGTTATGGATTGCTGTTGGGTATTGCCAATTAAAATGTCGAATGAATGATCATTGCCGATATTTCCTTTATAGGTGAGGGTATTTTCATTCAGCCAGTTGGTGGTGCCCAGCGAACCAATAGAAGCCTTACCGGAAGGAAGGCCTTCGAAGAGGGTGGAAGGTAAGTAGCGGTTTTGTTTGTTGTTGATGATGTCTGTACCTATGAGCACTTTTGCTGTTAATCCTTTAATGATCCTGTATTCTCCGAATCCGTTCAGTAAAAAGCGCCGCGTTTTAGATTCGTTGGTTTGATTGTATAAGGTATTGATGGGGTTGCCTATGGATGTTTCAAAATTACTCACCAGCACAAAATTCCCGTCTGCATCTCTTACCGGAATGGTTGGCGGCATTTCCAGCAATCCTTCCACTACTCCCCCGGGAGCCAGTTTGGCAGTAGTAGCGCTGCCGGTAAGAAAGGCGCCGACTTTGAATTTATCATTAAAATCGTGCTCCACATTTATACGCCCACTGTATCTTTCAAATCCCGTGTTGATGATTACACCGTCCTGTTTAAAATAATTTCCTGAAATAAGAAGCCTGGAATTTTCAGATCCTGTTGAAACCGACAGGTTATGATTGGCGACAGGCGCAGTTCTGAAAGCTTCCTCCTGCCAGTCTGTTCCTTCTCCCAATGCTTTCAATTGTTCGGCGCTGTATAAAGGGGTTTTGCCGGCATCGGCCCGGGCATCATTTTTTAAAGCGCCCCATTCTTCCGCATTCAACAGCGGCAATTTCCTGATTACGCTTTGAACGCCATAATAAGCATCGTAGTTAACAGACGATTGATTGTTCTTAGCTCTCCTGGTGGTGATGAGCACTACACCGTTAGCGCCTCTTGAGCCATAGATCGCTGTGGCAGAAGCGTCTTTCAACACTTCAATGGATTCTATATCTGAAGGGTTGATATTAGAAAGCGGGTTTATTTTTTCTCCGCTTGCGATGCCTGCATCTACCGATTCGTCGCTGTTATACACAGGAAAACCGTCTATTACATACAGGGGTTCGTTTCCCGCATTGATGGAAGTGCCGCCTCTTACTCTTATGGAAACACTGCTTCCGGGTTGTCCGCCCGACTGTGTTACCTGCACGCCGGGAACAGCGCCCTGCAACAGTTTATCGGGTGAGCTTACGGGTTGCGATCTGAGTGCAGAAGGAACGGAGGCCACTGAACCTGTAAGGTCTTTTCTTTTTGTAACGCCGTATCCTATTACTACAACATCTTCGAGGTTGCTTACTTCGGGTTGCAGTTCAATTTCAGCAGGGCTGGTTTCAACAACGATCCTGTTCGTTTTGTAACCCACATAACTTACCAGCAGGGTATAGGGCAGCTTTTGGCCTGTTACAAAATTAAATGATCCCTTAGCGTCTGTTTTTACGCTGTGGGTAACACCTTCAATTTGAACCGTGGCGCCCGCCAGGGGTTCTTTGGTACCAGCATCGGTTACCCTGCCCTGTAATGTAGAGTTAATGAGGGGTGTGGTGGGTGGCTGGGCCAAAGTGATAAAGGGAATAATTAAAAACAGTAAGAGCGACAGTTTTGGAAAAACCCGGACAGGGCGCATAGCCCCGGCCATTGCATTTTTTTGCATACTTTTACATTGGTTTTATTGTGAATTGAAACAGGTGTCCAACGCCAATTGATAGCCTGTTTTAATAATGAGACTAAGGGGAAATATCAAAAGTATTTCCCTTTTTTAATGAAAGCGGTTATAGCTTCCTGTTATACGTTTTTTTTATTTTCATGTGTATTTTTTTTTGATGGTTCTTGAGTTCAATGATCAGCATTCCTGTTCTTCCGGGAGCGTTGAAAGTTACTTCCTGTTTGTACAGAAAGCTGACGGGTTATATAAAGGACTTTGATCGTTTGAAAGATGGATTCGGTGAATGCCGCTGTATCGTGCAATTACATACAACAACAGACCATATGGATAGCAGTACGGGTGATCAACTTTTTGCCGGGTTGATTATTGCATGCGGGTGATGCAGGTAAAAGATGATGATACAGTGTGTACATGTGTTACAAATTAAACAGGTATTTGCAGCAATGCGATCGTTGATGAAGCAAAAATAGAAAGAAGAAATTATAAAACAAAATAAATCTACCAAATTAGTAGACTAATAGAAATTATGAGATTTGAGATTGTAAATTTGAAATGATGGTAAGTCCCGGGAATCATATAGGAAGCATCTGTTTCCGTACGATGGGAAACAGATAATTTAGCTTATTTTTAATCAAACGCTAACCTTACATGTTATGGGAACACGCCATTCTGTGTATTCGGTTTATATTGTTACGAACTTCACCAAAACTGTGCTTTACACAGGAGTGACCAACGACCTTCAGCAACGACTTGTTGAGCATTATCTCAGCAGGGGTGATCCAAAAACTTTTACCGGAAGATACAATGCCTTTTACCTGCTTTATTACGATGATTACAAATACGTGAATGATGCAATTGCAAGGGAAAAAGAAATAAAAGGATGGCTCAGGAAGAAGAAAATAGATTTAATCAAAACATTTAATCCGGAGATGAAATTCCTGAATAATGAATTGTTTGACAAATGGCCTCCGCCAGATTTATTTCACCGGAAGGACTCATGATTTCCAACGCAATAAATGATTAGTGCGAAGATAGACCCTTCCTTCGTCAGGGTGACAGGCCGTGGTTGTTGGTTGGGCTTTATTGCAAATGCCCGGCAGCGCTACTACTGTTTGTCATGCTGAGGCAGGAAGCATCTAAAGGAACGAAGCATCTGTGCACTACATTCCATTGTGTTCATTGATCAGACCCTTCCTTCGTCAGGGTGACAGGCGGTGGGTTGTTGGTTGGGCTTTATTGCAAATGCCCGGCAGTGCTACTACTGTTTGTCATGCTGAGGCAGGAAGCATCTGTGCACTACATTCCATTGTGTTCATTGATCAGATCCTTCCTTCGTCAGGGTGACAGGCGGAGGGTTGTTGGTTGGGCTTTATTGCAATGCCCGGCAGCTCTACTACTGTTTGTCATGCTGAGGAACGAAGCATCTAAAGGAACGAAGCATCTGTGCACTACATTCCATTGTGTTCATTGATCAGATCCTTCCTTTGTCAGGGTGACAGGTGGAGGGTTGTTGGTTGGGCTTTATTGCAATGCCCGGCAGCGCTACTACTGTTTGTCATGCTGAGGAACGAAGCATCTAAAGGAACAAAGCATCTGTGCACCATATTCCATTGTGTTCATTGATCAGACCCTTCCTTCGTCAGGGTGACAGGCGGTGGGTTGTTGGTTGGGCTTTATTGCAAATGCCCGGCAGTGCTACTACTGTTTGTCATGCTGAGGAACGAAGCATCTAAAGGAACGAAGCATCTGTGCACTACATTCCATTGTGTTCATTGATCAGACCCTTCCTTCGTCAGGGTGACAGGCGGAGGGTTGTTGGTTGGGCTTTATTGCAATGCCCGGCAGCTCTACTACTGTTTGTCATGCTGAGGCAGGAAGCATCTAAAGGAACGAAGCATCTGTGCACTACATTCCATTGTGTTCATTGATCAGATCCTTCCTTTGTCAGGGTGACAGGCGGAGGGTTGTTGGTTGGGCTTTATTGCAATGCCCGGCAGTGCTACTACCGTTTGTCATGCTGAGGCAGGAAGCATCTGTGCACTACATTCCATTGTGTTCATTGATCAGATCCTTCCTTCGTCAGGGTGACAGGCGGAGGGTTGTTGGTTGGGCTTTATTGCAATGCCCGGCAGCGCTACTACTGTTTGTCATGCTGAGGAACGAAGCATCTAAAGGAACAAAGCATCTGTGCACCATATTCCATTGTGTTCATTGATCAGACCCTTCCTTCGTCAGGGTGACAGGCGGTGGGTTGTTGGTTGGGCTTTATTGCAAATGCCCGGCAGTGCTACTACTGTTTGTCATGCTGAGGAACGAAGCATCTAAAGGAACAAAGCATCTGTGCACCATATTCCATTGTGTTCATTGATCAGACCCTTCCTTCGTCAGGGTGACAGGCGGTGGGTTGTTGGTT
>Ga0209941_1001365_pt1 | contig 17323 bp, 18 predicted proteins | sample ThiBiot_300_plan_FD_183945 | JGI IMG/M metagenome (GOLD analysis project Ga0209941, IMG submission 183945) | Wastewater bioreactor microbial communities from Cape Town, South Africa - Thiocy_solids_1 (SPAdes) | ecosystem: Engineered > Bioremediation > Thiocyanate > Unclassified | place: South... | reverse complement strand
CACGTCGAGGCGCGGCGCGCCTTTTTTGTTCCAGCGCCATAGCGCCACGCAGCGGCCGCCCGGCGACATGAAGGACGGATAGACCACGCCGTGCCAGCCCCGGCGCAGCAGGCGCCTCGCCAGCGCGTGGGTTTGCGGCACCCGGCCGTTGTCCATGGCATCGCGCCATTCGCAGCGGTGGATGGCGGGCTTCACCGACAGTTCGGCCAATACCGCCTCGTCCGTCAGGTCGGCCAGCCGCGCGCCGGACAGTTCGAGCCGCGCGATTAGCGCCGGATGCTGGACAAATCCCTGATTGTATTCCGCCCAGGCGGTGGAGAGTTCCCTCGCGGCGTAGATCACCGGCATGCCGGGCGGGTTCCAGCGGCCGCCGAAACGCGCCGCCCCCTCGCCCGACAGCGGCAGGTGCGCCCAGCGCGGCACGAAAGCGCGCCACAGTTCGAGCGACTGTTCGCCGTCAGGCATAGACGCCGGAACGCACGGCCTCCAGATAGGCGAGCACCTTGTCGGCCTTGCCCTCATGCACCAGGTCGTAGGCGGTCTTGCCCGCCCAGCCGGGAATCGGCTGGTGCTTGAACCAGATCGCGGCGCGGCGCTCGTCACCGGCCATTTCGCCGGCCATCGACAGGATACGCACCACCGGGCTCAGCGCCGCGTCGACCTTGCGCGCGCCGGCCTTGGCGGCCAGCGTATTGCGGGCGACCCCGATCAGCGCCGCCAGTTCGGAAAGGGTGACGCCGAGCAGTTCGGCGACGCGGCGCGCCGACAGGAAAGGCGCGCGCTCATCGCCGAAGCGGGTGACGGGGATTTCAAGGGTCGCGACGGTCATTTCACCATTTTCCTTGCACGGTTTGACATCTATCGGTCAAAATAGGCGCAAACGGCGCGCAATTCAAGCATCGGCCTATCGGCGCCGGCGCGGCTTTTCCAAAAGGGCTACCGCTTCCACATGCGGCGACCATAAAAACTGGTCGATGGGGACAACGCTTTTCAGGCGATAGCCGCCTTCGAGAAGGATCGCCAAGTCGCGCGCCAGCGTCGCCGGATTGCACGAGACGGCCGCCACCAGCGGCACGTCCGAACGGGCGATCTGCTTCGACTGGTCCTCGGCGCCGGCGCGCGGCGGATCGAACACCAGAGCGTCGAAGGTGGCTAGTTCCTTGAAGGTCAGCGGCCGCCGGAACAGGTCGCGCCGCTCGGTGGTGACGCGCCTCAGGCCGCTGGCGAAGCGAAAGCCGTGGTCGAGCGCGGCAAGGGCGGCCGCCTCCCCTTCCACCGCATGGACCTCGGCTTTCGCGGCCAGCCGCAGCGCGAAGCTGCCGCAGCCGGCGAACAGGTCCGCCACCTTTTTGGCGCGCGAAAGATGCCCGCCGACCAGTTCCGCCATCGCCGCTTCGGCCGCCTGCGTGGCCTGAAGAAAGACGCCCGGCGGCACGTTGACCGCCACGTCGCCGAACAGAACCATCGGCTTTTGCGGCTCGATGACGATTTCGCCGTCGACGGAAAGCCGCGCGAATCTCTGCGCGATCACGAAATTGGCGGCGAGACGGCGCTGATGCTCGCCGAGCCGGCCCGATCCCCTTGCCGCGATATCGAGGCCGGAGGCGGTCACCGTCACCGTCATGTGGAAAGGCTTCGTATCCGCGCAGATCAGCCCGGCCAGCGCCTTCAACGGCTCCAGCGCGGCCACGATCTGCGGCAGCGCGATCGGACACTCGGCGACAGCAACGATTTCATTGGAAAGCGCCCGCACGAAGCCGAACAGCATGTCGCCGCCCGCGGTCCTGCGGGCGCTGAAGGTGACGCGGCGGCGGCTGTGCGGCTGGCAAGGCACAAGAGACCCGACCTTGACCTCGATGCCTTTCGCCCTCAGCGCATGCTCGACCTTACCGCGCTTCCAGGCGCGATAGGCCTCTGCTTCAAAGTGCTGGAGGGCGCAGCCGCCGCATTCGGTGAAATGGCGGCAGGCGGGCGCGATGCGCTGCGGCGAAGGCTCGACCACCGCCATCAGCGCGGCGCGGTTCTTCTCGCGCGCGGCGGTGACGATCTCGCCGGGCAGGGCGAACGGAATGAAGACCTCGCCGTCCTGCGCCATGGCGATGCCGTCGCCCTGCGCGCCCAGCCTTTCGATGGTGAAGCGCGCGCTCATCGGCTTTTTTCCCCGGCCAGCAGGAATTCGCGGTTGCCGTCACCGCCTTCGATCGGCGACGGGCAAAGCCCGATCGCCCGCCATCCCGGCACCGCATCCAGCCAGGCCCGCAAGTCCCCGGCGATACGCTCGCCCTCGTGCGGGTCCTTCACCAGGCCGCCCTTGCCGACCGCCCCGCGCCCGGCCTCGAATTGCGGCTTGACCAGAAGCACGGCCCTCGCGCCGGCCCTCGCCAGAGCGAGCGCCGGCGGCAGCGCCAGTCTCAGCGAGATGAAGCTGACGTCGGAGACGATGAAATCCGGCAACCGGCCGCCCAAGTCTTCCGGCGTCAGGTCGCGTGCGTTCAACCCTTCGATGACGGTCACGCGCGGGTCGCCGGCAAGATCGGGATGGATCTGGCCATGGCCGACATCGAGCGCGGTGACATGGGCCGCACCGCGTTGCAACAGAACCTGCGTGAAACCGCCGGTCGAAGCGCCGATATCGAGCGCCTCGGCCCCCTGAGGATCGAGGCCGAAACGGTCGAGCCCGGCGGCAAGCTTGAGCGCCGCACGCGACACATAAGCCTGCGCCGGGTCACGGACGGCGATCGTCGCGTCGGGCAAGACCGGCTGCCCCGGCTTGCGGGCCTTGACGCCGTCGACCGTGACCGTGCCTCGCCCGATGGCGTCGCGGGCGCGCGAACGGCTGGGAAACAGTCCCCGGCCGACGAGCAATTCGTCGAGCCGCTGGCGCTGGCTGGCTGGCTGGCTTCTGTTCATCGGCCTTCCTTGGCGAAGGAAATCCGCCAAGGCAAGCCCTCTCCGGCAGGATCAGAGACGCGGCGTCGGCGAGGACGAGCGGCCGGCATTCGCCGCGTTATCGGCGCTCATGGTCGGCGCCTCCCCGCCCGGGCGCCGGGCCTCGTCCTGCCTGACCACCAACTGCACCTTCTGTGCGTAGGAAAAGCCGCCCCTGATTTCACCCATCTTGCCGGCGACGATCTCCATCGCCGCCTTTTCGATCTTGTGGTCGTAGCGCGTTCCGGCAACGGCCGGCGCGGCGAGCATGGCCAGAACGGCCGCCCCGCTCAACATGGTTTTCATCGTTATCAAGCTCCCTGCCGGAGGGTTTGTAGCAGGCGGGCTTGAAAAAACCGCGAAGATGTAGGGTAAGGAAAGCCCCAAACAGCAGCGTGAACAATCGGTTACGGCGGATTGCCGAGACCGTGATTCATCTTGCTAAGGTATTGAATCAGGCGCGCTGGGCGCGCTCGGCACGACCGAGCGCGGCGAACACGGTATGCACGATGCCTGCGGCATCGAGCCCGGCGTCGGCGATCATCTTTTCCGGCCTGGCCTGGTCGACAAAGGCGTCGGGCAGCACCAGCGGCCGGACTTTCAGGCCGCTGTCGAGCAGGCCTTCATGGGCGAGGAAGTGCAGCACATGGCTGGCGAAGCCGCCGACCGCGCCCTCCTCCACCGTCACCAGCACCTCGTGCGAGCGGGCGAGCCGCCGCACCAGATCCTCGTCCAGCGGCTTGGCGAAGCGGGCGTCCGCCACCGTGGTCGAAAGGCCGGCGGCCGCCAGTTCCTCGGCCGCGAGCAGGCCGTCGGCAAGCCGCGTGCCGAAGGAGAGCAGCGCCACCTTGGTGCCTTCCTTGAGGATGCGCCCCTTGCCGATCTCCAGCACCGAGCCGCGCTCCGGCAGATCGACGCCGACGCCGTTGCCGCGCGGATAGCGGAACGAGATCGGGCCGTCGTCATAGGCGACTGCGGTGCGCACCATGTGGCGAAGTTCGGCCTCGTCGCTCGGCGCCATCACGACGAAGCCCGGCAGCGTGGCAAGATAGGTGGTGTCGAACGCGCCACAATGGGTCGGGCCGTCGGCGCCAACGAAGCCGGCGCGGTCGATCGGGAAACGCACCGGCAGCTTCTGGATGGCGACGTCGTGCACGACCTGGTCGTAGGCGCGTTGCAGGAAGGTGGAGTAGATGGCGGCGAACGGCTTGTAACCTTCGGTGGCGAGCCCGGCCGCGAACGTCACCGCATGCTGCTCGGCGATGCCGACATCGAAGGTGCGCTGCGGGAAGGCCTTGCCGAAGATGTCGACGCCGGTCCCGGCCGGCATGGCGGCCGTCACCGCGACGATACGATCGTCCTCGCGCCCTTCCTGCACCAGGCTTTCGCCGAACACCTTGGTGTAGCTCGGCGCATTGGCCGGGGCCTTGGCCTGCGCGCCGGTGATGACGTCGAAGCGGTTGACGCCGTGGTACTTGTCGGGCGCGGCTTCGGCGGGGGCGTAGCCCTTGCCCTTCTGCGTCACCACATGGATCAGCACCGGGCCGTGGGCGTTGTCGCGCACGTTCTTCAGGACCGGGATCAGGTGCTCGAGGTTATGGCCGTCGATCGGGCCGATGTGGAAGAAACCCATTTCCTCGAACAGCGTGCCGCCGGTGACATAGCCGCGCGCATGCTCGACGGCGCGGGTGATCGCCCGGTCGATGGTCTTGCCGAGGTAGGAGGTCAGCTTCTTGCCGACGTCGCGGAAGCCGAGATAGGTCTTGCCGGAAGCCATGCGCGCCAGATAGGCGCTCATGGCGCCGGTCGGCGGGGCGATCGACATGTCGTTGTCGTTGAGGATGACGATCAGGCGCGCATCGAGCGCGCCGGCGTTGTTCAGCGCCTCGTAGGCCATGCCGGCCGACAGCGCCCCGTCGCCGATGACGGCGATGACGTTGTTCTTGCCGCCGGAAAGGTCGCGCCCGACCGCCATGCCGAGGCCGGCGGAAATCGAGGTCGAGGAATGGGCGGCCCCGAAAGGATCGTATTCGCTCTCGGCGCGCCGGGTGAAGCCGGAAAGCCCGCCCTCCTGCCTCAGCGTGCGGATGCGGTCGCGGCGGCCGGTCAGGATCTTGTGCGGGTAGGCCTGGTGGCCGACATCCCAGATCAGGCGGTCGGCGGGCGTGTTGAACACATAGTGCAGCGCCACCGTAAGCTCGACTACGCCGAGGCCGGCGCCGAGGTGGCCGCCGGTCTGCGAGACGGCGTCGACGAGTTCGGCGCGAACCTCCGCCGCCAGTTGCGGCAGGTCGTTCTCGGCAAGCTTGCGCAAGTCGGCCGGGACGATGACTTTGTCGAGAAGCGGCGTACTGGGTCCTGGATTCACTTTATGCCGGCCTGCGAATTATCTGAGTACGCACGAATAAGGTGCCGATCCCGGAAGGTAAAGGCGAACCAATGCCCAGCGTCAGTTTTCGGGCAGCGGCACGAACTCTTCCTCGTCTCCCGGAACAATATCGAAGCGGCCGGTTTTCCATTCCTGCTTGGCCTGTTCGATCCGTTCCTTCGACGAGGACACGAAATTCCACCAGATGTAGCGCCTCGTTCCCAGCGATGCACCCCCGAACAGCATGAAATGTGCGCCAGCTTCCGAAAAAACGACGATTTCATCGCCGGGCCGAAACACGAGAAGGCGCCTCGCCGGGAAAACGTCGCCGGAGATCGAGACGTCGCCCTCCAGCGTATAGACGGCGCGCTCCTCGGCGTCGGCCGGTATCTTCACCCGTGCGCCCGGCTGAAGCCGGATATCGGCATAAAGCGTTTCCGAGGTGGGCGTGACCGGCGAGCGGTAGCCGCAAAAATCGCCGACGATGAGGCGGCCGCTCACGCCCTCCGCATCGAACACGGGCAGATCGGCCGCCACGGTGTGGCCGAATTGCGGGGCCATTTCTTCTTTGGCCTCGGGCAGCGCCAGCCATGTCTGCAAGCCGGAGACCGACATCGGTGCGCCGCGCAGTTCCTCCGGCGTGCGCTCCGAATGGACGATGCCGCGCCCGGCCGTCATCAGGTTCACGTCGCCCGGCTCGATCACCATTTCGGTGCCGAGCGAATCGCGGTGCCTGATCCTGCCGTCGAACAGGTAGGTGACGGTGGAAAGCCCGATATGCGGGTGCGGGCGCACGTCGAGCGCCTGGCCTGCCCGAAGCAGCGCCGGCCCCATCTGGTCGAAGAAGATGAACGGCCCGACCATGCGCCGGCGCGCGGTCGGAAGCGCCCGGCGCACCTCGAAACCGTCGATGTCGCGCACGTTCGGGATGACCATCAGTTCGATCCCGTCGCAGGCGAAAGCATCGCCGATACTGGGATCGTTGCCCGGGAAGAAGCTCATATGGAGGTACCTCTGTCGCAATCGCGCAGTCTATGCGCGATCATCCGCAGGAGGAAAGTGGCAAAGCCATGACACACTGTTCGGTGGAGCAACCGGGCGAGCGCCCGTCACTCGCCGTCGAGCGGCTCCGTGCCGACCGGCTTGCCGTCGCGCGAAAGGCGAATCTTTTCAACCTTGTCCTCGGCGGCCTTCAACAAACGGTCGCAATGCGCCTTCAGCGCCTCGCCGCGCTCGTAGATGCGGATCGACTGGTCGAGCGGCACGTCGCCGCGCTCGAGGTCGTCGACGATCTTCTCCAGCGCCTCGAGCGCCTGCTCGAAGCTCATCGCCCCGACGTCTTCATTCGCTTCGCCAGCCATCGTCATCCTTTCATCAGCCGTCCGACATGGGCCGCCGCCGAATAGGCCAGCCCTTGCAGATCGTAACCGCCTTCGAGCAGGCTCACCAGCTTTCCGCCGCCGTGGCGCCCCGCCAGTTCCATCAGCCGGCCGGTCGCCCAGTCGAAATCGTCCTCGGTCAGTTCGATCTCGGCGAGCGGGTCGCGATGGTGCGCATCGAAGCCGGCCGAAACGATGACGAGGTCGGGTGAAAAATCATGAACGGCGGGCAGCACCCGCGACAGGAAGGCCTCACGGAAATGATCGCTGCCGGTGCCCGGCGAAAGCGGCGCGTTGACGATGTTGCCGGCACCGGTCTCGTTCTTTGCGCCGGTGCCGGGATAAAGCGGCATCTGGTGCGTCGAGCAATAAAGCACCGACGGATCGTCCCAGAAGATGTCCTGCGTGCCGTTGCCGTGGTGCACGTCCCAGTCGACGATGGCGACCCGTTCGGCGCCATGCTTCCTCTGTGCGTGGCGGGCGGCGATCGCCGCATTGTTGAACAGGCAAAACCCCATGGCGGTGGTCTTTTCCGCATGGTGGCCGGGCGGGCGGGCGGCGACGAAGACGTTGTCGGCGCGGCCTTCGAACACGTCGTCCACGGCGGCGTTGGCCGCGCCGATGGCGGTCACGGCGGCCTGCCAGCTTTTCGGGCTGGCGGTGGTGTCGGCATCGATGCGGGCGATGCCGGTCTCGGGGATGGCGGCACGCACGCGCGCGACGAATTCGGCCGGATGGGCATAAAGGATCGTCGCCTCGTCGCCGGCCGGCGCCTCGACGCGATCGAGCGCCGAAAACGCCTCGCCTTCCAGCGCCCGCGCCAGGGCGCGAAGCCTATCCGGCCGCTCCGGATGGCCGGGCGGCGTGATGTGCTCGAGGAAGATCGGATGCGTGTAGAGCCTTGTCGCCATGCCCCGATATAGGCGCACGCGACCAGTTTGACTATCTTTGCATGACCGCATAGGCCGATACTCAACAGACGATTGGGGCTCTTCGCGATTCCGTGAGTCATATGCAGCGCCAGAACTTCGAGAGGGTGATCAGGGCCGCGATCGTCAAGCACGAGGCCGTCACCGGCCCCGGGCGGGAAAGAGTGTACGACGCCGCCCGGTCGAGCCTCAGACGCCGGCCCGGCAACACCCAGGAGGACATGGCCGAACTCGAAGCGGCCATCGCCGCCGTCGAGGCCACTTTCGCGGCCGAACCGACGCCGCCGCGCCCGGCTGGGCTTCTCAAGGCCTTGCGCGTACCGGCGGCCGCCCTTTTGGCGGGCATCGCTCTGGGTGCCGGGGCTGCGTTTTACCTCCACTCGGGCACCGCATCCGGCATGGCCGGACCGGACGACAAGGCGATGGAAAAGGTGAGGCAGGCCTACGACGACAATGTCGGGCACATGCCGGAGGCCATGAAATTCATCCGCCGGGTGGTGGATGCCGTCGTCGAGCGCCAGAAGAAGGACAAGGCCTCGCTCGAGGAAAACGCCAAGAAATTCGTCCCGCTGGCGAAATTCGACCCGGAACTGGCAAAGCGGATGCCGAAGTCGCTGCCGCCCGGCACGGGCATCATGCTTCGGGCCGACGCGACCAACCTCAAGGTGCTGATGAACTGGACGCTGTGCGGCGTCGCCAGCATCACCAACCCCGAGATGGTCGACAGGAAAAGAAACCCGCAGCCGAGCATAGGCTGCCCGTTCTTCGGCCTGTGGACGAACGGCGCGGCCGACTGGTAAGCGCCGCCCGCCCTCCCGTCCTACAAGATCTCGGTTTTGGCGATGTGGATGCCGAAGCCCTCGAGGCCGACATAGTGGCGCTCGCGCGACGCGATCAGGTTGATCGACGAGATGCCGAGGTCCTTCAGGATCTGCGCGCCAAGCCCGATCTCGCGCCATTCGTTCTCGCGGCGGCGGGCCTCCTCATGGTCTTCGCGGCCTCCCTGCTGCGGCCGCTTGCGGTCCTGATGGGCGACGCCGACCGACCCCTCGCGCAGATAGACGATGACGCCGCGCTTGCGCTCACCCATCAGTTCCATGATCGCGTCGAGCCGATGACCGGTGCCGAACACGTCCGCCACGACATCCTCCGGGTGGAGGCGCACCGGCACTTCCTCGCCATCGCGGATGTCGCCGAAAACCACGGCCAGATGCTGCATGACATCCCAGGGCAGCGTGTAGGAATAGACGGTAGCCTTGCCGCCCGGCGTCGAAATCTCGGCGCAGGCGACACGCTCGATCAGCTTTTCCTGGCGCTGCCGGTAGGCGATGAGATCGGCCACCGAGATTTGCCTGAGACCATGCTGTTCGGCGAAGGCCTTGACCTGCGGGCCGCGCTTGACGGTGCCGTCGTCGTTGACCAGTTCCGAGATCACCCCGACCGGCGGCAGGCCGGCGAGCCTGCACAGATCGACGGCGGCCTCGGTATGGCCGGAGCGCATCAGGACGCCGCCCTCGCGCGCGATCAGCGGGAAGATGTGGCCGGGGCGCAGGAAGTCGGAACCGCCGACATTGCCGTTGGCGAGGTTGCGCACGGTCAGCGTGCGGTCCTCGGCCGAGATTCCGGTGGTGGTGCCGTGCTTGAAGTCGACGCTGACGGTAAAGGCGGTGGTGTGCGCGGAATCGTTTTCGGCCACCATCGGCGCAAGGTTCAGGCGCCTTGCCTCGGCATGCGGCATCGGCGTGCAGACGATGCCGGACGTGTTGCGCACGATGAAGGCCATCTTTTCCGGCGTGCAGTGAACGGCGGCGACGATCAGGTCACCCTCGTTCTCGCGGTCGTCGTCGTCGGTCACGACGACGATTTCCCCCTGTTCGAAGGCGCGCAGGATCTCAACGATTTTCTTCTGGTCGTACATGGCTCACTTCATTCACGGCAATCGGCAGTCGGCAACCGGCAATAGGGGAAGACGGAACGAAACGAAAGCTATAACTCTTACCGACTGCCGACTGTCAATTGCCGGTCGCCGGCATCGTCCCGCCCCGTCTGCCCGCGATGGCGCAGGTAATGGTCGGCGATCGCGCAGGCGACCATGGCTTCCCCGATCGGCACGGCACGTATACCGACGCAAGGGTCGTGGCGGCCCTTGGTCACGACATCGACGTCGTTTCCGTCCCTGTCGACGGACCTGCGCGGAGAAAGGATCGAGGAGGTCGGCTTGACGGCAAAGCGCGCCACGACCGGCTGGCCGGTCGAGATGCCGCCGAGGATGCCGCCGGCATTGTTGGAAAGGAAGACCGGCTTGCCGTCCTTGCCCATACGCATTTCGTCGGCGTTGTCCTTGCCGGTGGCGGCCGCCGCGGCAAAACCGTTGCCGATCTCCACCCCCTTGACGGCGTTGATCGACATCAGGTTCGAGGCGATGTCCTGGTCGAGCTTGGCGTAGATCGGCGCGCCGAGACCCGCCGGAACGCCTTCCGCGACGATCTCGATCACCGCGCCGACCGAGTTGCCGGCCGTGCGCAGGCCGTCGAGATAACCGGCGAATACGGCAACCGAAGCCGGGTCGGGCGTGAAGAACGGGTTTTGCGCGTCCTCGACGAAGCTCCAGTTCCAGTTTTTCCGGTCGATCGATTTTTCGCCCATCGCGACGAGCGCGCCCCGCACCGACAGGCCCGGCACGACCTTGCGCGCGAGCGCGCCTGCTGCCACCCGCGCCGCGGTCTCGCGCGCCGAGGAGCGGCCGCCGCCGCGATGATCGCGCAGGCCGTATTTCATCTCATAGGCGTAGTCGGCATGGCCCGGCCGGTATTGCCTGGCGATCTCGCCATAGTCCTTCGAGCGCTGGTCGACGTTCTCGATCAGCATCGACACCGGCGTGCCGGTGGTCACCAGCGTCTCGCCGTCCTCGCCGGGGATGGTGCCGGACAGGACCTTCACCGCGTCCGGTTCGCGGCGCTGCGTGACGAAGCGCGACTGGCCGGGGCGGCGGCGGTCGAGTTCGGCCTGGATGTCGGTCACGGTGAAGCGGATGCCGGGCGGACAGCCGTCCACCACGCAGCCGAGCGCCGGGCCATGGCTCTCGCCCCAGGTAGTCACGCGGAAAAGATGCCCGAAAGTGTTGTGCGACATGGAAACGGACCTTCGCCGGGCGGATGCCGGCACGCCGCTGCCTTCTATTGGCGTTTCGAGCGTGGGTCAAACGCCCGGGCGGCGCCGCCATCTAAGCTTTGACACATTGATCTGGTTTCTGCATCTTCCACGACCACCCGTCATCACCTTCGGAAAACGGACGTACAAGAACAAAGGACGATCATGCGTAACCAAGCCGGAAGAGCCATGCTCGGCGCCATCGCCGTCACGCTGCTGATTTCGACGGCCGCCCTCGCCGCGCAGACGGAAGGGCTAATCAAGAAGATCGACCGCAATTCGCTCACGATCACGCTCGACGACGGCAAGACCTACAAGATGAACGCCGAGACCGACATCGATTCGCTGAAGGAAGGCATGGACATCGTCATCGCCTACGACGTGACCGACGGCGAAAACGTCGTCACCGACATGCAGCTGCCCGACGCCGACGACGCCGAATAGCTCAGACCCATTCGAGACGGCCGCCGCTCAGCCTGAGCAGGCGGTCCTGCGGCGTATCGAGGCTGGCCGCTTCCTCCTTCGGCAGTCGCTCGATCAGGCGAAACAGCGCGCGGATGACGCCGCCATGCGTCACGCAGACCGTGTCGCGGGAAAGCGCCTCGAACCACGGCCTGATGCGCTCGTAGAGCATCTGGTAGCTCTCCGCGCCCTCGCCGGAAGGCAGATAATCCCATTTGTCGAGGCTGCGCTCATGCGAGATGCCGGGTCGCACGGCTTCGAGTTCGGCATAGGTGAAGCCCTGCCAGTCGCCGAAGTTCACCTCGACCAGGCGCGGATCGGTGCGGTAAGCGGCGGGATCGAGGCCCATGGCGGCGCGCAGCAGTTCCATCGTCTCGCGCGTGCGCTTCATCGGGCTGGCGACGAAATCGAAACCTCCCGGATCGGCGATCAGGCCGGCCAGCTTGCGGCCGTTCTCGCTCGCCTGGCTGCGCCCTAGCGCGTTGAGGTCGGTGTCTGCCTGCCCTTGCAGGCGGTTCTCCGCGTTCCAGTCGGTCTGGCCGTGGCGAATGAAATAGGCAAGCATAGACATGGCGTCCAAAGGCTCCGCAGGGGGCGTCCACAAGGCTCTCGGTACGGGCCGAAAGGCGGATGGCGGGCGTCAGTCCTTGACGGTAGAGATGTCGGGCGCGTCCACCGCCTTCATGCCGACCACATGGTAACCGGAATCGACATGATGGACCTCGCCGGTGACGCCGCGCGACAGGTCGGACAAAAGGTAGAGCCCGGAATCGCCGACTTCCTCCGGCGTCACCGTGCGCTTCAGTGGCGAATTGTATTCGTTCCACTTGAGGATGTAGCGGAAGTCGCCGATACCGGAGGCGGCCAGCGTCTTGATCGGGCCGGCGGAAATGGCGTTGACGCGGATGCCCTTGGCGCCGAGATCGACCGCCAGATAGCGCACGCTCGCTTCAAGCGCCGCCTTGGCGACGCCCATGACGTTGTAATGCGGCATCACCTTTTCCGCCCCGTAATAGGTCAGCGTCAAGAGCGAGCCGCCGTCCGGCATCAAGGCTTCGGCGCGCCTGGCGACGTCGGTGAAGGAGAACACCGAGATTTCCATGGTGCGGTTGAAGTTGGCCCGCGTCGTCTCGACGTAGCGGCCGTCCAGTTCCTCCTTGTCGGAGAAGGCGATGGCGTGGACGAGGAAATCGATCTTGCCGAAATGCGCGGCGACGTCGGCGAACACCGCGTCGAGGCTTTCGGGGTCGGTCACGTCGCAATGGCCGGCGACATGGGCGCCAAGCTCGGCCGCCAGCGGCTCGACGCGCTTCTTGAACGCCTCGCCCTGGTAGGTCAGCGCGATCTCGGCGCCGTGATCGACGCATGCCCTGGCGATGCCGTAGGCGATCGACCGGTTGTTGGCCACGCCCAGGATAAGGCCGCGTTTTCCGGCCATCAGGCCCTGTCCACCCGCCATCGAAGTGCTCTCCGTCACATGTTCAGCTTGGGGAGCCTATCGCACAGCAACCCTCTGCCTTCAAGCTTTCAAACAGGCGGCATGACGGCCAGAACGGTCCGACCTAATCGTTTCGCTTGCGCAAAAGCGCCTCGAGTTCCGCATCGCCGCCTTCCGGCAGCATGATCTGGACATGGGCGTAGAGGTCGGCATGGCCACCGGTCCTGACCGGAAGCCCCCTGCCCTTCAGCCGCAGGACCTTGTCGGAACTCGACCATGCCGGCACGGTGAGCGCCAACCGCCCGGACGGCGTTTCCACCGCCACCTTGGCGCCCAGCACGGCGTCCTTCAGGGAAACCGGCAGATCGACATGCAGGTCGCGGCCCTCGATGCGGTAGCGCGGGTGCCTGCGGAAGCGGATCTTCACCAGCGCATCGCCCGCCTTGCCGCCGTAAGGCGACGGCTCGCCCTGGCCTTTCAGGCGGATTGTCTGGCCGTCCTCGACATGGGCGGGCAGCTTGACGGCGATCTTGCGGCCGCCCGGAAACATCGCCGTAACCTTCCCGGCGGTGGCGGCCTCCTCGATGGTGATGTCGAGCGTGACCGAAATATCCTCGCCGGCAGGGGCTGCCCGCGTGCGCTGGCCGCCCCCGTGTTGCTGCCCACCGGCCTGCTGCCCACTGGCCTGCTGCTTGAAGGCGTCGCCGAAGATCTGGCTGAAGATGTCGCTGTTGCCGTCGAACGGATCGCCGCCCGGCCGGCCGCTGCGGAACTCGAAATGGGTCGCCCCCGGCCCCTGCTGCCGGCGCTGGCGGAAGGCGGCGAAGGGGTCGCCGCCGCCCTGCGCGTTCTGGAAGCCCTCGAAGCCCTGGAAGCGCGGCTTGCCCTCGGCATCGATCTCGCCACGGTCGAAGGCGGCGCGCGCCTTCTCGTCGCCGACCACCTCATAGGCCTGGTTGGCGGCGGCAAAGCGCTCCTTGGCCTTCGGATCGTCCGGGTTCTGGTCCGGATGATACTTTTTCGCGAGCTTGCGATAGGCCGATTTTATTTCCTTGGCCGAGGCGTTTTTGGCAACGCCCAGCACCTCATAGGGGTCGCGCATCGGGTTGTCCCAGACTGAAGATGAATGCACTCGGCTACTATATGCGTGCAGCTAGGAAGAAATTCCAGTGCCTGACGGGCTTCCGGCGGCGGAATCGGGGGCCGCCGAAAAACTCTCGAGCCGCCATGCGCCATAGCCGGCCATGCACGCCTCGCCCACGAACAGCGCCACCCCGTCGAAGCTTTCGCGCGTGGTGGTGAAGCGCCGGCAAAGCCTGCCGCCGGCCTTGTCCTCGGCCAGTTTCACGATGGCGCCGCGCGAGCCGGTTTCGGGGTTCGCCCAGGCCAGTTCCTTGCCCGCCAGCGTCTCGACATCGGCGGAGGACACCGCGTTGCGGATGGTCGCCTGATCGGCGGCGAGGCCGGCGTCGCCCGGCGCGGCGGCCGGCGACACGGCGCTGGTGACCACCGACCTGTCGACATCGGCCTTGGCCAGGCTGAAGCCGCCCGCGCCGCAGCCGCCGAGTGCGAGCAGGCCGGCAAGCAGCATCGCCTTCAGGCTGGCCGAACCGAAAAGACGGACAGGCCGGGTGTCAAAGGCTTGCGCAAAGCGCGACAATCGGCAATCTCCCCGCCATTGGATAGAGTTTGAAGAAACTATGAACGAAACCGCGTTAACAGATGGTGACTTTACCGAAAGCACGGAGCCTTTGCGGCTGTTCGCGAAATGGCTGGAGGACGCCGGCAAGTCGGAACCGAACGATCCCAACGCGGTGGCGCTGGCCACCGTCGACGCCGAGGGCCTGCCCGACGTGCGCATGGTGCTGCTGAAAGGCTTCGACGAGCGCGGCTTTACCTTCTACACCAATTTCGAGAGCGCCAAGGGCCGTGAAATCCTCGGCAGCATGAAAGCGGCCATGTGTTTCCACTGGAAATCGCTGCGCCGGCAGGTACGCGTGCGCGGCCCGGTCGAGATCGTCAGCGACGAAGAGGCCGACGCCTATTACGCGAGCCGGCCGCGCGGCAGCCGCATCGGCGCCTGGGCCTCGAAGCAGTCGCGGCCACTCGAAAGCCGCTTCGCGCTGGAAAAGGCGGTCGCCGAATATACCGCGCGCTACGCCGTCGGCGACATTCCGCGCCCCAAGCACTGGTCGGGCTTCCGCATCCGCCCGACCCATCTCGAATTCTGGCACGACCGGCCGTTTCGCCTGCACGACCGCGTCGTGTTCGACCGCGACGGACCTTCCGGCGCATGGAAGAAGACGCGGCTTTATCCGTGAGGAAAGGTCGTTCCTTCCTTGGCGGTGCAGGACAGTCGTCTACGGCGCAGCAGGCCCCCACTCCGGTTTGCCTGGCAAACCACCTCTCCCCCTCAAAGGGGTAGAGGAAAGGCGTCGTGCTTGCAGCCGGTATTTCCTCTCCCCCCGTCGATCGGTGGGGTGAGGAGCGGTCCGCGCAGCGGACGAAAAGCCAAATGCTTGGCTTTTCGAGCAACGAACGCCCGGAGCGGCAGCGAAGGGCCGGAGGTGGCTCGGCGAAGCCGAGACGGAGTGGGGGTCGAAGCTTTATCCCTTCTTTCGCTGCATGAACGCCGTCAGCGCGGCACGGGCTTCTTCGGATTTGAGGCGCTCGCGGAAATGCTCGGCCTCCATATTTATGCGCGCCACTAGTTCCTCGCGCGAGCCGCGCATCAGGTCGCGGGCGATCCCCAGCGCCTGCGGCGGCTTGGCGGCGATCCTGTCGGCGGCGGCAAGCACCGTCCGTTCCAGCGCGTCCTCCTCGACCACGTCGTAGATCAGGCCGGCGGCCCTCGCCTCACCGGCGGAAAGCCCTTCGCCGAGGCCGAGCAGGGCGAAGGCGCGCTGCTGGCCGAGGATGCGCGGAACGATCAGGCTGGAGCCCGCCTCCGGCACCAGCCCGAGATCGACAAAGGGCGTGCGGAAGACGGTGCGTGGCGTAGCGAAGGTCAGATCGCAATGCAGGTTGAGCGTGGTGCCGATACCGACCGCGATGCCGTCTACGCCCGACACCATCGGCTTTCGCGAGCGCGCCAGCGCCAGGAGGAAATCCCAGACTTCCTGGCCGCCCTCACCCCCGGCGGCGAGGGCGAGGAAATCGGCAAGGTCGTTGCCGGCCGAAAAGGCGCCGGGAACGCCCAGGAAAACATGGGCGCGGATGGCCGGGTCGGCATCGCCGCCCGTCAGCGCCTCGGTCATCGCCGCATACATGGCGCGCGTCAGGGCGTTCTTCTTTTCGGGCCGGTTCATGCGCATCACCTGCACCGCGCCGTGCCGCTCAACCAGAATATGGTCGTTCATCGCCCCGGTCTCATCCCGAAATCAGCGTCTTTCCGGCGGCCGCCAGGCTAGGCCCGCCCCCGATCACTCTTTCCTTCAGCCCTCTCGCCTCGCAGAGCAGGTTTTCGGCCGAAAACCGGCAAAGAGCGGCGCGGGCTTCGGAGCGGTCGGCCACGGCCCCGCGCGCCAGATAGGCGCAGCCGGCCGCCAGCGAGAAAAGCCTGAGATAAGGCGTCGCCCCGGCAAGCAAGGTCTGCTGATCGCCGGCGGCATGCCTTTCCTGGAGAAATCGCGTCGCCTCGGACAGGTCGTCCAGCGCCTGGTCAAGGAGATCGGCGGTGCCGCCCAGCTCGGCGATTTCGGCGGTGCGCGCCGCGGCAGCGATCGCCACCAGTTCGTCGATGTAGACATGGACGGCCTCGCCCTCGCCGAGCGGCAGCTTGCGCGTCGCCAGATCGATCGCCTGGATGCCGTTGGTGCCCTCGTAGATCGGTGCGATGCGGGCGTCGCGGTAAAGGGCGGCTGCGCCCGTTTCCTCGATGAAGCCCATGCCGCCATGCACCTGCACGCCGAGCGAGGCCACCTCGACGCCGGCATCGGTGGAGAACGCCTTGGCAAGCGGCGTCAACAGGTTGGCGCGGTCCTGCCAGCGCCCGGCCTCGTCGCCCCCAGAATCGCCCTCGACATGGCTCATGTCGATGGCATGGGCGCAGGCGTAGCAGATGGCGCGCGCCATCTGCGTCAGCGCCTTCATGGTCAAAAGATTGCGCTGCACGTCCGGATGGTGGACGATCGGCGCCATGCCTTCGCCCACATAGCCCGCCGCCCTGCCCTGCCGGCGCTCGTTGGCGTAGGCGATCGCCTTTTGCGTGGCCGCCTCGGCAAGCGCCACGCCCTGTACGCCGACGGCAAGCCGCGCGTTGTTCATCATGGTGAACATGCAGGCCAGGCCCCTGTTTTCCTCGCCGATCAGCCAGCCGACGGCGCCGGGTTCGGCTCCTTCGAAGCCGTCGCCATAGATCATCGTGCAGGTGGGCGAGGCGTGGATGCCGAGCTTGCGCTCCAGCCCGGAACAGAACACGTCGTTGCGGCGGCCGAGCGTGCCGTCGTCGCCCACGAGAAATTTCGGCACCAGGAACAGCGAGATGCCGCGCGTGCCGGGCGGCGCGTCGGGCAGGCGCGCCAGCACCATATGCACGATGTTGTCGGAAAAATCGTGCTCGCCATAGGTGATGAAAATCTTCTGGCCGAACAGGCGGTAGGTGCCGTCATCCGCCCGCTCGGCACGGGTGCGAAGGGCCGCCAGGTCCGAGCCGGCCTGCGGCTCGGTC
>Ga0209941_1001352_pt1 | contig 17528 bp, 10 predicted proteins | sample ThiBiot_300_plan_FD_183945 | JGI IMG/M metagenome (GOLD analysis project Ga0209941, IMG submission 183945) | Wastewater bioreactor microbial communities from Cape Town, South Africa - Thiocy_solids_1 (SPAdes) | ecosystem: Engineered > Bioremediation > Thiocyanate > Unclassified | place: South... | reverse complement strand
GTGGGGGAAGTTCAGCGCGCTGCTTTGCGAAAAAACAAAAAATGGCAGAACAAAACCTTCAAATTCAAAACTTCCCCAAAGTAAAAGTAAAAATTGCTATTCGTTTCCGGGTTTGCGAAATTTGGGCTAATACCGATTGGTTGGGCTTGGTAACTAGAAATACATATTCAAATAATGCTGACCTTTCCGTTCAGGGAGGAGGTTCTTCTTCCAGATATTACACTTCCATATCCTATAATAGTACCCCTGGTGTAGTTAAGGGAACAGACTATCAAAGAGTTTCAGGAAAACTAAATATTGAGAATGAAATTGGAAGTCATTTCAAGTTTATTACAAATATCAATTTAGGTTATGTTAATCAGAATATTACAAATGGAGCCTATGGTCAGGCACTAAGAGCAAGACCCGATTATGCCCCTTATGATTCTACAGGCAATTTTACCAGCTTTGCAAAGGTAGGAGCCAGTTATCTGGGTTTCCAAAACCCATTAGCGCAGATTACTGCGATCAACAATTCCAAGACACTTTCTTTATTGGGATCTATCTCAGGGTTATATGATTTCAATTCCAACCTTCAATTCAAAAGTTCGGTTTCACTGAATATGCAAAACTACAGGCAGCGAAATTATACGCCTAGCTACTTAAGCATTGGCAGCTTTTATGGGAATGTGAATAACAATGGCGGAATAGGTGGAAACTCAAACAGTGAACTTAATAATTGGTTTTTTGAAAATACATTGACTTATAATAATGTATTTAAACAAAAACATGCACTGAATGTGTTGTTTGGTACTTCCTATGAAACCCGAAAAAGCAGTTTTTTTAGTGCAACAGCTACGGGTTATCCAAATGATAATGTACTTAACAATCTTTCTTCGGCTACAACCCCTTTGTTATCAAAGGGGGATAATCCTGCTAAACCACAGAGTTATTTACTATCATTTTATGCCAGGGCCAATTATACTTATTTGGATAAATACCTTTTCACTTTTACTGGGAGAGCAGATGGGTCTTCTAAATTTGGGCCTAATAATAAATTCGGATACTTCCCTTCCGGCGCAATCGCCTGGAGAATCTCAAAAGAGAATTTTCTGAAAAATTCACCGTGGATTGATGATATAAAAATAAGAGGTAGTTATGGCTTAACGGGAACACAAAATATTGGTGATCAAATGCACAGAACCTTATATAGTCCATACTCCTATGCTGGCACCAGCGCTTTAATCCCAACACAATTGGGTAATCCCGGAATTAAATGGGAGACTACCAAAGAAACAGATGCGGGATTAGATTTTTCCTTTTTCGGAAATAGGTTGCAGGGAACTATGGATTATTACCATAAAAAAACCAATGGTGTTCTCCTTTCTCTTCCTGTAGCTCCCAGCAGTTCTTATAGTTCTCTATTAAACAATATCGCAGACATTAAAAATACTGGCTATGAACTTTCTGTACAGGGAGATATTATAAGAAGCAAGAATTTTCGTTGGAAGGCTTCTGTGAATGTAACCTGGCCAAAATCTCTGGTTACTAAATTAAGCGCCAACGCTGATCTGGGCCAGATCGGTGACCTAACCGGTTTGGAAGATGGCAATACCTCGCTGATTGAGGGTAAGCCACTCGGTTTGATAAACGGATTAAAAATTACTGGTATCATTAGGAACCAAAAAGAATTGGATGATTACAAAGCTCAGTTGGGTGGGTGGGCCAATATTATTTTTGGTGCTCTATCAATCGGTGATCCTATGTTTTTACTGGATACTGCAGTAAGAGCTGGTTTAGGACATTATCCATTATTTAACCAGATTATTGGTCACGGAGCGCCTAAATATTATGGTGGTTTCACCCAGGAATTCACTTATAAAAACTTTGGGCTTGCATTTTACTTTACCTTTTCTCATGGTGGCCAGTTGATGTGGGGTGATAATGTGTCAAGCCTGACCTTCGTTGGTACTTCCAATGCGAATGCAGTTATGCTTAACAGGTGGACACCTGAAAACCCTAACAGCAATCAGCCTAGGTTAGTCTGGAAAGACCAGGCATTGATGTACAATACAAGTCTGAGCATTTTTAATTCATCGTATTTAAAATTAAGAACTCTTACACTGAATTATCGTTTTAATAAATCTGGTTGGATGAAAAGAGCAGGAATTATAAATATCTCAATATTTGGATCGGCCACAAATGTTTTTACAATTACCAAATATCCGGGCAATGACCCTGAAACATCCGATGATCCATACAGTGTTGGAGGTGGATATTTTGACGTAAGCAATTTCCCGCCAGTGAGAAGTTTTTCTCTTGGACTAAAAGTGGGCTTCTAATTTTTGATTTCTAAAATTTATTCAAATGAAACTCTATAATAGCAGAATATTTCTTTTAGCATTTACTTCTTGTGTTTTTTTTGCTGCATGCAAGAAACAGCTAAATGTATTACCGACTTCATCTGAGGTAGATGGGAATATTATTACAGATATCCAAAGTGCAAAGACAGCTTTGAATGGTGTTTACTATCGTTTTGCAAATGCCGGAGTAGATTACAACAGTATTCCAATTACAGAATGGTATAGTGTAAATGAAGGATTCCCATCCCAGTTAGCCGGGCTGGCTACATATCCTTTTGGAGGAAGTGCAATAACCGATCACAGTTTTACTGCTGCCCATTATGGCATAGGTATGATCTGGAATTATGGATATAATCTTGTGAATGCAGCTAATAGTTTTATGAAGAATTTAGAGTCTGCAAGCAATATCCCTTCTGAACAAAAAAAGGAAATGATGGGAGAAGCTAAATTTCTCAGGGCATTTGCCAATGCAACTTTATTACTCTATTATGGCCAGTATTCTGATGTTTCAAGTCAGTATGGCATTATTTTGAGGAATGATTTTGTTACAGCCGGTGAGATAAATCTACCCAGAAGTAGTGTAGCAGAAACTTACACCTCTATTTTGTCCGATCTTGATGATGCTATTGCGTCCTTGCCGGATCAAAATTCTCAAATTTACTATGCTAACGTATGGGCTGCAAAATTATTGAAAGCACGTGTTTTGATCAACCGGGGCGGAATGGATGATTATTCATCAGTTATTACCTTGACGAAGGATATTATTACGAATAGTCCATTTTCATTAGAAGCTAATACCAAGGATATTTTTCGAAGTAAAGCTCTTAAAAGTAAAGAAGTAATGCTGGGAATTCAACCTTACAATAAAGGGGGAAATGGAAAGTATGCCGAGTACCTGTATTACACGGATTATGTATGCTCAGATGAATTAAAGACACTTCTTGAAAATGATCCACGTAGTGAATGGTATTACTATCCTATTTCTAAATATGGATATGATGTAAATTTAATTACAAAATACTATCCCGGTTCAGTGGATGCTCTGGCCCCCAATCCAATTGCGAACTATAGTTATGCCTTTCGTCTAACAGAAGCCTATTTACTTGAAGCGGAAGCATTGACTGCGTCCAGTGGGAGTTTGGATGATGCCAAAGAATTACTTAAAACAATAATGGGGCATGCAGGCATTACCGATTTTTCAGAAGTAGATGCAGAATCTACCAGGCCGGGATTACAATTGATGATTATTAAAGAGGAAATGAAAAGCTTTTTTGCTGAGGGTGGCCAGGATTGGTTGGCTGTTCGCAGGCTTCCTTTTACAACACTCCAGACCCTGGTGCCCGCTATAAAGACTAAAGATCAATTATTATTGCCTATTCCTCAAACTGAAATAACAAGTAATGGAAAAATAGCCGGGCAGCAAAATCCGGGGTATTAAGAATAATTTATTTAATAGATAAATTAAGAAAAGTAATGCTCATAAGAGTAAAAAATTAATTCTATCAATGTCCTTTTTAATTGCAAATGTTTATGGTCAATGGACTGATTAAATTAAATAACAAATGAAAAAGATTCTTTCAACTTTAACCGGATTCATATTCTTATTATCGGCATGTAATAGTTCTGGAACAAAAAATCAGGATGCGGGATATATTCTTAAGGGTAGTATAAAAGGAATAGATTCTGGGACGGTAAAATTAGTATCCCATAATGAAGATGACCGGACTTCAAAAACGATTGATAGCGCTTCTGTTAGGAACGGAACTTTTGAATTAAAGGGACAAGCACCGGCGCAGTTGGTAACACTTATGGTTGAACCCGGCAACTGGTCAACACAGATTTTTATCGAAGACACCGTAATAAAAGTTACCGTTGATACTACCGGAGCACAACATTATGATTACACGATGTATGGGGGTGACCAAGGTGCTCAGTTGAAAAATGTAACCGAGATCGGCTCTAAAAATTATGATGCGTGGATGGTTTATCAAAACGTTCAGGAATTTAAAAAATATGATCCGTTTTTTAATTCATTGAGTGAGAAGGTTCGAGTAACCAAAGATATTGACCAGCAATATAAATTCAGAGACCAGATTGATTCCTTAAGTAAGATAGTTAACAGTATGAAGGAAGATTATATAAAAAATTATATCAGTAAAAATCCAACTTCAGTTGCTGGCGCATATATGTTGCGCGATTTATATAATTGGTACTCGGACCTGCCTTTTGATGATATGCGAAATATGGTAGCGAGTTTTACCGGAGAGGCAAAAGATTCAAAATACTATAAAAGTCTGAAAGATATTCTTGCAAAAAGAAAAGCGGTAATGCCTGGGAGTGTAGCGCCTGATTTTACTTTAATGAAAAGAGATAGTTCAAAGTTTACGCTGTCTTCTTCAAGAGGGAAATATGTGATGATAGATTTTTGGGCAAGCTGGTGCCATCCATGCCGCAAAGCTATTCCGCATTGGAAAGAAGTATATAATAAATATCACAATAAAGGGTTTGATATTGTAAGTGTTTCTGATGATAGCAGATGGAAAGATTGGTTCAAAGCCATGGACCAGGAAAAAATGCCGTGGACACAGGTTTGCGATGAGTTTCCCGTAAAAAATATGCCTGCCAGAGTCGGCTCACTGTATATGACCACTTACATTCCATTTTATGTATTGATGGACGAAGATGGAAAGATATTGGTGTATTCGGGTGATGAACATAAAATCGATGATAAATTAAAAGAGATTTTCGGTAGCTAAATAGTTCTTAAAATAAGCTCATCGGATCTAATAAAACTGCAGGAGTTGTAATCATTAATCTGTTAATTAAAACAGTTGGACTTTACAAAATGCTCAATGAAAAACAAGAAGATTATGTTTAAAAAAGCAAAGTATATTATCATTGGCCTGATATTATCGGCTATTGTCCCGTTTGCTCAAACAGTAAAAGTTTTTGGCAACATCTCAGGACTGACCGAAAGGCAATTGTTAATCTTCCATTATGTAGGAGATAGCACGAAAACTGATACCGTAAAAGTAAAAGACGGAAAATTTACATGGGTAGCAAAAATGTCGCAACCTCAGAAAGTTATGGTCATGTTCCCAAGCAGGTATGTGGAATTCTTTGCAGAAAGCGGCAACATCAAAATAACAGGAACCGCAGATTCATTAGATAAATTAATGATTATCGGTTCTAAATCCCAAGATGAATTGGATGATTATAATAATTCCTTACAGGATATTTCAGATCAGGAACCGCCTCTTTATGAAAAGTGGGGAAAAGGGAGTAAAGAAGAACAGGCCGCATTGGAAGCGAAATTAGATGATTTGAGAATGCAAAGAAGAGCAAGGGCAAATCAATATATTGCGGTGCATCCTAACAGCCCCGTGAGCCTGAGTCTTGTTTCTGACAGAGCAATGATAGGAGATTATAGCGACGTAAAACCACTTTTTGAAAAGTTGGGTAAAGGATTGCAACAATCACCGGAAGGCAAGCGAATTTCTGAAAGATTGGTTTTGCTAAAACGAAGCGATTTAGGGCAGCCAATGTTGGATTTTACACAAAACAATATGGAAGGACATCCTGTTAAATTTTCAGATTTTATAGGCAAGTATGTATTGGTAGATTTTTGGGCAAGTTGGTGTGGCCCGTGCCGGGCAGAAAACCCAAACGTTTTGAAGGCTTATAATCAGTACAAGGATAAAAACTTCACAGTCATAGGCATATCGCTTGATGATAATGGCGACAAGTGGAAAAAGGCGGTTAAGGATGATCATATGCCGTGGACCGAATTGTCTGATTTAAAGGGGTGGAAAAATGAAATTGCTGCGTATTACGGTATTCAGGCAATTCCCTGTACTTATTTGATAAATCCTGAAGGTAAAATTATTGCCACCTATCTACGAGGTGAGGCGCTGCATCAAAAACTTGCGGAATTATTAAATTAAGCCCTATCAAACCAAAAATCATTACAATGACCAAACAAATATTAAGCATTCTCATTTTGACAAGCTTCACTGCAGGTGCACAGCAAAAGCCAGCCAGTCATTTTGTTTTAAACGGCACATTGAAAGGAGAAAATACGGGTATGATGTATCTCTATTATTCTAACATGACTAATGCCAGAGTAAAAGACAGTGCTGTAATAAGCAACGGAAAATTTTCCTTCAGGGGAAAAATTAATGAACCCACAATGGCTAATCTCGCATTGAAAGAAGAAACAAGGAATCAAAATAATTCCACAAGCTTTTTTATAGAGCCCACTGTAATGACCATTACATTGCCACTTAATAAATTCAGCAGTGCAAAGTTTACAGGTTCCGAGGCACAAAAAGAATTCTCTGTCGTGCAAACAAAAAAACAAAAGATGCAGAACCGCTGGCAAGTAGTAATGGATACACTTTCTGCGGTAAATAAAAGAAGCAATGTGGAGTTCCAGAAATTAAAAGATTGGGTGTTGACACCTTACGAAGCAGAAGCAAATGAAATTGATTATGCTTTTTTTGCTGAGCATCCTCAATCGCCGGTCACCGCATACATGCTTCGCTTCCACGTAAACAACCTTCCCTTAGATTCTCTACAGATGTTTTATGATAAATTAGGCAAGAAGGTGCAACAAACGAATGATGGGAAAAATTTGGCAAATGAGATTCAAAATTTGCGTGGCGGATCTCCAGGGAGTATTGCAAAGGATTTCACCACCACGGATATCAATGGCAATAAACTGAGCCTGTCAGACTTTAAAGGTAAATATGTACTTCTCGATTTTTGGGCAAGCTGGTGCGTTCCATGCCGGGCAGGGAATCCGCATCTGAAAGAACTGTATGCAAAATACAAGGAAAAAGGAATTGAATTCATTGGCGTTTCAGATGATGATTCCAAACCGGAAGCATGGCATAAGGCAGTAGAGAAAGATGGTCTTCCATGGAGACAAGTGCTTCGTGGTCTTGATATGGAAAAATTAATGAAAAATGAACCTAACCCCAACGACATTAGCAAAAAATATGGGATCAGTTCGTTGCCTACTAAAATACTTATCGACCGGTCTGGTAAAATCATTGGCCGTTATTCAGAAGAATCGAGTGCTCTGGACGCAGAATTAAAACAAATATTTGGAAGTTAATTTAGACTCTGCTGAATAACCTATCACCCTTGTTATTTTTGAAATTGTCATTCATCAAACAATTCAACAAAATTTATTAATTGACCTCTCTGGAAAAATTGTAGCAAAAAACATTCGGGGTGAAGAATTGAATAAAAAACTTTCAGAGATATTTGACTAAGGAAAAACTTTTTCTCATGTGCAATAGTTTTTGGAATAACGGGGAGTACTTCTGCACTCCTTTGCTTTTTATACGGCTGCGTCAGGGGTAAGCCTTTTGTGACTTTTTGCAAAATACATTTACTTGAAACAATCCCATGACCAGATGTTCAAACTGTTTTTTCGCCTATCAATGGAAAAGAGAAAGAGCCCCTAAAACCAAACTTCCCCTCCCTGCATTTTTCCTCTGATTTTTGTGCACGGCAAAAGTTTTTTTAGTTTGCAGGCATGAAGTCTTTAAGCCAGTCGGATGAATTGGAATTGCTGTCTGCCATCAAGCAGGGCAGCCGTGAGGCTTTTGATGAATTATATTACCGGTATTACCACCGGTTGAGAGCTTATGTACTCAAATTTACAAAGGACCCGCGGTATGCTGAAGACATCGTACAAGATGCTTTTATGAAAGTTTGGGAGGTCAGGGAAAACCTGGATATTGATAAGAATTTTAGAGCGTACTTATTCACCATAACAAAAAACCTTGTACTGAAATTTTTCAGGTCTGCAGCCAGTAATGAGGATGTGCTCTCTGATGTGATCATTCATTCCGTTTCAGCGCCATCCACCCAGCAAAATCTGGTGGAATCCAAAGAATTAAGGGAACGCATTGCAAAGGCTATTGAACGATTGCCACCCAAGAGAAAGGAAATTTTTCTGTTATGTAAGGAAGAGGAACTTTCCTATAAAGAAGTCTCAGGAAAGTTGGGTATCTCCCACAATACTATAAAGGAACACATGGTGCTGGCCATGAAGTTTATCAGGGAAAATCTGCAGGGTATTTCAGTGAGCATTTACTGTTGGATAATGGCTTCTGGGCTCTTTTTATAAAATTGTTCTTATCTGAACCACCCTAAACCCGCAAATGGGGATATTACCTATTTAAGTTCCTGGTTATGCAGTTCAATCCATCAAACGAAAGACTTCGTCAATTGCTGTCCCGTTATAAAGACGGCATCAGTACACCCTCAGAAATAAAGGAGATGTTTGCTTATTTTCATTCAAATGCGTTTGATGGTATCCTGGAAGAAGATTTGAAGGAAGAATTTGAAAAAGAGTTTACAACTCAGAAAGAACCTGAGATCCGAAAAAAAATATTCAGAATTCCTCCCTTCTATAGATATGGAATCTCGGCTGCGGCAGTTGTAGGGATAGCCTTCCTGGCTTATTTTTTCCTTTTTAATAAAAATAACAACACGAGGGATGAGAGACATTTGATCGTGAAGGAAGAGATGCATCCAGGACATAAACAGGCAACCCTCATACTGGCCAATGGGAAAGTGATAAATCTTGATTCTTCTATCACCGGCAATCTTGCAGTGCTCGGGGGAACGGTCGTTTCATTAAGAGCTAATGGGGAACTGAAATATGAACCGGGTGCAGCAAATGAAACAACCTCTTTAGAAATGAACACCATTTCGGTGCCTACTGGTGGTTTCTTTAAACTGGTTCTTGCTGATGGAAGTATTGTGTGGCTGAATTCGGAATCTGAACTCAATTTTCCTACAAGATTTTCAAAAGGTGAAAGAGTCGTTTCCCTGAAAGGCGAGGGATATTTTGAGATTACAAAAAACACAAAGAAGCCATTTAAAGTAAAGCTGGAGAGTGATGAAGAGGTTACGGTGCTGGGTACCGTTTTTAATGTGATGGCATATAAAAACGAACCGGCTCAAAAGATTACACTTCTGGAGGGGAGCATTCAATTCTCACAAAATGGACAAGTACATAAACTGAGGCCGGGCGAACAAGTGATCGCAGGAACTTCAGATCTTGAGGTGAAAAATGATGTGGATATCAATCACGAGATCGCATGGAAGAACGGGCTGTTTGATTTTAATAATGAAGACCTTCCGGCTATTATGCGGAAAATATCGAGATGGTATAAAGCGGATATCGTATTTAATGGAACGACGCATACCGGACATTATACCGGTGCTATCCGAAAGTCGGCAACGATCAGCGAGGTATTAAAAATGCTTGAAGTAGCGGGCGATGTCAACTTCTCAGTTATTGGAAATAAAATTATTGTAAATGAAAAGTAAAGGATATTAAAACTAAAGGCCTTTTCTGCTGTAACAGAAAAGGCCGGTGTTCAGGAAATAAATATTGAATCGTAATTATCACCTTAAACAAATCAAAACTATGCAATTTTTTGCCAAAAGCAGTGGTATTCTGACTGCGCAATTTTTCAAAAGCATGAAAATCCTTGCGATCATTTTGCTGGCTTTCTGTATGCAGGTTTCAGCCGAAAGTTTTGGCCAGAAAGTAAACCTGGATTTGAAAAATGTTGAGATCCAAACTGCACTGAAAGAGATCCGTAAGCAGACAGGTTATCTGTTTTTTTACAAAAGCGAGGATTTAAAAAATGCCGGACGTATTTCCATTCAGATAAGGAATGGCGGTGTGGAAGATGCAATGGATAAGATACTTGCCCATACCGGCCTCTATTTTGAAATCATTGACAAAACCATCATCCTGAAAAAGACCACAGGAAAGGAGGTGGGATTGATAAAAAACATGGCTATTGATGTCAGCGGAACAGTCACCGATCAAAGCGGGAAACCTTTGGCCGGAGCCACGGTCGCGGTTAGGGGCACTTCACATGCAACATCTACGGATGCACAGGGAAATTTTACTTTAAATAATATTAATGAAAATGCCACCCTCCTTATAAGTTTTGTAGGGTACCATTCAAAAACAGTTCAGGTACAGAACCAATCCCGGTTGACCATTGTAATGGAACTGGCGATCAACCAACTGGATGAAACCGTGATTATTGGTTATGGCACTACATCCAAGAGATACAATACGGGTTCTGTTTCCAGCATCACTAATGAGGTCATTGAAAACCAACCGGTGAATGATCCCATCAGCGCATTGCAGGGAAGAGTGTCAGGATTGATGATCACCTCTTCAAGCGGAATGGCAGGCTCAGGGTATTCGGTAAGGGTGCGTGGTGAAAATTCTATCAAGCAGGGAAATGACCCTCTGTATATCATAGATGGGGTTCCTTTTATTTCTGAATCCCTGAATACTTTTGAAGGCGCTAACGGGTTACAAAATCCGCTGAGCACCATCAATCCCAATGACATTGAAAGAATTGATGTTTTAAAAGATGCAGATGCCACCGCGATTTACGGTTCAAGAGGCGCGAATGGCGTGATCCTGATCACTACCAAAAGTGGAAAGAAAGGAGGCAGCAAGGTTTCATTTAATGTTTATACCGGGGTAACGAAGATCAACCGGAAGCTTAATTTCTTAAACACGCCCCAATACCTTCAAATGCGGGAGGCTGCCTTCAGGCTGGATAGTGTGGCAGCAACGGAAACCAATGCCCCCGACCTGAAATTGTGGAATCAAAATGATTATACCGATTGGCAGGATCTGCTCATTGGCGGCACGGGTAATGTGTTTGCCGGCCAGGCTGGTGTATCGGGAGGCACTGACCAGACAAGTTTTATTTTGAGTACCAATTACCGGAAAGAAACCAGCGTGATGTATGGCAACATGCCGTATCAGAAAGGCGGTGCTCACCTCGGCATCAATCATTCATCAAAGAATAAGAAATTTAATGTAACAGGGTCTGTAATCTACAGCATGGATGATAATGAAAACATCGCAACCGACTTAACGATGTATATTAACCTTCCGCCGAACATGCCCAAATACAATGACGACGGAAGCCTTTACTTTTTTGGTACAGGTGAGAACCCGCTTTCTTATGCCAACAGAAAGTATAAAAGCAATTCTTATACTTTTCTTGGAAACGGAACTGCCCGGTATTCATTGACTAAAGACCTCGATGTCAAAGCGAATTTCGGTTTTACCGATATCAGGATGGATCAGATTTTAACGCTTCCTGAAAGCAGTTTTAATCCTCAAACCTATGCGGGCAGCAGCAGCCAGTTTGGCAATTCATCAGTGCGTTCCTATGTCGTGGAGCCACAGTTGGAATTTAACCGCATAGTAGGGCCTGGAAAATTACAGGTTCTCGCAGGTGCAAGCTGGCAACAAAATACTTCTGAAAGTAAATATTTGTTGGGTTCCGGATATTCAAGCGACGCCCTGCTGAAAGATATTTCTTCTGCCACTTCCATTACAGTAAGAAGTTCTAATTATGCCCTGTACCGCTACCAATCTGTGTTTGGCAGAGTAAACTATAATATTCAGAGAAAGTACGTGATCAACGGCTCTTTCAGAAGAGATGCTTCATCTCGCTTTGGGCCGGGTAACCAGTTTGGAAATTTTGGAGCGGTCGGCGCTGCGTGGATCTTTTCACAGGAAAACTTTTTTAATATCCCGGCATTGAGTTTTGGAAAGATCAGGATGAGTTATGGAACGACAGGAAATGACCAGATCGGCGATTATCAATACCTGGATAGCTGGGCTTCGGCCGGATTTCCTTACGGGGGCGTAAGCGGACTTGCCCCTGCGAGAGTATATAATCCTGATTATGGATGGGAAGTGAACAAGAAATTTGAAGCGGCGATTGACCTCGGTTTTATGGACGACAAACTGCTCATTTCAGCAGGATATTATAATAACCGTTCTTCTAATCAATTGGTGGGCTATACCCTTTCATCTCAATCCGGCTTTACCGAATACACCGCCAACCTTCCGGCGAAAGTGCAGAATTCAGGTGTTGAAATTGATATTAGTTCTACGAATGTCAATAATGGAAATTTTCAATGGAACACTTCCTTCAATATGTCCATTCCAAAGAACAAATTACTTTCTTACCCCGGACTGGAAAGTTCGTCTGATGCGGCAAGTTATGAAGTAGGTCAATCCATCAGGATGATCAAAGGATATCATTTCACCGGAGTGGATCCTGCAACAGGAAATCCGATGTTCCTTGACGTGAATAAAGATGGATTCTATACCGAAGATGATGATTATATAGTAATCGGGCAAACCATGCCAAAATTTTTCGGTGGATTGTCCAATACCATCAGTTATAAAAATCTTACCCTTGATATTTTCTTCCAGTTCGTAAAACAGGAAGCGCCTTTACTGGATTATGGACCGCTTGTCGGAACCATCGGCAGCCGCATAAACAAAACCACCGACGTGCTGGGTTACTGGAATGGTTATGGCGAACAAACAGAAATCCCGCGGCCAACCACTACCACTACCGAAGATGCTTACAAACTTTTCAGAAACCAGTACCGCTATTCTGATGCAGCATGGGGTGACGCATCTTACATCCGGTTGAAGAATGTGGCTATTTCTTATGACTTGTCTAAATTAACGCAAGCCTGGAAGATGCAGGGAACCACCATTTATGTACAGGGCGAGAACCTGGTAACCTTTACAAAATACAAGGGGTTGGATCCTGAGATCAATGGATTTGACAGAAGATTTGTTTATCCCATCAATCCATTTGGCTCGGTGAAGTCGCCAAAACTTCCGGTACTGAGAACCCTAACGATCGGACTTAAGTTTTCACTTTAATCAACTTTAGTTGACCTAAAATATTATACAATGCAACACAATAATAAATATTTCGCCTTTCTTTTGATATCCTTCATTGCCATACCTTTTTTCGGTTGTAAAAAATATGTGGAGATCCCACCGCCGGAAAACCAGTTGGTTACCGAAAATGCTTTTTCAGATGACCGCACCGCAGATGCTACGATGGCCGGAGTTTATAGCATAATGAATGCCTACAACTACCAGTTTGGAAATGTATTGAGTTCGTTTATGCCTGCCTTTGGTGCGGATGAATTTTATTATGCCTTCAGTACATCTTCCTTTGATGAATTCAAGAACAATTCCCTGACACCGGATAACAGTTATCTCAGATCTTTCTGGGAAAGTTCTTATTCCTTTATTTACCATGCTAATGCGGTCATTGAGGGTTTGCAAAAATCAACCGGGGTTTCAGAAGCCATGAAAAACCAACTGATGGGTGAAGCGAAATTTGTGCGTGGGTTTTGTTATTTCTACCTGGCGAACCGGTTTGGCGATGTGCCATTGATTTTAAATACCGATTACAAAGTGAACACATCCATGCCGCGTACCGAAAAAGCAAAGGTGATGGATGCAGTGGTGGCAGATTTTTCCGATGCGCAAACCCTGCTTTCGGATAATTATATTTCCACAGAAAGGATCCGGCCCAATAAGGCAGCCGCCACAACCATGCTGGCAAGAACCTACCTGTTTCTGGGAAAATGGAATGAGGCAGCAACAGAGGCAACAAAGGTTATCAACAATCCAAAGTATCATTTGCTGGATAATCTCAATAACGTTTTCCTTAAAAACAGCGAAGAAGCGATCTGGCAATTGCAGTCTGTCAACAAATCCACAGCCGGGGTCAATACCTGGGAAGGTTTCAACCTGGTGCCTTTTTCCCCTACCGGGAGGGCGTACTATAATCTTTATAATGAATTAGTGAATGCCTTTGAACCGGGAGATGCCCGATTTGCCAACTGGACAAAATCGTATGTCACCGGAGGAAAAACGTATTATTTCCCGTATAAATATAAGATCCGTACAGCTACACCTGTCCAGGAATATACGATGGTCATTCGTTTTGCTGAATTGTACCTTATCCGGGCAGAGGCCTTAACCCAGCAGAACAAACTGGATGAAGCCCGTGCCGACCTGGATGTGATCAGGGAAAGAGCGGAACTCAGTGATCTCGCGGTTGACCTGAATAAAGACCAAATACTTGCAGCCGTGGCGCAGGAAAGAAGGGTGGAACTTTTTGCTGAATGGGGACACCGCTGGTTTGATCTGATCCGGACAGGTAAAGCGGTGGAAGTATTGAAACCTATCAAACCTGATATTACCGTCAACGACCTGGTGTATCCGATTCCACGCAGCGCAATGCGCACCAATCCTGCGCTTACACAAAATGAAGGATATAATTAACCGGGTGGAATCCGGTTATTTTCTCATAATGGTTTCCTGAAGGAATGACCATTCAAAAATTTAATTTCAATATGATAAGATACTTTGTTTTCCTGTTCTTCCTTGTCCTGATCATTCAACCTGTATCGGGTCAAAAATCAGTAACGATTAGTCCTGAATATCCTAATCCCGGCGATAAGGTGACCATTGTTTACAAACCGCAGGCCGCATTGAGCGATAGTATCATTCCGGTAATCAGGTTCACCTATTCCAACTTTTATGAACTGCCGCAAAAGATGGATATGGAACAAAAAGACGGGCAATGGAAAACATCCTTCAAGCTGCCACCCTATGCGGTATTGGCCACATTCGTAATAGATGCAGGAGACCAGGCGATTCAACCGGCAGGGGACAGGCACTATGCCATCCCTGTGTATAACAAGGATCATCAACTTGTCAGAAAAAGCTATTTGTATAAAGGCTATAGCCTGAGCGCGCAGGAAGGAAAATCACCGGGACTGAAGGAAAGACAGGCTAAACTTTTTGAAGAAGAACTCAAACATTACCCGGATAATTATGAGGCTAAACTACGCCTGCTCAGTTATAAAATTTCCATTGGTGATGAAGCGGCAAAGAAGCATTTGTATAAGGAAGCCAATGAGGTGATTGCAAAAAAGTTTTATGAAAATCCCGGCAATATGGGGCATACTAATTCTACAACGATGGGCTACCTGATCATGGGCGAAAAATCACGATTGGATTCCCTGCGGGAAGTGATTAAGCAAAAATATCCCAATACGGAAGCGGGTTATGAACTCAGGATCGGGGACATCACAGAGATGAAGGATTCCGTAAGGATGATCAGTGCACTGGAAGAGATATTGAAAGAAGAAAATGACAAAAACAAACAATTTTTGACCAGCGCACATGAAGCCTTATTCGAATATTATGCAAGGGCCGGTAGTAAAGAAAAAACATTGTATCATCTATCGTTTCTTGATAGCGGATTTACACCCTATACACCGAAGGTGTTGAAGGACCGGGCCACGCTTCTTTACAAATATGGCATCCTTCCGGATACCGCGCTGGCATTTGCTCAAAGATCACTTGCCCTTGCAGACACCTTTCCCATCAGCCTCATCCGTTATTTTCCTGAAACAGGTTACCTGCCTTCATTCGTTTCCCGGCAACAAAGGGAGGCATCTGTAAAAGAAGTTACAGGCCGGTTGAAATCGCTTATGGTATTAATTCAATTGCAAAAGGGAAATGATGCAAAAGCGAAAGGCCTTATTAAAGAAGCCATTGCTATTTCTGCTGACGATGAAACGCTGAAAAATGCAGGAAGTTATTATACAAAAACAGGCGATTATGCATCCGCATTTCAACAATTCCGGAAGGTGGCCTATCAGCAACCGGAAGACACAGCAGCTTACCAGTTGATGGAACGGAATTATAAAAAATGGAAAGGCAGCATGGATGGTTTTGAAACTTTTGACAAGGAGATCAAAGGTCACTGGATGGAAGTTATGACTGCTGCCCTCAAAAATGAGATCATCAATAAACCCATGCCAGACGTGCTTTCGCAATATGTTGACCTGGCGGGCAATCCATTGCCAAAGGACTTTATCAAAAACAAAATAGTGGTGATGGATTTCTGGGCAACGTGGTGTGTGCCCTGCATGAAGGCCATGCCTTTTATGGAAAGTGTGTACCAGCAGTATAAGAATGACCCTTCTGTTGTTTTTATGATTGTGAATTCCGGCTCGCAAAATGAATTGTCCGATGCGCAAAACTGGTGGGGCAATAAAGCCTATTCCTTTCCGGTGTATTACAATAAAGACCGTACCATAGGGGATAAGCTGGGATTCAATTTAATTCCAGCCACCTATATCATTGACAAAGACGGCAACATCCGTTTCAAGACCCTTGGTTTTGAAGGGTCATCCATGACCCGGAAAATTGCGGCGCAGATAGAGATGTTAAAGAATTGATTGAATATTTTTCTCTGTTACACTTTGATAGTTTTGTTTTTTTTCTCATGTGCAATCCCGGCGTAAGCCGGGTTTTTTTTGTGAAAATTTATTACTTCAAATCTTTGAGGTTTTCAGACACTTTACAGGTTTGTAGTAGTACTTTATGAGATCACATTTTGTTCCTTCAAAAAAGTTAAAACGAATCAATCAGTGCGGTAAAGAATCCAGCCGGGAGTTTTTTTTAATTTCCACTACTCCAGGCAAGGCAAGAACAGGAAGTATTTTTAGTTCAGGTTATACCGTTTGTGAAACCGCTTTGGATTCTCTGACAATATCTTTCAATGGCTTTATCTCTGCGTTATACATTCTTTTAATGTAATTGAGTCCGTCCTGGTATTCTTCTTCGGAGAATGCGTTGGTTGTTTCTTTTGGAACCACAATTTTATATCCCAGATGATAGGCGTCGGCTGAAGTGTGGCGGCAGCACATGTTTGCATGCAGTCCGGTAATCATTAAAGTATCCACTTTCAAACCTCTTAGTAAACTGTTCAGTCCGGTTTCAAAAAAACCGCTGTAAGTACGTTTTTCAAGTACATAATCTCCTTCTTTTACCTGCAATTCTTCAATGATTTCTGCACCTTTGGTTCCTTTCATACTGTGAGGTCCCCAGATTTCCAGTTCTCGATCGATGGGAAGGTGAGCGTCGGACACATAAATAACCGGAATGTTATTTTCATGTGCATAGGCAGTCAGCTTTTGGAGCGGTTCAATCACTTCTAAAGCTCCTGGAGTTTTAAGATGGCCATGTACGAAGTCGTAGGTCATATCGATGATAATGACAGCGGAATTTTTCATGATTACTGATTTTTTAATTTATGGATTAGAGCAATATTCGAGAAAATAATTTGAAATGCAATGGAACCCAAATTTCGCAAACCCGGAAACGAATAGCAATTTTTACTTTTACTTGGGGGAAGTTTTGAATTTGCATGCTTTGTTCTACCATTTTTTGATTTTTCGCAAAGCAGGTTGCTGAACTTCCCCTAC
>Ga0209941_1001342_pt1 | contig 17664 bp, 13 predicted proteins | sample ThiBiot_300_plan_FD_183945 | JGI IMG/M metagenome (GOLD analysis project Ga0209941, IMG submission 183945) | Wastewater bioreactor microbial communities from Cape Town, South Africa - Thiocy_solids_1 (SPAdes) | ecosystem: Engineered > Bioremediation > Thiocyanate > Unclassified | place: South... | reverse complement strand
ACCAGGTGCGCGAAAAGCGCGGCCTGACCTATGGCATCGGCACCGATCTTTCGACCTATCGCAAGGCGGGGCTGTTCGCGGGCCAGGTGGCCACCAAACGCGAAAGCGTGGGCCAGACCATCGAGGTCGTGCGTGAGGTGATGCGCGATTACGCCGAAAACGGCCCGACGGAAAAAGAACTGGCTGATGCGAAGACCTATCTCACCGGCTCCTATCCGCTGGCTTTCGATTCCAACACCGGCATCGCGGCGCAGTTGAATGCCTTCATGCGCTCCGGCCTGCCGGTCGATTACGTGGCCAAGCGCAATGCGCTGATCAATGCCATTACGCTGGACGATGCGCGCCGTGCCGCCAAACGCCTGTTCAATCCGGCGAAGCTGACCATCGTGGTGGCTGGAACGCCTGCAGATACCAAGCCCACCGCGAAACAACCGGCTTCCGCGAAATAGCGCTCCCCTTTTCTTTCATCTCCCCCTCGCGGGGAGAGCCTGCCCCGCATTTGTTGCGGGGTCGAAATGTGCGAAGCGCATTTCGGGTGGGGGCGAATTTGTGGGTAACGCGCCCCGTTTTGGGCCTCTCCCTGCCGGAATGCTAAAATCACCCCATGCCCGAATCGCAACCCAAAATCCGCCGTCTGGCCGAAGGCACCGTGAACCGCATCGCCGCGGGCGAGGTGGTGGAACGTCCGGCCAGCGCGGTGAAGGAGCTGGTGGAAAACGCGCTCGATGCCGACGCGCACCGCATCGCGGTCGCCACCACACGCGGCGGCGCGGATCTGATCCTGGTGGAGGATGACGGGGAGGGGATGGGTGCAGACGATCTCCGCCTCGCGGTGGAGCGCCACGCCACCTCCAAGCTTCCCCATGCGCGTGGGGAGGATGATCTCACCGCCATCGCCACCCTCGGCTTCCGGGGGGAGGCGTTGCCCTCCATCGGCGCGGTGGCGCGGCTTTCGATCGCCAGCCGCACGCGCGACGGCAGCGCGCATGAAATAAGGGTGCAGGGCGGCGCGCTTGATGGGCCCGCGCCCGCCGGTTTTCTCGGCAGCGGGCAATCGGGCACGCGCGTCGATGTGCGCGATCTGTTTTACGCCACACCGGCGCGGCTTAAATTTCTTAAATCGGTGCGCTCGGAAGACATCGCCACCACCGACATCCTCAAGCGTCTGGCCATGGCCCGGCCCGATGTGGCGTTCTCGCTTTCGCTCGATGGCCGCACCACGCTCGATCTCGCCCCTCAGGCCGATGACGCGCAGGGCCGCCTCAACCGGCTATCGGCCATCATGGGCCGCGAATTTGCCGAGAATGCACAGGCCGTCCACGTCGCGCGCGAAACCTTGCGCATGTCCGGTTATGCCGGGCTTCCCACCTACAATCGCGCCAACGCGCAGATGCAGTTTCTGTTCGTCAACGGCCGCCCGGTGCGCGACAAACTGCTGATGGGGGCGGTGCGCGGCGCCTATGCCGATTTCCTCGCCCGTGACCGCCACCCCGCTTTGGCGCTGTTCCTCGAATGCGATCCCGCCTTTGTCGATGTCAATGTGCATCCGGCCAAAACCGAAGTGCGCTTTCGCGATGCCGGTCTGGTGCGCGGGCTGATCGTGTCGTCGCTGAAGGCGGCATTGGCGGAAGCGGGCCACCGCGCCGCGACGACCGTTGCCGGGGCAGCCCTTTCCGCCTTCCGCCCGCAACAGACGCCTTATTATGCCCAGCCGCCGCAACATTATCCGTCATCGGCGCTTGCCGATGCCGCGCGCGCCTATCATGCGCCGCTGTTCCCGCAAGGGGCGGGGCCGTCGCTGCCCGCGCCCGCGCCAATCGATCCGCAGACAGATAATCCGCAAACGGATGACTTGCCGCTGGGCCTTGCCCGCGCGCAACTGCATGAGACCTATATCGTGGCCCAAACCGCCGATGGCGTGGTGATCGTGGATCAGCATGCCGCCCATGAACGTCTGGTTTATGAGCGGATGAAGCGCGCGCTGGAAAATGGCGGCATCACCCGTCAGGCGCTTCTGATTCCGGAGGTGGTGGAGCTTGATCCGGCCGAGGTGGAGCGCGTCGCCGCCCGCAGCGGCGAACTGGCCGAACTTGGCCTTGTGATCGAGGCGTTCGGTCCCGATGCGATCCTGGTGCGCGAAATCCCCGCCATGCTGGGCAAGGCCGATACGCGCGCGCTGATCCGCGATCTGGCGGACGATATTGCCGAAACCGGCCACGCGCTCTCGCTGAAGGAGCGGATGGAGGAGATTGCGGGCACGCTTGCCTGTCACACCTCGGTCCGCGCGGGCCGCCGCCTCAATGCGGAGGAGATGAACGCGCTTCTGCGCGAGATGGAGGCGACACCCCATTCCGGCCAGTGCAATCACGGTCGCCCCACTTACGTTGAACTGAAACTCGCCGACATCGAACGCCTCTTCGGCCGGCGGTAGAGCTCTTTTGTTTTGCGAAAGACGGTCATACCTCTTCCTCCTCCCCCGCAAGCGGGGGGGGGTATAGAGACACGACACGAACTTGACATCTCTGGGCCGTAGCGGCTTGTCCATCCGCAGCAACTCTGAGCCGCACGGCTCGCCTCCCACTCATAGTGGTCGAATGTAATGATGTGGAAAAGCTCAATCCAAAGCCCAAAGCTTGCTAGACTTGCCTACGCCTGCCACTCCGCAGCGGCTTGACCGGTCCACGGGCTACCCGCGCCGCATCGAAGAAATCAATAATTTCAAATTCAAGCGCCGCGGCAAGTCGCTCCAAAACTGCGACGGTCGGGTTTTCCATCGCGCGCTCCAATCGGCTTACATAGGTCCGGTCTATGCCAGCATCGACCGCAAGTGCTTCTTGGGACAGACCCCGCAGGACCCTCAACCGCCTTAAATTCCGTGCCACGACCACTTGCGCCTTCATGGGCGCAGGCGACCAAGATGTAGATAATTAAACCACGGACAATAGTGCTATAATTATTCCTTAATCACCCTAATTATATTAGGAGGCGTGCTTTTATGTGGGCTTATATCGTCCATTAGGAGATATCCCGATGTTCGTCATTCACACCACCCCGTGGCAATTCATCAAATGGACGCTGATTACCGCGTTTTGTGTTGGGGCATTCCTTGCGGTTATGCACGATGCATATGGATGGTGGCTTTAGATTTTATAACTCTCTTCAGTTGCTAGGTTCGCCGAAGATGGCACGTCGAAAGCGAAGAAATAAAATTCAGCTAGATGATTTGTTGCGTACTCTGGTTATTTTCGGTGGCCCACTTCTGGCGATCTATGCTCTGTCAAAACTTACGAACGCTTTGGTAGAAGAATTCTGCGTTCTCACACTTTTTGTTGGATTTTTAGTCATACTTTCTCGCCGTGCAATCAAACAACGTCTAGCCCAAAAGATTACCTGCGCGGTTAATAAGAACATATATGCTCTTGTGCGAAAGCAAGCACAGCTTTTACACCGCGACGACTATGGCAAGCTTCAGCCACGGCATTGGCATAAGGAAATTGGCTCTTTCTTTTCAAGTCAGATAATTCCAGAGCTAACAAAGAATGAGCTGACCTTGCTAAGGAAACATAATTGGGAATGGACTGCATTAGTTGACCGCTTAGTATGTGAGGCTAAGGGGAATAATCCGGCGTTCGATGCCTTTTCACCAAAGATGTCGCCAACGGAGTTCGAGGTGTTCTGTGCCGATGAACTACAGCGTGTTGGTTGGGATGCGCGGGTCACAAAAGCTAGTCGCGATCAAGGTGTAGATGTTGTGGCACAAAAGAAGGGCATTCGACTGGTCGTTCAATGCAAGCTTTATAATCAACCAGTTGGCAATAAGGCTGTCCAAGAGGTTGTCGCTGCCAGGGCGCACGAGAGTGCTCAGTTTGGCGCTGTCGTAAGTAACAACCGGTATACCGCTCAAGCACAGCAATTGGCTAACACAAATCAGGTGGCCCTTCTTCATTATAGCGACCTTCGAAACATTGACGCGCTTGTCAGTCAAGTGCTCCATCCGTCAGCACAAAGTATGCTGGGATACGTCGAACAGGGTCAACGCTAGGATTTCGGGCCTGCCGCTTCGATGTGTGGAAATCCGATCTGGCTAGAGTCAAAAGCGAGGCGTCCAGAGCACTCCACTTCCAGTATCGTGATCCCCCGCAACAACGCCAGCGTAGTTTCAGACCGTGATTCTGCTGAATTGTTCAGGATCGCATATAGCTGCTGGCGTGAGAGTCCTGCGGCAGTTGCTAGAACCGTTTTGCCGAATTTCTGCGCCGCCAACCTCAGTGTATGAATGATGTGCTTCCGACCATTGTCGCTAAAGCCGTAGCTAATGGCGGCGTCTGGAATCTCACCGAGATAGAACTGCTCTTCCCAACGATTGGCTTCTTTGCCGATATATTCGACAGCGATGGCTTCGATATGGCGGCGGCGCGTGACGCCGGTATCGTGGGTATCACCGTTTTCGAATTTCGATTCGCTGTGCCATGCGTATTCAGCGATGGCTTCGCGATAGGTTTTGAGGATTGACGACGGGACAAGTTTGCCGGTTTTCCGGTCAAAGGCGTCTGTTACCGTATCCTCAGTACCATCATGGTAGGGCGCCGCCACAGCTGGCAGGCCGTTTCCGATGAATTCGTCGTCCAGATCGCCATTCGCAATGGCCTCTGCAAACCTCGTCTTCGATGTGGAATACGCCAACATGAAATTGAACGGTTTCACCTGCCCGCCGAGCGGTTTGCCTTCGTTAAAACGGTGGAACCAATTGAGGAGTGTTGGCGTTGTTGCGCCATAGCGGCTGCGTGCTGGCTGGTCCAGTTTGCGGGTTTTCGGAAACACGATGCGATCCGGGTGCCCTTCCAGAAAGGCGAGCACAATCTGGTACCAAAGATCGTGTTGCCAGCGTTTCACTTCCAGCCCGGCAAGACCTTGCGGAGGTAAGGGAATGGATTTCGGGGCATCCTTCTCGCCATAGGGCTCCATCAGGTGCCCCAGCCCGTGCGCAAGAGCTTTGCGGATCACAGGGCGGCCATCGGCGTCCCGGTTGAACAGTACATAGCGCTTGGCGGAGATCGCCAGCGCATAGAGCGGTGCAAGCTCCTGGGTAGGCTTGCCGCCTTCAAGCCGGAAGTTCTGGTCCTCGACCTTGAACAGAGGCTTGCCGTCTCCATAGGGGTCCAGCCGGTCGAACCAGCCGGTAACCCTGGCGCACCTTCGCAGGAACGCCTTGTCGTCCATACCGTCCGGCCGAGCCAGGGCGAGACTGTCAGTGTCACAGAAAGCCCAGCCTAGGCCGTTCATGTCCGCCACACATTCGGCACAGGCCAGCAACAGCCGCGCAGCCCCGGTGATCAGGGTCGCGATCAGTGGATTGAAATGCGTCCCCGGCTCTTCGATGGATTTGGAGCCGGTGCGGAAGCTATCTTCCTGCCCGTAGAGCATCACCTGGCTGGGGCGGTCGTTGGATTGGACGTTCTGTTCGGCATAGATGCCGTAGCTGGTGGAGTTCGCCAGCAGCTTCAACATCATTTGCTGCGCATCCAGCAAATCGCGTTTGTGCGGATCGGATTCGCACTTGAGCGTACTTTGAACCTTCCCTCGCTGAATGATCAGGTCTCGAAAGAAATCCTCACCTGCCGGATCGATGGATTGGCCTTCATCGCCCGTAATACGGATCGGCTTAAGCCCGCTCTGGACCCCTTTTGGGCTGAATCGGATCGCACGCACGATCTTAGGGGCACGCCCCGTCAGCAACTTTGAAGCTATGCAATCGGCCAGCGTGAACCACAGCGGGAATCTGGCTGTCAGATAATTGAGACCGATGGTGCGGCTCCTGCCGTCATAAGCTGCGCGCACTGGCGGAATATCGTCATTGGGCTCAATCTGGACCAGGACTGTGAGCGCTCTCCAAAAGGTAGGATTTTGCAGATCGCCAAGCTCTGCCCGTTCGAGGAGAGAACGGGCCTCCGCCGCCCAGTCCGCCCATTCAAAGCCCTTAGCGATCACGAACCGCCACAGGCCCATAAGCGTGCAAACGGTCGGGTACATGGAGCGGAAATCGCAATAGAGAACGCGTGTAATCTGCCGCCGGATACGGACCTCCGCACGCCCCCCATAATACGCACCCATGATCTGCCCGATCAGTTCCGGCGGGATTCCTGGCTGAACCTTGCGCAAAGGCTGAATGCCCATGTGGCTGAGATAGGCCTTGCCTAAGCTCGCTTCGCTGTAGATGCGATGGGCAGGCATGTCCGTGAGGCCATGGGCCTCGTACATGACCAAAAGCTTCTCGTAACATTCCCAAGTCACCTGAGTGTCGGCCATGGCATAGTCGAGATAGCGCGCTGTGACCGCCCGATTGTGCCCGCCTGCGTCCAGCTTGCGGTGTTCGGTCTCCAGCGTGTCTGCCAGCGATTTGAGGGAATGGCTTTTACCCAATAACGCCGCAGCCAGGGTCTTCACATCCTGGAAATAGCCCGTCCGGTGCTCCTTCCTGATATCCTTCTTACGTTCGCTGCGACTGTCCCTTTGGCCAGAGGCAGCGAACCGGATGAAAGAGGCCCGGGAATTCAAATGCTTGATCACCACATTGGGATGGTGCGGGGTATTGGATAGTTTGAAGGTAAATCCGCCACGCATATCGCGCGCATGGGCAGTGCCGAATTTGATGGCAAGGCGGCTGATATCGAATGGCAGATTAAATCCGACAACCGCAGCACCATAAGCGTAGGCATAGCGGTAGAAAATATCCTGAATGAACTCATCCCGGGTATGACAGTTTAGTCCACGCTTGGTAGCATAATTGCGGATGACAGCAATATCCTTCGACGAAAGAGTCTGGGGATTATCGGGTTCGTAGAATATTCCTTGCTCGACAAGTTTCCCCTCTTTCCGGCACTGGTAGGTGCCAAAACGAAGACTTTGCGCATAATCGGTGGTGGTTTCGCAATCAAACACCAGTGTCTCCTTGGATGGTTTGCGAAGGCCTTTTCGTTTGGGTGTTTTGGGCCTGTCTTGGCTCGGTTCAGCAGCAGCATGCACCGATACGGCATAGCCTCGTACGGCGATGGCCAGAGGGAGGTTCATGGGCTCTGTTCCGCTGCATCTTTGCGCGCCAGCTCAATAAGACAGAGGCCGAATTCTTTCAGCTTCTCGATCAGAATGGCGAAAAGCTCCGCGAGGTTAAGAAGCATTCGGCCTATCCGTTCCAACTGACGTGGCGGATCGTTTACGTCCGGTGGGAAATCCTTCTGAAAATCGGTCATCAATCCATGATGATTCTTACAAAGGATCATTGTTTCTGGATCATAGGCGCGGCCTGCAATGTGATGCTTTTCAAGAATTACAGGGCGGTTCTCGCCGCAGACCGCGCAGGCCGGTTCTGGCGTCCCCAGCCGCTCACATGCCTTTCTGGTACGCGCAACGCGGTCACCATGGTCGAATTCTTTTCTCTTTGACATTTTGGCCTCCAATTGATCAGACGACGATGCGATAGATGTGTTCGAAGCTGTCACCGCCCGAAGACGACAGCCGATAAAGCGTGTTGGGGCGGGTTTCGAGCGGCCAGGATTTGCCGTTCTTGTCCTTCACGGATTTTCCGATGAATGGTTCCAGATAGGATTTGTCGTTGCTGTTTAGAAACGCACCAACCGCTGACATGTATTGTCCAACAAGTCGGGCAGCACGATAACTGCCAACCGTAACGATGTGTTCGCGCCCGCCGGAGAAGACCAATACACGCCGCGTCAGACGCTTTCTGATTGTCCAGCGTTTGCCGCGCTTCAGCGCGATGCCGTTCTCAACGACATAGCGGCGGAGGCGTTCGGGAGAAATTTGTGCCTGTCGCGCTGCCTCGGCAATATTGCCTTCTCTACCCAGGATGCGCAGTCCGAATTGCAGCTTGGTATCTTCCAGCGCCCGCTCTTTTGCAGTGCGCGTCAGCGGAGCCTCCGCCGCACGCCGGTGGCCGCGCGCCTGGGACTTGCTCAATCCCTTTGCAAGGCCCCGCTCAATCCGGCGGCTGTATTCGGCTGCGTAGTCACGCTTTCGATTTTTGGTCACTGTATTCGCCGCCCATAAAATTTCGGGCGGAGCTAACCAAACGCGCGCTTTTCTCGTGCCTATAGAATCGCCAAGGTGTAACAATTTCAACTATGTCACCAGTGGGTTACGAGACAGCCTTCTCAATAGTTCTAGCCTGCGAAGAGGCCGGACTATCGATAACAACGGCCCAGATTGCCGCCTACGCGAGAAAAGGATTTCTGCCACACGGCAAACGGATTGGTCGGGAAAGCGGAAAGGGGTCCTGCTTCTGCTATCCGGTGGGCGCAGCAAAACAGGTCCTAGCTATTGCATACTGGCAGAAGCGTTATGGCAAAAATCTTGGCGCCATCAGATGGTCTCTATGGATTCACGGCTTCGGTATTTCTCAACAATACTGGCACCCCATATTGCAAGATGCCGTTCGCTCAATCCGTGACGTGAGATTCCAATTGGGTGGCGATGGCAAAGTGTCAGGCTGGGAACCCCACATCGAAGCAAGACAACAGAAATTCCTCAAGAATTTGATGGCCGCCAGGAGAATGCCAGGAAAATTGGGGATGGCTTCGCGTCGAAAGTCAGATGATTTTCAAACTCTGGTCGAATTATGCCTATCCGTAATAACTGGTGAGTATGAATCGATATTCGAAAATGCAACGGACAAAAAATCGATAGAAAAAAGTGAGGCGGCACTCAACCTTGGCTTCAATGCGACGAAATCACTGGAAGGAAGTGACTCTCGCTTCGCGCTGACGAATTTCCGTACAAACGAAATTGACTGTGAATTCCGCAAAATTGCAAAATTCCCGCGCCGAATAGATTTGAATTGGCTCCGCAGCATCAAACCGGACGAAATACTATCAGCCCGCAATGAACTCTTTTCTATCGTAATGGCCCTCTCAGAAATCGAGAATGCAGGAACATCGCGAAACCGGGCCAACAGCTCCCTGTCAGTATTGCTCAATATAGTCACGTGCCGCCAGCAAAAAGCCGAGGCGGTGATGCTGGTGATATGGCTGCTTCTCCGCAGCGATGCTGCCTTTCGAAAATCTGCTTCCGAGCTATCGAGGCAGAGCATTGAAGCTCTTCATAGATGGGGTAATGGCAATGCTTAAGCAAGTCGCCACCGAGAAATTTGGAGACGATGAAATTTGGAGGGAACGCTCCGAATTCTGGGGCAGCTACAAGCCGCCGGCGAGCCGCGGCGGGCGAAAGAAGTATAAATATCGCGAGCCACTAATTCTTTGCGGGCACGGCCTGAGAATTTCCGTGGATCATCGGACCCTCCTAATTCGGAACGGGTTCACGCATTATCCGCAGAAACCGGAAGAATTCCGGTTTTTCCCTGGCGATGCGAATTTGCCCGACAGGGTTGCCGTAATTGATGGCAGCGGTGGCATAACATTTGACGCCCTTAGTTGGATGGCCGAACAGAATATTGAGTTCATCCGCCTGAATTGGCAGGGAAAAGTCATAAATATCGGGAATAACCCAGGATACTCCGCCAATCCGAAATTGGTGGATACGCAAAGGGCAATTCGCGGCACTAAGCGCCAAATCGAAATTGCCAGATGGCTTATTGCGGCCAAGCTCGAAAATTCGATTTCAACCCTGCGAAATTCAATTCCCAAATCAGAAAATCGTGAAAAGGTAATTTCGAAACTGGAGGGTCGAATTTTGGAAATTCGAAATCCACGAAATTCTTTTTCGGTTCCGAAATTGCTTGGAATTGAAGGCCCATCCGCGCGGGATTATTTCGGCGCGTGGCGAGGCCTGCCCCTTAACTGGAAAGGCCTCAAGGGAAGGCCTATTCCAGTGGATTGGAAGGAATTCTCGACCCGCAAGATGGGCTGGCGGAAGCGGTCCCGTGTGGCTCGGCACCCCATTAACGCCATGCTCAACTACGGCTATGGAATTTTAGCCAATCAGGTCCGTTCGGAAATTGTTGCCGCTGGGCTGGACCCGACCATTGGCATCCTTCATGGCAACAGCGAAAATCCGAACCCGCTAGTTTACGATTTAATGGAGCCTTTAAGACCACAAGTCGATCAGGCGGTTCTTGAATTTGTGAAGCGTCACGATTTCAGCTCTGGGGATTTCACGATCAATAAATGGGGCGGGTGCCGGTTAAATCCGCAGATGGCACAAGCTTTGGTAAGGCAGGTTTCCGGAGTTGAGTGTCGGGAACATATTGAGGATTTTATGCGGTCGATCGCGAGTTGTTGAAGCTACTTGGCGACATCCGTTTTGCGCCAATAGCGGGCTCATCCGCATGCACACTCCCTCCACGCAGGAGGGGTGACGGGTCCAATCCTCGTCGTGCCCGTCATCGAATCGAAGCAATGGTTTGGCCGCTCCTGTTCCGTTAAATTTGCGAACAAATCAGAATTTAGGGGAGGAAGACGAATCTCCGCATATCCATGCATTGAAGAATCCGGCATTGGCAATGTGACGGCTGTTCCTAAAGCCTCCAACAGCAATGTTAGTCAGCCGTCCTTCTTGGTCAGCAGCCAAATAAATAATTTAGTTTGCAGAATTCTACCATAAGTCATCCGTCCTAAAACGCTGACAACCATCTCTTCAATTGATCGAGCGTGTTAACACCGCTTGCGCGCAGCACTTCAAGGATGTCTCGCGCACTTATGATTACAATCGGGTGCTGGTCTTCCTTTATTTCTTGGTACGCCTGTGCAGCGACATACGACGTGGTGACCAAAATACCGAACTGTCGATGCCGCAGCCTGGAAATAAGTCTCGAAAGCTCCTTCACGCCGACGGAGTTGGCAGGGCTGTAGCATTTGGCCTCCAAAGCAAAGTCCACCAACACTGCGGACGCGCCTCTGCCGATCCTGAACTTGCCAATTGCATCTCTACCGCCGTCACGGGTGGGACGCGTTAGATCAATTGTGGCAATATCTCCGATCATAAGCTCGGCGATTTTGGCGGCACACGCTTCAAACCGGACTGGATCGCCTTCGAAGTATTTTTGAATTGCCGCAACGCGCGCGATTCCAATGCTATCGACGGGTAATTGTTCTTCGCGGGAACGGTGTTCGATGGTACGAGGTGCTTTCAGTGGACGATAAATTCCGCGTTCAACCCAGGTTCGCCATGATGCCGGTGAATACCCTACGCGCGCGTCTCCGTTTTTTAGCGCTGAGAGCCATTGCCTTGGCACGACCTGCATATCTAGGGCAGTGAATTTGGCCTGATAATTCTGGAAACGCTTTCCGGCTTTTTCCTTCCATACTGCGACTAGGTCGTGGCTTGCATCCAACTGCTCAGCACCGGGCACGAACAGCCCCAAAAATTCGACGTCGCGCCAGGTACCGGTGTTTGCGAACACCAAAACAGGCGGCACGAGCGCGCGCTCTTCAGCGCCACCGTGCGCGGCGTGAAACATGTTGCGAAGGAGAAGATTGCCAAACCTGGGAGTATCGTGGAGTTCGTGGCCCGGCTTTTTATTGTCGCCATAGTAGGTGAATATACCAGCCTCTCTGTCCAGACTGTCGGGCCAGTCTGGATCGCTCATCGTTGAAGTTAGCACGATCAGGCGAGGATGATCTTTCGAACCTATGTAACGGAAGCCACCTTGGTTGCTGACGCCGATGAGATGAGGCAGCGAGTCATCAGACGCATTCCCCCTGCGCCCTCCTGTGTAGACGCGGTCGACCATGAGATCGGCATTGCGAAGGGCCGTTTCCTCCAATGCTTCCAACTCAACCTCTCGATTTGAGAGTGCGCGATACTTTGCGCACAGCCTTGGGCAACTCCCGCTTTATTTCGTGCTCCCAGAAGCGCACAACCTTCCACCCCATAAGCCGCAGCGTGTCATTTACTTTGGCGTCGCGTGCACAGTTGCCCGAGATTTTCTTTTCCCAAAAAGCTGAATTTATCTTTGGTGCTGAACTATGAAGTGGGCACCGGTGCCAGAAACAGCCATCCACGAATACTGCGACCTTGTGGCGGGGGAAGACAATGTCGGGCCGTCCCGGTAGCCGATAGTGGACCCGAAAGCGAAGACCCTCTCCCCAAAGCGCACGGCGCAAGGCCAGTTCAGGGACAGTGTTCTTCCCAGGAATCCTAGCCATGTTGTAGCTTCGTTGACTAGGGGTCAGGACGTCCATTTTTCCCTCGGGGATGCCTGGTCAGCGAAGGGGCTGGCCTGGTAGCCTAGCCCTTGAATTTGATCTGGGGATAAAATTGGTCAGGACTCTTGATATATTCAGCGGTGGCGGGGGCAGCAGCTGCGGGGCGCGTTTGGCGGGTGCGGAGATCATTTGTGGCATTGACCTCGATCGGATTGCAACCGCTACATATCAGGATAACTTCCCTAGGGCGACGGTGCTCAACGCTGCGCTGGAGCAAGTGAATGTCCGCAAGCTGCACAATACGATCGGCGAAATTGACCTCCTTCTCGCCTCGCCGGAATGCACAAATCACACATGCGCGAAAGGATCGGCGCCGAGGTCTGAGGAAAGCCGCGCGACCGCAATGCAGACGCTGCGGTTTGCCCGGGAGTTTAAGCCCAGGTGGATCATTCTCGAAAACGTTGTGCACATGCGCCCCTGGTCCCGATACGGCGAGTTGACGGCCGCGCTGACCAAGCTGGGCTACTACGTCAGCGAGGCTGTATTAGACGCGTCCGACTTTGGTGTACCGCAAAAGCGGCGGCGCCTTTTCATAATTTGCGACCTAGAGGCTGAAGTGACGACGATCAAACCTAGCAGGAAGGCAAAGCGATCCGCACGCACAATTCTCGATAAATCCGGCACTTGGCCCACAACGCCCCTCTTCTCACCGAAGCGAGCCAAGCCGACACTTGAGCGGGCGGAAAGGGGGTTCGCCGGGGTTGGGCGGGACGAGAGCTTTCTGTTGGTTTACTATGGGACCGACGGTGGCGGGGGCTGGCAAACATTGGACAATCCTTTGCGCACGATTACTACGGTAGATAGATTTGCCTTGGTTGAGCCAAGTAAATCCGGGCATCAAATGCGTATGCTTCAGGTATCCGAGCTGAGGCGCGCTATGGGCTTCGAACGAGATTTCGAGATGAACCACGGAAGTCGTCGCGAAAAAATCAAACTACTTGGTAACGGCGTTTGTCCGCCAGTGATGAAGACCATTGTAAGTCAAATAACTGCATAGATAATGATCACCACGTCACAGAAGGAAAACGATAAAGGCCTAATTTTCCAGGTCCGTCCAAGGCTGCTCACACTCCTAGGCGACCAACTCATCCGTGATGCGAGTCTTGCGGTCTTCGAACTCGTCAAGAATGCGTATGATGCGGATGCCACAAAGTGCAGCGTAACACTCGAAGGTCTGGAAGACCCGGAGGGTGCGGAAATTACGATTCAAGACAATGGCTGCGGAATGGATGAAAATGTCCTCCGCAATGTTTGGATGATGATCGCCACCGATTTCCGCACTACACAACGCGCAGATCAGCAGCGTACGCCGCGATTTCACCGCTTTCCCCTTGGTGAGAAGGGGTTAGGTCGCCTCTCGATACACAAGCTCGGCCGATTGGTCCGTCTTATTACGCGCACTCGTGGTGGGCGTGAGCTAGAAGTTGAATTCGATTGGGATATAATTGAAACTGCGAGTAGCTTGAACGCTGCAATCATCAAGCTCGGGCGCAAGCGCGAACCCGAGATGTTTCCCGGAAACAAGCATGGGACACGCCTCGAAGTCACGCGGCTGCGCGAGTCATGGACGCGTGGCGAACTCAGAAAGCTACATCGCGCAGTCAATAGCCTCTGCTCTCCATTCCAAGGCCCAACAGATTTTGAGGTCGTTTTGGCCGCACCCGGCAGGGATGATTGGCTTGAGGGATTGTTCACGTTTGAGCAGGCCGATGCATCTGCGCTCTACCACGTGAAAGGAGCCTTCGAAGGGGCTTCAGTGAAGTTCGACTACTCGTTTAGCCCGCCTCCGGGATACTCCAGGCAACTCAGGCGACGCACCGTTCAAGGTGTGCAGTTTAAGTTAGAAAGACGGGCAGACCGAAAGAGCGTCAATCTCGATCTCTCTTCGCATGAAATTGGTAAAGTCGGCTTTGAATTCTGGCTATTCGACCGCGATTCTACTGTTCTTCGCGCAGTAACAGACGACATAAAAGGTCTAAAAGATTATTTGGACGAGAACGGCGGCATTCGTATCTATCGAGATGGAATTCGCGTCTACGATTTTGGTGAGCCCGGAAACGATTGGCTCAATCTTGATATCCGGCGTGTGAACACGCCAACCACCAGAACGAGTAACAATCAAATTCTTGGGGCGCTCCAACTGAATGCGGTTGACAGTTCCGATCTGCGTGAAAAGACTAATCGTGAAGGCTTCATCGAAAATTCAGCCTTTGCCGATTTTCGCGCCGCGGTCATTAGCGTTCTCACACAGGTCGAAGCAGAGAAGGTCAAGGATCAGCGACGCCTGCGTGAGGTTCTGGGAAAGGGAACCGGCAAGAAGGTTTTTGAAAAACTCACAGAGCTACGCGACATCCTTGAGGATAAAGGCGTTCTCAAGGAAGTCGAACCGAAGTTGAAGGCCGCCGAGAAGGAAATGGAGCTGTATCGAGATCAGCTCCTCCACGCGGCAGTGCCAGGCCTCACAATCGGTGTCATGCTACATGGTGCTGAGAAGATTCTTGATGAATTGCGTGCTGCCGCTTCGAGAGGCGCAACTGCCGAACGGATTAAAGAACTGGTTGAGAGGCTCTACAGAGCTATGCGCCCTGTCACGAACCTGCTGAAAAATCCGAGCTTGGCTAAAACGTCTGCCAGCGTGCTCATCCAGGAAGCGATATTCAGCACTGAACTTAGACTTAGACGGCACAATATAAAGTTGATAAACGGCCTATCCGACGGTACACCTGATTTCAAGATTCGTGGGTCAAAGCAAATGCTGATCGCAAGCATCACGAACCTGATAGATAATAGTATCCATTGGCTTGAAATAAAGAGTCCCAAGGAAAAATTGCTTTATATCGGGACTACGAGTGATCTGGAGGGAGGGGCTGCGATCGTTATTGCAGATAACGGCCCGGGGTTTGGCACGGACGATCCAGAGGATTTGGTTGCTCCATTCTTTACACGCCGGACTGGAGGAATGGGGCTGGGATTATATATCGTGAATGAGGTGATGCGGGTAAGCAATGGTAGCTTGATCTTTCCCGGCAAGGGCGACGTCAATCTGCCGCCAAAAGTCGATGGCGCTATCGTGGCACTGCAATTTGAGACTAGCAGATGATCTCACAACTGGCGTTCCCGTCAGTATGCGTCGTTGACGAAGATCCAGCAGACTATCGGCCAATTCTGGATGCACTTAACTCATTGTTCGTGAGCACGATCCACATTCTTGGCAACGATCTAACTAAGCTTCCCAAAGAACCATTCAAGGGGTTGAAACTCATTTTTGTTGACTTACACCTGACCGCAGCCAGCGGGAAGGTAGCAGCCTCTCATACCGCAAATGTCTTCAATAAGATCGTATCCCCGGGTACAGCCCCAGTCGTCGTAGTGATTTGGAGCAAATATGCTGACGCGAAAGTGGTTGCCGACGATGTACCACCTGAGGACCAAGAGACAGTAGCTGATCTGTTCAAAAGAATTCTATTGGAGTCTGAGCCAGAATACGCGGGTCGCTTGATTTTTCTCGAAATGACAAAGCCTCAGAAGGACGATAGGCCAGAAGATTGGACAGCGAAACTGGCAAAAAAAATCGAAAGAACCCTTGGAGACCAGTCTGCAGTCGACTTCCTTTGGCAGTGGGATCGGTTAGTACACGAAGCGTGCGTTGGTGTTAGCTCGGACCTCACTGCAAAGGCGAATAGCGCAGCCAACGCTTCCGGAGCGGCGCTTAAAGATAGCCTGAAGGATGTTATGCGTCTCCTTGCAAAAGCGCGGGCGGGTACGGATTTGAAAAACTCAACCGCGCATCGCCATCTTGCAGGGGTTCTAGCGGACTTGTTGGTTGATCATCTCGAACATTCGGAGGTGCTTGAAGGATTAACAACGCACGGAAATTGGCTCAGACAAAAGCCAGCAACGATTGCAAAAGATTTTGCGGCGCATATGAACGGGCTGCTACTGACAGCCAGCATCTCTGCCAACGCGGACGTCTTTGTTCCAGGCACTGTTTATCGTGCGAAGAATGCAAAGCAATTCTACGAGGTTTTTGGGAAGCGACTGTCTACGCTTGCGGATATGTGTTGCCAATCCAAACGGCCATCCCAAAAATGGCGATGCTGGCGGGCATGGGTACAGCCAGTTGCGATCGAGCTATCCCCAGAGTGCGATGTGGCTCAATGCTATCGCACTTCGGCGTTTGTTGTGGCGGGATTGGTTGTTCCGACAGCCTTCGCCAAGGAAATCAAAAAAGCGGAATTCATTACTAAGTTTCCGGCATTTCATCTTCGTCATGACCTCCCAAAATTTAGTACGCAGGACGCGTTCTTAATTGTTTGTCATCGGTACAAGGCGACGCTGTCGTTAAATGCGCATCCAAATTGGTTTGAGCCGTGGTTCCGACTGCGCGAGCTCCCAACCGCCGCTCTGAGAAACTCTTACGCCGGACAAGCTTCTCGCATTGGATATGTGTCCCTCTCAGAATGATGGGGGCGTCTTCAATATTTCCGCGTCCGCCGTCAACTTCTGACTGGGCAGTATCATTAATCTTCTCAATCAGCCGACGAGGCCCAGGGCGCGAACAATGGGCGTCGCATGGGTATGGCTCTTCGATCGTCTATGATTAAGCCACTAGATGTGCGGGAACAGGACAGTCATCGATCACACATGGCCGAGACAGCACGTAGATAGAAATAGCCAATGCGCTAATTCTGTCACTGAAGCCTCCTTACGCAATATACGAACTGTGCAATCCTATGAATGTAAAGTTTAGATAGTATCCCTTTACCCCCCCCCGCAAGCGGGGGAGGTGTCGAGGATGCCCAGGCGTCCGAGACGGAGGGGGTGACCTACACTGCCCCCGCAGTCAGCTTCGCTGACAGCTCCCCCGTTCACGGGGGATTTGAACCGGTGCCCAAACCCAATTCCGCGCCCGCGCGATTTGCGCTAAATTGTTTACCGGCTTTCCCATCGGAATTATGGGGCGATTGATGTTGCGCTTCCTGGCAGCGCGCCTGCGCAAGGCGCTTTAGGCTCCGCCAACGCGGGGCTTCTTCCCGCGGGCCCGGTCGCGGCCCGCTTCCCGTTCTCATGCCCGGAAAGCTCCGCCCATGGCCTATTTCCGCAACAGCATCGTCAATCTGCTCAATCTGCATTACGGCATTCACGCGCTGGCGATGACCGGCGGTGGGGCGTTCTATGCCGTCTATCTGCTGAAATCCGGTGTGCCGTTGCCTGGCGTCCTGGTGGCGATGGCGGCCATCCTGCTTGGCCGCTTCATCATCCGCCCCGCCATCATTCCACTCACAATCCGCTTCGGTCTGCGCCCGCTTCTGATCGCGGGCACGCTGATCGGTGCGATGCAATATCCGGTGCTGGCGCATGTCCATGGCGTGGGCTGGACCTTGCTCGGCCTTTGCGCGTTGTCGTCGCTGGGCGACACGGTTTACTGGTCCACCTATCACGCCTATTTCGCCGCTCTGGGCGATGCGGATCATCGCGGCCAACAGGTCAG
>Ga0209941_1001339_pt1 | contig 17706 bp, 17 predicted proteins | sample ThiBiot_300_plan_FD_183945 | JGI IMG/M metagenome (GOLD analysis project Ga0209941, IMG submission 183945) | Wastewater bioreactor microbial communities from Cape Town, South Africa - Thiocy_solids_1 (SPAdes) | ecosystem: Engineered > Bioremediation > Thiocyanate > Unclassified | place: South... | reverse complement strand
AGGGGCGGGTCCCCTACCCGGGCGCCAGCTTGCGGGGCCTGGACCCTTCCGGGCGCCGGCCTGCGGGGCCCCATCCCTTCCCCCGTCCCGACCCCCCGAACCCCTACCGACCCTCCGAAAGCACCCCTTCCAGCCGGGTCAGGGCTTCGGCGCGGTGGGTCTCCAGCTCGGCGGTGAGGCGGTCGGGGTCGTGGGCGCGGGCGGCGGACATGATGCGGTCGTGGGCGGCGATCGCGTCGTGGCGGGCCTCGGGGGCGTTGTAGTACATGGCCCGGTACGTTTCGGTCGAGTCCCAGAGGAGGCGGATCACGCGGAGGGTGTGGTTCTGGCCCGGCGACTCCAGGAGGCCGAAGTGGAAGCGGCGGTTGGCCTCGAGCTCGGCGGCGACGTCGCCGCCGTCGACCGCGCGGGCGCAGTCGCGGGCGGCGATCTCGACCCGCTCCAAGGCGTCCTCGTCGAGCAGGGGCAGGGCGCGCCGCGCCGCGCGCTCCTCCAGGAGCGCGCGCAGCTCGTAGATCTCGCGCAGGTCGTCGACGTCGAGCTCGGTGACGAAGTAGCCGCGCCGCGGCAGGTAGGTGACCTGGCCCTCCTGCTCGAGCACGGCAAGCGCCTCGCGGACGGGGGAGAGGCTGATGCCGAGCGCGTCGGCGATCTCCTCCTGGCGGACCTTGTCGCCGGGGGCGAGCTCGCCCGAGGTCAGCGCGCGGCGCAGCCCTTCGACCGCGTGCTGGGCGATCGTCCCGGGCCGCGTCGCTCCGGCCGCGGCGCTCATCGGAACGCCGAGATGCCGGTCAGCGCCTGGCCGATCGACAGCGCGTGGACGTCGGCGGTCCCCTCGTAGGTCACCACCGACTCCAGGTTGTTCATGTGCCGGATCACCGGATACTCCAGCGTGATCCCGTTGGCGCCGAGCACCTGGCGGGCGGTGCGGCAGACGTCGAGCGCCGCGTTGACGTTGGCGAGCTTGCCCAGCGAGACCTGCTCGGGGCGCAGCGCGCTTTCGTCCTTCAGCCGGCCGAGCTGCAGGGCGACCAGCGTGCCGCGGTTCACCTCGACCGCCATGTTCGCCAGCTTCTGCTGCTGGATCTGGAAGCTCGCGATCGGCTTGTCGAACTGGGTGCGCTCCTTGGAGTAGGAGAGGGCCGCTTCGAAGCAGGCGCGGGCGGCGCCGACGGCGCCCCAGACGATCCCGTAGCGGGCCTCGTTCAGGCAGGAGAGCGGGCCTTTCAGCGAGGCGACCTCGGGCAGGCGGGCGGAGTCGGGCAGACGCACCTCGTCGAGCAGCAGCTCGGAGGTGACCGAGGCGCGCAGCGACAGCTTCTTGTGGATGTCCTGGGTGGTGAAGCCCTTGGTGCCCTTGGGGACGACGAAGCCCATCACGCCCTCGTCGGTCCGCGCCCAGACGACCGCGACGTCGGCGACCGAGCCGTTGGTGATCCACATCTTCTGGCCGGAGATGATCCAGTCGCCGCCGTCGCGACGGGCGCGGGTGCGCATCGAACCGGGGTCGGAGCCCGCGTCGGGCTCGGTCAGGCCGAAGCAGCCGATCGCCTCGCCCGCGGCCATCCGCGGCAGCCATTCCTGCTTCTGCTCCTCCGAGCCCCATTTCCAGATCGCGAACATCGCCAGCGAGCCCTGGACCGAGACCAGCGAGCGGATGCCGGAGTCGCCGGCCTCGAGCTCCATGCAGGCGAGCCCGTAGGCGGTCGCCGAGGCGCCGGCGCAGCCGTAGCCGGTGAGGTGCATGCCGAGCACGTTCAGCGCGCCCAGTTCCTTGGCCAGCTCCAGCGGGATCGTCCCCTCCTCGAACCAGTCGCCGACGTAGGGGGTGACCTTGTCGCGGACGAAGGCGCGGACGGTGTCGCGGATGTCGCGCTCCTCGTCGGAGAGCATCCGGTCGATCGCAAGGAAGTCCTCGGGCCGGAGGGCGGGGGGAGCGGCGGTGCCAGAAGTCATCTTGTCAGCCTCTAAGATAGATTTTCGAAAATCGCAACTTCGCCAACATACAGCAATTCCGGCGACCCGGGCTCGGGCGGCTCCGGCCTGGGGCCGCTCAAGATCCTCGACTTCTCGCGCGTCCTCGCGGGACCGTTCGCGACGATGCTGCTGGCCGACTTCGGCGCCGAGGTGACCAAGGTCGAGCGGCCCGGGGGCGGGGACGAAACGCGCTCCTGGGGCCCGCCTTATGACGAGCGCGGCGAGGCGACCTACTTCCAGTCGGTGAACCGCAACAAGGCGAGCGTCGTCCTCGACATGTCGACCGAGGAGGGGCTCGCGGAGCTGCGCCGGCGCGCCCGCGGGGCCGACGTCCTGGTCGAGAACTTCCGGCCCGGCCTGATGGCGGGCAAGGGCCTCGACTTCGAGACCCTGCGGGCGGCGAACCCGCGGCTCGTCTACTGCTCGATCACCGGCTTCGGCAGTGGCGAGGGCGGCGCCGCGCTGCCCGGCTACGACCTGCTGATCCAGGCGCTGGGCGGGCTGATGAGCGTCACCGGCGAGCCCGACGGGCAGCCGATGAAGGTCGGCGTGGCGCTGGTCGACGTGCTGGCGGGGCTCTTCGCGACGGTCGGGATCCTGGTCGCCCTGCGCGCCCGCGAGCAGACCGGGGAGGGGCAGCTGGTCGAGGTCGACCTGATGTCGGCGCTGCTTGCCTCGCTGGTCAACCAAGGCGCCGCCTACACGATCGCCGGCGTCGTCCCCGAGCGGCTCGGCAACCGCCATCCGAGCATCTCCCCTTATGAGGTCTACGCGACGGCCGAGGGCGAGCTGGTCCTCGCGGTCGGCAACGACCGCCAGTTCGCGGCGCTCTGCGAGGAGCTCGGCGCGCCGGAGCTGGCCGCCGAGGAGCGCTTCGCCACCAACTCCGACCGGGTCGCGAACCGCGATGCGCTGGGCGCCGAGCTCGAGCGCCTGCTCGCCGCCCGGCCCGCCGCCGAGTGGTCGGCCGCGCTGCTCGCCCGCCGCGTGCCCGCGGGCCAGGTCAACGACCTCGGTGCCGCCTTCGCCTTCGCCGAGCGGATCGGCCTCGGGCCCACCGTCGCCATCCCCCGTGAGGACGGCTCCACCGTCGACCTCACCCGCAACCCGATCCGCCTCTCGGCGACCCCGGCGAGCTACCGCACCGCGCCGCCGAGCATGCCCGCGGACTGAGGGGGCTGCTTCTTCTTCCGCCCGAAGAGCTTGCGCAGGCTGGAGCGCCGCCGCCAGCCCACCCGCGAGCGCGGGTCCTGCTGCACCCACCCGGTGCTCTCGGGGTCGAACGGGAAGGTGGGCTCCCAGACCTCCAGGTCGACGACGCCGACGTTGCTCCACTTGCCGTCCGCGGCGTCGAAGACCAGCTCCACGACCGCGACTTTGGCGGCCAGCAGCTCGCGCGTGAACGCCTCGTCGTAGGCGTCGTTGACGTCGGCCGGCCAGCCTTCGTCCTGGCGGCGCCACCAGCGCTTGTGGAAGGCGGTCGTCTGCGCGTGGTGGTCGGCCCCGTCGGCGATCGTCACCACCGGGTACATCTGCCCGCCGGAGCGGGCGAGGTCGATCGCCTCCTTCGAGTCGTCCCGACCCAGGCGGGCCGCTTCCTCGGTGGACGGATGTGCCACCGCCTCAGCGTAACTGGCGCGCCTCCGGGCGAGCGGGTACCGTTGCCGCATGTCGCCAAGTGACCAGTCGGGCCGTCCGGTCCTCATCGCCTACGACGGATCCGACCAGGCCAAGGACGCGATCGCCGAGGCGGGCCGGGTCCTCGGCGGCGGCCGGCGGGCGGTCGTCCTGATCGTCCGCGAGCCGATCGAAAGCTTCGAGTTCGTCGGGCTCGGCGGCGCCCGCACCCTCGACCCGGCGACCGTCTCGGCGATGCAGGAGGCGGCGCAGAACGAGGCGATCAACGTCGCCGAGGAGGGCGCGGCGCTCGCGCGCGAGGCGGGGTTCGACGCCGAGGCGCGGGTCGAGTCCGCCGCCAGCGCCTGGCAGGAGATCGTCGCGGTGGCCGACGAGCTCGACGCCGACGTGATCGCGATCGGCTCCCGCGGCCGCACCGGCCTGACCAAAGTGCTGCTCGGCAGCGTCGCCTCGGCGGTCGCCCAGCACAGCCGCCGCAGCGTCCTGATCGTCCACCCGGAGACGGTGGGCGAGGCCGGGTCGCGCTGAGCGCCGGCGGGCGCCGGTACTGACAGGGCGCTCAGGCCCCCTCCGCAGGGGGTTCAGGTCCCTCGTAGCGAAGGCCGCGAGGCTCGACGATCAGGGCATGCGAACGAAGGTGATCGCCGTGGGCTCGATCGCGGTCCTGGCATTGCTGCTGCTGGCGGCGACCGCGAGCGCCCGCACTCGCGGCTTCACGATCTACAACCTCTCCGGCGCCGAAGTGAGGCTCGCCGAAGTCAGCACCGTGGCGACGCCGGCCGGCGAACCCGTCTTCGAGAACGGCTCGGTCAAGCCACAGAAGGGGATGGTGCTGCAGCCGGGCGAATCGCTCCACTTCGAGCTCGAAAATCCGTTCAGCTACACGCGCCGCGCGTCGCTGCGCTTCGAAGGCGGCGGCACCCAGTACAACCTGACCGCGGACAACTACTTCGCGACTCGCTGCAGCGCCGGCGGCGCCAACCGCCAGTGCAAGATCGACGACGGCGGCAACCGGATCACCTTCCTCGACGCGCCGGGCACCGTCGACGTGCTCAAGGCGGACGACATCCAGGGCCAGGCGAAGGTGCTGAAATCGCTCTGCACCGAAGCCAACGACTGCTCGTTCGAACCGCTGAAGCGGTTCGCCACCTACACGCCGGGCAAGGTCTACGGCTCGACCGTCACCAACTGCGAAGACGCCGAGGTCGAGACGACGATCGCCGCCGAGACCACGGAAGGGATCACCAACAGCGTCGGGATCGAGAGCGAGACCGAGGTCGACTTCCTCAAGATCTTCAAGCAGAAGATCACGCTGAAGTACAAGATCGACGTCACCAAGGAGCACAAATTCAGCCAGGACGTGAAAGTCAAGGTGAAGCCGGAGCACGTCGCCTGGGTCAGCATCAGCGTCCCCGTGATCCGTGATCTCGGCACCTGGACCGTGCACCTCGGCAACACCGAATGGGTGCTGGAAGGGGTCGCTTTCGACAGTCCCGACCCGACTCGGTCGGGACAGTACGTCGCCGACCAGGAAAAGCTCCCCAAGGACAAGCTCGAAGCCGAATGCAGTCACCACCGTCCCGACAACGAGGTGGTGCGCTCCTCCGCCGCGCTCGTCGGCACCCTGCATCACGGCACCGCCGGGGCCGACCTGCTCCTCGGCGGTCCGGAAAGCAACACGCTCCACGGCCGGGGCGGCCCGGACGTGATCCGCGGCGGCGGCGGTCATGACGTCCTCTACGGCGGCGCCGGCGACGACTTCATCAAGGGCGGGCCCGGCGCGGACGTCCTCTACGGCGGTCCCGGCGCCGACCGCATCGACGATGTCAGCGGGCCGACCGTCGTCCACACCGGCGGCGACGCCGGACCGGCCTGGGACCGCGTCGACGTCGCCGACGGCCGCGCCGACGACGTCGTCGTCTGCGAAACGCCGCTCAGCGCGGTCTATGTCGATCCCGGCGACACGGTGCGGGGCGACTGCGGGCGCGTGATCCGCGCCACCCCCGACTCCGGCACCGCCTGACCGACCCGCCGCGCCAGGGACCGGCGCCGCCCCGGCGCCGTTGGATTAGGGTTCTCCCACCTTTCCGCCGGAGGTCGGAGCCCGTGAGATTCGAAGATCAAGCGCGATCGGTGCGGCGCGCCGCCCGCATGTGGTTGCGCCCCGGCGACGCGGTGATCGCCCCGGCGATCGCGGAGCTTGCCGCGCTCGCCCTGCTGCTGGCCGGGGTCGAGGTCGTGCTGCTCGTCGACGGGCCGCTGGTGTCGATCTGGCAGGTGTACCTCTTCCCGGCGGTGGGCCTGCTCTACGTCGGCGCCGGCCTGTTCGCCTGGACGCGGCGGCCGGGCAACGGGATGGGGGCGCTGATCGTCGCCGGCGGCATCGTCTGGCTGGCGGCCGGGCTCGTCAACACGGGGCTGGCGGCGCTGATCGCGGTCGGGCTGGTGGTCACCACGGTGCCGCTCGCCGTCGCCGTCCACCTGCTCCACGCCTTCCCCTCCGGTCGCCTCCGCGGCCGCGCGAGCCGGATCACGGTCGCGGTCGGATACTTCGTCGTCCTCGTCCTGCAGGCGCCGCTGTACCTCTTCGACCAGGGCGAAGGGGGGCCGACCACGGTCCTGCAGATCGCCGACAACCACGACATCGGGCGGGTCGGCCACTGGGTGCAGGACGCGGTCGGCCTCGCCGTGATGGTCGCCACCGCGGTGATCCTCGGCGGCCGGCTGCGGCGGACCGAGCCGGGGAAACGGCGCATCCTCGCGCCGCTCACCGGCTACGGGATCCTGGCCGTGCTCTTCGTCCCGGTCAGCGGCATCGTGGTCCAAGCCTGGTTCCCGGAGGCGGGCCTCGAACTGGCGGTGGCGCAGCTGGCGGTGATGGCCGGGATCCCGGTCGCCTTCGTCGCCGCCGGCCTCAGCGGCGGCTTCGCCCGGACCGAGGACGTGCAGGAGCTCGGCGCGCTGCTGAGCGCCGAGGAGGGCCGGCCGGCGCTGCGGGCGGCCCTGCGCGAAGTCCTCGGGGACCCCTCGCTCGACCTCCTCTTCCGGGTCGCCGACCCGCCTCGCTACGTCGGCCGCGACGGGGCGGAGGCGACGCTGCCGGCGCCGGGCTCCGACCGCTCGGTCGCCGAGGTACGGCTGGGCGGGCGCCTGGTCGGGGCGATCGTCTACGACGCGACCCTGGTCGCCGATCGCGGGCTTGTCGACGACGCGGCCCGCGTGACCGCGCTGGCGATCGACCACGAGCGCCTCACCGCCGACCTCTTCGCCAGCCGCGAGAGCCTGCGGATCTCCCGCGCGCGGCTGCTCGAGGCGGGGGACGCCGAGCGGCGGCGGATCGCCCGTGACCTTCACGACGGCCTGCAGACGCGGCTGGTGCTGCTGGCGATGCTCGCCGGGCGCTCGGGCGCCGGCGACGACACCGCGGCGGAGCTGAGCGCGGGCCTCCAGGACGCGATCACCGAGCTGCGCGAGCTGGTCCAGGGCGTGGTGCCGGCGACGCTCACCGAGCGCGGCCTCTACGCGGCGGCCGAAGAGCTGACCGACCGGATGCCGGTGCCGGTCGCGATCGACTTCGACCCGGCCGGCGGCAAGCTGCCGCTCGGGGTCGAGACGGCGGGCTACTTCGTCGTCTCGGAGGCCTTCTCGAACGCGGTCAAGCACTCCGGGGCAGAGGAGATGCGGCTCAGCATCGGCCGCTACAACGGCAGCCTGCGGATCGAGGTCGTCGACGACGGCGTCGGCGGCGCCCGCCTCGGCAACGGCCTGCGCGGCGTCGCCGACCGCGTCGACGCGCTGAGCGGCGAGCTGACGATCGTGAGCCCGCCCGGCGGCGGCACCCGGATCCTGGTCGAGGTTCCGTGCGCGTAGTCATCGGCGAGGACCAGGCGCTGATGCGCGAGGGGCTGGCACTCCTGATCGAGCAGGACGGCTCCGAGGTGGTCGGCCGCGCCGCCGACGCCCCGGACCTGCTGCGCAAGGTCGGTGCCCACCGCCCCGACCTGGTCGTCGCCGACATCCGCATGCCGCCGCGCAACGCCGACGACGGGCTGCGGGCGGCGCTGCGGATCCGCGCCGAGCACCCCGAGGTGGCGGTCCTCCTGCTCTCCCAGCACGTCCAGCGCAGCTACGCGACCGAGCTCGTCGAGCAGGGCACGGTCGGCGTCGGCTATCTGCTCAAGCAGCGCGTCGCCGACGTCGCCTCCTTCACCGCCGACCTCCGCCGCGTCGCCGCCGGCGGCTGCGTCCTCGATCCGGAGGTGGTGGCGACGATGATGGCCCGCCCCCGCCGCGACGACCTCCTCGACCGCCTCACCCCCCGCCAGCTCGAAGTCCTGGCGCTGATGGCCGAGGGCCGCAGCAACGTCGCCATCGCCGAACGCCTGACCCTCACCAAGAAGGCCGTCGCCCGCCACGTCTCCCACATCTACGACACGCTGAACCTGGAACTCGCCGAGGAGGACCACCGGCGGGTGCTGGCCGTGGTGCGGTATTTGTCGCGGTAGGGGGTCCGGGGGGCGGGCGGCCGTCCGAGGGAGGTCCTGGGCTCCTCATGGGGGTCCTGGCAGGCTGTGACCCCCATGAGGAGCCCAGGACGTGAGGGGTGCGTGGGAGAGGCGTCACAGGGACGTGAGGAAGTCGGACTTCCGTGAGGATCCGGTCCGGGAGCTTCCACACCTCGGCCGGATCCGTGACGAAGATGCCGGGAACGTCACACCTTCCGGCCCGGAAGGCCCTTCTCGGGCCCAGATCAAGGGGGTCGAGAACGCGCTGTCGACTTTTGGTCCCCCATAGGGACCCAAAAGTCGACTGAGCCGGACCAGGTTCGACGGAGACCGTTTTTGTTGGTTTCCAATTTAAGAGGGGATGCTCAGTTGATCCCCCTGTCGAACGTATAGGGACTCGAACTCCACGGGAGATCGGTCGCCCAGCGATTCGTGCAGGCGCTCGTGGTTGAACCACGAGACGTACTCGACGACGGCGAGCTCGAGCTGTGACCTGGCGCGCCAGGAACGATCGGCGACCAGCTCGGTCTTGAACGTGTCGACGAAGCTCTCGGCCATCGCGTTGTCGTAGGCGTCGCCGACGCTCCCGACCGAGGCGAGGACGCCGTGGTCGTCGAGTTCCTGGGTGTAGTCGGCAGAGGTGTACTGGCTGCCGCGATCGGTATGGGCGACGAGCTGGAGGTCGGCTCCGGGCTCCCTCTGGCCGAGCGCCATCCGCAGGGCGTCGAGGACGAGGTCGGTGCGCATGTGGGAGGCGAGCTGCCAGCCGACGACCTTCCTGGAGAAGGCGTCGATCACGAAGGCGAAGAAGGACGCTCCCTCCCAGGAGCGCAGGTAGGTGAAGTCGCCGACCCAGAGCCGGTCCGGGCCGGTGGCGGTGAAGTCCCGCTCCACCAGGTCCGGTCGACGCAGGGCCTGCGGATCGGCCTTCGTGGTCCGCCAGGGCTTGCCGCGCCGCTTTGCGCCCTGGATCCCCGCCTGTCGCATCAACCGCTGGACGCGGCCACGGCCGACCGCCTCGCCCTGCCTGCGCAGGGCGATCCAGGTCCGCCGATAGCCGTAGGCGTGGTAGTTGCGCTCATGGATCTCCTCGATCCTCGCGAGCAGCCGCTCGTCCTCGAGCGAGCGGGCCGACCGTCGGCCGGTGCGGCGCTCGTAATACGCGGAGGCCGACGTCCCCAGGGTCCTGCAGATCGGCTCGACCCCGAAGCGATGGCGGTGCTCCTCGATGAAGGAACTCACTTCGTCCGGCGTGGGTCGAGCTCGGCCGCGAAAAACGCCGAGGCGCCCTTCAGGATCTCGTTGGCGCGGCGCAGCTCACGGTTCTCGCGCTCCAGTTCCTTCAGGCGCCCGCGCTCCTCGCCGCCCGACAGCTCGGACCGTCTGCCCTCGTCGGCTTCGGTCCTTCGCACCCACTTGCGCAGCGTCTCGTGGGGGATGCCGAGGTCGCGGGCGACGTGGGCGATCGGGCGGCCGGAGTCGAAGACCATCCGGGTGCCGCGCTCCAACAACTCTTCGGGGTACTTCCTGCTTCTTGCCATGGCTTGATCGGTTCCCTTCGGCCAGGAGGAAGCCTGGCTTCGAGGTCTCCGTGGAACCCGGCCTGGCTCAGACAGCGCGTAGGTCGGTGTTGGACAACACGGGAGGAAGCGTGGAGTTCCCGGCATCTCCGTCACGGATCCGGCGGCCGGGGGCTCGCGTGGTTCGAAATCCACCTGTGGGGTGGATTTCGAACCACGCGGGACCGACCGGGGATCCGCGTGGTTGGAAACCCGCGCCATACGCGGATTTCCAACCACGCAGATCTCTGACCGTCCGGGGACCGGCCCTCGGCGCCCTTCGGTGACGGTCCCGGCGCACTTCCGGCGCACACCCGGCGCAGCCCCGTGACGCTCCCGCGCGCCATCCTCCACACCTTCCGCACACCCGCCCCTCTCGCCACGGCCACAGCCTGCCCGGGCCGTGGCGAGAGGGGCGCGTCCCTACCCGGGCGACAGCTTGCGGGGACCCATCCCTTCCGGCCGGCGGCTAGCTCGGCGCCTCAGACGGACACCGTCACCGGGAACGTCGCCAGCCACACGGCGGTGCCGAGGAAGAGGAGCCAGCCTAGGCTTAGGACCGCGAGGCGCTGGTGGGGGATGGTCAGCTTGGTGCTGATGCCGGCGAAGAAGAGGGAGGCGGCGAAGAGGACTACGGCGAGGACGTAGTTGTCGGAGCGTTGGTTGGCTTCGCGGGCTTCGGCCGCGGTGATTTCGGCTTTGGCGAGGCGGGTGGCCGCTTCGGCTTTGGCGGCGAGGCGGTATTGGGGCATCGCGAACGGGGAGGATGGGGCGTTCGGGGTGCGGAGTGGGTGGGTGGCGACCCAGGCTTCGACCGCGGGCTTGAACTCGGGGCGGAAGCGGTCGTAATAGAAATTGGCGAGGCGGGTTTCGCCCTTGGCGTAGGCGTCGACCCACTGGGTGAAGGTGAGGACGTCGACCTGGGTTTTCTGGCCCGCTTCGGTCGCCGCGCGGGTCGATTCGATCCGCGCGGCGCTGGCGCCGCTGTAGTCGTTGGCCTGGACGCCGCTCCAGCGCGCCGACTGGTAAGAGCTCCAGGCGGTCGCCACCGCGGCGACCGCGAGGAGGATCGTGGCAAGCAGCTCAGCGCGGCGGTGGAGGTGCTCGCCGCGACCCTCCGCATCGGTGGTCATTCAGGTGCCCAGCAGCTTCGCCTTCTGGGCGGCGAACTCGTCCTCGGTCAGCACGCCTTCGGCTTTCAGCGCCGCGAGCTCCTTCAGCTGGTCGATCGTCGACGCCCCGGAGGCCGGCGCCGGGGCCGCGGCGGGCGGAGCTTCCGGCGGCGCCTGCGCGTAGCGCTCTTCTTCCTGGCGCGCCCAGCGCGCGCCCTGGCGGCGCGAGACGCGGTTGCTGACGGCGGTGGCGGTGCCGGCGATCGCGGCGGTGCGCGCGACGCCCCTCAGTAGTCCTGGCATGGTGGTGGCTCCTTCCTTCCTAGGCGTTGGCCTCGGCCGCGTCGAGGGCGGCGAGGAGGTCGGTGACGGGGATCCGGCCCGAGGCGACGACGTCGCCGCCGGAGCGCAGGACGGCGCCCGCCAGCGGGGCGGCCCAGACGTTCTCGAAGACGAGCAGCGCCGCGGCGGTGTCGGGCTCGAGGACGTCCGCGGCGGCGGCGAGGTCGCCCTCGTCGACGATGCCCGAGCGGGCGCCCTCGAAGGCGGCGAACTCGACCACTTCGTCGCCGAGGTCGGCGATCTCGATCTCGGTCACCGAGCCGTCCGCGTCCTTGGCGAGGAAGCGGAGGTCGAGGATGCGGATCAGGCCGCGGTCGACGAGGTCGATCAGGTGCGGCGCGACCTCGCCGTTGGGCCGGCCTCCCGTCCACTCCACCAGCAGGTAGTCGACGGGACCGGGGACCTGGTTGTCGATATCGGTCATGTGCTCCTCCAGTCGCGGTGCGGGGTCAGGCCTTGCGTACGCCGGGCGGGGTCCAGGTGCCCTCGAGCACGCTCGACTCCGGGTAGTACATACGCAGGCAGAGGTTGAAGGGTCCGGCGGGGGCCGGCAACCAGTTGGAGCTGCCCTCCGCCGGTTCGGTAGCGCCGATCTGCAGGTCGAGCGACCCGTCGGCGTCGAAGGCGAGGTCGTCGCGGTCGCCGATCGCGAACCGATCCAGCGCGTTCTCGACCGGGAAGCCTTCCTGTTCGTACATGGTCAGGGACCAGAACGCCTTCGCCGGCGGCAGGGCGCCTGCGTCGAAGTGCATGACGTAGGCCTTGCCGCCGTCGTAGGGCTCGCCGTCGGCGTCGAGGTAGGAGATCGGGTAGACGGCGTCCTCGGGCAGGTTCGCGCCGAGCCCGATCAGGTCGATGCATGCCCGCTTCAGGTAGTTGACGCCCCAGCTGCCGATGTTCTCGGTCACCGACATCCAGCCGTCGACCGGGTGGACGAGGGTCTGCTGGCGTTCGGTGATCTTGGCGATCGCCGCCGGCACCGCCGCCTCCAGCGCCTCCGCGGCCCCACCGGGGGCCGCCGCGAGGTCGAACGGCTCGCCGGGGACGAGGCCGAGCCGCGCCATCCGTTCGCGGATCGGGCCGTCCGCGGCGTGGGTCGGGATCTCCCGCAGGAGCTCCATCGCCTCGCCGAAGAACGCCGCCCCGTCGAGCGCGAACACCTGGCGCAGCGGCGGGGTCTTCGCGTCGACCGCCGGGTCGACGCTGCCGACGACCGCGGTGCCGGGGCCGGGCCACTCGCCGAGCCGGGTGATCGCGAGCTCGTCCTGGAAGGCGCGGACCTCCGGGTAGGTCGCCGGGCTCGCTTTCGTCCGCACGATCGTCCAGGCCCAGGGCGTCGGCGAGTCGAGGCGCCGCACCCCGTCCGGCAGCTCGCCCTCCCAGCCCGGGCCGCAGATCGCGAAGTCGCCGGCGATGGCGCCGTTCGTCCGCGTCCCCGGGCAGGCGAAGATGTCGGACCACATGTCGTAGATCGGCGCCAGATAGTAGAGGTCGGTGGCCGGCAGCGAGATGATCCGCGGTTCCTCGCGCAGGTCGAGCCAGGCGGGGGAGTAGAGCGTGTCGAAGTTCGGCTTGACGACGTCCCTGAAGCTGGACGGCGGGTACTCGCGGAAGTGCGCGAAGGTGTCCACCGGGCCGCGGCCGAGGACGTCACCCGTCCGCTCGACGTTCGTCGCCTGCCGGCGCGTCCGCTCCATCAGGACCAGCGGATAGAGGTAGACGTAGGCTTCGACCGCGATCTCGCCGGCGGTCTTCTGGTCGGGCGCTGACTCCACGGTGTCGGGTGACTGCACTGTCTCTCCTTCTACGTCGTCGCTTCTCGTCGTCGTCGGCTGGACGGTAGGACTACCAGGCCGGGCGGTCCTCGCACGATCGGGGTGATTCCGTCAACCCCTTCGTAACGCCGCCCGCCCCCGCTTTGCTTAGGCTTTCCGATGTAGATCTGGGGAGATCGATTTGGCTGATCGGGCGGCACGAAAAATCGAGGGCGACGTCGAGGAGGCCTCGGCCCTGGTCGCGCGCCCGCGGCTGCTGCGCCAACTGCGCGAGAGCCGGGAGCGGACGGTGCTGCTCTGCGCCCCCTCGGGCTACGGCAAGTCGGTGCTGCTCGACCAGTGGGCGGCCGAGGATCCGCGGCCGTTCCTGACGATCCTGGTCGGCGCCCACCACAACGACGCCGCCGGGCTCGTCACCGCCCTGGTCGAGGCGTTCGCCGCGGTCGAGCCGCTGGCTCCCGACGTCGCCGACGCCCTCGCGGCGCCCCAACCCGACATCGAGCGCGTCGTCCTGCCGCGGCTGGCCCGCGCGCTCGCCGAGCGCGAGCGCCCGGTCGTCGTCGCCCTGGACGAGGTCGAGCGGCTCGAGTCGCCGGACTCCCTGGCGGTGGTCGCCACCCTGGCCGAGCACCTCGCCGGCGGCTCGCAGCTGGCGATGGCGAGCCGGACCGAGCCCGCCGTCCACCTGGCGCGCCTGCGCGCCAACCGGCGCCTGCTGGAGCTGCGCCGCGAGGACCTGACGATGACCAAGGCCGAGTGCGGGGCTCTGATCGACGGGCTCGGCGTCCCGATCCGCCCGCGCCAGCTGGACGCCCTGCTGGTCCGCACCGAGGGCTGGCCCGCGGCCCTCTACCTGGCCGGCTCCACGCTCGGCGCCGCCGGCGACCCCGGCGCGGCGATCGCCCAGTTCGCCGGCGACGACCGCCGCGTCGTCGACTACATCCGCGAAGAGCTGCTGTTCAGCGTCTCCCCGCGGCGGCTCGACTTCCTCCTGCGCGCCTCGCTGCTGGAGCGGCTGAGCGGTCCGGTCTGCGACGCGGTGCTGGAGCGGGAAGACTCGGCCACGGTGCTGCGCGACCTCTCGCGCTCGAACATGCTGGTGATCCCGCTCGACCGCCGCGACGAGTGGTTCCGCTTCCACCCGCTGCTGCGCGAGATGCTGCAGGCCGAGCTGCGCCGCTCCGACCTCGGCGCCGAGCGGGACCTCCACCTGCGCGCGTCGGCCTGGTGGGAGGCGGCCGGGGACTGGGACCTGGCGATCGGCCACGCGGTCGCCGCCGGGGACACCGCGCGGGCGGGCGCCCTGCTCTGGGCCGCGGTGCCCGAGTACATGACCCGCGGCCGCAACGCGAGCCTGGTCGCCTGGCTCGAGCGCCTCGGCGAGGCCGCGGTCGCCACCAGTCCCGGCCTCAGCCTGACCGCCACCTGGGCCCAGCTGACCCTGGGGTGCGGCCCGGTCGCCGAACACTGGGCGGCGGTGTCGAGGCGGCTGGTCGAGGCCGAGCCGCCCTCCGAGTACCGGGTCTCGCTGGAGGCCGGGCTGGCCCTCGTCGACGGAGCGCTGGCGCGCGACGGGGCGGGGGCGATGCGGGCCGCGGTGGTCCCGGCGCGGGCGCTGCTCCCCGACGAGAACCCCTGGCACACGGTCTGCTGCCTGCTCGACGGCGTCGGCCTCCTGCTCGAAGGCGAGCGCGAGGGGGCGCGGGCGCAGCTGGCCGACGGCGCCCGGCGCGGCTCGGTCGGGGCGCCGAACCTGCAGGCGCTCTGCCTCGCCCAGCTCGCGATGCTGGCCGCCGAGGAAGGCGCCTGGGACGACGCCGAGCGTGACGTCGCCCGCGCCCGCGCGCAGATCGACCGGACCGGGATCGGCGAGTACCCGATGTCGGCGCTGGCCTTCGCCGTCGCCGCCCACGTGCGCGCGACCCGCGGCGCGGTCGACGCGGCGGCCGCCGACCTCGCCACCGCGGTGCGGCTGCTGGAGCAGCTCGACGCGTTCGCGCCCTGGTACGAAGTCGAGACGCGGATCATGCTGGCGCGGGCCGCCGCGCGGCTCGGCGATCCGCAGGCCGCCCGGGCGATGCTCGACCGGGCGTCGCGCGAAATCGCGCTGACCGGCGACGGGACGCTGCTCGACCGCTGGCTCGCGGAGACCGAGGAGCGGCTCGAGCGCCAGGCGGAGTCCGCCGCCGGGCAGCTGACCGTGGCCGAGCTGCGGATCCTCCGCCAGCTTCCCAGCCACCTCTCCTTCCCGCAGATCGCCGCCGCGTCCCACCTGTCCCCGAACACGGTGAAAACGCACGTCCGCAGCATCTACGGGAAGTTCGGCGTCTCCTCCCGGCAGGACGCGATCGAGCACGCGCGCCGGGCGGGCCTGCTCGACGCGCCGCCGTCGGTCCCTACCTGAGGGCCGGGCAAATCACCCCGTCGGTGTGAGGCCGGGAGCGCCGCGCGGCCGTACGGTCGGGTCGGCGGCATCCGAACCGCGGCGCGAGGACCGATGCGACGACTGATGGCGATCACCTACGAGGACGAGATCCGGGCCGGGCGGGCGGCCGAGGAAATCGGCCGCTGCGCGGAGGCGCTCCTGATCGACCCCGACGCGACCTCGGTGGCGATCTGCGAGCGGGACGGCAGCCTGCGCCTCACCACCAGCCGCCGGCCCGACGCGACCGCGCCCTGGAGCGAGTTCTGGGGCACCTTGCTCGGCGCGGTGATGCACGGCGGCGAGGGGGCCGAGCTGCTCGCCGACGACTTTCCGGCGCGGCTCCGCCTGGCCCTCGTCCCCGGCAGCTCGGTCCTGCTGCTGGCGGTGCCGGCCTCGCGCGAGCCCGCGGTGCTCGACGCCCTGAGCCCGCTGGACGGCGAGGAGATCGCCTGCACCCTGCCCGCCGACCTGCCCCGCCGCTGGGACATCGAAGGCCTGAGCTTCGTCGGATGACGGGGGTGACCGCATCGGGGAAGCGACTCGGGCTGCTCCTGGCCGCGGCGATGTTCGTCCTCGTCGTCGACACCTCGCTGATGAACGTCTCGATCGCCTACGTGGTGCGGGACCTCGACACCACGGTCAGCGGCGTGCAGGCGGCGATCGCGCTGGAGGCGCTGGTCTCGGCGGCCTTCATCCTGATCGGCGGCAAGGTCGGCGACCTGATCGGGCGCAAGCGCGCCTACGCGCTCGGCCTGGTCGGCTACGCGATCGGCGCGGTCGCGATGACGCTCTCGCAGAGCCTCGCCGCGATCATCGTCTTCTGGGCGATCGTCGGCGGCGCCGGCGCCTCGCTCCTCCTGCCCGCGATGCAGTCGCTGATCCACGGCAACTTCGCGGGCGACGAGCAGCGGCGGGTCTACGCGCTGGTCGGCGCCGCCGCCTCGATCGCCGCCGCGATCGGCCCGCTGCTCGGCGGCTTCATCACCACCTTCCTCTCCTGGCGGGTGGCCTTCGCCGGCGAGGCGGCGATCATCGCGGTCGTCCTCGCCGGCCTCGGCCTCGTCCGTGACGTCCCCTTCACCGGCACCCGCGCGATCGACGCGGTCGGCGCGGCGCTCTCGATCGTCGGCATGGGTGGGATCGTCCTCGGCATCCTCGTCTGGCAGGAGGGCGGCGAGGCGGTCGGCGCGCTGATCGTCCTCGGCGTCGCCGCGATGGGGACGCTCGCCTGGTGGCTGCGGCGGCGCAAGCGCGCGGGCCGCGCGGCGCTCGTCGACCCCGACCTCTTCCGCTCGCCCGCGTTCCGCATCGGCGTCAGCCAGCAGCTGCTCCAGCAGGTCGCCCTCGGCGGGGCGATGATCGCGCTGCCGATCTACCTGCAGATGGTGCTCGAATACAACGCCCTGCAGGCGGGCCTCTCGCTGGCGCCGCTCTCGCTCAGCATGTTCGGCGTCGCCCTCCTGGCCGGCCGCAAGGCGGGCGACCGACGCCCCGCCGGGATCGTCCGCTTCGGCTTCCTCCTCGTGACCGTCGGCTTCGCCCTCCTGATCCCCTTCGTCCCGCGGGTCGACAGCGGCTGGTACCTGATCCTGCCGCTGGTGATCGCCGGCTCCGGCCTCGGCCTGCTGGTCTCTCAGCTCAACAACTTCACCCTCGGCCCGATCGCCGAGGAGCGGATCTCCGAGGCGGCCGGGGTCAACTCGGCGGCGGGCTCCTTCGGGCTCTCCTTCGGCCTCGCCTGCGCGGGCGCGATCATGCTCGCGACCCTCTCGGTCGCCTTCGCCAAGCAGGCCGAAGCAAGCGCCGTCCTGCCGCCCGCCCAGCAACAGCGGGTCGCCGACGCCCTCGACGAAGATGCCGAAGTGATGAGCAACGCCCAGCTCGAAGAACTGCTTGCCGACGAGCCGGCCCAGATCCGCGAAGAGATCGTCGACATCAACACCGACACCCGCCCGCTGGCCCTGCAGATCGCGTTGCTGGTGCCGTTGCTCGCGGGCCTCGCCGGCCTCGCCAACTCGTTCCGGATGGTGCGGCTGCCGTCGACCGCGCCGCCGAAGGCCGCCGAGGGCGCGGCGCTCGGCTGACCCCGGCGGCTCGAGTGGGCGAGGGCGGCGACAGGATCGTCTGGGTCGGCCACGCGACCGTCCTGATCGAGCTCGACGGGGTGCGGCTGTTGACCGACCCGGTGCTGGGACCATGGGTGGGGCCGCTGCGCCGGCAGGGTCCGATGCCGCCTCCCGAGGTGGGCAGGGACCTCGACGCGGTCCTCGTCTCCCACCTGCATCGCGACCACCTCGACCTGCGCTCGCTGCGGCGGTTGGGCGCCGGCGCGCCGCTGATCGTCCCGGCCGGGACGCGCCGGTTCTTCGCCGC
>Ga0209941_1001337_pt1 | contig 17772 bp, 18 predicted proteins | sample ThiBiot_300_plan_FD_183945 | JGI IMG/M metagenome (GOLD analysis project Ga0209941, IMG submission 183945) | Wastewater bioreactor microbial communities from Cape Town, South Africa - Thiocy_solids_1 (SPAdes) | ecosystem: Engineered > Bioremediation > Thiocyanate > Unclassified | place: South... | reverse complement strand
ATAGGAGGTAGTAGTGAAACGAGGAAACACCGCGCTCAAGCGAGTCGTGTCTGTAGCTTCGGTTGCAGCCATGGCGATCGCTGGCGCAGTCTTGGCCGCCCCCGCGGCTAGTGCGGCACCGGTGACGCCGACCGGGATCCGTGCAACACCTGCGGTCGACGCGCCGTGGATTACGACGCCAGCGGACTACGGCAATACCTACGCCCTTGACACGACGGGTGAAGTGCCGGGTCTGACTATCGGCCAGAAGGGCCAGGTCGCGAACGGCGTTCAGATGCTGGTCGCTCCGGGCTGGGCAGCAGCTGGCGACACCATTACCTTGACGCTCGACTCAGGCGCGGCCGGGAAGGCGACATTCTCGCAGCTTCCGAGTTCGATCACGCTGTCAAAAAAGGCCGTTGATTCGACGGACGACACGCACGCTGGGCATGGCGGCACGAACGCTAGTTCGCTGACTGCTGGCACCGGCGTGCTCTCGAGCAACGCGGTCGTTGGTGCGCTGGATTCCACCAAGACCAAACTGACAATTACCCTGCCCGCTCCGACCGAGTCCACGCCTTCCGCCGGCACCGACGCTTACCTTCTGTCGGTTGATGGGGTCCGAGTCGACGTGGCTGCAGACCAACCTGGTACTCCGGGCGCAGCTAACCAAACGCTGGTTATCTCAGATGGGACGAATGATGCGACCATCGGGTACATCGACAATCTCCGGCTGGCACTCAACGGTAACGCGAGTTCGTCCGGGTCCACGGTGAATCTGCCGACCGTCGTCGTCGCCGAAGGTGCACAGGATTCGTTCGAGTCTGGCGCTGCAGGTAGCTTCACCGTGACGGTAACGGGCACGGACGCCGACTCGACGCACGAGTTGACGCTAGCGAAGGGCGCCAATTTCAAGGTTCAGGCGAGCGGTTCAGTCGTCACTCCTGCGGGTGGGGCGCTCTCTATCGTGGGTACCGGTGCTACTAACAACACTGTGGCTGTGACGTATGCAGATAGCAGCGACACCAAGATGGAGACGGTCGCGATCTCGGGCCTCGTGGTGACAAACGTCAAGCCAGGCACCGAACTGACTGTCGCGGTGACCAGCGATCTGGGTACAGCAACCACTGGCGGCTGGGCCGATGCTTCTAACCAGCAGTCGGGCGCTTTTGCGACGACCACCCCTGGTTCATCGGTTCCTCGGATCGCCGGGAGCAACCGGTACGAGACGGCTGCCGATGTGGCGAGCGCTGGTGCTAGCGGCTGGAGCGGTGACGCTGTGGTCCTGGCGAACGGCGAGAACTTCAAGCAGGGCGTCGATGCTCTGTCTGCGAGCTTCTTGGCCGGTGCCGAGAAGGCCCCGATCCTGCTGACCACGGCGAAGACGCTTCCCGCGGAGACCAAGGATGCGCTGACGGCATTGTTCAAGGACTCGACTGCGAACATCACGCTGTACGTGATGGGTAAGACGGACTCGGTTTCGCAGGACGTGCGCGATGCTGCGGTTGCTGCAATCAAGGCGACCGCTGTGGGCTCAATTGCGACGGTGACGGTCAAGGAAGTTGCGGGCGACGATCGTTACGCGACCTCCGTGGCTTCACTGACCACCGCCGGTGGCAGCACCAGCGCGAGCTACTACGACCTCGGCAACGGCAATCTGCGCACCGCATTCCTGGCCTCGGGCCAGGTCAATGCTGATGCCCTGGCTGCGTCCGCGGTCAGCGCCGGCTCGCACATCCCGGTGCTGCTCACCACAGATGGCGACGCTTTGCCGAAGTCAGTCTCCGACGCGATCACGGCAAATGGCATTGGCCAGATCGTCATCCTGGGTAGCACGGACCGTGTGTCTCAGAAGGTCGAAGATGCCCTTACTGCCGCTGGCGTCAAGGTTCTGCGCCTCGCTGGTACGGGTTCCAACGGTCGCTACGACACGGCTGTGAAGATCGCCGATCTGGACCGCAAGGCTCCTACTGACGGGACCGGAACTGCTACTGGCAGCACGGTCTACATCGCCAACGGCAATCTCGGCTGGCCGGATGCGCTGTCCGCCGGTCCTCTGGTCGCGCAGGGGCCTGACTCGCTGGTCACGGTCGGCGACACCGCAAGCCTGCCGGTGTCGACCACCCTGTTCCTGGCGAACAACAAGGGTGCGAGCGGCCTGACCGACGTTATGGCGCTCGGTGGCACTGACCGCGTTGCTGATGCGGTCGTCACCCAGGCGCAGGGCCTGCTCAAGTAGTTCAGACGGAGCGAAGGTTCATGGGGCCTGACCTCTAGCAACACACCGGCTGGGCCGGGCGGGAACGAAGTTCCCGCCCGGCCCACCCTTTTGTGCAGTTGCCAAGCAATTCCGGTTCGGGGCGGGCCTTCTGGGCGCGGTCGCTGGCGGGTTCCCCTTCGCGGTTGCCAAGCAATTCCGGTTCTGGAAGGTCGGGCCGGGTCTGTGCTCGGGCTCGGCCGGCTCCGCGTCCGCGCTCGCTGCGCTCACGCCCGGGCCCATCCGCAGTTGCCAGGCAATTCCGGTTCTGGACAGGCGAGCCGGGTCCGTGCCCTGCCCCCCAGTTGCCAAGCAATTCTGGTTCCGGGGTGGGCCTTCTGGGCGCGGTCGCTGGCGGGTTCCCCTTCGCGGTTGCCAAGCAATTCTGGTTCCGGGGTGGGCCTTCTGGGCGCGGTCGCTGGCGGATTCCCCTTCGCGGTTGCCAAGCAATTCCGATTCCGGGGCGGGCCTTCTGGGCGCGGTCGCTGGCGGATTCCCCTTCGCGGTTGCCAAGCAATTCCGATTCCGGGGCGGGCCTTCTGGGCGCGGTCGCTGGCGGATTCCCCTTCGCGGTTGCCCAGCAATTCCGGTTTTGGACGGTCGGGCCGGGTCCGTGCCCGAGCCCCCAGTTGCCAAGCAATTCCGGGTCCGGGGTGGGCCTTCTGGGCGCGCTCGCTGGCGGATTCCCCTTCGCGATTGCCAAGCAATTTCCGTCCTGGACAGTTGGGCCGGGTCCGTGCTCGGGCTCGGCCGGCTCCGCGTCCGCGCTCGCTGCGCTCACGCCCGGGCCCATCCGCAGTTGCCAAGCAATTCCGGTTCGGGGCGGTCGGGCCGGGTCCGTGCCCTGGCCCCCAGTTGCCAAGCAATTCCGGTTCCGGGGTGGGCCTTCTGGGCGCGGACCGTTGCGGATTCCCCTTCGCGGTTGCCAAGCAATTCCGGTTCTGGGGTGGGCCTTCTGGGCGCGGTCACGAGCGCGGCAACGATGAAGTCCTCACCTCCCTGGACAACAAGGAAGCTGTTTCCGAAGTACTTGACAGCTGCTACGCGGCGCCCCAAGCATTCACCCCAGACCTACCGGAGCCCGACGGCGGGTTCGCAGCGAGCCCCGCATTCGATCACGCCACTCCTCTAGTGGCACGGTTGCGGATCGAACACGACCGAGCCATGGAAGGGCTCTACTACGGGACTGACACACCGCCAACCTTCGACGAGGTACTCGACCGCGTCCACGCCAATCGTGATCTGCTCCACGTTTGCTAGGCGGCACCTGACGTGCGTCGCCCTGACGCCGCCGAGCGCCTCTCGTGCTTTGTCCACCTGCCCTATTTCCATCCACAACGTCCAGGGTGCACCGGCCCCAGGGCGGCGTCATACGCGAGCATCGCCAGTATGACGGCTAGAACCGACGGCGATGGAGAAGAACGCGACCCCGGCGCCGTCTCCGAGCACAGACCAATTGTGTTATCCACAAACACGTGTGACAATACAGAGGTACGGGTCCGATTCACGAGAGCAGCACGGTCGCGACACCGCATCGCTCCTAGCCGAGCCCGCTACGTGATGGCGACGGTCCGCGGTCACTCGATCACGACCAACAAAGGCAACGCCGGGGTCCTATGGATCGGCGCAGACCAGGATGGCAATCTCCTCGAGGTGATCGCGGCGGTGGAGCCGGGCGAACTGATCGTGACCCACGTGATGCCCAGACGGTGGAGGGAGCAACGATGACGCCGAAGCAAAAGCGTGCCGCGCGGGTACTTCTGCCCGATCGAACGGTTTCCGCCGAGTACGACGATTCCGTCATGCTGGACTATGACGCCGAACTCGCGACCGATTTGCGGGACGCCGCAGAGAAATACCTCGCGGCGCACCCGGAACTGACACCTGGGCGCCCGTCCCTATCTGCTCCGGGTATCCATTCACCGCACGTGTCGTTCCGGGTGCCCGCAGACCTCGCGCGCCGCCTCGACCGACAGAGCGCTGCGGAAGGAATATCGCGGTCGGCCCTCGCGCGCCGCGCGCTGGCGGAATACCTCGACAGCACACGTCGCGCCGGATAGTTCAGCGTCATGGGCTCCGCTGACTCCGCGTCTGTGCTCGCGGCGCAGCCGGTCATGGGAGCAGAGGCGGGCCCGAGGCCGTGCCGTCGCGCATGAATGAGGTAGCAGGCTGGGTCGTGCAGTGAGCGGGACGTCGTGGTGGGTGGTGCTGGCCGCTACTGCCGTCGGTGCAGCGCCTGCGATCGGCGGCAGCATGTCAGGTCGTGTTGTAGCCCAGCGGCGGGCGCGGTCCTCACGAGTGACTGAAGATGGCTGGGCCGCTGCGTCATGCGCGGTTTCGACGTTCCGCGTCGCTGGCCGCGCGATCCCTTCTTCCGCTTCTGGTTCCGCTATGTGCTGCCCTTCCAAGACGACCTCGATGCGACAATCCGGGCTCAAGGTCGCCCCGCAGCCAGAGACCGTCTTGTTCAGCCGCAGCGGCTACACCGATGGTCTCCGCGAGGCGGCCGACTCCCGTGACTACGTCGCACCAACTTGGCGGAGTGGATTGGTCGCGCTCGCCAGGGTGTCGACGTCGTCATCACCGACCGCGGGACGCCAGTGGCCCGCCTCATGCCGGTGGATAGTGCGCCCTTGCTGGAGCAGCTCATGCAGGAGGGCGTGCTTGCGCGGGCGCAACAACCCAACCGCCGCCGCGCTGAAGGTGCTCCGCGGGTCCGCGCGAGAGGCTCCGTATCCGATCTCGTCGGCGACGAGCGCCGCTGAAAGATGACGGTTGTCTATTTCGACAGCAGCGCGTTCATCAAGCTGCTGATCGAGGAGGACGGTAGTGAACTCGCGGCGTTGCTGTGGGATCGCTGCGATGCGGCCGTATCAAGCCGGCTTGCCTACCCGGAAGTGCGCGCGGCGCTGGCCGCGGCCAGGCGCGCGCACCGGCTCACAGCCGTCGGCTTCTCCATGGCGGAGACCGCCTGGGACGACTATTGGGCCTCCGTCCGGCCGGTTGAGCTCACGGCATCTGTGACTCGGCACGCCGGGACCTTGGCCAGCACGCACGCACTGCGCGGTGCCGATGCAGTTCACCTTGCCAGTGCTCTGGCCGTCGGCAGCGTGGACCCCCTGCTCGCCGTCTGGGACGAGCGCTTGCGGCGGGTCGCGGAAGACGCGTCCCTGCGTGTCGTTCCATCGGCGGCTTCCGCGGGCTGACGGGCCGCCTGCTCGACAAACAGTTTCTCATTATTGATGTGTTCGACTGAACGACTACAATGAGAAACATGCCAGCGACAAGCCCGTACATCAGCCCCGAGCAACAGGCGGATCTCGAGTGCATTGGCGGCCGGCTGCGTGAGCGTCGGAAAGCGCTCGGGGTCACGGCAGTAGCCTGCGCCGAAGCCGCCGGCGTATCGCGTGTCACCCTGCACAGGATCGAGACGGGCAACCCGTCGGTCACGATCGGCGCCTACATCAATGTCGCAGCCGCCCTCGGTCTCCACCTGGTCGTCCCGGTCCTCGACGCGCCGGGGACGCGGCCGGCGACGGTCACCGTCGGCGACTACCCCGGCCTGCGAACGCTGGCCTGGCAGACCGATGCCGGCACCCAGGTCACCGAGACAGAGGCGCTGAACCTCTACGAGCGCGGCTGGCGACACCTCGACCAGGAGGCGCTCACCGGCCGCGAGAAAGCGTTCATCCAGCACCTCGCGGACACCTACAGCAATGGGAGGCTCCTTGTTTAGGCGGCTGTACCATCAGCGGGTGGCCGAGGTGCTGTCACTGCTCGACGCCCAGCTCCTAGCCGCACACAACTGCTGGTTCGGCGGCGGCACCGCGATCGTCCTCGCCAACGGGGAGTACCGCGAATCGGTCGACATCGACTTCCTGGTCTCCGATCAGCAGTCCTACCGGCAGCTACGCCAGATCGTCAGAGACGGCGGACTGGGCGCCCTGGCTACCCGCGGAATCGAGCTGGGCCGCACACCAATCATCGATAGCTACGGCATCCGGGCCTTGGTGCTCGCCGCCGGGTCGGTGATCAAGTTCGAGATCGTCAAGGAAGGCCGCATCAACCTGGACATCCCATCCCCGAGCGATCAGGTCTGCGGAGTGCGGACGCTGACGCGAACCGACCAGGTCGCGAGCAAGCTGCTAGCCAACGATGACCGCTGGGCAGACACGTCGACGTTCAGCCGCGACCTCATCGATCTGGCCATGATGAAGCCAACCGCCGCCACCCTGGCTGCGGGCGCCCACAAGGCCGCCGGCGCGTACGGCAAGTCGATCGGCGAGAGCCTCGCCAGGGCAGTCTCCTACCTCCGCGACCAGCCACAGCGTCTCGACGAGTGCATCCGCGCGCTCAAAGTTGACGCGCCTCGAGCGGTGGTCTGGCAGAACATCCGCAACCTGTCGGCACGGCACGCGAAAAACGGCAGCTCGCCCCGGTATTGACTGCGCCACCGGATCGTGTATGACGCCGCCCTCAGGCCAGTGGAGAGCGGGTCGGCTGCTCGAACGAGTCGCTGATGGTTCGGGGTCCGCTACTGGAGGCCGAGTTCGGCGCGGAGCCGGCCCGGTTGCATCGTGCCGGGGCCGGTCAAATCGTCGAACGATGCCAACAACCGGACCAGGTCGTCACGCCGGGTCGGGTCCGCGGCCGCCTGCCTCGGCGTGAAGCCGGACAGTGCGGGGATGCGCTCGTCACACCACTCGATCTCCTTGTGGCGCATGAGTCCGTCGAGGAATTCCAGCATCTCAGGGTTGTCCATCGGATCGCCGTGATCGCCGGTCGCGCGCGGCACGGCAGGCGACGAACCCGCCCCGCGCATCATCGCCGTGGCGGATTGTCGCTGTTCATCGACCAGGCGCAGGCCGGACAGTGCACCCAGTTGCGCTTTCAGTGCCGCGAATCGTTTCTCGTTCATGGTGTCGAGGGTCAGCGTGTTGTCGCTCAGCTCCAGCTGCCCCAGCACCGTGGCGCCGTTGCCGTCACTGCCCCCGTTGTCGGCCAAGGCGGTGAAGCTCCCGCCGCCGACGTCTTCGAACAGGCGCGCGAGGTCAGCGGCGGTGGACGCGTTATCGGCGACCCGGTAGGTGGCGGTGCAGTGCACCATCGGCTCGCCGTCCGTGGTGACCAGCGTGGGCGGCGCGAATCGGGCGGCCGCGAACCCCACCACGTCGGCCGGGCCAGCGGTGCCTGCCTCCAGCTCATCGCACAACGCGACGGCCCGTTCCTCCTGGTGCATCGGCACCGGCTCCAGCCCACCGAAGATCTGCCACGTCTCACCCACCGGCAGCAGCCGCATCAGGATGCGCATTCCGACCTTCAGCTGACGGGTCGCCAGCTTCTCCGTCACTGTGAGCCGGTCGCCGCTGCGAATGTCGCGCACGTCGAAACCGACGCCGACCCGCACCTTCGTCACCTCGTAGACGGACCGTTCCCGCAGCAGCCAGCCCGTGGCGGCCAGCAGCTCATCGTCGGGCAGCAGGTATCCGCGTTCGTCGAGGAAGGCCTGCAGGGCGCTGCCCTCGAACAGCGCCGTGTCTGCCACGAGAGGGTCCGCGATGGCGCGTTCGATGGCGTCCGGCGCGGGATCGAACCGCGCGCGGATCTGTGCAAGCGCGACGATCAACCCGCGGTGCCTGCCCCCCAGCGCGTACTCCCGCGCCTTGTTGTACAGCCAGGTGGTGCGGCTTTCCAGCGGCAGATATTCGCGCCCCAGGTGGCACACTTTGTATTTCCGGCCGGATCCGCACCAGCACGGCTGGTTGCGGCCCAGGTCGCGCCGGGCAGGGCTTTCTAGTTTCAGCAGCTGCTGAACGCTGTCGTCCTCATCGTCGAATCCGGCCTGCCGCAGCAGCGAGATCGCCGCCGCCGCGTCGCCCCGGTCGCCGGCGAACCCCGCCAGTCGCTCCAGCACCGGCGGCCAGGACGTGTCCGCCATGCGGGCCGCCTCGAAGTCCGCCTCCGCGGCCGGCACGTCGCCGAGATGCTCCCGGCACCGGCCGCGTATCCACAACACCGCCGCCCGGGCCCGGCGCGGAGCCACGGCCAGCCATTCGGTGGCGTACTCGCCGAGCCGCCCGGCGGCAGCACCGTCGAAACCGACCGCCGCCGCGAACAGGGCTTCTGCCACGTCGGGGTCCGCGAGTTCGGCCAGCAGCCCGGCCAGTGCGTCGCGGTCGGCAGGAATCGGCGGGATATCGGGCTCTTCGGACACTGTGCCGTACTCGTCTCCGCGTTCGGCGTCTTGCGATGCCGCTTCCCACCGCACCCACGGGGCGAGCTGGGCGACGGTGATCGCGCCGCCGATGGGTAGGCCGAAGGTGAGTGCGACTTCGCTGGCGTCCTGGGTCACGCGCCATTCGCGCGGATCGACGTCGGCGGTGGCGATATCGGTGCCGATCATCTGGAACCCGGCGGCTTCGATCATCTCGGTGATCGGCGGGAGTGGCTGGGTGAACAGTGCCCTGTCGTTCTTCATCACGCCGACGGTGAACTCCGACATGCTGATCGGCATAGGTGGACGACCGTCCTCAGCCGGACTGTCGCCGTTCAACACCGCGAGCGCGGCGGCGGCGAATGAGTCCGGAATCGGTTCGGGTGAGGCGGCACCGAGTATGACGCCGTTCGGGGTGAGGCGGATTCCGATCAGCTGGCCTGCGGCCATACCTGCGAGACTGCCCACCGGCAGCGCCAGGACCGCGTCGGGATCGGCGTCCGGATCGAACGGTTCGCTATCGTGGTCGACGGTGTCCCATATCTCCTCGCTGCGATCGGAATCCTCGGCCCACTCGATCGGCCCATCCGCCGTGTACAGCAGATCGCCGCCGAGCAAAGGCTCCAGGAGGACGAGGTCCGTGTCGGTGCGCAGCACGTCGAGTTTCACCTCCCACGCCGTGAGCCTGCGCGTGAGCACCCTGCCGCGGAGCAGGCCCTCTGCCACTGACGCGTCATGGTCGGCGGGATCGTCGAAGTCGTCCGCGCTATCGAACGCGGCGGCGGGGCGATGCGGGTTGGTCATGGCAACGAGTATTCCGGCCGGCGACGATGAAGGACAAGTCTCGGGGCCAGGACTCTTCGTTACGCGGCGCGTTACTAACGTGCTGCAGTACTATTAGGACATGATCCAGTCTGTCGGCGACCGCGACACCGAGCGCGTGCGGTTGCGACTTCAAGGGCGAACGGGCGATTGAGGAAGCGATGACGGGAGAAGTAATGAATCGGGAGAAGTCAGCCATGCCGCCGGTGCATCCCGGCGAGGTCCTGCGCGAGGAGTTCCTCGAGCCGCTCGCCGTTAGCGACTACGCGCTGGCCAAGGCGATCCGGGTACCGCAGACCCGCATCAGCGCGATCGTCAACGGTCGCCGTCGCATCACCGCAGACACAGGGCTGCGACTCGCGCGTTTCTTCGGCATGTCCGAAGGCTTCTTCACCGGCCTGCAGGAGGACTACGACCTCGCGCTGGCCAAAGACCAACTCACCGACGTCCTCGACCAGATCCAACCCCTCGCGTCATAGCAATTGCGTTCGCGTCGCCTTTTTTACCAAGCCGGAATGACTCAACTCCGATCGCTCCCTCCGAGAGCGTCGCCGTCGAGCACGGACTGAGCCTCTTCTCGCGCCTGTTGGAAGCCGAATCGGATCTCAGCTTGGCCCCCCGGTGCGAATCCGTCGAAGTGCCGCTCGCTTGGCGACCGCGGAGGAGCCCGGACGCGAGCGCTGCAAGCGTGGACACGGAGCCGGGGGAGCCCCGGTGTCACGCGGACTCGTAGACCGGTGCAATTGTCGGGGGTACCTGGTCTAATGAAAGTGTCGGTCGGATCACGAAGGGGAGGTCGTCGTGCGGAACGCTACGACTCGTCCAACAAGGGACAGCCTGATGCGGCGCCGACACGAAATTTTAGATCGCCTCGGCCTCACACAGGATGAATTGAAGAAGATCAGCTCCACGCGCACTCTGACCCCGGAGGAATACGACGCGCGGGAGGAACTGGACCAGATCGCGTTCCTCTTGGGCGAGTAGCCAGTGGGTCACTCACCGCAGTTGGGTCGCTGGTCTGCGAACTTTGCGGACGAGGTGCAGTCGCTGCTTGATGGAGTTCTCCCGGGAGCCGCGCGCGTCGAGTCAGTCCTGGCTCCGCGCGCGGAGCGCTATATCGTTCGCCCGAGTAACGCCGAGGGCTCGGCTCGAGGCGTTGCCCTCTTCGTCGGCGGTAGCCATCTTGCGGACCTGCGCTTTGCGTTCTACCTCGTTCCGGACCGGACCGGCACCTACCTCAAGACCGCGCGGTCCGACATAGCGGTGCATTCTGTCCTAGATCGGGCGCCATTGGTGCGTCTGGAATACCTGGCGGACATGCGAACGGAACCAGTTGCCCATTGGCAGTTCCATGCTGAACGAGGATCATTCACTCACCTCCTGACGCACGCGCATGATCAGCGGCGCATCGCCAAACCCCATGATTTGTCGGCGCTCCACTTTCCAGTCGGCGGTGAGCGATTCCGTCCGTGTTTGGAGGACGTCCTGCAGTTCTTGGTGCTGGAATGTGGCGTCGACCGGCGCGACGGCTGGCGAGCGGCCGTTGAAGACGGACGGCGTAAATGGCGTCACCGGCAGCTCGGGGCCGCACTTCGCGATGCGCCCGCAGTGGCCGCTGATGTGCTCCGCAGCCTGGGCTGGACCGTGGAAATGCCACCTGGCGACGCCGCACCCGACGTCGAGAACGGCGCACTAACGGCCTGGTAGCCACACCCGCACGAGGGCGCCGGGGACCGCGTTGAGGATGACACCGGGCGGGGCGCGCAGGGCCCCAGGGCACAGGCCCGGTGTCGGCCCGCCACATCGGGGGCTGCTTGGCAACCGCGGAAGGGGCCCGGGCGCGAGCGCAGCGCCGGCCATGCGCGGCAGTCCGGACCAAGCACTGCCGCCGCTCAGATCGTCCGACGCGCAGCGAGCGCGGACGCGGAGCCGGCGGAGCCCGAGCTCGGACCCGGAATTCTTGTCCACGACCGGAATTGCCTGGCGATTCCGGAGCGCAAGAGCTGGGTGCACGGGCCCCGCCGCTTTCGGCGCCGCGCCCGCGCCCGACCAATGCGCCATGCGAGGTGCAACTAAATTGGCTCCAGCAGATGGTGCGGTGCGCTCAGCCGGAGGAGGAGGCCTTCGGAGCTTCATGTACGAAAAGCTGGGTGCGAACCAGCGCGCATGGAGTATGGTCGCTGAGTGTGTAGGAAAGATCACCGTCAGTGAGCAATTGCTTCGTGTGAAGAGGTGGGGGATATGCCTTACGGAAAGCCGCTAGCCGGGGTGTGCATGGCGACAGCCCTGTTTGTATGTTCAGCGTTCGGCGTGCCGACGCTGCCGGGCTCGCCACCCGCCCCGGACGCCACGGTCGCGTCTTGCGGGCGGTGTAAATGAGGAACGGGCGTAGGTTCCGCTCAAGAAGACCAATTCTTGGAGTGGAAGGACTACGCCCGTGCCGAAACGAGTATCGCCTACCGAGGTGCTGCGTGACCAGATAGATGCCGTGTTCGCCCAGGGTGGTGACCTGGCTGGCGCGATCGAGAAGGTTGCCCGGCTCGGGGCGCAGCTGCTGCTGCAGTCGGCGTTGGAGGCCGAGGTCACCGACTTTTTGGGCCGGGCCCGGTATGCCCGGGCTGCACTCATCGACGACGCCAGGGCTGGGATGCGCAACGGCTATTGCGACACCACGGTCAAGACGACGGCAGGCCCGGTGACGCTCAAGCGGCCGAAGCTGCGCGCAACGGACGAGCGGTTCTGCTCGAAGCTGTTCGGCAAGCACGTGACCCGCACGAACACGCTCGAGGCGCTGGTGATCGGCTCGTATGTGCGCGGTTTGTCGGACCGGGACGTGGAAAACGCGCTGGCCGAGGCCCTGGGCGCGGACGGGGCGGTGTCCCGTTCGACCGTCTCAAGGATCTGTGCACAGATCAAGGAACAGTTCGACGCCTGGCGGGCCCGGCGGCTCGACGCTGTCGAGTTGGATTATCTGTTCCTGGACGCGTCGTTCTTCCGCTATCACGTCGGCGCGAAGGCCGAGCCGATCGTCGCCGCGTGGGGCATCGACACGGGCGGCAAGCCCGTGTTCGTCGGATTGGACACCGCCACGGGCGAGTCCGCCGACTCGTGGAAGGAGTTTTTAACCGGGCTCGGCGACCGCGGCCTGGCCTGCCCGCTGATGGTGATCTCCGACGGGGCGAAGGGCCTGATCTCGGCGGTGGAGCAGGCCATGCCGAAGGCGCTGCGGCAGAGGTGTCTGATTCACCGCTCGCGGAACTTGCTCGCCAAGGTGCCGGAGAACGCCCAGGCCGAGGTCAAGGACGACTACTGGGCGATTTTCGACATTCCCGAGGGCATGGAACCCGGCTTGGACACCATCGCGTTCGTGCAGAAGCGCATCGACGCGTTCGCCTCGCGCTGGAAGAACGCGTACCCGTCGGCAGTGCGCTGCATCCTGGACGACCGCGAATCGCTTACCGAGTACCTGCGCATGCCCAAAGAGCACTGGGCCCGCATCCGTCACTCGAACTTCATCGAGCGCACGTTCGGCGAAACACGAAGGCGTGTCAAGGTTATCGGCCGGCTACCCGGAGAGCACTCCTGCATCTCACTCGTCTGGGCCGTGCTCGACCGGGCCGCCGTCGGCTGGCGCGGCCTGGCCGTCACCGCCGACGGGCAACGCCTCCTCGCCAGGCTCCGCGTCACGCTGCTTGCCCCGCCAGCCCAGCTACCCGGCGCCCGCGGCCAAGCCAGCTCGCCACCAGCGGAAACCAGCACTGTCGGAGCCGTCGCATAACATCAAAACCGAGTGGAACCCACGCCCTCATTTACACCGAGGATGGGACGCGACCGACGCCACCTTGACTATGTCGGCGTCGGGGTCGGGCGCGGGGAACGTGTCCGCGGGCTCGCCGGTGACCCTCACTGGAGACGGCTTCGCGCCGAACGCCAACATCGTGGTCGGAATCTACTCCACACCGACGCAGCTGGACGCGTTCACAGCGACGTCTAGCGGGTCGTTTACGCAGTCGGTCACGATCCCCTCGGGCCTGACCGGCTCACACACGCTGGTCGCGGAAGGAAATGGCCCTGGCGGGGTTGCGCGGGTGCTCTCGACTCCGATCACCGTACTCGCCGCCGGATCCTCGACAAGCGCTCTGGCTTTCACCGGTTTCAATGCTGCCATGTTCGCGCTTCTTGGGCTTGCGCTGCTCGTCGCCGGTTTCGCGATGGTGCGAACTGCCGCGGTGGCGCGCCGCCGGGCGCGGCGCAAGGGAGTTGCGCAGCACGCGGTCTAATCGGGCTGAGTACCAATGTTGGTATATACGCTTGCGCTCGCCCTCGTTCTGGTTGTCGGAGGGTCCTTCGGCCTGTATTTCCTGATGGCGCTGTGGCCCAAGCCCGTCGTTGCCCATCCGCATCGACGACCCGGGCTCTACGTATTTTTCGTGCCCGCGTTGAACGAAGAACTAGTCATCGCCAACACGATAGAGTCCTTGCTCGCCCTCCCAGCGGGCCGTACACGGATTGTTGTCATCGACGACGCGAGCGATGACGACACCGCTCAGATCGTGAACGGGTACGACGATCCGCGCGTGACGCTGTTGCAGAGGCGACTGCCGGATGCGCGGCAGGGTAAGGGCGCGGCGCTTAACCACGCATATCACCGTCTACTGGACGAGATCGGTGATATCCCTGCGCGAGACGTGGTGGTGGGTGTCGTCGATTCGGACGGCAGGCTCACGCGTGGCGCGATTGAGGTCATGGACGGTCTCTTTTCCGACCGCGGCGTGGGCGCGGTCCAGACACTGGTTCGCATCATTAACCGGTCGAGCCTGCTGGGTCGTTTCCAGGACTACGAGTTCGTTGCATTCGGTTCGCTGACTCAGGCAGCACGGGAGAAGATCGGCAGCGTCGGCCTGGGCGGCAACGGACAGTTCACCAGGTTGAGCGCGCTTCAAGACCTTGGACCTGAGCCGTGGTCGGACTGCCTGACCGAAGACCTGGACTTGGGGATTCGGTTGGCAATCGCGGGCTGGGGCAACCGCTATACGAAAGACGCGTGGGTCGAGCAGCAGGGATTGACCGACATCCGGCGGTTGACACGGCAGAGGACCAGATGGTGCCAAGGCCACTTCCAATGTTGGCGGCTGATGCGTCCGCTGATCTCTTCGGATCTCCCGACCCGATCAGTGCTGGACTTCTTGTTCTACCTTCTGACACCTGCGCTAACGCTTCTGGGATCAGTGGTGTTCGTGGCTCCGTTTTTCTTGCTGCTCATCAGTCTGATAGTGACACCGGCTCGGGCTTCGTGGCAGCTATACGTCATCTACTTGGTGCTGCTATATCTTGTCTCGTTCGGGCCGTCGCTGCTACTGGGAGCGTGGTACTGGCGGCAGGCAAAAGACATCAGTATCAGTCATGCATTCGTGTTGAGCCACGGGCTCGCCGCGTACAACCTGATCTGGTACGTCGCCGAGTGGCGCGCGCTGGCCCGGATCGCCTTCCGGCGGAATAGTTGGGCCAAGACCGCCCGACTCCCCGAATCGCCCGAAGCAGACGGCTCGGCGGCAACCTGACGAAAGTCGTTTTCCTCATGTGCGGGCTTGCCCGCCTTCAAACTCGCCCATAGGTATATCGCCAGGGACGTTGCCAAAGAGCGGTCTCTCCCCGGTTCCTCGCCGCGAACGCCGCTTTGGCGCAGGAGGGGTTGATCGCGATTGGCGCCGAGCAGCGAGGCCAGGTCGGAATTGCCTGGCGGCTGCGACATAGTCGGGAACGAGCGCAACGATCGCGGCACCGGAGCCGGCGGAGCCCAAGCACGGATTCGGCCCGGCGCTCCAGGACCGGAATTGCTTGGCAACCGCGAAGTGGAAGTCGCCAGCGACCGCGCCCAGAAGGCCCACCCCAGAACCGGAATTGCTTGGCAACTGCGGATGGGCCCGGGCGCGAGCGCAGCGAGCGCGGACGCGGAGCGGGCGGAGCCCGAGCACGGACCCGGCCCAACCGGCCAGGTCCGGAATTCCCTGGCAGCCGCAAAGGGGAAACCGCAACTGACCGCGCCCAGAAGGCCCACCCCAGAACCAGAATTGCTTGGCAACTGGGGACTCGGGCACGGACCCGGCTCGGCCGTCCAGGATCGGAGTTGCTTGGCAACCGCGAAGGGGAAGCCACACGCGACCGCGCCCAGAAGGCCCACCCCGGAACCGGAATTGCTTGGCAACTGCACAAAAGGGTGGGCCGGGCGGGAACTTCGTTCCCGCCCGGCCCAGCCGGTGTACTGCTAGAGGTCAGGCTCTAGGAACCTTCACTCTGTGTGAACTACTTCAGTGCGTCCTGAGCTGCGGTGATCACCGAATCGGCGACAGAACCAGCAGCCGAACCAAGGGCCTCGACACCATTCGTGAGATCAGCCTTGTGGTCCTTCAGGAACTTCGTTGCGGAATCGCCGAGGCTATCCTTCTGAACCGTCAGCAACGGGCTCGTGTTCAGCCCAGCGAGCGGACCCGCGGAGAGAGCATCGGGCCAGCCCGTGGTGCCGTTAGCAAGCAAGGACTCAGTACCCTTATTACCGACAACCGACCAGTTCCACTCTGCAATGATCTGCGCCGTCTCGTAGCGATCCGAGCCCGAGAAGCGCTCGACACTGGTAACGCCGAGGTCAGCGAGGCTGTCCTTGACAGCGTCAGAGACACGATCGGTGCCTCCCAGGATGATGACCTGGGTGATGCCGTTGTCCTTGATCGCAGCCTTGACATCGTCGGAAAGAGCATCCTTGCCGGTCAACAGCACCGGAACCTTGGCGGCATAGCTCACGCCGCCAGCAGCCAGAGCATCGGCATTGGTGGTCCCAGATGCCAGGAAAGCGGTCGGCAGATATGCGGCACCCGACTTGACAGGCTGAGCTGCAATACCGGCCGGACCAACCTGCTTCACTACTGCCGCCGAAGTGGCGTACCGATTGTCGCCAGCAACTTCCTTGATTGTGGTGTTGGAATGACCCGCTGCCTTGAGCAGTGCGACAACCTTGTCACGCACCGCCTGGGAGACCGAGTCAGTCTTGCCCATCACGTAGACAGTGACCTTGGCACCCGCGCCCTTGGTGGCGTCGAGTAGAGCGTATTGAGTTTCCGTGGGCAGTGTGTCGGCCTGAGTCAACACAATCGGAGCGCTCAGCGAGCCTGCAAGGAAGTTCGCAGCCAACGCGTCAGCGCCATCCTTCGCATTCGTGCCATTGGCCAGGATGATGTTGGCGGTGCTACCGGTGCCAACGAACGCCTTGGCAACCTGCCACGCAGTGGCGTAACGGTTCGGGCCAGCAATACGCGGCAGCGTCTGCGAACTCGCGATGGTCAGCGAAGGAGCCGTCCAGTTGGGAGTGTTCGCAAAAGTAGCCGCAGTCGCATCGAGGTTACCCACGCCTGGCGTCACCGACACCGTGAGGTTCGCACCAGCCGGAACGTTGGCAACCTTGACACCGGACAGTGTGAACGATTCCTTCACGTTCGTGAGGCCAGTCGGGGTCAAAGTAACCGACGACGTGTTCGTTGCAGCAGCCGCAGCGCCGTCGAGGACAGTCGTATCCGAGTTGCTGAACGACAACGAACCCGCCGCCGACACGGAAATCGAACCACTCGTCGGCACCTTGTCCGACGTGACCGTGAAGACGTACGGCGTCGCGGAGAATTCGTCCGGGACGAGCTCTGTCACGGTCAGGTCCGGCAGCGTCACGGTCCCGTCGAATGCACGGTCTGCGCTAGCGGCACCCTGCACCGAGTAAGGTGCCACGTACGCAACTGTCGTGGTGCCTGACAGCGCACCCGTGGTGACGGTCAACGGCAGCGCGCCGCCAGCAGTGGCAAGAGCAGATGTCGTCGGGATCACAACCCGGATGTTACTCACGGTGATGAGGTAGCCCGGGACCTCTCCGGCCGTCGTGTAGTCAGCGCTGATGTCGGTCGTCGCCGGCGTAAAAGTGAAAGAAACAGCGCCCACTGCGGGAGCAGCCAAAGTCGGATTCGCAACGGCTGCGGCGGCGGTACCGGTCACCGTGGCCGCTGGGAGCACCGACGCATTCGTACCAGCCCAGCCCGCAAGGCTAGCCGCGTCGGCGAGATCCACCGGCTTGGGCGTGATCGTCACACTGGGGTTGTTCGCGAACGTGTAGCCAGCCGGCAACGCGACGGTCGTCGCGGCACCAGCCGCGGATCCGTCAACCGCAATCTGAATGTTGCTCACGGCCTGGAATGACCCAGGCGTTGTGATTGCGACATTTCCGGTGGTGTTTGCGACATACGTGTTCGACGACGGATTCGCAGACGACCGAAGCGTTCCATCAGAGTCAATCCACACGGCATTGGCGGTCGGCTGTGTGCGCACGAGCTCACCAGTATCACCCGGTGCCGCACTAGCCGCGGGGGCGGCCAAGACTGCGCCAGCGATCGCCATGGCTGCAACCGAAGCTACAGACACGACTCGCGTGAGCGCGGTGTTTCCTCGTTTCACTACTACCTCCTAT
>Ga0209941_1001330_pt1 | contig 17847 bp, 14 predicted proteins | sample ThiBiot_300_plan_FD_183945 | JGI IMG/M metagenome (GOLD analysis project Ga0209941, IMG submission 183945) | Wastewater bioreactor microbial communities from Cape Town, South Africa - Thiocy_solids_1 (SPAdes) | ecosystem: Engineered > Bioremediation > Thiocyanate > Unclassified | place: South... | reverse complement strand
TCGCCAACTGGTAGTAGAGGTACTCGTTGCCTGCGCGGCGCGCGGGGTCGCCGGTGCACTTCTCACCCTTGCCTAGCACGGCGTAGTTGACTTTCGCTTGGTCAAGGATGCGAGCCATCGCCCTCGTCGTCTTCTGCGCGGCCGGGTCGTACGAGCCGGCGCAACCGACCCAGAAGAGGACCTCGAAGTCGGGGTTCTCCTCCACCGTAGGCACGGTAAGGCCGTCGGCCCACTCCATGCGCTTGTCCTGGCCGATACCCCACGGGTTGCCGCTACGCTCCATGCCGCGGAACGCGGTTTGCAGCTCGGCGGGGAACTCGCCTTGCATCATGACGAGGTCGCGGCGGATGTCGACGATGTCGATCATCTGCTCGCAACCTACGGGGCAAACCTCCATGCAGGCACCGCAGGTGGTGCACGCCCACACCGCCTCGGCGGGGATGGCGAACTCAATTAGCGACCGCGGGCTCTCTGCCCCACCGGCGAACTCCTCAGCGATCATGTTCAACTCGTAGCGCTTGTTGATCTCGAGCGCGGCCGGGCTGAGGGCCTTGCCCGTCTGGTTGGCCGGGCACACGTTAGCGCAGCGGTTGCATTGGATGCAGGCGTAAGCGTCGAGGATCTGCGGGAAGCGCAGGTGCTCTAGTCGTGCCGCGCCGAACTGTTCCGCCGCTTCGTCCTCGAGGTCGACGGGCTCGAGCACCCCGAGCGGCACGGGGGCGAGCTCTTCCGTGCGGCGGTCAAGAGCGAAGTTGGCTGGTGCCGCGAAGAGGTGCAGGTGCTTGGAGCGCGGGAAGTACGGGAGGAACGCCAAGATGATGCCGAGAGCGCCCCACCAGAACACATGCCAGCCGATGATCCGGCCGTCGCCGGTCCCGATGAGGCCAGCGACGATGCTGGTGATCGGTTGGTACGGGTCGGGGCCGCCGTGCGACGCGAGCAGGAAGCTCTCGGCCAGCAGGCGCGAGCCAACGTGCAGCAGGATGAAGCCGCCGACGATGAGGCTGTCGAGCTGCACGCCGCCAGCGACCACCTTCTCGTGGAGCTTCACGCGGCCGCCGTGGGCGATGGTCTTCGGTTTCACGACGAAGCGCCGGATGAGGAAATAGACCATGCCGACGAGGATCAGGAAGGTGAGGATGTCGGCGATCAACAGATAGATGTTGCCGAGGACCCCGAAGTTCAACCGCGACGTGAGGCTGACGGGAAGGAGGCCGTTGAGGGCGTCGACGGCGTTGACCGCCAGGTAGAGCATGAAGCCGTAGAAGATGAAGGAGTGAAAGAAGCTAGCGACCGGTCGAGCCCTGAAGACGGTGGTCTGGCCGAGCGTGCGCAGCATCCCGTCGAAGATGCGGCGCGGGAGTTGGTTGAGGCGCGGCACTGGCCCGCGCTGGCCGCGAGCGATCACTTGAACGACGCGCCTGAAGCCAACGTACGCGAAGTACACGGAGATGGCGGCCAACAACAAGAAGATGATCTTCTCTGGGATGCTCAGCATGCGGGCGTCCTCCTGCGCCGGCCGGGGCCCGGGCGCGTAACGCTAAGGTTCTGGGCTTCAGTCTATAGGCCACTGGCGCAAGGGGGCGCCATGGCGCAATTGTACTCAGTACAAGTTATGGACCCAGGCGCCAAGGGCGGCTCTCGCGAGCATCGGGGAACGGTGTACGAGTCTTCGTAGCCTGGTTGCCACATGGACGCCTGCTTGGTACTAACATGTCGCTACCACGGAAAGGAGGTGGTCTATTATTAAACGCTTAGCAATGACCGGTGGAGGTGCCCGCCTAGGGTAGCCAAGGGCCGCCTCCTGGATGAGTCGGAACACGAGGTTCCCCCAATTCCAGGCTGGCACCGACTCGCCCCAGACCAACGCGTCTGGGGCGAGTTCTTGTTTACCGAGTTGGTGGGGCCTTGCTAGTTCAGCGCTTCCCGAGCAAACGCCACGCCGTTGGCAGCAGCACAGTGGCCAAACCGATCTTTATGAGGTCGCCAGCCACGAACGGCAGCATGCCGAGCTCGATGGCCCGCAGCCAAGAGCCACCAACCGCGAAGTGCAACCACGTGAGGCCGAAAGCGTAGATGACGAGGCTGGCCAACAGCATGCCTACGGCCGTGAGGCGCAGCGACCTGTCCCAACCGCGTTCGGCCAGCGCGCCGAGCAGCCCAGCGGCCACGACGAAGCCGACCAAGTAACCGCCCGTTGGCCCCATCAGGTAGGCGAAGCCGGCCTGACCACCCGTGAAGAGCGGCATGCCTGCCACGCCTAGCAGCAAGTACGCGCCGCTCGTCATGACGCCAAGGCGCGCGCCGTAGGCCACCCCGACCAGGAGCACCCCCAAGGTCTGGCCGGTGATCGGCACTACGCCGATCTGTAGTCTGATCTGCGCCAAGAGCGCCAAGAACGCCACGCCAGCAACGACGAGTGCAGCGGTGCGCAACCCACCACGCACGGCGGTCGTTGGCGTTGGCAATACGGTGCTTAGGAGAGTGGAACGGCGGTTGGCGCTGGTCATGAACTGGCCTCCTCGGGCGAAGAAGCCGCAGCATACCAGCGCCTATACTTGCTTGGTGCCACACGATCCCTCCACCCCCCGGGCGTCCGATTGGGTCATCAGCGTCAACACCGCCTTCCCCAACATGGCCAATCCGCTAGGAACGCTGTTCGGCGGCCACGTCCTCGAACTCATGGACATGGGGGCGGCCGTGGCAGCTCAGCGCTTCTGCCGCAACCCGGTGGTCACCGCCTCGACGGAACCCATCGACTTCCGCAACCCCATCCACGTCGGTGAGATCATCGAACTCAAGTGCCGAGTCGCCTGGACAGGCCGCACGAGCATGATCGTGCGCTGCGAAGTGCACGGCGAGAACCCGCTAACCGGCGAACGCCGACTATGCACGATCGGACACCTCAACTTCGTTGCGCTTGGCGCAGACGGTAGGCCAACGCCCGTCCCGGAACTCAAGTTGGAGACGGACAGCCAAAGGCGTCACTGGGAGACGGGTCAACGGGTCCGCGATGACCTCGAGCGCCGCCGCAATCGCAAGGCCTACGAACCAACCTAGAAACGGCCACGTGGGACGAAACCCACTAACGCGCCGCACCCCGCCCCGTAGCATTGCCGCAACTGAGTTGACTTGGGCTGAGGCCCACGAGTTGCGAAGGGGTCACACATGCGTCATCTTCCGTTCTCTTTGGCTGCGCTTTTCGCGGCTGCCCTACTCCTGCTCACGCCGCTGGCCAAAGCAGAGAGCCACGTCGAGCTCATCCTCGACGCGTCAGGCTCCATGTTCAACAAGCTGGGCGACGGCCGCTACCGCATAGTCGCGGCCAAGGACGTCCTCACCCAACTCGTAGCCGCACTGCCAGCGGACGGCGACCTCAACGTTGGATTGCGCGTCTACGGCTCTGAGTTGCGCGCCGCCGACCCGGGCTCGTGCCACGACAGCCGCCTGTTCGTGCCCATCAACGGGGTTGAGCGCCAAGCGTTGCTGAACACCGTGCGCAACACGCAGGCGCGCGGCTCGACTCCAATTGCCTACTCGCTCGAGCGTGCCGCGGACGACTTAGCTGGCCTGGGTGGCACGAAGGTCGTTGTGCTCATCACCGACGGCCTAGAGGCCTGCGGCGGCGATGTACGCGCGGCGGCGGAGGCGCTGAAGGCGGCCAGCATCGACCTGCGCATCATCGGCTTCGACCTCGACCCACGTTCAGCAGCCAGCTTTGACGGCCTGGGCACCTTTGAGAACGCCGCTAGCGCAACCGAGCTCCTCGCGGCCCTCAACCGCGCCGTCGAGGCCGCAGCACCCGTGGTAGAAACCCCCACCTACTTGGTAAGCGTGACCCTCACCCGCGACGGCCAGCCCGTAGCAGAAGGCGCCAGCGTCACGTTTGCCCCCGCACTGGCAGACGCGGAAGCTGGCGAGCGTTTCACAGCGCGCCAGAACGACATGTTTGAGGCGCGCTTGGCAGCCGGCACCTACAGCGCTCACCTAGCCGACGCCTTCGCCGACTCCCCAGTTGTCGTCACGGGCCTCGTGGTCCTGCCAGGCGCGCAGAACTCCTTCACCTTCGAGCTCGCGCCGCAGTTGAGCGTGACCATCACTCCCGCAACGCCCACGCCGGCAGCCGGCTCCAGCTTGCTCGTTGCCTGGGACAACGCGCCAGCAGCAGGCGGTTACCTCGAAATCGGGCCCGAGGGTGAAGACCTCTTCCTAACGAGCCTGCCAGCCACCAGCGAGACTGGCGAGATGGAGTTCCGCCTCCCGCTCGTTACTGGCGAGCTCGAGCTGCGCTTTGTGGTTGAGGGCCCAGACGGCAGCGCGCTCGTCATCGGCCGCACGGTCATCGATCTTCAAGCGGTCACGGCCAGCTTAGAGGCGCCAGACGAGGCAACGGCAGGCAGCGCCCTAGCGATTTCGTGGACAGGACCGGACAATCGGGACGACCACATCACCGTGGTTGAGGCCGGCGCGCCAGAAGGCACCTGGCAGAACTACGAGTACACCGTCACTGGCAACCCCCTCATCCTCCGACTGCCGGAAGAGCCGGGTGCCTACGAGCTCCGCTACCTCGATGGGTACCAGAATGAGACCTTGGCCCGCCGCCCATTGGTCATCAAAGAGGGCAGCGCCAGCTTCTTAGCGCCCAACTCTGTGCTGTTAGGCAACCCCGTGGTGATCAAGGTGACGACCGCCACTGGCAACCCAGACGATTTCGTAACGATCGTGGCAGCAGGCGCGCAGGAGGGTACCTACCTCAACTACGAGTACGCGACCGAACCCGGCGACTACTCGATCTCAGCGCCCGATGTGGCTGGCGAGTACGAGATCAGGTACGTAACGGGCATCGACTACCTCACGCTAGCAAGGCAGCCCATCACGGTCACCCCCGCCACCGCCAGCCTGAGCGCACCCGCTGTGGTTGGGACTGAGGAAGCCTTCGACGTTGCCTGGGAAGGTCCAGACGGCGACTCTGATTACGTGACCATCGTGCCCGTCGGGACGCCAGAGGGCGAGTGGGGTTACGCCCTCAACACCAGTGGTGGCAGCCCACTCACTCTCGAGTCGCCCGCTGAGCCAGGTGATTACGAGGTGCGTTACGTCACGGGCCAGAGCGGCATCACGCTCGCGACATTGCCGATAACGGTGAGGTAGCGCAGGCGGTAAGGCAACCTGCCATTGGCAGGGGCTCCGGCAGCAACGCGCGGCCCTGGTATCGTTACGGGGCCGCGCGTTAAGGTCCTGGCCAGGACGGGCGGCTTCTGGAGGGACCACGATGCCTGACCTCACCGCCGCCACCGAAAAGGCGCTCACCGAGCGCTCTGTTAACACGATCCGCGCCCTCACCATCGACGCCACCCAAGCGGCAGGCGACGGCCACCCCGGCATGCCGATGGGCGCCGCCGGCATGGGTTACACGCTCTTCGCGAACGCCATGCGCTACAACCCGCGCGACCCCAAGTGGCCGAACCGCGATCGCTACGTGCAGTCGGCGGGGCACGGCTCCATGCTCCTCTACTCGCTCCTCCACCTGACGGGCTACGACTTGCCGATGGCGGAGCTGGAGCGCTACCGCCAGTGGGGTTCGCGCACGCCAGGGCACCCGGAGTACGGCCACACAGCGGGGGTGGAAACGACGACCGGACCGTTGGGCCAAGGGATAAGCACGGCGGTTGGCATGGCGTTGGCCGAGGCGCACCTCGCCGCGCGTTACAACCGCCCTGGCTTCGAGGTCGTCGATCACCACACGTACGTCATCGCGTCAGACGGCGACCTCATGGAGGGCGTCTCGGGCGAGGCCTCGTCGTTCGCCGGCCACCACGGCCTCGGCAAACTCATCGTGCTGTACGACGACAACGGCATCTCGATCGACGGCTCGACGAGCATCACCTTCACGGAGGACGTGCCTGCGCGCTACCGCGCCTACGGCTGGCACGTGCAGTCCGTGGCGGACGGCAACGACGTCGGCGCCCTCACCCAGGCGATCGCTGCGGCGCGCAACGAGCCGGGCCGCCCTAGCCTCATCGCCGTGCGCACCGTCATCGGTTACGGCTCCCCGCAGCTTGCCGGCACTTCGAAGGTGCACGGCTCCGTGCTCGGCACGGAGGAAGCCGCCGCCGCCAAGGCCAACCTGGGCGTCGATTGGCCGGCATTCACCGTGCCAGACGACGTACTGACGCACATGCGCGGCGCGTTGGACCGCGGCGCCAAGGATCAGGCCGCCTGGAACGCCCTCTTCGAGCGCTACCGCGCCGAATACCCCGATCTCGCCGCCGAGTTCGAGCGCACGACCCGCGGCGAGTTGCCAGCCGACTTCGCCGCCGACCTGCCGACCTACCCTGTCGGCAAGAGCGTCGCCACGCGCAAGGCGTCCCACGACGCCATAAACGCCCTCGCCGCCCGCCTACCCGAACTAGTCGGCGGCTCGGCCGACCTCGCTGGTTCGAACTTCACCGACATTGCGGGCGAGAAGGCCATGCACCCGGGCGACTACTCCGGTCGCATCATCCACTTCGGCATCCGCGAACACAGCATGGCCGCCATCGGCAACGGCCTCTGCCTCCACGGCGGCATACGCCCATTCGTGGCCACCTTCTTGATCTTCTCCGACTACCTAAGGCCAGCGCTGCGCCTAGCCGCTCTCATGGGCCAGGGCGTGGTGTTCGACTTCACGCACGACAGCATCGGCCTCGGCGGCGACGGGCCGACCCACCAACCCATCGGTGAACTGATGTCCATGCGCGTCATGCCTGGCCTCGACGTCATTCGGCCAGCGGACGCGAACGAGACGGCCCAGGCCTGGGCGCACGCGCTTTCCTCCCACACCCACCCCACGGCCTTGGCGTTAACGCGCCAGAACGTCCCCAACCTGAACGTGCCAGCTGGCGCAGTGGCGCGCGGCGCTTACGTGCTGGCCGAGGCCGGCGCCGCTGGCGGGCTCGCCGAGGGCGGCGCAGGCGCCACCAGCGCGCAACCAGACGGAAACGTCCACCCTGACCTCATCCTCATCGGCACCGGCTCCGAGGTGCAGCTCTGCCTCGCCGCCCGCGACGTCCTCGAGGCCGAAGGTGTCCGCACGCGCGTGGTCAGCATGCCGAGCTTCGAGGTGTTCGAGCGCCAGCCAGCCGAGTACCGCGCGGCCGTGCTGCCAAGCGCCACGCGCGCCCGCGTGACGGTCGAGGCGGGCGCCACCCTAGGTTGGGAGCGCTACGCAGGCGACCTCGGCGAGATCGTCGGAGTCGACCGCTTCGGCGCGTCTGCGCCGGGTGACGTCGTCATGCGCGAGTACGGTTTCACCGCGGAGAACGTGGTGGCGGCCGCACGGCGCACGCTCGCGCGTAGCCGCGGCTGAGGGCCATCTGGCGCAAGCTAAGCACGGCTTGGTTCGCGCCTACCTGTGCTTAACTCGTGACCAATCCTTGACGCAACTTTCACGTGCAAGCCCTACACTGTTGCCGTGGCCCGCTCCCGCGTGGCACAACTGCGCCATGCAGCGGCAGGCACGTGGCTCGGCACTATCATTCTAGCCGCGAGCAACGCCGCAGAACGCACGCCTCTTACTGGCCCGCCCCATTAGCCTTGTGCTCTGCACACTACTCTCTGGAGGTCTGATGAACCGCACGACCAGCTCAACACGCAATCGCCCCGCCAGGCCGTTCGGCCGACTGGCGCTCACGCTAGTGGCTGCTGCTTTCTCCCTCGCCACCGCTCAGTCACTCGCCGCCCTCCTCCCGCCAGAAACGCTCCTCGCGGTCGGCGTCCAGGACCTCAACAAGCACGAGGCCAAGATCCAACCGTTCATCGACGAGTGGCAGCGCCTCGACCTCACCAACCTAATCGAGCAGTCAAGCGGCGAGGACGTTGAAAGCGCCATGCCAGCAGAACTGCAGGGCCTCACCATCTTCGACATCCTCGGCGACGAGTTGTGGGTAAGCGCGTCCGCGTCAAGCTACAGTCCGCTTCCGGCCATGACCATCGTCGGACGCGTGTCGGACAAGGCCGTTGCGGTCATGGAAAGCGCTATCGCTAAAGAGGAGCCAGACGCTACCGCGCAGACCCTCACGGAGGGCCGCATCGAGTTCAAGGTCTACACGAACCCAGACGACGAGACGCCGCTAGCGTTCGCTCAGGACGGCAACTTCGTCGCCATCTCCACCAACCCTGACGCCCTCCGTGGCGTGCTTCGCCGCTACCAGGGCGCAGCCGAACCGAACTTCACCGACTCGAAGGCCTACGCCGCCACGCTGGCCAACATCTCGCCAGCCGTGGTCTACTTCTTGATCGACCTGCCGGGCGTCGTCGACGTGGCCAAGCCGTTCGGCCAGGGCATGGGCTTCGATCAGAGCATCGAGCGCGTCTCCAAGCTCTTCAAGACCGTCGGCGTCGTCTCTAGCGCGGTGCGCCTCACGTCCTCCGGCATCGAGACCCTGTCACTGCAGGCGCTCGGCGATCGCTCGCTCGACCCCGCCCTCTACGACCTCCTCACCAGCACCGCTGGCTACCCGACGACGGTCCTTGGCTTCACGCCAGCCGGCGCGCTCGGCGTGCAAGCCGGCAACCTCAACCTGCCAGGCTGGTGGGCATACCTAGACAGGCTCGTGGCCGAACTGCCAGAGCTCGGTATCGGCGGGCTCGACTCCTTCGTCACCGATAACCTGGGCATCGACCTCAGCCAGATGCTCTTCAGTTGGATGGGCACGGGCGCTGGCGCCATCACCATCAGCGCTCCTGCGGTCGCCGAACCTGGCGCCATGACTGACGACCTCCTCGGCGACTCCGTCTACCTCCTCGCCGTCAAGGACGAGGCAGCTGCCCAAGCCGGGCTTTCTCAGTTCCTCACGATGGCAACCATGATGGCGTCGTCCTTCATCGATGCCGAAGGTAATGCCGGGGTCGTGCAGCCAACCACGCGCACCTCGAACGGGGTCAACGTCACCTCGTACGCGCTAGACGACAACATGACCATCGAGACCGCGTTCGCTGGCGGCTACCTGCTCATCGCCACCACCCCAAGCGGCATGGACGCCGCTCTGGCCGCTAACTCCACCAGGCGCGCTGGCCTCGCCGGCGCCCTCGCACCGCTGCAGCAGGACGTACCAGCGGGGGCAACCAGCATGGCGCTGTCCAACGACCAGGCCAGCCTGCGCACCCTCGCAGACACCATCCTCTCCCAGTTCGGCCTGGTAGCAGGCATGGCAGGCAGCGAGGACCTAGACTTCGCCGCCGTCGACCAGGCGGGCCAGGCCCTCACTTCGTTCGTCAACTTCGTGGCCGACAAGTTCGGCGGGTCGTACTCCTACCAGGTCGTAGACGGCGGCGCGCTGCGCGGCTACGCCCTCTCGCAGGTTGCTTGGTAAGCCTCTAACACTCAAGCGTTCCGCGGTGGCGCACCAACTGGAGAGCGGGCAACCAGCTCCTCCCAGAGGTGCGCCACCTGCGTTTCCAGCTCGGTCTCGTCTCCCCCGTTGTCGATGACGAAGTCGGCTAACGCCACCTTGTCGTCCAGCGGGAGTTGCGCCGCGTCGCGGGCGGCGGCGTCCTCGCGGCTCACACCAGACCGCTTCGCCAAGCGCGCCACGCGCACGTCGAACGGCGCATACACCACCACGACAACGTCAACGTCGGCATCCAAGCCCACCTCGTAGAGGAGCGGAACGTCGTGGACCACCACGGCAGGCTGGGGGTCGCGCAACGCGGCGGCGGCCTCCAACTCCAAGCGGCGGCGCGCCACCCACGGGTGAACGATGCCATTGAGCACCTCCCGAGCGGCTGGATCAGCGAACACGCGCGCCGCCGTAGCGGAACGGTCAAGCACCCCACCGACCACCAAGCCAGGGCCGAGCGCCGCCGCGACCTCCGCGAGCACTCCAGGGTCGGAGGTGGCCTGGCGCGCCAATGCGTCGGCGTCGATGACGACGGCACCACGCGCGGCCAACAGCCGCGCTACCGTCGACTTGCCAGAGCCGATGTTGCCGGTAAGGCCAACACGTAACGGCCGCGCCGCTCCGTCTACAGTAGGGGGCGAGGAGGGCACGGGCTTGCGCGTACCGCGATCGCTAGACACGAGCCAGTTTATGCCGTGGCCAGACGGCGCCGTGCTAGTGGGCGGCGCGGTGCGCGACGCGCTCCTCGGCCGCAGCGCCACCGACCTCGACTGGCTGGTCCAAGATCCAGAGCTCAGCGCCAAGCGGCACGCCGAAGCTCTGCACGGTTCGCCCTTCCTCATGGACGCGGTCCGCCGTCACTGGCGCGTCGTGCTGGAAGGCGGCATAACGCACGACTTCGTGCCGCTGCGCGCAGGCGCCAGCAACGTAGAGGAGGACATGTGGCTCCGCGACCTCACCGTCAACGCCATGGCCCTCCCACAGAGCGGCGCGGTGTTCGACCCAACGGGAGGCCTGGAGGACCTGCAGCAACGACGAGTGCGCATGACGTCCCTCCACAGCTTGCGCGCCGACGCCGTGCGCCCACTGCGCGCCGTGCGCTTTGCGGCCACACTGGCATTCGAACTTGACGAGGCAACCAAAGAGGCCGTCGTCGCGCAGTTCGAAGCGCAGCGCTCCGGCTCAGCGCCGCTGCCAGCGTGGGAGCGTGTCAGCGCCGAGCTGCAAGCGCTGCTGGCCGCACGCAACGCAGCGCGGGGCTTCACGCTGCTCAAGGCGCTCGGCGGTCTCGCGCTCTACCTCCCCGAACTCGAGCTAGGGCGCGGGGTCAAGCAGGGGGCGCTTCACCACCTCGACGTGCTCGACCACCAGCTCGAGGCCCTCAACCAGTTGCTCAACGGCTTCCCGGACGCCGGACCGGCGTTGCGCTGGGCAACGCTGATGCACGACGTCGCTAAACCCGCCAGCGTCGGCCGCACGCCCCTCGGCAGCCCAACGTTCTACGGTCACGACAAGATGGGCGCCGAGATGACGCGTGAGGCGCTCAGGCGCCTGCGCCTACCCAACGAGGTCGTTGACCGCGCCAGCGCACTGGTGCGGTACCACATGCTGCCGTTGCCGCGCGAGGAGCGCGCCGTTAGGCGCTTCGTGCACCGCCGCAAGGCCCTGTTGCCGGACCTGCTCAAACTGATGCTGGCCGACCGCGAGGCGGCGAGGGGTCGCGCTGCGAGCGTGGCAGGGCGGCAGGCGTACCGCACCTCCGTCTCTGGCGTGCTGGCCGAGTTGGAAGTGCAACCGGCCATCGTGCCGTTGCTGAACGGCGACGACGTCATGCAGCTCCTCGACCTGGACCCGGGGCCGAACATCGGCGAGGCACTAGCTGTGGTGGCAGAAGCTCAGGCCGTAGGCGACATCAAGAACCGTGAAGAAGCAACCGCGTTACTGCAACGTTACGCGGCCGCGCAGGGCTGGCAACTCGCCCAGCGCTCGTAACTTCAGCTTCAGACTTTCGTTACGCGCCGCTGAGGCTTGGCTGGGGTGGCCAACTGCTTCATGAGGTTAGCCATCTCGACGGCAGTCGCGGCGGCCTCGGCGCCCTTGTTGCCCGCCTTGCCGCCGGCCCGGTCGAGGGCCTGCTCCATGGTGTCGGTCGTGACGACGCCGAAAATGACGGGCACGCCCGTGCTTTCGCTGGCGTGAGCAACACCGCTGGCCACCATGCTGCACACGTGATCGTAGTGGCTCGTCTCACCGCGGACGACCGCGCCTAGGGCGATGACGGCGTCGAAGTTCCCTGAGGCGGCCAACTTGGTGGCGACCAGTGGGATCTCGACGGCCCCAGGCACCCAGGCTACGGCGGTGCCCTGCTCAGTGGCGCCGTGGCGCCGGAGCGCGTCCAGTGCGCCGTTAAGTAGGCGGCTAGTGACCAACTCGTTGAAGCGGCTGACGACCACGCCTACGCGTAAGCCGCTGGCTGCGAGCGTGCCTTCGTAAAGGATCATGCCTACCAGCTTAGCCGTGAAGCGCGGGTCATTGCAGTACTACGTCTAGCACGATGTCATCGACCGCAGGCACGACGGCATACGCGGCCTGCTCGTCTGGGAAGCGCACGGTGAACACGTTCCAGCCGGGGTTGAGCTGCAGTTCGCTGCCGCCACCCGTGATGGTGGCCGCCTTGTCGACGTACAGCAGCGTGAAGAAGCCGACCGGCGCCTCCAAGCTGGCGATGCCGATGTAGAAGCGGTCGACGACGCGGTCGAAGAGCCCGTTGCCGTTCTGATCCACGTACATGTTGAAACGGGCAACTGCGACGTTGACGCCTTCTGGGCTCACCCGGTACTCGTTCTGCAAGCCAGGCAGGATGACGCTACCTGAGCGGAACGGCCTGAGCTCGTCAGCTGGTATGGGACCGGGCGTAACGCGGAAGGTGCCGCCAACGGGCGCAACGGAGGCTACTTCGAGGCCCCAAACGTTGTCATTGTCGACCACGTGGATGGCCACGCGGGTGCCTTCTGCTAGCGGGCCCTCGCTCTGCACGATGCCGCTAATTACCGCTCCCGACTGCGCCGAGGCCACCATGACCAGGGCAAGCAGGGCGGTGAGAACTAGTCGCTTCATTGCACACTCCAAGTGAGAACAAGAGTAGCACGGCAGTTCTGCGCGGCCCGGAGCCTACCGCCGGCTGCTCGCCAACGGCCCTTAGTTTCCGGTCCGGCTAGTCCAGCTGTGCGCGCGTGCGGCTCCTCGCCGCTCCGCGCCGTGAGTAACGCCCCCACGCCATCCGTGGCAGTGGCCGTCACGTCGAAACAGGTCATATCACATCTTCGGCGAGGGCCGGTGCGCGCTGGGTGAGCGCCGAGGGGCGGTGGTTCACCTGACCCTTACACCCGGCCAACCGCGGCCTCTAGTGCCCGTCGTAACCGTCCGGGTGCGCGCGCTGCCACTCCCACGCCGTGCCGACGAGCGCGTCAAGGTCATCGAAGGCCGGCGCCCACCCGAGCTCGCGACGGGCCTTCGTGCTGTCCGCCACGAGGACAGGCGGGTCGCCGGCGCGGCGCTCGACCGCGACTTCCTTGATGGCCTCCCCCGTCACGCGCCTGCACGCCTCGATGACCTCGCGCACGGAGTAACCCGTGCCGCTGCCGAGGTTGTAGTGCCGCGCCTCGCCTGACTTCAAAGCCTCTAGCGCGAGGAGGTGGGCGTTCGCCAAGTCGCTGACGTGAACGTAATCGCGGACGGCCGTGCCGTCAGGCGTCTGGTAGTCAGTGCCGAACAGCTGGATGGCCGGGCGCTTGCCTGCAGCCACCTGCAAGACGAGCGGGATGAGGTGCGTTTCGGGGCGGTGGTCCTCGCCCAAGGTCGCCGTTGCGCCGGCGGCGTTGAAGTAGCGCAGCGATGCGGACGCGAGGCCGGTCGTGCTGGCCAGCCAGCCGAGTGCCCGCTCGATCATGAGCTTCGACTCGCCATATACGCTCTCCGGGCGCAGTGCAGCCGTCTCGGGGATCGGCACGGAGTCCGGGGTGCCATAGACGGCTGCCGTCGAAGACAGCACGAAGCGGCCGACGCCGCGCCTCACGGCCGTGTCAAGCAACGCGAAGGTGGCGGCCGTGTTGGCGAGGAAGTACTTCGTCGGTTTAGCCATGCTCTCGCCGACCAACGAGGCGGCCGCGAAGTGGATGATGGCCTCTACGCCATGCTGGGCGATGGCGTAACCCACCATGTCCTCGTCGGCTACGCTGCCGTGCACGAACGGCACGCCGTCTGGTACGGAGTTGCGGTGACCAGTCGAGAGTTCGTCGAGGACCACCACGTGATGGCCCTGCGCTAGGAGGGTCGCGACCGTAACCGAACCGATGTAGCCAGCGCCGCCGGTGACAAGGACGTTCATGGCGCCGAGTCTAACCGCCCGCCTGCCCACCCCCGCGTGCGCGATACTGAAGCATCGAAGGCTGGAGGGCAGAACTCATGAGCACGATGACTGGGGCGGCGCGCCCCACGACGCTAGTCAACGACGCAGGCCTCATCTGGTTCGACGGTGAGCTGGTGCCGGAAGAGCAAGCCAAGGTGAGCGTCCTCACCCACGCTTTGCACTACGGTACGAGCGTGTTCGAGGGCCTCCGGGCTTACGAGACGCCGCGCGGCGCCGCCGTCTTCCGCTTGCGTGAGCACGCGCGCAGGCTGCTGGACTCCGCCAAGATCCTAGGGATGCGGCCGAACCTCACCGTCGAGATGGTGGAGGCAGCGGTTGTAGACACGCTGCGCGCCAACGGCAGGAAGCACGCCTACATCAGGCCGCTGATCTGGTACGGCGCCGAGACGCTCGGGGTCAACCCGGAACGCAACAGCCTGCACTTCATGGTCGCTACCTTGCCGTGGGGCAGCTACCTGGGCGAGGACGTCATCCGCAAAGGCGCGCGCCTCATGACGAGCTCGTGGCGGCGCTCTGCAGGCGACATCCTCCCGACCAAGGCCAAGGCTGGCGGCAACTACGTGAACTCGGTGATGGCCAACCTCGAGGCCAAGGCCAACGGTTTCGACGAGGCGCTGCTGCTCGACAAGCAGGGTTTCGTGGCAGAGGGCTCCGGCGAGAACGTGTTCCTAGTGAACGGCGGGGTGTTGCAGCCCATCGCTCACTCCGTGAACCTGCGCGGCATCACGCGCGATAGCGTCGTGCACATTGCCGAGGCGCTCGGCAAGCGCGTCGAGCCCATCATGGCGACGCGCGACGAGCTGTACACGGCGGACGAGGTCTTCTTGGTCGGCACGGCCGCGGAGTTGACGCCGGTTGCAAGCCTCGACCGCAGGCAGATCGGCAGCGGCGAGGCCGGACCGGTCTCGCTCGAACTGCGGGCGCAGTACCTGGAGGTAGTGCACGGCAGGGTTGCTGAGTTCGACCACTGGTTGACTTACGTCGACGGTTGAGCGGCTGAAGGCGGCGTCACGCTGCTTGCGCTCGCGCGACGCCAGTCAACTCAGCGCTCGCTGCGGCGCTTGCGCCAGATGCGCGAGTGCGCCCTGACGGAGCTGGGCTGGTTGGCCCAGTGGTGCTTGACGCGCGGGGCTGGCTCGCCGTCGTGGTAGCCGGCGCGGCGGAGGTCGGCGGCGCTGCGGTTCGCGCCCGTGCCGTTGAAGGTGTTGAAGTTGGAGGTCGTGTACATGCTGTATCTCCTTGGTGGGGGCGAGGTGGCGGCACCATGCCGCCTGATCAGTTGAGGCGCACTTTGCAGTGGGCCTAGCGAATGCGCACCCGCTTGCGCGGATCCGTTACCGAATTAGGTTGTCTGGTGGGCCGTGCGGAGTGCCGCGCGGTTGCTTACCCGAGCGCTTGTTGAGGTGGGCGCGCGGGGCGTTGCCAGTCGGATGTCGGGGCCTTGTGGCTCCCGAGTCGGATGATCATGTTACCAGATTATGAGAAGGTAAGTCCAGCCACACACGCAAGTTCTCGGCTAACCTAGGGCAAGCGCGGAGGAGGCAACGGTGCTACAGGGCCAGCAACGCGAGGTAGTGATCGTCAGCGCCGTTCGCACGCCGATCGGGCGCTTGGGCGGCGCCCTCGCCACTGTGCGCCCAGACGACCTGGCGGCGCTGGTGCTGCGGGCCGCGATCGAGTGCGCAGGCATCAACGCCGATGAGGTCGAGGAGGTCTACCTCGGCTGCGCCAATCAAGCGGGTGAGGACAACCGCAACGTGGCCCGCATGGCTACGCTGCTGGCTGGCCTGCCTGAGACCACGCCCGCCGTCACCGTCAACCGCCTGTGCGCCAGTGGCCTTACGGCCGTGAACTTGGCCGCGCGCTCCATCCTTGCGGGCGAGGGCGACGTCTACGTTGCCGGCGGCGTCGAAAGCATGACGAGGGCGCCGTACGCCTTGGCCAAGAACCCACGCCCGTTCGGCCCACCAGGCAACCAGACCGCGTACGACACCACCCTCGGATGGCGCTTCCCCAACCCGCGTCTGGCGGAGCTGTACCCGCTCGAGGCCATGGGCGAGACGGCCGAGAACATCTACGAGCTTAGCCGCGCAGGCGGCGTGGCTGGTGGGCCGATAACGCGCGCGCAGCAGGACGCCTTCGCGCTGCAGAGCCATGCTCGTGCCGTGGCGGCCATGAACGCGGGGCGCTTCGTCGCCGAGATCGTGCCAGTGGAGGTCGGCGTTGGGCGCGGCCAGACGGCGCTGGTTGAGCGCGACGAGCACCCACGCTACAGAATCGTCGGCGACCAGCTCGAGCTCGCTACCGACCTCGCGTCCCTCGCCCGCCTCGAACCGGCCTTCCGACCAGGCGGCAGCGTAACGGCAGGTAACGCCTCCGGCCTAAACGACGGCGCCGCCGCCCTAGTGCTCATGAGCGGCGAGCGGGCGCGCGAGTTGGGCGTCACGCCGATGGCGCGCTGGCTGGCTTCCGGCGCCAGCGGGGTGAGCCCGCGCCTCATGGGGCTTGGGCCGGTAACGGCCACGCGCAAGGCGCTGCGGCGCGCCGGCCTAGGCGTGCAGGACCTCAACCTTATCGAGTTGAACGAGGCGTTCGCCGTTCAGGCCCTGGCCGTCATGCGCGAGCTGGAACTGGAGGAGGAGCTGGTGAACGTGAACGGCGGGGCCATCGCCCTTGGTCACCCGCTCGGCTGCTCGGGGGCGAGGATCCTCACCACCCTCGTTCATGAACTCAAGCGCCGGGGCGCCGCGGCGGGGCGCTACGGGCTCGCTACCCTGTGCGTAGGGGTCGGCCAGGGCGAAGCAACGGTGATCGAGGCGCTGCATTAACGGAGCCTGAGTGGCCGCGCTTACGCGCGCGTGCCGGTCTGCCAAACGCCAGGCTGTTGAAGCGCGTGGTTAGCGTGGGCTACTTGGGGCGTCCTGGTCGAGGAGGCGCGCGCCTTCCTCGTCTGCCGCGACCTGCTGCAGGCGGCGCCTGAGGTGGCCGCGGCGTTCCGGGCTGCGCAGCGCCTGCTCGTCGAGGCGTTCCATGAACACGAGCAGCAACTCGAACTGCTCACGCGCGAACGTGCTGCGCAGCACATGCAGGTCGAACTCGATGGCGTCATCCAACGCGGTCACTACTTGGAGTACCGCGTCGCGGTCGCCCTTGAGGAGCACCATGGCGACGTCGCTCGTGCGGCGCCCCTCACCGAAGCTCACCCGCACACCGTTGCGCAGCGCCTTCTGCAAGATGAGCGCCTGCGCGGTGAGGATGCGCCCTTGCAGCTCGTCAGGTACGGGCAGCTGGGGGGCCCGCTGCTGACGCCTCGGCTTGGACTCGGCCGCCGCCATCCTCAGTACGCCTTGGCGAAGATCACTTTGCGCGCGTAACCGCTTGGGCGGCCAGTGTGCACGCACACGGTGCCCTCGGCGCTCGGCCCCTCGAGGGGGATGCAGCGCACCGTGGCCTTCGTCTCCTCCTGGATGGCCTTCTCGCTCTCCGGGTCACCGCAGTGCGTGGCGTAGACGAAGCCCAACTCGACCATCTCCTTGAGCTCTTCGTAGGTGTTCGCGTGGTAGATGTGCTGCTCCCTGAACTCACTGGCGCGCTGGAAGAGGGCGTCGTGGAACGCCTCCAGCTCCTGCGGCACCCGCACGGCCAGCTCGCCGAGAGCAACGGCGCGCTTCTCCCCCGTCAGGCGGTCGGCGAGCATTCCTACGCCCTGTTCGAGGTCCTTCGGGCCGATCTCGATGCGCAGCGGCACGCCCTTCTGCTCCCACTCGTTGAACTTCCTGCCGGGCGAGAGGCCGTCGCGGTTATCGACCTTCACCCTCACGCCCTGCGCCACCAAGGCGGCCCGTAAGGTCTCGACCTCGGCCAGCACGCGCGCGGTGGCGTCCGCGTCGTTGGCGCGGTAGATGGGCAGCAGCACGACCTGATGGGGGGCGAGCTTCGGCGGGAGGATGAGGCCCTTGTCGTCGCCGTGCGTCATGACGATCGCGCCGATGAAGCGCGTGCTGAACCCCCACGACGTGGTGTGCGCGAAAGCCTGCT
>Ga0209941_1001309_pt1 | contig 18033 bp, 20 predicted proteins | sample ThiBiot_300_plan_FD_183945 | JGI IMG/M metagenome (GOLD analysis project Ga0209941, IMG submission 183945) | Wastewater bioreactor microbial communities from Cape Town, South Africa - Thiocy_solids_1 (SPAdes) | ecosystem: Engineered > Bioremediation > Thiocyanate > Unclassified | place: South... | reverse complement strand
AATATCATGTGCTGGGCGGCCGCCTGTCGGCGCTGGAAGGCGTGCGGCCGCAGGATCTGAGCATCGACGCGCTGGTGGCGCGCGTCGCGGCGGGCGGCATCGACGAGGTGGTGCTGGCGATGAACGCGACGCTGGAGGGGCAGACGACGGCGCATTATCTCGCCGAGCGGCTGGAGGGCTATCCGGTGCGGCTGACGCAGCTTGCGCATGGTCTGCCGGTGGGGGGCGAGCTCGATTATCTCGACGAGGGGACGCTGGCGCAGGCGCTGAGGGCGCGGCGTCCGGTCTCTTGACGGAAGCGCCGTCAGTCCATACCTCGCACCCATGGCCATCCTACCCATCATAGAGACCCCCGATCCGCGGTTGCGCGTCATTTCCAAGCCCGTCGAGACGTTCGACGCCGAGCTGAAGCAGCTCGTCGCCGACATGTTCGAGACGATGTATGACGCGCCGGGCATCGGGCTGGCGGCGATTCAGGTCGGAGTGCCGAAGCGCATTCTCGTCATCGATCTTCAGGAACCCGATCCCGAGGACGAGGAAGGCAAGAAGGTGATCCGCGAGCCCCGCGTCTTCATCAATCCCGTCTTTTCGGACGAGAGCGAGGAGCATAGCGTCTATCAGGAAGGCTGCCTGTCGGTTCCCGAACAATATGCCGATGTGACGCGCCCCGCCGAAGTCACGGTCGATTGGCAGGACGTGGACGGCAAGCATCACCAGGAACGCATGACCGGCCTGATGGCGACGTGCATCCAGCACGAGCATGACCATCTGGAGGGCATCCTGTTCATCGACCATCTGTCGCGGTTGAAGCGCGACATGGTTCTGAAGAAGCTCGCGAAGATGCGGAAAGCAGCCTGAGCGCCCGCGTCGCGACAGTGTGTCCCCGCGAAGGCGGGGACCCATCTTCTGACGGCGCAAATCTGAAACGGTCGGCGATGGACCCCCGCCTTCGCGGGGGAACACGTTGTAATTATACGCGGGGTTATTCCGCCTTCTTCGCGACCCCCACCATCGCGGGGCGCAGCAGGCGGTCCTTCATCATATAGCCAGCCTGCATTTCCTGCACGATCGTGCCGGCGTCCTTGTCGCTGGGGATTTCGAGCATCGCCTGATGCTGGTTCGGATCGAGCGGCAGGCCGATCGCGGCGATGCGCGTAATGCCGTGGCGCTCGAACACGCTCATCAGTTCGCGCTCGGTCGCCTCGAGCCCCGTGAGCAGCGGCTTGATCGCCTCGTCGGCGCGCTGTTCTTCGCTGAGCGAAGCGAGCGCGCGGCCGAGATTGTCGGCGACCGACAGGATATCGCGCGCGAATTTGGTCGCGGCATAGGCGTGCGCGTCGGCAACTTCCTTTTCGGCGCGGCGGCGCACATTCTGCGTTTCGGCGCGCGCGTAGAGCAGATCCTGCTGCACGGCGGCGAGTTGTTCGGCGAGCTTGCCCGCTTCGTCCTGCGCGGGGGCCTCGGCAGTCGCTGCCGCTTCGGTTTCCCGGGCCTGGCCGTCTTCGACCGGCGTTTCGTTTTCGATGTTCGTCATAACCCTATCGTATCAGTCTTGAGAGCGATTGTGCTGTAAAATCCACCATGGGAACGATGCGCGCATAGTTCAAGCGGGTCGGGCCGATAACCCCGACGACGCCGACCACCCGTCCATCCGATCCGCGATAGGGCGCGGCGATAACCGACGAACCCGACAGCGAAAAGAGCTTGTTCTCCGACCCGATGAAAATGCGCGTCGCGCTGCCTTCGCGCGCGCTGTCGAGCAGGCCGGCGATGTCCTGCTTTGTTTCGAGCTCGTCGAGCAGCTGGCGCACCCGGTCGAGATCGCCGACCGCGCTGTCGTCGAGCAGATTCGCCTGCCCGCGAACGATCAGTACCGGCCGATCGGCGCCGTCGACCGACCAGATGGCCAGCCCGCGCGCGACCAGATCGGCGGCGGCGCGGTCGATCGCGATCCGTTCGTCCTCTATCTCGCGCCGCACCCGCGCCATTGCCTCGGCCAGCGTCAGGCCGCCGAGCATGGCCGAGATATAATTGCCTGCCTCGACCAGCGCCGACGGCCCCAATCCGGCGGGCAGGTCGATGACGCGATTTTCGACCGAGCCATCGCCCGCGACGAGGACGACGAGCGCCTGACGGTCGGCCATCGGAACGAAGGCGACCTGTTTGAGCACGCGTTCATGCTTGGGGACGAGGACAAGGCCGGCGCAGGCCGAAAGGCCGGACAGCGTGGCCGTCGCCTGCGCCAGCGCGCTTTCGATCGGCCCCCCTTCGGCAAGGCTCGCCTCGATCTGCGCGCGATCCTCAGCCGAGGGTTCGGCGACCTGCATCATCCCGTCGACGAACAGGCGTAGCCCCTGTTCGGTCGGCAGGCGTCCGGCGCTGGTGTGCGGGCTTGCGAGCAGGCCGAGTTCTTCAAGATCCTGCATGACATTGCGGATCGATGCGGGCGACAGGTTGAGCGTCGCCAGCTTCGACAGCGTGCGCGATCCGACCGGCTGGCCATTTTCCAGATAGGCATCGACGACGAGCCGGAACACGTCGCGCGCGCGCGTCGTCAATTCGGTGATCGGCGGGGTCGTCATGGCATGGATTTAGGGATGCGAAGGGGCGGGGGCAAGGATGGCGCTGACGCCGTCGCCGTCCGTCCTGGCCTGCCGAGGCGGCGCGAGGATCGCGCGATAGAGGCGCGCGACGCTTTCGGATGCGGCGTGCCAGGAAAAGGCGGCACTTCTTGCGCGTGCGGCGGCGCCCATTGCGCGCCGCGCGTCGCCGTCCGCAATGAGCCGAACGAGCGCGTCCGAATAGGCGCGGCGGTCGCCGGGCGTGCATAGATGACCCGTTTCGCCCTCCACGATCAGCGCGCTCGCGCTCGGCGCATCGGCGCTGACCACGGGCAGGCCCGATGCCATCGCCTCGAGCACGACATTGCCAAAGGCTTCGGTCGTGCTCGGGTTGAGCATGATGTCGGCGCTGGCAACCGCGTGGGCGAGTTCCTGTCCGTCGAGATGGCCGGTAAGCACCGCAGACGGCAGCGCTGCAAAGGCCTCGGCCGCCGGTCCTGCGCCGACCACCAGCGGCGTGACTGGGTGGCTGGACAGCAATTCGCGCAATATCGCGACATATTCCTCGACACCCTTTTCCAGCACCAGGCGGCCAAAGAAGAGGATGACGATCCGGTCGTCGGCGATTCCGCGCGCGCGGCGCCATTCGAGGCTGCGATGCGACGGCGCGAAAAGGTCGCGATCGACGCCGCGACTCCACAGGCTGACCCGATCGTCGCCGCGTAGCGTGCGCATATCGTCGACAAGACCCGGAGTCGGGGCGAGGACATGATCGGCGCGGCGATAGAAACGATGAATGTGGCGGTCGACCACCGGCCGCAGCCAGTCGAGGCCGTAATAGTCAAGGTAGGTTTCGAACCGCGTGTGCAGGCTGACGACAAGCGGCGTGCGGCGATCGAGCGCGAAGGTCTGCGCGCGGGTGCCGAGAATATCGGGGGTCGCGACATGGATGATGTCGGGCGCGAACCGCGTCAGGTCGCGGCGGGTCGCGCGAGGCAGGCCGAGCGCGAGCCGAAATTCGCTGCGCACCGGCAGCGCGATCGACGGCACCGGGACCAGGTCGCCCGCCGGTTCGAACGCCGGCGTGTCGGTGACGGGGGAATAAACCCGTACCGCGGCGCCTGCATGCTGCTCGAGATGCGCAACAAGGCGGTTGAGCGCCTGGTTCGCGCCTTCGCGCACATAATTGTAATTTCCCGTAAATAGCGCGATTCGCACCTTACACCTGCCGAAAATTGAGCACCGCGTTCAGCACGAACATCGCGAGCCCGGCAAAGACGGACACGATCACGCGGGCGACGAGATAGTGGATGGCGGTCCATTTCAGCAAGGCGGCAAAGAGCAGGATGGTGATCGCCATGCCCACCCCCGCATTGACCAGAAAGATCAGATAGCCCGACCCGATGGCGCGATCGGTGCCGCGAAATATCCACGAACGGCCGAGCGCATAGTGCAGACTGTTCGACGTCAGAAAGCCGATCGCCGCCGCGGGGACCGCCTGCATCCTGCCCCATTGCACCAGACCCCAGAGAACGGCGAGCCCGACCAGAAAGACGGCGCTGCTGACCGCGGTGTTCTTGAGCAACATGCCGCCGACGCGGCGATTGAACAGGCGCGACGCCAGCCCGGCTTCGCCCGCCGGGGCCTTTCCGTTGGCGGGCAGTTCCGCCCCTACGCTATAGTCGGTCATGCAGCAGCGTGGGCACGGGCGGGGAGCGGGCGATCGCCATAGGCTTCATCATCGCGCGCATCGGGCCAAGCGGTGCGGCGCCCGACCCAGGGGTTGAGGAAGAGCCACGGCAGCTTGATGAACAGCAATTCGGAATGGATGAAGGCATCGATCGCGCGTTCCCACCAGCGCGGGCGCCGACGCCCGTGCGCGACGAGCCATGCCTCATAGGGGGCCCAGTGGCTCGGTTCGTCCTTGTGGATGATCCGGAAAATCCGGGTCAGGATCGGATCGTCGAGCACTAAGCGGTTTTTCAGCAGGGTTTCGACCTGCTTGTAACCGCGCCGTTCGGTCAGCGCGATAACGCGGCAGAGCCGTTCGAACAGCTCGTCACGATCGATGACCGCCTGCGTATCGAGCTTGTCGATCGGCGTGCGAAAAATGATTTCGACGAAGCGGTCGATATGCCCGAAGGTGCGATCGACATCGAGCGGCATCGAACCGCGCCGTTCGAACCAGCGGCGAAACATCATATAATGTTTGCGCTCGTCGACGCGGTGGCTTTCGATCGCCGCGATCAAGGCCAGATCGTCGGGCGTCCGCGCGCGAACCGCTTCGATAACCCGGTCGATCGCCGTATAGCCACGATGTTCGTTATAAATATAGATCGACCCGAGTACGAGCAGATAGCGTTCGCGCAGCCAGCGCAGCATAGGCATCTCCCACCAAAGCGACTGATTATCACCCTTCGCGGCGCTAGTCGAATGGTGCGATGCCGCTTTGTCGTCCTGCTTTGCCGAAATCGGGCCGAACGGCGCGATGAAAACAGGTGCATCGGGCGCGCCTTCTGCCTAGCCTTCGCTACGGTTCGCGGGGCTTGGCCCTCGGGGGAGAGAAAAGCATGACGACACGTCCGCTCGATCGCGACGATCCGCTCGACGATTTCGACCGGCGCACGATCCGCCTGCTCGGCACCGACCGGCTGGTCTATGTGACGGGCGGCGGCCCGGCGGTGATCGTGATGACCGAGATGCCGGGGATCAGCCCGCATGTCGCGCGGTTCGCGCGCTGGGTCCGCGATGCGGGCTTCACCGTCTATATGCCGCATATCTTCGGGAAGGACGGCGCTGTACCGCGCATGCCGGGCGCATTGTTCACGATGATCGGCGGGTGCATCAGCCGTCAGTTCCGCGCCTTTCAGGCGAATGAAAGCTCGCCGGCGACGCAATGGCTGCGCGCGCTCGCGGCGCTGGCGCACGAAGAATGCGGCGGCAAGGGCGTCGGGGCGATCGGCATGTGTTTCACCGGCAATTTCGCGCTGTCGATGATGCTCGAACCCGCGGTGCTCGCGCCGGTGCTCGCGCAGCCGTCGTTGCCGCTGAATGATGCCGCCGGCATGCATATCGCACCCGATGAACTGGCGGCGGTGAAGACGCGGATGGAGGCCGAGGATCTGACCGTGCTCGCCTATCGCTTTGCGGGCGACAAATTCTGCAAAGCGGCGCGTTTTGCGGCCTATGAGGACGCGCTGGGCGACCGCTTCGTCGGCCGCGTCCTGCCCGACGAGGCGGCGAACCCTGACAGTCCGATGAAGAACCCGCACAGCGTCGTCACCATCCACCTGATCGACGAGGCAGGCCAGCCGACGGTGCAGGCGCGCGACGAAATCCTCGATTTCTTCAAGATGCGGTTGAGTGGATGACAGCGCGCGCCTAAGAGCCGCGCCTTCAACGATGAAAGGAATATCATGCGACCCTCCGGCCGCGCGCCCGACCAGATGCGCCCCATCGCCATCGAAACCGAATTCACCATCCACGCCGAAGGCAGCGTGCTGGTAAGCTTCGGCAACACCAAGGTGCTCGTCACCGCCAGCGTCGAGGAAAAGGTGCCCCCCTTCCTGCGCGGCAAGGGGCAGGGCTGGGTGACCGCCGAATATGGCATGCTGCCCCGCGCGACGCACACACGCGGCAGCCGCGAGGCGGCGAAAGGCAAGCAGTCGGGACGGACGCAGGAAATCCAGCGGCTTATCGGGCGCAGCTTGCGCGCCGTCGTCGATATGAAGAAGCTCGGCGAGCGCCAGATCGTGATCGATTGCGACGTGATCCAGGCCGATGGCGGCACGCGCACCGCGTCGATCTCGGGCGCGTGGGTCGCGCTGCGGCTCGCGGTCGACAAGCTGATCGCGGCCAAGGCGATTGCCGAAGACCCGATCGAGGACAAGGTCGCGGCGATTTCGTGCGGCATGTATCAGGGCGCTGCCGTCCTTGACCTCGATTATGACGAGGATTCGAACGCCGAAGCCGACGGCAATTTCGTGCTGACCGGCAAGGGCCAGATTGTCGAAGTGCAGGCGAGCGCCGAAGGCGCGACCTATGACGAGGAAGGCCTGCTGCGCCTCCTCCGACTCGCGCGCATCGGCTGCGGCGAGATTTTCGCGGCGCAGGCGAAGGCGGTGGGTAGGTAGTTTCCTCTCGTCACCCCGGACTTGATCCGGGGTCCACGCGCTCATGGATGCCGGATCAAGTCCGGCATGACGAAAAATGAGGTTGTCGAATGTCACATCGAAAACTCGCTCCCGGCAAACTCGTCATCGCGAGCCATAATGCGGGCAAGGTGCGCGAAATTCGCGCGCTGCTCGAACCGTTCGGGATCGAGCCGGTATCGGCGGGGGATCTCGGCCTGCCCGAACCCGAGGAGACGGGGACGACATTCTGCGAAAATGCGCTGCTCAAGGCACATGCGAGTGCGTCGGCTGCGGGTCTTCCCGCGCTTGCCGATGACAGCGGACTGGAGGTCGCGGCGCTGGGCGGACGGCCCGGCGTCTATACGGCCGACTGGGCCGAACGGCAGTGGTTCGAGGGCGAAAAGGGCCGCGACTGGTATATGGCGATGGGCAAGGTCGAGGGGTTGCTCGCCGAGCAGGGTCTGGACGTCGACCGCAGCGCCGCCTTCGTCTGCACGCTGGCGCTCGCCTGGCCTGACGGCCACGCCGAAATCTTCGAAGGCCGGGCGACGGGCAGCCTGACCTGGCCGCCGCGCGGCACGCTGGGGTTCGGTTATGATCCGGTCTTCGTGCCGACCGGCAAGTCCCTGACTTATGCCGAGATCGACCCCGCCGAGAAGCATGCGATCAGCCATCGGGCCGATGCTTTTGCCAAGCTGGTGGCGGGGGTGTTCTAGATCCTTCTTCGCCCCCGCGCAGGCGGGGCCGCTGGAGGTTTGTTTCGATCATCGCTGCGAAAACCGATAGCGGCCCCGCCTGCGCGGGGGCGACGAGATTTTGCATTATATTGAGTATATGTCGCCTCCCATGACCGAACCGCTTGCCCTTTATGTCCATTGGCCGTTCTGCGTGTCGAAATGCCCCTATTGCGACTTCAACAGCCATGTCCGCGAAAGCGTCGATCAGGCGGTCTGGCGCGCGGCGTTGCTCGCCGATTTGCGGCATGAGGCATCGTTGCTGCCGGGGCGGCGGGTGTCGTCGATCTTCTTCGGAGGCGGCACGCCCAGCCTGATGCCGCCGGCGACGGTGGCGGCGGTGATCGGCGAAGCGGCGGCGCTGTGGGGCCTGACCGACGATTGCGAGATCACGCTGGAGGCCAATCCCAACTCGGTCGAGGTTGCCGCCTTCGCCGATCTGGCGGCCGCGGGGGTCAATCGGGTGTCGATCGGCGTGCAGAGCTTCGATCCGCAAGTGCTTGAATTTCTGGGGCGCGCGCACAGCGGGGACGAGGCACGGCGGGCGATTGCGGCGGCGCAGGCGCATTTCCGCCGTGCCAGCTTCGACCTTATCTACGCGCGGCCGGGCCAAGGGCTTGCCGACTGGGAGCGCGAACTTGCCGATGCTCTGGGGTTCGGCACCGGGCATCTTTCGCTCTATCAACTGACCATCGAACCCGGCACGCGCTTCGCGACGCTCGCCGCCAAGGGCGAACTTGTCCTGCCCGACGGCGATGCGGCCGCCGACCTGTTCGACGCCACGCAGGCGATGACCCGGGCGGCGGGGCTGCCGCGCTACGAAGTGTCGAACCATGCGCGGCCAGGCGAGGAAAGCCGCCATAATCTGACCTATTGGCGCTATGGCGATTATGCAGGGGTCGGGCCGGGGGCGCATGGACGGCGGATGGCCCAGGCGACCGAGCGCCACAAGAAGCCCGAGAATTTCATCGCGGCGGTCGAACGCAACGGCCACGGCTTGAAGGTCGAGACCGACCTGCCACCGCACGAACGCGCGACCGAGGCGATGCTGATGGGCCTGCGGCTGACCGAAGGCATCGATCTGGCGCGGATCGAGGCACGGAGCGGGCTGGGGCGCGCCGCGTTCGTCGATGCCGACGCGGTGGCGCGACTGGCCGGGCAGGGTCTGATGCAGCAGACCGGCGACCGGCTGGGCGTGACCGACGACGGCATATTGCTGCTCGACTCGATCCTTTCCGAAGTGGTGCGAACAGGCTAGACGACCTCAAAGCCCGTTCGCCCTGAGCTTGTCGAAGGGCCGTTCTTCTCTTTTGGAGGCTGAAAGAAGGGACGGGGCTTCGACAAGCTCAGCCCGAACGGAGTGGGTTTTGGTTGACGTCCTGATCCGCGACTGGGACGCCCACCTGGCGCATGAAAAGCGCCGGTCGGACCATACGCGCCGCGCCTACATCGCGACCGCCGAGCGCTTTTGCGGCTTTCTGGCGCATCATCGCGGCGGCGCGGTCGATGCGCGCATGCTCAAAGGCCTGACCCCGAACGACCTGCGCTCTTACTTGGCCGATCGCCGGGCCGACGGGCTGGGCAATGCCTCGGCGGCGCGCGAATTGTCGGCGCTGCGCAGCTTTCTGCGCTTCGTCGGCGGGTCGAATGCCAGCGTGCCCCAGATGCGCGGACCGCGCGTCAAAAAGGGGCTGCCGCGCCCGGTCGCGCCGGCCGAGGCGATGCAGCTTGCGCAGGATGTCGAGGATAATGCCCGCGAAGCCTGGGTCGGCGCGCGCGATTTTGCCTTGCTGCTGCTGCTCTATGGTGCGGGACTGCGCATCGGCGAGGCGCTGTCGCTATCGGGGGCAGCCTTGCCGCTCGGCGAAACGCTGCGCGTCACCGGCAAGCGCGGCAAGACGCGGATCGTGCCGATCCTGCCCGCGGTCGCGGCGGCGGTCGCACGCTATGCCGCGGCCTGCCCCTGGCCGATGGGCAAGGATGCGCCGCTGTTCGTCGGCGCGCGCGGCGGGCCGCTGCAACCGGGTGTGGTGCGGGCCAGTGTGCGACAGGCGCGCCGCGCGCTCGGCCTGCCCGAGCGCACGACGCCGCACGCGCTGCGCCACAGCTTTGCAACGCATCTGCTGGCGGGCGGGGCGGATTTGCGCAGCCTGCAGGAACTCTTGGGCCATGCGAGTCTGGCATCGACGCAAATCTACACCGCGGTCGACGCCGCGCATCTGCTCGACGTCTATCGCAGCGCTCACCCCCGCGCCGGTTAGTCGCGGCGGTGCTTGGGCTTCCAGGTGAAGACGCGCCAGAAATAGAGAAGGACCAGCGAGCCGATCGCGACGAGCGCGAGCGGGCCGACGAACTGTTCGATATCGGCGAACTGCTTGCCGAACCAGTTGCCCGCGCCAGCGAGGGCGGCGATCCAGATCGTCGATCCGGCGGCGGTCCACAGCAGGAATTTCGCCTGATTCATATGGACCATACCCGCGGGCAGCGACACCATCGTCCGCGCAACGGGCATGAAGCGCGCGACGAAGACGATGCCCGGACCATATCGGACGAAGCCCGCGTGCAGCCGCTCGACCTCGTGCCAGTCGAGCGTCAGCCAGCGGCCGTGGCGGTCGATAAAGGGCTTCAGCCTTTTGTAGCCGATCCAGCGCCCGATCGCATACCACACCCAATTGCCCGCAGTGGTGCCGACGACCGCGACCGCGACGAGGGTCCAGAAGTCGAAGCGTCCTTGCGCGACCGCGATGCCGCCCAGCCCCATGATGACTTCGGACGGGACGGGCGGGAAGACGTTTTCGAGGAACATCAGGACGGCAATGCCCCAATATCCCCACGCCTGAATCAGATCGAGGATGAATTCGGTCATGAAGGGCAAACGCGGTGGGAGCTCAAGCGATCCGGCGTTCTATCGCATCCCAGATCATGCCGGCCGTATCGCTGTTGTTGAAGCGGTCGATCGCAACGATGCCGGTCGGCGAGGTGACGTTGATTTCGGTAAGCCATTCGCCGCCGATCACATCGATGCCGACGAAGATCAGGCCGCGTTCCTTGAGCTGCGGGCCGAGCGCGGCGCAGATTTCCTGCTCGCGCGGCGTCAATTCCGCTGCTTCGGCATAGCCGCCAACGGCAAGGTTCGACCGGAATTCGCCTTCGCCGGGCTTGCGGTTGATCGCGCCCGCCACTTCGCCGTCGACCAGCACGATCCGCTTGTCGCCTTTGGACACGCTGGGCAGGAATTGCTGGACCATGAAGGGTTCGGGCCAGACCTGACCGAAAAGTTCGACCAGTGCGCCGAGATTGCTGCCGTCAGCGTCGATGCGGAACACCGCCTTGCCGCCGTTGCCGTGCAGCGGCTTGATGACGACAGCGCCGTAGCGCGCCTGAAAATCCTTCACCGCGTCGAGATCGCGCGTGACCATCGTCGGCGGCATGAATTGCGGAAAATCGAGCACGAAAACCTTTTCGGGCGCGTTGCGCACCGAAACGGGATCATTGACCACCAGCGTCTCGCCCCGAATGCGTTCGAGCAGCCAGGTACCGGTAAGATAGCCGAGGTCGAAGGGCGGATCCTGCCGCATCAGCACGACATCGACATCGTGGCCGAGGTCGATCGTTACGGGATCGCCGAAGCGGTAATGCGCGCCGGCCTCGCGCTTGACGTCGAGAACGGGGTGCGCCCGTGTCGTCAGCCGTCCGGCCTCCCAGGTCAGCCCGCGCACATCGTAGTGATAGAGGGTGTAGCCGCGTTCGAGCGCTTTCAGCATCAACGCGAAACTGCTGTCGCCGCTGATGTTGATGCCATCCATCGGGTCCATTTGAACCGCCGCGCACAGGGTCATTCCGTCTTCCTTCAGGGCTGCCAGACGTGGACCAGATGGCGAGGCAAGCGCCCCGGCGCAAGGAGCATCACGTCGATGCGAATATCATCATCGGGTCGCGCAAAGCGCGCGCTGAGCATTTCTGCGGCTGCCGCGACGCGGCGCAGGCGAAATTCGTCGATCGCCATATCGAGATCGGCGGCGCGGTCGCGCCATTTCACTTCGACGAAAGCGAGGGTGCGGCCGCGCCGCGCCACCAGATCGACTTCGCCCGCGGGAACGCGCAGCCGTTCGCCCAGGATACGCCAGCCATGCAGGCGCAGCCACCAGGCGGCGCGCCGCTCGGCCCGGCGTCCGCGCGCTTCGGCGGCGGCGCGGTTCAAGCGCGATCCTTAAGCGCGAGTGCGCGCGCGTAGATGGCGTGACGGTCGAGCCCGAAGCGTTTGGCGACGGCCTTGGCCGCTTTGGCCACCGGCTGCTCGTCCAGCGCATCGCGCAGCGCCGCGTCGATTGCGTCGTCGTCGGCAGCTTCGACGGCCTGCTCCTGGGGCGGGCCGACCATCACGACGATTTCGCCTTTTGGCGGCGCATCGGCGTAGCGCGCGGCGAGCGCGTCGAGCGGGCCGGTGACGCATTCTTCGTATAATTTGCTGATTTCGCGCGCGATTGCCGCCTCGCGATTGCCGAGGCCGGCGGCGAGCGCGGTCAGCGTCGCGGCGAGGCGCGGCCCGCTTTCATAGAAGACGAGCGTTGCGCGCAGAGCGGCGAATTCGGCGATCGTGTCGGCGCGTGCCTTGGCCTTGTTCGGCAGGAAGCCCGCAAAAAGAAAGCGATCGCTCGGCAGGCCCGACAGGGTGATGGCGGCGATTGCGGCGCAGGGGCCGGGCAGGGTGGTGATCGCCCGTCCCGCCGCGCGCGCATCGCGCACCAGCTTGTAGCCGGGGTCCGAAATCAGCGGGGTTCCGGCGTCGGACACCAGCACGACGACTTCGTCCGCCATCCGGGCAACCAGCGCCGCACGGGCGCGTTCGTCGCTATGATCGTGATAGGGGGTCATCGGAACACGCAAGCCCAGATGTGCGAGCAGCTTTGCCGTGACGCGCGTATCCTCCGCCGCGATCACGTCGGCGCGCGCAAGCACCGCCGCGGCGCGCGGGGTGATGTCGCCAAGGTTGCCGATGGGCGTCGCGACGATATAGAGACCGGGCAAGGGAGATATAGAGATGGTCGAATCCGGCATGGCGGCAGAGATGGCAGAAACGACGCGCGAGCGCCAAGGGAATGCGTCGCCGCGGCGGCAATTGCTGCGCGGTATCGCGACGCTGGCGCTTGGCGGGCTGCTCGCCGCATGCCAGGTGGTGCCGAAGACCAACGGTCCGGCGACCCCGCCGCCGCCCGACAATCCCACCGACAATGTCGGCCCCGGCCTGCCGACCGATACCGACCGCCACCGCGTCGCGCTGCTCGTTCCGCAGACGGGGACCAACGCCGATGTTGGCATGGCGATCGCCAATGCGACGACGATGGCGCTGCTCGATACCAAGGCCGACAAGGTCCGCATCACGACGTATGACACCGCGCTGGGCGCCGCCGCGGCCGCGAAGCAGGCGGTGGCCGACGGCAACAAGCTGATCCTCGGCCCGCTGCTCAGCGAGGATGTGACCGCGGTGGCGCCGATCGCGCGGGCGGCGAAGGTGCCCGTCATCAGCTTTTCGAACGACAGCAGCGTCGCGGGCAACGGGGTCTTCATCATGGGCTTCGTTCCCGGCCAGTCGGTCGAGCGGGTCGTAAGCTTTGCCCGCGCCAAGGGGCAGCAGCGCTTCGGCGCGCTGATCCCCAAGAATCTTTATGGCGAGCGTTCGATGGCGGCATTCAAGGCGGCGGTCGCCAATGCGGGCGGAACGCTCGTCGCGACCGAAACCTATGACCGCAGCGCCGCGGCGCTGACGGGCGCGGCGCGCCGTCTGGCGAGTGCGGGTGCGATGGACGCGGTGCTGATCGCGGATGTCGGCGGCAATGCGGTGCGCGCGGTGCCGATCATCAAGGGTGCGGGACAGCGCCAGATCCTCGGCACCGAATTGTGGAACACCGATGCGACACTGGGCGGCAACCCGGCGATGCGCGGTGCATGGTTCGCCAGCGTTTCGGACGGCCTCTACGGCCAGCTCGCCACCAAATATCGCACCCGGTTCGGCAAGGCGCCCTATCGTCTGGCCAGCCTCGGCTATGATTCGGTGCTGCTGACGGTGCGCATTGCGCGTGACTGGAAGCCGGGGACCAACTTTCCCGCCGGGCGCCTGATGGCGGCGGACGGGTTCGGCGGCATCGACGGCATCTTCCGCTTCAACGACCGCGGCATCGCGATCCGCGCGCTGGAGGTCAGCGAGGTGGGGGCGGGCGGCTTCCGCGTGATCGACCCCGCGCCCGCCAAATGGTAGGGTCCGGATCCTAGGGGCAGCGGGCGTGGCATAGCCGCCACAGTCGGACGAAAACCGCCGGTAAATTGCGCACGGCAACCTTTACGCCGCGCCAATGTTCATTATATGTGCACCGCGCGCGCGTTTGCGCGCCCGCTGCGCATATGAACTGAAACGACACAGGAGATACAGCTATACGCCCGCCCATGACCCGCCGCCCGCTGGCGCCAATGCCGCCGAAGAACGGCCCGCGATACAATGAATTCATCGCCTCGCCCAAGGTCCGTGTGATCGACGAGGAAGGCGAAAATCTGGGCGTAATGCTGACTGCTGAAGCGATCGAACAGGCGGCCGAAGTCGGCCTCGATCTGGTCGAAGTATCCCCCAACGCCGATCCGCCGGTGTGCAAGTTCCTGGATGTGGGCAAGTATAAGTACGAAGCCCAGAAAAAGGCCAATGCGGCCCGCAAGACGCAGAAGACCCAGGAAATCAAAGAGATCAAGATGCGTCCGAACATCGACGATCATGATTTCGAAGTGAAGATGAAGAAGGTCTTCGACTTCCTCGAGGAAGGCGACAAGGTCAAGATGACCATGCGCTTCCGCGGCCGCGAAATGAGCCATACGCAGCTCGGCCTCAACGTGCTGCAGCGCGTGGCGGAGATGACGGCAGAGATCGCCAAGGTCGAGGCGCATCCGCGCACCGAAGGGCGTCAGATGCTGATGGTGCTCGCGCCTAAATAGGATTTGCGGCTCAGCCGATACGAAAATCGAGGGCGGTCGTTCCACCGGAGCGGCCGCCCGCTTCGTATCGGCGCTCGACCATGCGGGCATTGCCGCTCGCGCCGATCATGACCAGCGTCGAGGCGCGCGTGCCGTAGACGTCGCCGCGCAGGAACAGCGCCGGGTCTCCTTCGGCGGTCAGCGTATCGAGCAACCCTTCGGGATCGGCGCCGGCCTTGACCGTGGCGGCCAGTGCAGCGCGCAGCCGTTCGGCGCGCGGGCAGGGGCGGTCGACGGATTCGTTGGCGAGGGCGTGAACGCCGTCCGCCAGCGCTGCGATCAGCGGCTGCGGCCGGTTGGTGAGCAAGCGGGCATTTCCATCGGCGGCGAACAGATTGAAGGCATTGAACCGGTCTAGATCGGCTTCGGACGGATCGGCGAAACGCCCGTCGCCGCGCAGCATGTCGACCACCAGCGCGCCGCGCGATTCCTTCGCCGGATCGGGCATCGCGCCGCGGACATTGGTCACCACGACGACGCGTCCGCTCGGTCGATGGACGCCGAGCCACGTCCCGCCGGCTTGCAGGTCGCGCCCGGCTACGATGCCGCTGCCATCGTCCCATTCGGCGAGCGCCGCCGCAGGCCGCGCGTGAAACTCGTCACGGTTGCCGATCAGGATCAGCGGCCAGTCGGGACGGACGCGGCGAGCAAGGGCGACGACACACATGCGCTGCCTATCGGAGAGCGCGGCGGATTTGCCAAGCGTTCATGGTGTGTTGCGCGCCTAAATCACCAATTGTCCAGCGCGCGAATGGATGATAGTCTGCCCCCATCTTTCTGGAGGGGGAGATGATATGACTGATGCCGTCAAAACACCTTGGCACCTGTGGGTCGTCGGGGGACTGTCGCTGCTGTGGAACCTGTTTCCCGCGGTCGACTTCACGCTGACCAACATGCAGAATGAATTCTGGCTGTCGCAATATAACGATGCACAGCGCGCCTTTTTTCTGGCTACGCCGCTATGGGCCAATATCGGATGGGCGCTTGGCGGGTTTGGATCCTTTGCCGGGTCGCTGCTGCTGCTGCTTCGCTCACGCCATGCTCCGACGGCTTTTATCGTATCGGCGGCGGGGCTTGCGATCGTCAGCTATTACCAGCTCGTCCAGAATGGCGACCGTATGAAGCAACTGCTCGGCGATATTCCGCTCTACTCGACGATCATCATCTGGGTCGTGTTGCTGGCGCTGCTTTTCTATGCGCGCGCCATGAAGGCGAAGGGCGTGCTGCGTTAGGCGAGACGGGGGCGCCGTCGTCGGCGCCCCGCTCTATTCTCCGTCAGCGCGCGCGAATGAAGGCGCGGATGTCCGACGACAATTTGTGGCGATCCTCGTCGCGGATATACATCATGTGCCCCGCGTCATAATATTTATACTCGATCCGGTCCTGCGGGATGCCGGTGCGCGACAGCGAATATTCGGCGGCGAAAAAGGGCGTCGCGAAATCATAATAGCCCTGACCGACAAAGACGCGCAGTCCGCTGTTTTCGCGCAGCGCCTGCCCGATATAGGGCGCGACGTTGAGATAGGCGTTGGTGTCGCGGCCACCGATGCGCCAGTCCCACTGGCCGCCGATGCCGCTGATCGATTGATATTCGCGGTCGGTCTTGAACCCCAGCGTATCGCGCGCCCAGCTGTTGATCGCGGCGGTGTAGCCCGCGTCGATGCCATAGAAGCTGGGATCATTGTCGGGCTCTTCGCCCGCATTGTCATAGTCCTTGCCCGTGTAGCGGCTGTCGAGCCGGCCGACGGTCAGGCCGCGGTCGCGCAGCAGTTCCTTGTAGAAGCGGCCGGGCGTGACGCGCAGATCCGCCTGTTCGAGATAGGCTTCGGACAGGCCGGTGAAGCGGGCAAGCTCGCGGCGGATCGCGGCGCGCTCCTCGCCCTGCAGCTTCTGCCCCTTGAGCAGCGCCGCGGCATAGGGGCCGATCGCCCACTGGCGCGCCTCTTCTGCGAATTGTTCGACCGACGGCGCGCTCGCCTTGCCGTGATAGAGGGCAGTCGTCGCCATCGACGGAAGGTTGGTGATGTAGCTGAGTTCATTGCCCGGCGTATCGGACCCGGCCGCGAAATCGAGCACCGTCGAGATGAGGATGATGCCGTTGAGGCCGACATCGTTGAAGGTGACATTCATCAACTGGTTCGCGACCGCCGCCGAGCGCGTGGTGCCATAGCTTTCCCCGCCCAGGAATTTGGGGCTGTTCCAGCGGCCATTGTCGTTGAGCCAGCGGCGGATGACTTCGGCGACGGCCTTCGCGTCCTGCGTCACGCCATAATAATCCTTGGGATCGGCCTTGCCGATCAGGTGCGAGAAGCCGGTGCCCGGCGGATCGATGAACACGATGTCGGTCACGTCGAGCAGCGAATCGGGATTGTCGACGATGGGGTAGGGCGGGGCGCCGTCATCCTTGGCATCGCTGGGGATCGCGACGCGCTTCGGCCCGAACGCACCCATCATCAACCAGACGGTGCCCGACCCGGGGCCGCCGTTGAACAGAAAAGTCACCGGGCGGCCCGGATCGCGCGGCTCCTTGATATAGGAGGTGGTGACGATCGCCGCTTCGGGCACGCCATCCTTGTTCTTGAGAATGGTCTCGCCGATCGTCGCGGCATAGCCGATCTTCTGCCCGCCGAACGTGCCCGAAAGGCGCGTCGTGTGCACCTGCGGCACGATGTCCTCGGCCTTTTCCGGCTTGGCTTTTTCGGCCGGCGCGTCCTGCGCGGCAAGCGTGGCAGGAACCGCAGCGGCAAGCGCCAGCGCGATCAGCGACAGACCCGTTTTCATAGATATTCTCCCCGTTTGCGGAGCGGACGCTAGGCCGCGCGTAAAGGGGAGACAAGGCTACTTGTCGGTTACAATCGGGCTTTGGTCGAAGGGGGCGTCAACGTCCCCACTTCGTCTTGCTCTGCTTCCCGAAGCGCCCCTTCCTCGTTCCCGGCTTGCCCTCGTTCGAGCGGCCGACGCGCGGTGCGACCTGTTCGTCTGCGGGCAGGCCGAGTTCGTCGGCTTCGAGGCGGCGGATTTCGTCGCGCAGGCGGCCGGCTTCCTCGAATTCCAGGTCGGCGGCGGCGTCGCGCATCCGCTTTTCGAGGTCGGCGATGTAGGCGCGGAGGTTGTGGCCGACCATGTGCTGCGGCTTATCGTCGCCGAGGTCGATGGTGACCTGATCCTTCGACGCGACATGCGCGATGATGTCGCCGATGTTGCGCTTGATCGTCGTCGGCGTGATGCCATGTTCTTCGTTATACGCCTGTTGCTTGGCGCGACGGCGGTCGGTTTCGCGCAGCGCGCGTTCCATGCTGCCGGTGATGCGGTCGGCGTAGAGGATGACACGGCCGTCGACGTTGCGCGCGGCGCGGCCGATCGTCTGGACGAGGCTGGTTTCGCTGCGCAGGAACCCCTCCTTGTCGGCGTCGAGGATGGCGACGAGCCCGCATTCGGGAATGTCGAGGCCTTCGCGCAAGAGGTTGATGCCGACGAGCACGTCGAACACGCCGAGCCTGAGGTCGCGAATGATCTCGATGCGCTCGAGCGTTTCGACGTCGCTGTGCATGTAACGGACCTTGAGCCCCGCTTCGTGCAGGAACTCGG
>Ga0209941_1001305_pt1 | contig 18050 bp, 16 predicted proteins | sample ThiBiot_300_plan_FD_183945 | JGI IMG/M metagenome (GOLD analysis project Ga0209941, IMG submission 183945) | Wastewater bioreactor microbial communities from Cape Town, South Africa - Thiocy_solids_1 (SPAdes) | ecosystem: Engineered > Bioremediation > Thiocyanate > Unclassified | place: South... | reverse complement strand
CGCAAACGTCGCAGTTCTTGATTTGCCTTGCCAGAATCGAATTTCGAGATAAGCTTAAGAAACATGGTCGCACGGTTGTCGCCAAAACAGGTTATTGCTTTGCTGCTTGCGGCATTCGTTACGGTTGGATTCAGCTTCTCTGTCGTTCAGACAGGTGCCACATCGGCCAAAATGGCCATGATGAACGGCATGTCAGCCGCGGTTTGGCGATAGCGAGAATCCGACGCATTGTCCGCCGGTGTGTATAACTCCAGTTCTTGTGATCATACCGCAAGCGTTCGAGCTAGACATAGCGGCTGTGATCAAGGGGCAGCCGTTTGCCGGGCAACACATGCTTCCTACAGGGCGCACTTCCGCCCCCGATCCATCCCCTCCCAAGTTCAATCTTGCCTGACACAGTATCAGCTGCCCAATGCAGCTGATACTGTGTCTGTTCTCGCCCTCACGTCACGTAGCGTATAGCGCGAAATTCGAGGGTCATAGCGGCCGCGTTGCGCAGCCTTCCATCGTCGCTTGTGATAGTGAAGGGTTTAAGGATTGGATACCGACGTTGAATGTCAATTCTCGCGCCGAAAGTTGCTTCAGGTGGCGGCGGGCATCATCTCGACAACATTGTTGGGCGCGGGGTCATCACGAGGATCCGAGGTAGATGAGCGCGAACTAAAAGCGACACGCGGCCGCGCTAACCTCGCCGGCCCGGACGCCCCTTGGACCGCTGTATGGGCTTATGATGGCACGGTTCCCGGCCTGACACTGCGCGTGCAACAAGGCAGGCCGGTTCGCATCACCGTAGAGAACGGACTGGACGAGGACACCACGGTTCACTGGCATGGCATCAGGCTGCCAAATGCGATGGACGGCGTGCCGGGCCTGACCCAGCCACCGATCAAACCGGGTGAAAGCTTCATCTATGAGTACACGCCGCCCGACGCGGGTACATTCTGGTATCATCCGCACGCCAACAGCCTCGTGCAACTGGGTCGCGGCCTCTCAGGCGTTCTCATCGTCGAAGAGGCCCAGCCCGTCGCCATCGACCGCGATCTTTTGTGGATGCTCCAGGACTGGCGGCTCTCGGCCGATTGGCAAATCGCTCCCGGCTTCGGCAGCGTGATGGATGCGGCGATGTCGGGCCGTGTCGGCAACGTCGTCACCGTCAATGGCGCCTTGCCCGCCGATCAGCCGGTCAAGGCGGGTGAGCGCGTCAGGTTGCGCCTCGCGAACGCGTCCCTCGCACGCATCATGGCTCTGCGCTTCGAAGGGCACCGTCCGATAATCGTGGCCCTGGACGGCCAGCCCTGCGACCCACATGAGCCGGAGGGCGGCCGTCTCGTGCTTGCCCCTGCCATGCGCATCGATGTCTTGCTCGACATGCAGGGCAAACCGGGCAAGCGCTATGCGGTGGTCGACGATTTCTATGATGGCCTCGCCTACACGCTGGCCACTCTTGCCTACGATATCGGACCGCCGCTGCGGGCCTATCCTCTCGACATGCCACTTGCCTTGCCGCGCAATCCCTTGCCTGAACCGGACCTCGCCAGGGCAAAACGCCAGGAGATCGTCTTGCAAGGAGGCATGATGGGCGGAGGCGCGGCCTGGGCCATCAACGGCATTTCCATGACCGGCGACGGGCATTCCGCTATGATGCCGCAGTTCACCCTGGAACGCGGCGCGACCTGCCTACTCACCATGCGCAACGAAACCGCATGGTGGCATCCCATGCACATCCACGGCTTCAGTATGTTGGTGCTTACGCGCAACGGGTCACCCGTGCCGAACCGACAATGGCAGGATACTGTGCTGCTTGCCCCCAAGGATACGATCGAATGCGCCTTCGTCGCCGACAATCCCGGCGATTGGATGCTGCACTGTCATGTCGCCGACCACCAGATGGCCGGCCTCATGACCGTTTTCCGAGTGACGTGAAGTTTTTTCGTCCAGCCCAGGAGAACGTGCCCAGATGTACATCCTATCCATGTCGAGGAAGTCGGCGAGGTCAAGACGATGGTGAATGCCAAGTCGATGAAGGATCAGGTGACGTACACCCATGACGTGCGGCTCGGCGCACGAGCTCGACCCGTCAATTGGGCGTTCCTGACCACGACCCCGGACCAGCCAGAGGATACAACCCGCAGACTGGCGTGACCTTCGGCCGCAAATTCACTAAGGCGGAGGATGGCCCGCAGGTGGATGCGTCCGCTGACAACAAGGAATAGCTGATCGATGCCCGAGACGCCAAAGATCATCCACGTGCTGAGCGCCTTCGTAGCGGGCGTGCAGTCCTTCCTGTCACCTCGTGTACTTCCACAGGAGCGCAACCATTTCTCGTATTGCGCCCGCGGGACGCTAACGTAAGCGGAGGCGGATTGGACGACTGCGATCGCTTATCGGTAGTCGATATGAGCCTGCGTTTCGTGCTCAGCGTCCCCCGTGTTCATCGGGCCGGGTGTCAGTGCTTAGGCACTTTACCGAGTGCCGATCAGCTATCGCTACGAGGTAGAGGGGAAACATTTCTAGCCGGACGGCCGGGGCTGGCAGGATCGGCTCAAATGACGCGTTGCGGAATGGGATGGGCAAGTGATCGGCACTTGTCCAAGTCAAACTGTCGCACATTGGACGACGTTATCGGGATTGGTGCGCGGCTTATGGCACCTAGGAACGGTACTTAAGGCAGCCTTAAGCCTCGGCTGGTGACTGGTGCGAAAAGACGGCGAAGGCGGACGATGCGTATCCTTGTAGTCGAAGACGATCCGATGTTGCTGGACGGGCTGACCGTTGGGTTGGGGCTAGCTGGTTTCACCATCGATCCGGTATCGAGCTGCGCCGACGCGTCCGCCGCCATCGCCGCCCAACGCTACGACGCCATCGTGCTCGACCTGATGCTGCCGGACGGTTCGGGGCTGGACGTGCTGGCGTCGCTGCGCGGCAAGAAGGACTTGACGCCGGTGCTGCTGCTGACGGCCCGCGACCAGGTTCCAGACCGCATCGCCGGCCTCGACGCCGGGGCCGACGACTATGTCGGCAAGCCGTTCGATCTGGATGAACTGGCGGCACGGCTGAGGGCGGCGGTGCGCCGTGGCACGGGCCGCGCCACGGCCTCGCTGGAATGGCGCGGCGTCGTTCTCGACCCTGCCGACAAGACCGCGCTGAAGGGCGACGCTCCCGTCAAGCTGACGCGGCGCGAATTCGCGGTGCTTCAGGCGTTGATGGAGCGGCCAAGTGCTACCGTCTCGAAAGCTGCGCTCGAAGACACGCTTTATGGCTGGCAGGAGGAGGTGGAGAGCAACGCCGTCGAGGTGCACATCCACCATCTGCGCAACAAGCTGGGCACCGACTTCATCAAGACGGTGCGCGGCTTCGGCTACCGGCTGTCGGAGGAAGGCGCATGACTTCGATCAGAAGCCGGCTTATCACCATCCTGATCGGCACCACTGGGCTTGTCTGGCTGCTGGCCGCGATCTGGATTTATCAGGGCACCCGCTCCGAGGTCGAGCATGTGCTCGACGCCCGCCTGACGGAAGCGGCGCGCATGGTGAATTCGCTGCTGACCGACCAGCGTATCGAACTGGCGATGACGCAGGACGACGATGCCTCTGCCGTACCCGGCTTTGTCGAAAGCCCCTACCAGCGCCAGCTTTCCTGCCAGATCTGGTCGCTCAACGGCAAGCTCGTCGGTCGTTCGGAGAACGCACCCGAGGCGAAGCTCAGCTCGGCTGGCGAAGGCTTTTCCGAAACCACCATCGACGGCGAGGTCTGGCGGGTCTACACCGTCGAAAATGCGAGGTTAGGCGTCCGGGTCATGGTCGGCGACAGCGTGCACATCCGCGACAGTCTCGTCGGCGGCGTGGTCAAGGGGCTGGTACTGCCGGGCGTTCTCATCCTGCCCATCCTCGCTGGCATGATCTGGCTCAGCGTCAGGCGCGGCCTCTCACCGCTCAACATGATGGCGGACACACTCTCGAAGCGCCGGGCTAACGATCTGCGCGAACTGCCCGCGACGGGCCTGCCCAAGGAGATCGCGCCCGCCGTCAATGCGCTTAACGGCCTGTTCAAGCGGGTCGAGGAAGCGCGTGAGCGCGAGCGCAGTTTTACCGCCTTTGCCGCGCATGAATTGAAGACGCCGCTCGCCGGGCTGAAGACGCAGGCGCAGATCGCGCTAGGCAGCAGCGACCGGCAGGTTCACGCCAACGCCTTGCGCCAGATCTCGGCCGGCGTCGACCGCACCGCCCGACTGGTCAAGCAGTTGCTTGATCTCACCTCGCTTGAGGCAAGCGACGCCGCGCCCGTTCTTGTGCCGGTCGATGCGAAAGCGCTGGTCGACAGCACCGTTGGCGAGTTGGGTCCACTTGCCGGTCTACGCTCCATCAAGGTGGAGACGGTGGCTGAGTGCGACGAGAAGGTGATGGCCGAGCCGCACTTCTTCGCGCTGGCCGTGCGCAACCTCCTGGAAAATGCCATCAACCATTCCCCGGAAGGCGGTGTCGTCACCTGCTGCGTCGGGCAATCGGATACAAAGTTGACAGTAAGCATCGAGGACGACGGCTCTGGTGTCCCGGAGCCGGAACTGTCGCGCGTCTCGGAAAAATTCTTCCGCGGCCGCAACAAGTCATCCACCGGAAGCGGGCTGGGGCTGGCCATCGCCGAGATCGCGATGGCGCGGATCGGCGGCGAGATGCGCTTTCAAAATCGCCAGCCGCAGGGCTTTACCGCAACTCTCGTCATGCCTTTTGAGAAAGCCCCGACATGATCACCCGCCGCATTTTCCTGGCAGGGGCTACAGCCCTTGCCGCTCCTGCCACGGTACAAGCCGCAGGAGCAACGCCCAGTCTGCAGGAAATTATGTTTGATCCGGCGCTTCCGGTACTCGGAAACCCCGACGGCGATGTCAGCATCGCCGAGTTCTTTGACTATATGTGCCCGTCCTGCAAGGCGCTGCATCCGCATCTCAAGCGGCTCCTCGTGGAAGATGGCGGCATTCGCTTGATCATGAAGGATTGGCCGATCAACGGCGACCTCGCCGAATATGCGTCGCGGATGACGCTGGCGTCGGTTCATATGGGCGTCTACGCCAAGGCCCATGCGGCACTCATGGCGCTGGAGGGCGGCCTGTCGGCAAAGCGTATCGACGACGCGATGCGCGCTCAAGGGGTTGATGTCGGCAAAGTCCGCGACATGCTGGACATTCACCTTGGTCCGATCGACGCCCTGCTTGCGCGCAACCGGGCGCAGGTGAAGGCGCTGAAACTGCCCGGAACGCCGGGCTTCATTGTCGGCAACAAGCTCTTTCGGCGGGTCGTTACCCCGGAGGAGTTGAAAGAGGCCATCGCACAGTTCAGGGTTGCTAGTCGCTTATGAGGCGCGCGCCCTCGATTGAAGAGGTGGCTAACTCTTCGAAGGAAAAATCCGCGACGAATGTTGAATCGGACCCGCTCGCCGGATGCGCAGCCCTGGGCGCTTTTTGCGAACGATCTTATTTGCAAGCGGTGTGGAAAAATAACCGTCACCGCAGCAGAAATCTAGGACCCTCATGTCATGATGGATGCTGAGCGAACGGAGAAGTTCTGCGAAATCTGGCCACAAGACAGGCTGCCACTCGCGACCCGGTATCGAGGCGGTGGGGGCTTGCTATCGACCTGGGATGCCAGCATCAGGAGGCGTCCAATCCGTCGCCGACGGATGACCTACCTGATAGCACCGGGTCTAGCGCAAAACGGCAAAAGCCCTACGCTATTCTGTTGTTGGCGTTGTGCCCTGCAGGAGCGCGCGCAGGTATGACGCCCCCGCCCCCAAGCAAATCCGCCCTCCTCTTCAAAGTGGTCGAACTTTCATGAACGCAGCACCCAACGGCACATGCCGATCCGGAATTTATGATGAACAGCAAACAGAGGCTCCTCTTAAGCGATCTGCTGTCCGAGAGCTGCAGCATTATCCAGGGAAAAAACTCGGATCAATCGAGCCTCATGCGCTAGCAGACAACAGTGGCTTCACGCCATGAGCCCGCCCGCTCGCATCCGATTGCTGGTCGCTGCCACAGGTTCGACGTTTCTCGTTCTTGCCGGCCTTCTTCTAAGCATTCCGCTCCTTGTGGGCGATCCGCTTCCGGTGGTCCGGCCCAGCTCAGCGCATGTACCCCTGAACCACGGTGCAACGAGCGACACTTCGGCACAAATCCAGGTCAGAGCAGGCGGGAGCTTCGTGCTCAATTTCACGCTCGCTCCGGACACGCCGCAGGCACCCCGTGTTTTCATTCGCATGCCGAGCCACGGAATGGTAGCGCCGGTGCCGATAGTTAGCACGATGGAAGGCAATCGCTTTTTTGCCCGCGGTCAGTTGGCAATGCCTGGCCGTTGGGAGATCACGGTCGAGCGAGGGGAACACGCCGAGACCTTCTCGTTTATTCTGGCAGAGTTTTGAAGGATGGGCCATGCGCACAAAACTTTTGATTGTCGTCTTGACGTTTCCCTTCTCCGAAATCGCCTTCTATGTGGCGTGGACCGTCCCTGGCTCACCGCGTTCGATCCGCAACGGTGGGCAGTGTTGACGGCGGGCCAGGCGATCTTGTTTGATCCCGGACTTGATGGTGCATTGTATTCTTCAGAGTGGAGGGATGCGCTATGGGCCAGGTTCATCATGGAAGCGCCACGACGACGGAGGCAATCCGTAGAGCAATACAAAATAGTCATGTCTGGACGGCGCCTGTCGATCAAGGGTTTGTTTTCGGCATTAGAACGTTCGCGGGTGCGGTAATGTCTCCGACCGGACAGTCTGAAAACGAGCGACCGGAAGGAACTTGACTGCATTGCCAGTAAATCGGTTGGCATCAATCATCTGATCGTTCGACTGGAAGCCGGCGGTGTAAACTTCGCTAGGCGGAATGTGCACGACATTATAGGCATAGCGCGGAGCAATCATTGCATCAGAAGTTATCGCGATGTGTTCTTTGCTGCGCAGCGCCGAGCGCACAACTTGTGGTATGGCCACCACTGTGGTCGTTGCATGCAACTTCGCACCGGCCAGGACTGCGCGCGCTTCCTTCCGCGTCGTCTTCACCGTGTCAGCCACCGCTGCGGCCGGATCAGCTCCGGCAGGCCGTTCGACGACGGCGAGGCGGGTCGAAGCCCCTTCGACACCGGACAGGCTGCTTAGGACGGAGTGCGGCGTTGCAAGGGGCGCAACGCCAGCCTGCTCGGTGGTAGCCTTTTGCAGTACCACTTTCACTTCGTCGGTCCGTGCATTGCTGGTGATCGGCCGCACAGATGGCAGCACCGAGAAACTACCACCCGCGAGCGAAGCTCGCGTCGGCACCTCGGCCGAGGCCAATAGCACCGGCGGCCGCCCCTGCGTCACCGGAGCCTGGTTCTCTTCTGGTCGCCATGACGGTAATGGAACAGCGCCCGATTCGGGATGGCCGGCATCGGCATTTGGCTCCACCTGCAGCGCGCTTGCGACGGCCATGCCGAAGGGAATCTCGTTCGATGGCTCGGCGCCGACATCGGTCTTCGAACGGGATGCGAAACGCGGCACTGGAATGTCTCGCGCAGGCAGCGCAGCGATAGTGGCCTCGGACGTATCCTGCTTCGGTTCCAGCGTCGCATCCCTCTCAGCCAATTGCGGCATGTCGAAGTGCTGGGCGTCCTTCGGCTGGACGACCGCGATGCCGGGAAGCTCCTTGGCGGCTGGCTTGCTCATGCTCGCTTTGGAGGCCGAGGCGACATCAGCATTGTCGTCCGCGCCACCTCCGAACAGGGCAGTCAGAAACCCACGCGACTTGCCGCCGATGGAACCACCGAGGCTGGCCAGCGCGATCGCCGGTTCGCCGCTCGCCTTGCGTGTCTTGTAGGCCGCGAGTGCTTGCTCGTAGCCCGGCAGCGGCTTGCCATCGGAAGGTACATGCAGCGTCTTGCCACTCGGGAACACGCGGGCGAGTTCCTGGCGGCTGATGCCAGGCCAGTGACGCACATTGCCGACGTCCATGTGGACGAAGGGCGAGCCGGAGGTCGGATAGTAGCCGACGCCGCCGCCCTGCAGCTTGAGACCGATATCGCGCAGCTTCTTCAGCCGCACGCCGGGGATATAGAAATCCAACGCCTTCCCGCGCAGGTGCTGACTTTCGCGGGCAACGCCCTTCGAGCGGCTGCGCAGCATGGCATTCGTCGCCGGCGCACGGTAGCCACTGACCACCTGGATATATCCAGTCGCGTCACTGGCCCGATAGGCCTCCCAGACGAGATCTAGCAGTTGCGGGTCCATCCTGGTGGATTCGTTGAGACGCCAGTCGCGCAGGATGTAATTGATTTTCTTCAGTCCGGCCGGGTCGTAACGGCCGTTGCGCTTGTAGACGATCTCGGCAGTTTCGCCGGTGTGCAAAAAGCGCAGCTTGAGTGAGCGCGCTTCGGCTCTGGCCGTTGCCGGTTCCATCGCTAAGGAACACAGCGCGAGCATCAAAGCCCCCAGACACTTTGCCCAGGCGGTCACGTGAAAATCCATCCGCTTTTGCGTCGTTCGATTCTGGTCAAACCAAATGGCCCTGCAGGCTGCCGTTTGTCCCCGGATTTGCCCAAACGGATACGATGAAATTGCCGCCGAATATCGATTCTAATGGTTAATCATCCCTTACGTTGATTGTCCCATACGGAAGGCCAGATGCCATGACGTCATCCCGCCACTTCATATTCTCTCCTTTTTCCGAGCACCCACGAGCACGAGAAATAGGCCAAATATCATCCAAATGTCCGCAAGGTTGAAAATGGGGGAATTCCATGAACCGATATGGACATCGACAAAATCTGTGACCATTCCAACGATCAGCCGGTCAACAAGATTGCCGAGTGCACCGGCCGCCATGAGGCTAGCGCCAAAAGTGACCCAGCGCTCTTCGGCATGCGCGGCCCACCACCCGAGAACAAGGACGACAAGCAAAGTTGCCATCACTAGAACTGCGAGGCTCAAAGTGGTGCCGCCAGACAGCAGGCCGAACGTGGTTCCGTCATTGTAGCGAGGCCGCAACGCCAGAAATGGCAAAAGCTCGAGTCCATCCGGAGATGGGAGCGAGGCGCGTGCCCAGGCCTTTGTTCCCAAGTCGAGAACAAGGGCCGCGACCGAGACCGCAGCCGCAAACCTTTTAGCTGGCCGTGGCTTGCCGACGAAGCCATCTCGTTTGATCTCATGTTTCAAAATGTGGGCCTTCGGATCACAGTGGCGACAGCCGGCGGATGCAGTGCTCAGCACGATTCGATCGAAATAGTGGTGAATTGGGTTTCATCTGCGTTGTCCTCTGCCACGGTCGAACGGCAAAAAAGTGGCTTCCCGACGGCAGCTGGTATACGCGGCCTGGCATACACGCGAACGTCTACCGTCAGTCGTGGCGCCGCCCATCGTCGAACTCGGCGCGGCGCTTGTCTGGATGGGCTCCGTCATCACACCATTATGACAAGTTGGTTAAATGACTTTACGCGCAATCCAGCGCCACAATGAAATCAATTGCCTGGGATACTGACCGGTGTGCCGACGCCTCGCGCCGCTTTAATACATTACTCTGCTGCCTCGGCAATGCTGATGTATGATCCCAACGTTGTCAGTAGATTCCGTTTGCTCGCTGCAGCTCACGGATATAGGCAACGATCGACTCGATTGACGTCTCGCTGACACCCTCGACCGGGGCCATATTGCCAAATCGCCAGTGGTGGGCACGCACCCCTTGGCGTACAGCAAGCGTGAAGGCCATATCACTATGATGGCTGGGTTCGTAGATCTTATGGATCAATGGCGGCGCCAGCCCGTCACGACCTGAACCGTTCGGTCCATGGCAACTGGCGCAGTTGGCGTCGAATGCGGTCTTGCCTTGTACTGCCATCAGCGAAAGCGATGATGGCAGTACGACCTGAACGATGGGCTCGCCAGTGGCAGAACTGTCTTGACGATTCTGTGACCACCAGATGGCGCCGCCGGCAAGTGCTACCGCAACCACGGTAATAAGTGCTCTGTTCATATTCAATCCTGTGGAGTTAGTGGCCCCCGTCTCGGGGCGGGGGCCATCAAGAGTTATGCGGTAACGACGAACTCGGTCATCATCCCGGTCGACAGATGCGGCATGTGATGACAATGCAGCATCCAGCGCGCGACCTCGCCCGCATCCACAGCGATGGTGGCCATGGTCATCGGCGGGATGTAGAGGGTGTCGCGCATCGCTCCGCTCAATCTCCGTCCGTTGATCTCGACCACCTGGAAATGATGGCCATGCAGGTGCATTGGATGTCCCATCATCGACATATTGTGAAAGCGTATCTCGACGCGGTCCCCGCTGCGCGCCGAAATCGGCAGATGTTCGCCCCAAGTCTTGCCGTCGATGGTCCAGACATATGGCTGCATCTGCCCGCCCAGCATGACGTCAGCGGGGCGGATGGCGCCACGATCGGAAAGTCCTGCCATAGCGGTTAGGCGCGTTTCCTGCTCCATCCCGGTGTCGAATGCGGGCGCCTCGGTTTCGGCGAGAAGATCGATTCGGCCGACCTGCGCGCCTAGTGTCGCAAGGATCAGGCCCGTTCTCTCGCGCGCGCCTTCACGCAAGGCCAGAATCGGCCAGGCCCCGGCACCTGGCAGTTCAAGCTCCAGATCCAGCCGCTGCCCCATCGCCAGACCGAAGCGATTACCGGGAACGGGCTCGACCGGCTGGCCGTCCACGGCAACGAGCCGCCCCGGCACGTCGCCGCTATCGATCCAGAAACTCGTCGCGGCGGCGGCATTGATGACCCGCAGCAACACCCGTCCGTTCGCTTCGACCGAAATCGTCTCCGGATCGTCCAATGTACGGTCATTGGCCAAATATGCGTCGAAATCGAAATCGTTCAGATCCATCTGCATGGAACCCATCCCAGCCATATCGTTCCCGCCCTGACCCGCGCTGGACATCTGCGGCATCGGCATCGATCCGTGGCCGCCATGATCCATGCCGGACATGCCATCGGCTTCGCCCATATCCCCGTGCCCTGTGCCGGACACGATCTCGGCGAGTACCTCCTCGGCCGGGCGGAAGCTGAAATCATGCAGGAACATCACCACCTCCTGCCGATCAGCAGCGATATCTTCGGGCCGCCGGACGATCAGGGGTGCCGCCAGCATCTGCATTTCTTGAATGGGGATGTGGCTGTGCATCCAGTGCGTGCCCGCCGAGGGTGCGAAGTCATAGCTGCGGACCTCACCCGGCTTTAACGCAGCCATGGGAGCGTCGGGCACACCATCCTGCGCGTTGGGCGGAATCTGCCCGTGCCAGTGGATGATCGTCTCGTTATCGAGATTGTTGATCAGATCCACCGCGAAGCGCTGGCCCGGATCGAGCGTGAGGCCGGGCCGTCCATCCGGGCCGATCAGCCCGAAGACAGTCGCCGCCCGCCCGCCAATATCGAGCGTTCGACGGCCGGCGGTCAAGCGGATAGGAGCTGCCGCTTGGGCGGACGCGAATTGTGGAATATGCGCATATGCCAGCGTTGCAGCGCCAGCGGCAAGAAAGCCGCGTCTTGAGATAGTCGTCATAAATGTCTCCTCGGGACGCCGTGTCCCGTTCATCAGATTCGATGGATTGTCGCGAGTTTAGGTTCCGGTGCGATCAAAGGAGACGAAGTTTGGGAGGGGGCTCATTAAGGCCGGGGCTACGGCCGGACACCGCTGGCGCGATGGCGCGATCATAATCCGTCACAACATATATCTGACTGACGCCATCAGGTTCGGGGAATAGAAAGCCGAGCAATCCGGCACAGACGAACCCACAGATGTTTGCGCTACCCGGCACGCAGTCCTGCTTTGCGTTACAAGTCATACCGCTATCAGTATCGATCGCAGCCACGTGATTCATTTGGGCGGCATAATGCGTTGCGTCGCTCATGCGCGCCGCATGCGCCGCCGTCGTTATCGAAACGACGGCGAACGAAAAAACAACAAGCAGGGCAAAAAAACGTCCGATCATTCCGTACAGTTAGGAACTTCCAGTCGAGTTGTCTATTATGGTTTGGTCGCGCTGTGTGGCAAGCGGCATCCTCTACCTTCGTCTCGCTGTGCGTGGGAAGGCATATGTTGGTCGGTACGGTCGGGTAGTGCGGCGATCGATCGCCGGCGGCGGCCCGTGCCCTGCGCCACGTGCGGCGTAACCCTCATCGAATGCAACTCGTTAACGAAGTCTCCGGGTCATAGGCTTTGTCGGTGCCGAGCGTGATCGCCCGCGGCCACCCGCTCGGCATGTTCGTCGGCCTGCGTCAAACAGACATAGACACCAACAGGCCATGGCGCTTCTCCATTAGCCCGTACCCATGAAGCAGAGCTTCGCCTCCTTTCCCCTGCCCCTTGCGACAGATCCTGGCGTCGGGATCGGTGGTAAGATATGCATCCCATTAGACCGCTTCGGGTCATGGAAGTCCGCCTCGGCGTTGCGTCCGCCGCCGTCTGGCGGCGGTTCGCCCAAGCGCCGCTCTGCGGCTTGACGTTCTTCATCGAAGCCCACGCGTCGATCAGCGTATCGTCGACCGAGAAGCGGTCCGTGGACAGAAGCGTGATCACCCGTGGTCAGGCCAAGACCGCTCTCTGAAATTTCGCGGCGATATCGCCCTCCAGAAGTCGGTCGCGTTTCTTCGAGAATTCCGGCGAATATCGCAAGAGGTTTCACGCATGCCGCCGCCTCGTTGCTAACGCACCTAGTCGAAGGCAACAGCGACGCCACGCGCCACTCGACGACTCCATGTATCAAGCGCGTTCACCACCTAACGCAGGTCTGTCCTGCGCTGCCGACCGATGCGGTAGGGGATGGTCTCATCGGCGCAATCGGCGCCGCTGGTCATTAGTCAGGCCGCTTGTACAACGCGCGCAGCAACGCTCATAACGTGGGCGGGTGATATCAGCCCAGAGCATTGTGATCTCCATAGGACCTCAGAAATCCGACAGACCATAATCTACCGAAATCACGCCCTCTTTTTGAAATGGACATTTAACCTTGCCTAAATGCTCCGATACGGTCTGGGACCCCCCTTCTCCGGAACCGACAGCAGGCCAGGAGAAGGATATTGACCTTCCAGCAGGGGGAAGGCTTATGGAGTATGTCTGGCAGGAGAGATGTGCATGAAACACGGTCACGGCAATACAATGCAAGGACGCGGCGATGCGGAAACGACGATAGGCGGCATAGTTCGCGATCCAGTCTGCGGCATGGTCGTCGATCCTCAGGCAGACAAGCTGAAAGCCGAGCACGCCGGGCATGTCTATCATTTCTGCAGCCAAAACTGTCACGACAGGTTCGTGAAGGAGCCGGAGGCCTATCTTGTGACCACCGACCCGGTATGCGGCATGGAGGTCGACCGCTCGAAGGCGAGGCACTTCACCCGGCACGAAGGCAAGGGATTCTACTTCTGTTCCTCGGGCTGCCAGGACAAGTTCGAGGCGAAGCCGGAGAGCTATCTCGGCGCGCGGCTATCTGCCGAGCCGATGGCCGCAGGCACGCAATACACCTGCCCGATGCACCCGGAAATCATCCGCGACAAGCCCGGGTCATGCCCGATCTGCGGCATGGCGCTGGAGCCGATGGGCGTGCCGACGGGAGACGAGGGCCCCAACCCGGAACTGGCCGACTTCACCCGCCGCCTCTGGGTGAGCGCCGTTCTTTCCGTCCCATTGTTCATCCTGGCGATGGGGCCGATGCTCGGCCTGCCGTTCAGGGAATGGATCGGTGAGCGGGCCGCGGTCTGGATCGAACTCGTACTGGCAACGCCGGTGGTGCTTTGGGCGGCGATCCCGTTCTTCCACCGCGGCTATGTTTCCTTCGTGAACAGGAGCCCAAATATGTGGACGCTGATCTCGATCGGCGTCGGCGCCGCCTACGCCTACAGCGTCGTGGCGACCCTCTTTCCCGGCATCTTCCCGCACCAGTTCCGCGGCCACGATGGCACGGTGCCAGTCTATTTCGAGGCAGCGGCTGTGATCGTTACCCTCGTTTTCCTCGGCCAGGTGCTGGAGCTGAGGGCGCGCGAGCGTACGGGTTCGGCCATCCGCGCGCTGCTCAATCTCGCGCCGAAGACGGCGCGGCGGATCGCCGAAGAGGGCAACGAGGCAGACGTTCCGCTGGAAGACGTTCAGTCGGGCGATCGGCTGCGCATTCGTCCCGGCGACAGCGTGCCCGTCGACGGCACCGTGCTCGAAGGCCGTTCGTCGGTCGACGAGTCCATGATCACGGGCGAGCCCGTTCCAATCGAAAAGACCGAAGGAGATGCCCTGACTGGCGGCACTCTCAACAAGAACGGTTCGCTCGTCATGCACGCCGAGAAGGTCGGCAAGGACACGATGCTCTCGCGGATCGTCGAGATGGTCGCCAAGGCGCAGCGCTCGCGGGCCCCGATCCAGGGACTCGCGGACCGTGTCTCCTACTATTTCGTGCCGACGGTGGTGTTCGTCGCGATCCTCGCCTTCGTCGTCTGGGCGATCTTCGGACCCGAGCCGAGCATGACCTTCGCCATCGTCTCGGCGGTCTCGGTCCTGATCATCGCCTGTCCCTGTGCGCTCGGGCTCGCGACCCCGATGTCGATCATGACCGCGACCGGGCGAGGGGCGCAGGCAGGCGTGCTCATCAAGGATGCCGAGGCGCTCGAGCGCTTCGCGAAGGTCGACACGCTTATCGTCGACAAGACCGGAACGCTGACCGAGGGCAAGCCTAGGCTGACCGACGTTGCGGCGGCCGAAGGCTTCCACGAGAACGAACTGCTTGGGCTTGCCGCCAGCCTTGAACGCGGCTCCGAGCATCCGTTGGCCGACGCGATCGTCGAAGGGAGCGAGGAAAGAGGAGCCTCCATCGTCGACGCCGAGGATTTCGAAGCCGTCACCGGGAAAGGGGTTCAGGGCAAGGTGTCCGGCCGTTCAGTCGCGCTGGGAAACGCAGCAATGATGGACGACCTCGGGGTCGCCACCGAAGCAATGAAACCGCGGGCGGACGAATTGAGATCCGACGGCAAGACGGCGATGTTCGTCTCCGTGGACGGTAGGCTGGCGGGCATGGTGGCGGTCGCCGATCCAATCAAGGCGACGACTGCTGCCGCGATCCGGGCGCTTCACGAGAGCGGGCTGAGGATCATCATGGCGACCGGTGACAACGAGCGTACTGCAAAGGCCGTCGCTGCGAGACTGGGCATCGACGAGGTGCGGGCTGACATGATGCCCGAAACCAAGAAGGCGCTAATCGACGAGCTTCACGCGAAAGGCGCCAGAGTCGCAATGGCGGGCGACGGCGTGAACGACGCTCCGGCGCTGGCTGCGGCCGATGTGGGCATCGCAATGGGAACCGGCGCGGACGTGGCGGTTGAAAGCGCGGGCATCACGCTGGTGAAGGGCGACCTCAACGGCATCGTCAGGGCGCGTACTCTGGCCAGGGCGACGATCCGCAACATCAAGCAGAACTTATTCTTCGCCTTCGTCTATAACGTACTCGGCGTGCCCGTCGCCGCCGGCGTGCTTTATCCAGTGTTCGGGACGTTGCTATCGCCCATGGTTGCCGCCGCGGCGATGAGCTTGTCATCGGTCTCCGTGATCGGCAATTCGCTCAGGCTGCGCGGCCTGCGACTTGGCCTCCCCCGCGAATGAAGGGCGGCGCTTGCACACAGCATGTCTAGTGTCAGCATTAATGAGACAAAATTGGCTAAACTGAGAGGGGAGAATTTCTGGCGCATCGTAGCGCTTCAAGGGAGCGAAGATGAGACAGACGGGCATTCGGGGCTTACACCCCCTTCTTCGGCGGTGATGTGGAGGTGCTGCGCTTCGAGCTGATGATAGAATGTGGTCTGGTTGGAACAGCCACAAACATCGGGGTCAGCGCAGCATGAAACATTATGCCGGACTGGATAGTCAAGATTCCGCGAGTTGGGCTATAAAAAGCGTGAAGCTGCGGCTCATGATGTGAACATACACTGGATGGGGCACTGACAGGATGTGTAATGTCTTGTTCAATTTGGCCACACCGCGGTTACTTGGACGTATCCCTCAAATACCGCCCATGCAGAGGTATTTCATTTCCAGGTAGTCCTCGAGCCCGTGGCGAGAGCCCTCCCTGCCGATACCGGACTGCTTCATGCCTCCGAAAGGCGCGGCCTCAGAAGACATGCGCCCGGTATTGATGCCCACCATGCCATATTCCAGCGCCTCGGCTACGCGCCAGACGCGCTTGAGGTTGGAGGCGTAGAAATAGGCGGCCAGCCCGTAGATCGTGTCGTTCGCCGCGCGCACCACCTGGTCCGCGTCCTCGAAACGGAGGACCGGGGCGAGCGGCCCGAACGTCTCCTCCTGCGCGACCTTCATCTCGCCGGAGATGCCGATGAGCACGGTCGGCTGGAAGAACGTGCCCTCCGCGCCGATACGCTCCCCGCCGCAGCGGATCGCGCCGCCCTTGGCGATTGCGTCGGCGATATGGGCCTCGATCTTGGCCACCGCTCGGGTGTCGATCAGTGGCCCGATGGCTACCCCCGGATCGAAGCCGTCGCCGACCGAAAGCTGGCCGACACGCCCCACGAACTTGGCGACGAATTCGTCATGGACGCCCGACTGGACATAGAGGCGGTTGGCCGAGACGCAGGTCTGCCCGGCATTGCGGAACTTCGCCTGGATTGCCCCATCGACTGCGGCATCGACATCGGCGTCGTCGAAAACGATGAAGGGCGCATGGCCGCCCAGTTCGAGGCTGATCTTCTTGATCTGGTCCGAGCACTGGCGCATGAGCAGCCGCCCCACCTCGGTCGATCCCGTGAAGCTGATTTTGCGTACCTTGCGGTTGAAGCACAGCTCGCGACCCACGGCATTGCCATCGGAGGCGTAGACAAGGTTCACCACGCCGTCGGGAAAGCCGGCCTGTGCCGTCAGCGCGAACATCGCCCCTGCCACGAGCGGCGTCTGCTCGGCCGGCTTGAGCACGATGGTGCAGCCCGCCGCCAGCGCCGGCGAGATCTTGCGTGCCACCATGGAGGCTGGGAAGTTCCATGGCGTGATCGTGCCCACCACTCCGATCGGCTGCTTGATGACCAGCATGCGACGGTCGGTCGAGGGCGCCGAGATCGTCTCGCCATAGATCCGGTTAGCCTCCTCGGCATACCATTGCAGATAAGCGGCGGCATGCGACACTTCCGACTTCGCCTCAGCAAGCGGCTTGCCCATTTCGGCGGTGAGGATGGCGGCAAGGTCGTCGGTGTGGGTGACGATCAACTCATGCCAGCGCCAGAGCATGTCGCTGCGCTCACGCGCCGTCAGCGCTGCCCATTCGGCCTGCGCGGCGTGGGCCTTGTTGATCGCCGCGCGCGTCTCTTCCACGCCCATGTCGGGTAGTTCCGCCAGCAATTCTCCGGTCGAGGGATTGAAGACCTCGAAAGTGCGACCGACCAGTGGCGCGCCGAGAGCCGGCACGCGGTCGATGCCGCTAAACAGGTCCGGAGATTTCAGGCGGCGGGTCAGCGAAGGGCGCAGGGGCAATGCCGGTTTCCTCCTTCAAGGCGGCTTGTCTATCGATTGGTTGAGCACTGGCATGTAATCCACATAGGTGGCTTCCGCATAGGGCCTCAGAAGGATCGCCGCAGAACCACTGCGCCAGCGACAAGAGCTGGCTTCTACCGCTGCTAAAGGGCCTGCTCGCGGAGGTCGAGACCATCAGGCCAAATGCTGTTTGTATTTAACGACTCGTTCGAACAGTATCCTTTTTCATGTGGTCGATGCTGCCCATGGCCACGACCGACGATCAGGCCCTCCAGAACTTCTGGCGACCAGCACGAACAGGGTGATGACCAGCGCAGTGAAGAACTCGCCGATGGCGCTATCCTCGCCGCCCTTCGACAGGCTCTGCGCTAGCACCAGCGCGGCGAATGCGACTGCGCGTCATTGTTCCATGTAGCGGTTCAAGGCGCAGGACCGGCCTGACCGATTGTCGCAGGATGGTCCCAATTTCGCCGGGTTTCTGATAACCCTCGGCGATCACGAATCCCGACAGGAATGCGACCGTCCATGCATGTCAGAACAAGAATGGCGATCCTTGCTGCGTCCATCGCGACGCT
>Ga0209941_1001300_pt1 | contig 18118 bp, 17 predicted proteins | sample ThiBiot_300_plan_FD_183945 | JGI IMG/M metagenome (GOLD analysis project Ga0209941, IMG submission 183945) | Wastewater bioreactor microbial communities from Cape Town, South Africa - Thiocy_solids_1 (SPAdes) | ecosystem: Engineered > Bioremediation > Thiocyanate > Unclassified | place: South... | reverse complement strand
GAACCTCATCAACCTGCGGCGTGAGTTCTTCCGCGTGACCCCAATGGACGTGAAGACACATCTTGCCGAGCTTGCCGGTGAACTGCTTCAGTTCGAGGATGTGCCTGAGGCAGTTGAGCACCGGCAATCACAGAACCTCAGGGTGCCCCTAGGCAACCCGTGGGATGGTCAGTGCGCGACCGCACGAGAGGTGCCGACCCCCTAACAAGAACCGTCCCCAAACCAGACTTGTCCAGACCTTGACGAAGTGTGCGTCTCCCATCATAACCGGCTGCCACGAAGCGACCAATCTACGGTTCCTGGAGACCACTTTGGAGGAAGGGCCATGAAGTACCGCGTGCTGCTAGGGCAAGATGAAGACGGAGTGTCCACCGACGTCGTGCCTGCTCTCTCTGGGTGTAGGTTCTAAGGGACGTCCAGAGATCAAGCGAGCGCTCCGCACAACGTTCAGGAGGCGATCGGCCCATACCCGAGAGCCTCGAGGCACACGGTGAGCCTATTTCACCGCCGATCTCGGAAGAGTTCGTGGAAGTATCCGACTGAGCAGGCGCCCTTCGCTTTCGGGCACTCGTGCCGTGCGAACCTTCTCGCGAATCGGATACGAAATAGACCGCCAATGAGGCAGCCACCTCATCCTTAGACGTCAGCCAGCGCCTCACCGTAGGCTCGTTATCCCGGACCACGATCCCGCGGCCAAGGGCACGCTCCTGACCCTGATTCGTGAAGCGGGAATCACCGTTGCGGAGTTTGTCGATGCTCTCTTGTCGTCAATACGCAGATTCCCGGGTGACGAGCAACGCCAACTTGGCGTGAGTGCAGCCGTTCATCCCCCGCCCTCTCCCCCACGTACATCGCTGGATTCGTGCTCGCCGATGGCTCGGTTGCATCAGGAAACAGTTCTTGTGTAGGTTGACTGCCCCCGACGGCAAGCGTGTAGTCGGCCGAGTTCCGCCGCAATGGGTTGAATGCTCACCTTCCCATGTGACATTATCTCGGTAGTTGTCAACAAGTACCGCGATTCCGTAACATGCGTGCAGTGGAAGCAAGTGTTGAAACACGACTTGTGACGGCTTTAAGAGGCGCGGGGCCTGTCCGCTCCCGTGACCTTGAGGCGGCGGGAATCTCACGCACCCAAATATCGCGGCTGGTAGCGAAAGGGAGACTCCAGAAAATCGGGCATGGACTCTACACCACACCTGGCAATCCCCGTACGGAGCACACCGAACTTGTTCCCGTGGCGAAACGAGCACCGCAGGCACTGTTCTGCCTTCTGACTGCGCTCACTTTCCACGGCCTCACCACGCAGTCTCCTTCGGAAGTCTGGATAGCCATAGATAACAAAAAGCGCCCTCCGCGCCTCGACTATCCGCCCCTGCGTACGCTACGTTTCTCGGCCGCCTCTCTACATCACGGAGTCGAGATCAAAGAGGTTGACGGCGTCGCGCTGCGAGTGACGAACCCCGCGAAGACAGTCGCCGACTGCTTCAAGTTCCGTAACAAGATCGGGCTGGGTGTGGCGCTGGAGGCTCTCCGAGACGCCAGACGGGAAGGCAAGGCACCTGCAGACGACCTATGGCGCTACGCCACCGTGAACCGAGTCGCGAACGTCATGCGTCCTTACCTCGAGGCTGTCTCGTGAATCTCGACCTTGCCGCATCGTTCAACGGCGAGCTCTTTTCCCTCGCTAAGAGGCGCGGTGAAGTCTTCCAGAGCGTACTCACTCAGTTTGGCGTCGAGCGCTTCCTCTGCCTCCTCTCCCTCACTCCACCTCGCGAGGCTCTCTTTGAAGGGCGCCCTACTATTCAACCTCTCGTTCGAGTTAGCCCAGCCCGATCCGGTTGGGCATAGGCTAGGCCGACGCCGTGACACCAGCACCCGTCGAAGCTCACTTACCCACCCTCCTTCCAGATTCGCCTGCGCCTTCGCTTCGTGCCTACCCGCGTGAAACCGTGGTGGCGGAGAAGCTTGAAGCCATCACGAGTCTAGGCATACCGAACAGTCGGATGAAGGACTACTACGGCTTACGGGCGCTCGCGTTCGAAGGGGCTGTTGATCCGGGCACCCTTGCAGCTGCGATTGCGGCGACCTTCGCAAGGCGGGGCACATCGATCCCTCGGGGCCTTCCGCTGGGACTTTCAGATGGATTCGCCAACGATAGCCTGAAGCAGACCCAACGGAAAGCCTTCATCTCGAAGATTCGACTTAATGGACCGCCCCTCGCGGTTGTGGTACGTCAAGCGCTGGCGTTCATGGAGAGGCCGTTGCGGGCCGCGCTTGAGCGCCGTTAATGAGCTACCAATTCTCCACAACAGCACGCGCGATTCGCTCAATGCCGTACGACCCCGACCCACAGATTCACCGAACGCAAGCCTGCTGGAAGACTGATCCGTCCTACTCGCACGTGAACCGCGTAACATGTTGATATGCTCTAGAAGGCCAAGGATTGCGTCGACAACAGGAGGACTGCGCCAGGGGTGCCAGTGGGACGTTTTTTGCAACAAGACCAGGCTACACAAGAGTACGCTGGCAAGTTAGGAGATGCCTGCCAACACGGTCATAAACCCAACCACGCCTCCTGGCAGGTAGTGTCACTAGCGGGTGGAACTTCGTGGCACGGTGGTTCGCTTCGAACCGGCGGCACAAATACTAGGACTGGTTTCCAAGTATGAAAGAAGCCACGGCTCGAATCAGAATCAACAATCTGCTCGAAGCAGCGGGCTGGCGCTTCTTCCCCGGAGCCGATGGCCCAGCCAATATCCAGCTCGAGCCCTCCGTGACCATCAAACCCGCCGACCTCGACTCGTTCGGGGAGAACTTCGAGAAAACGCAGAAAGGGTTCGTTGACTTCCTTCTGCTCGACGCCCGCTGCATTCCACTACTCGTCCTCGAAGCCAAGGCCGAGGATAAAGACCCACTCGTCGGCAAGGAGCAGGCCCGCAAGTATGCCCGCTCCCAGAATTGCCGCTTCGTGATTCTTTCTAATGGCAACCTGCACTACTTCTGGGATCTGGAACGCGGGAATCCCTATGTCATCACTTCCTTCCCTACACCGGATTCAGTAGCTGGATACAAGCAGGTCACGCCGAAACCGGAGCGCCTAATTGACGAGTGCGTTGCCGAGGATTACATCGTCCTTACTCAGCGTCCGACCTACCAGTCAGAAGCTGGCTGGAGGAATGAGGCGGAGCGCCCTGCGTACATTCAGGACAACAAGCTGCGCTTCTTGCGCCCCTACCAGCTCAAGGCCATCCATCAGCTTCAAGCCGCCGTTCGGGACGGGAAGGACCGCTTCCTTTTCGAAATGGCGACCGGAACAGGCAAGACGCTCACTGCTGCCGCGGCCGTGAAGCTCTTCCTCCGTTCCGGCAACGCCCGGCGCGTGCTCTTCCTCGTGGACCGCCTGGAACTGGAAGACCAGGCCAAGAAGGCCTTCGCGGCGCTGTTGTCGGCCGACTTCCAGACCGTGATCTACAAGGAAAGCCGCGACGACTGGCGTCGCGCCGAGATCGTGGTAACAACCGTGCAGTCGCTGCACTTCAACAACAAGTACCAGCGCCTCTTCTCGCCTACCGACTTCGACCTCGTGATCTCGGACGAGGCCCACCGCTCGATCGGCGGCAATGCCCGCGCGGTGTTCGACTACTTCATCGGCTTCAAGCTCGGCCTGACCGCAACGCCCCGGGATTACCTCCGACGTTTCGACACGAGCAACCCAGGTACCCGTGATCCGCGCGAGGCCGAGCGCCGCCTGCTTCTCGACACCTACCGTACCTTCGGCTGCGAGAGCGGCCAGCCGACCTTCCGCTATTCCCTGCTCGACGGCGTGAAGGACGGCTACCTGATCAACCCGACGGTGGTGGACGCGCGTACCGAAGTCACGACCGAGCTGCTCTCCGAAGAGGGCTTCATCGTCTCCTTCATCGATGACACCGGCGAAGACCAGCAGGAGGCCTTCAAGCAGCGCGAGTTCGAGAAGCGCTTCTTCTCCGACGCCACCAACGCCGTCTTCTGCAAGACCTTTATCGAAAACGCCCTGCGCGACCCCGTCAGTGGCGAGATTGGCAAGTCCATCGTCTTTGCGGTCAGCCAGAACCACGCCGCCAAGCTTGCGCAGATGTTCAACCAGATCGCCGACCGCATGTTTCCCGGCAAGTACCAGTCCGATTTTGCCGTGCAGGTCACCTCGCAGGTACCCGATGCCCAGCAGTTCACCATCAACTTCGTCAACAACAACCTGCTTGGTTCCGGCAACTTCATCCCAGCCTACAAGACCAGCAAGGCGCGCGTATGCGTCACCGTCGGAATGATGACCACCGGCTACGACTGCACCGATATCCTCAACCTCGGCCTGTTCCGCCCTATCTTCTCGCCGACGGACTTCATCCAGATCAAGGGTCGCGGAACGCGCAAACACAACTTCCTGGAGCAACTGTTCGACGATTCGCTGCGCGAGAGCATCGCTCAGCCGCAGAAAACCGCGTTCAAGCTCTTCGACTTCTTCGCCAACTGCGAGTACTTCGAGACCGAGTTCAATTACGACGAGGTGCTAAAGCTGCCGCGCCCGACGGGCAGGCCGGGCGAAGAAGGTGGCGGCGCCGGGCCTGTCGTGTACGAGGGCACCTACGAGCACCTCGGCGCCGACATCCTGTCCTCCGTGCGGGAAGAGACGGTCGGCTACGAGGGCATGAAGATCGACCGTATGTTCTTTGAGCGTTTCGGTGATGCCGTTCGCGAAGACCCGCTCGTTGCTGCCGCTGTCGAGGCCGGCCAGTGGGATCGCGTGATCGACTACGTCAACCGCGAGGTCTTTGACAAGCCCGAGGAGTACTACAGCCTCGACAAGCTGCGCAGGGCCGCCTCTGTGGACCGGCGCATCACCCTGCGTGAAATCCTGGAGAAGGTCTTCGGCCTCATCCCACGTTTCAAAAACAAGGACGAACTACTCGAAGAGGAGTTCGCCAAGTTCGTCGCCGACCATTTGCCCGAGCCGCCGTCGGCGATCCCGGCGATCAAGCATTACTTCAAGGCCTACGTCACCAGCGGGCGCGTGCGCGACCTCATCGACCAGCGCCAGTTCACCGACCTGGCCACCAACCCCGTGTTTTCGACCCGCGACTTCCGGGCCGTGCCGGAGCCGTTCCGCACGCTGGTGCCGGAGTACGTCAAGGACTACGTCTCCTTGAACCAGTTCGCCACCTGAAGGAGACCAAATGCTCGACACCGACACCAAGCGCCGCATCGACACTGCCCGTGACATCCTCGTGGGCAAGGTGCCCGACCCGAAGAGCCAAGTCGAGCAGATCACAATCGCGCTGATCTACAAGTTCATGGACGACATGGACCTGGAGGCCGAGGAGCTGGGCGGCAGCCGCAAGTTCTTCGCGAACAGCTACGCCCGGTACGGCTGGGCCAGGCTGATGCGCTCGGGACTCGGCGGCCACGAGACCCTTAACATCTACGCGGAGGCCATCGCCAAAATGCCGGAGAACCCCGGCATCCCGCCGCTCTTCCGCGATATCTTCAAGAACGCCTTCCTGCCCTACCGTGACCCGGAGACGCTGCGGGCCTTTCTCAAGATCATCGACGAGTTCGAGTACGATCACTCCGAGCGCCTGGGTGACGCCTTCGAATACCTGCTATCGGTGCTGGGCAGCCAGGGCGACGCCGGCCAGTTCCGCACCCCGCGCCACATCATCGACTTCATCGTCGAGATCGTGGGACCGAAAAAGACCGACACCGTGCTCGATCCGGCCTGCGGCACCGCCGGCTTCCTGATTTCGTCCTTCAAGCACATCCTCAAGGCGAACGCGGACCAGGACGGCAACAGCACACTCACGCCCGACGAGCGCGGGCGGCTGGCCGCCAACTTCAAGGGCTACGACATCTCGCCCGACATGGTACGGCTGTCCTTGGTGAACCTCTACCTGCACGGTTTCACCGACCCGCACATCTTCGAGTACGACACGCTCACCAGCCAGGACCGCTGGAACGAGTACGCCGATGTCATCCTAGCAAACCCGCCCTTCATGTCGCCGAAGGGCGGTATCAAGCCGCACAACCGCTTCTCGGTGCAGAGCAAGCGCAGCGAAGTGCTGTTCGTGGACTACATAGCCGAGCATCTGACACCGGGAGGCCGCGCCGGCATCATCGTTCCGGAGGGGATCATCTTCCAGAGCCAGACCGCCTACCGCCAATTGCGCAAGACGCTGGTCGAGGATTACCTCGTCGCTGTCGTCTCGCTGCCAGCGGGCGTGTTCAATCCGTACTCCGGTGTGAAGACCTCGATTCTGATCCTTGACAAGGCGCTGGCAAAGCAGACCACTCACATCGCGTTCTTCAGAATCGTGCAAGACGGCTTCGGTCTCGGCGCCCAGCGCCGTCCGATCGAGAAGGACGACCTGCCGCAGGCCCGCGCCGAGATCGCGGAGTACCTGCGCCGCCTGCGGGAGCGGGAGTCGGTGGAGGAGTTCAAGCCGACACTCGGGCTAATCGTGCCGAAGGAGAAGATCGCGGCGAATGGGGACTACAACCTGAGTGGGGAGCGGCATCGGGAGAATGGGGCCTCCTCTTCCGAGTATCCGCACGTGAAGCTGGCCGACGTCTGCGAGATCAACCCCGAGTTGGCGAGTCCCGCCGACTTGTATCCGGAGTCAGAGTTCAACTACATCGACATCTCCTGCGTCGAGAACGAGTCAGGTAGGTTCCTCGGCCCGTCAAGGATCGCAACGGCCGAGGCACCCAGCCGCGCTCGACGGGCTGTGCGTGCAGGCGACGTGCTGTTATCTACTGTGAGGCCCAACCTGAAAGCGTTCACTCTGCTGGATGAGGTTCCCGAGCGAGCCATCGCCTCCACGGGCTTCGCCGTGTTGCGTGCTAAGCCTCGATTGTTGCATCCGGGCTTTCTCATTCACGTCCTGAGGGATGACCGGTTAGTGGGTCAGATGATCGGGATGGCCGGCAGGGGGTCTTACCCGAGTATCAATCAAGCCGACGTGAGCGCCCTCACGATCCCCCTTCCGCCGCTGGACCTGCAGAAGGAGATCGCAGCGGAGATCGAGGGCTATGAGGCGGAGATTGCGCGCCTCAGGGCAGCCGCCGCGGATGAAGAGGCGAAGATTCGTGCTGCTCTCGCCCGCGTCTGGGACGAGGACGAGCCAGCCGCGGCGGAGGTGTGAGCCATGGAAGAAGCCGCTGAACTGGGCAGCTACCTACCGCTCTCCTTCAGGAGCCCGAAGGAGCAGGAATACGTCGAGTTTCTCTGGGATGCCTTCGAGACCAACTACACGCACGGCAAGTACCAATTCGCTTTCCTCGCCTATCACATGCTCACCATGAGTTGCGTCTACTTCAATATCTGGCAGATCAAGCAGACGTGGCCCGGCGATTTCGAGAAGGGCCTTATCGGCTTCGCGCGGGACGAGAAAGCGCTGCTCGAAGCCACTTCGCCCTTCGTGTTTAGCGCCGTGAGCGAACGGACGATCCTGCGGTTCCTCAAGCTCATCGCGTGCGACAACGGCAAGATCGGCACTTACGCTAAGCTGGTGGACGACCGCAATGAGGCCGCCCACCCGAACGGCAACATCTTCTACAGCACTCAAGCAGCGCTCGATGCCAAGATTACTGAGATCCTGCGCGTCGTGGACGAGGTTCAGAACCATTCCCGGCCCGTCATCGAGCACTGCTATCGGGATTTCCTGCTCCAGAACCACGACCCCGAGGAGCGCGAATATGCCGAGGCATCCGACCAGATCCGCGAGGTGCTCATCAATGGTAACTACATGTCCCGGCGCGACCTCGACATCTGCTGCGAGTTCGATCCTGCGAGCCTCGGAGACGGAGCGTCTGCCGAGTCCGTCAAGGCGTTGCACGACGCGCTCCTCAGCGATTACGGACCAGACGGTGAACGGGCCGAAGCGGTGGCTGCCTCGGTGGTGCCACAATGAACGTTCTTGAAGAACTCCTGGCATGGTTGCAGGAGCGGCCGGCCTGGCTGCGTGACGCGCCTCTCTTCGTCTCGGAGGTCTCTAGTAGCATTGCGACTCTGGAGCGTGCGCGCTGACTCTGGCACGTACACGGAGCACTTCGTGGCAGGCGGTTACGCGGGCGTCGCCTTGACGAATCTCGCCCTCGACCTGAAGGAATTCAACTCGCTCGATGAGCTCAAGCTGGCGTTCCGCGCCTCGCATCCGGATGTGAAGAGCAACCTGGTCGTCGGGATGCAGTCTGGCCAGGTCTGGCGCTTCTTCGCGGAGATCCAGGCGGGAGACTTCGTGGTCACCCCCGAGCTCCAGAGTCGGTGGCTCCGGTTCGGGCGCGTGGCTCAGAACCCCTCTTACTACTACGAACCCGCGCCCATGGACGGTTGCCGGTACCCGCATCGAAGGCGCGTCGCTTGGTCCGACAAGCGCATCGACCGGAGCGAACTCTCCGTGCCGTTTCAGAGCGCCCTGCGGGCCATGCAGACGGTCTACGAACTCACGCACCTCGACGAGTTCCTGACGAGCATCGGACGCCGAGACCTCATGGAGCATGTGGCGGACACTAAGGGCGGCCAGGCCTACGACGCCTATGCCGTGGTGCTCGACCGGGTCCTCGAGCTCGACGCTGGCGAGTTCGAGGGCCTGGTCTCCAACTTGCTCACCGCTCTCGGCTTCGAAGGGTCCGAGGTCATCGGCGGGCCTGGCGACGGCGGGGTCGACGTCAAGGGCGTGCTGCAGGTGGCCAACCTGGCGCACATCGACCTCTACGTGCAAGCGAAGAGGTACGCGAAGGGCAAGACCGTCAGCAGCAACGACATCAGGAAGCTGCGCAGCACGATCCCCCACGGTAGCCAGGGCGCGTTCATCACGACCGGGAGGTTCGGAAAGGACGCTCCCGACATCGCGTCTCAGCCCGGGTTCGTGCCGATCGGGTTGGTGAACGGGCGCCAGCTCGTGGACCTGCTGGTGGAGCACTGGCGAGCCATCCCGCCGGAGTTGCAGCAGCAGTTGGGGTTGAAGCCGGGGTTGGTGCTTTCCTAGTCGGAGACGGCTGGGGCGCGGAGGATAATCAGGACCTTGCACCAGGATAGCGTTCGGGTAAGTCCGGCTTGTCTACTACGACACCGCCACTGTCGTCCTTAGTGGTCACGGCAGTAGGCCAAACAATTGCGGTCGAGCCTTCATTGCATGAATCAGGAGTTCATTGCCGCTGTCAAAGACGAGAACCACAGTCTCCAACAGGCGCCCTCGTGTTTCGAAACCAAGACGTAGCTGCCGTGCAGGGCTGTTGTCATTGAGGTCTTCAATCCAAACTGGCCAGGACGCCGCCTGAACGGCGTCCTCCGGACTGATGCCATGCTTCAGTGCTGACTCGTGGATCTTCACATCCCAGCAGACGTTAACGCTTCTCGGATGACCTCGGAGCGGGTCTTGCCCTCTCCCCTCGCGCGTGCATCCAGCGCCGCGATCTCATCCAACGTGAGGCGCAAGGCGACTACCTGCGAAGGCTCCGCTCCGCGACCAGGTCGCCCCCGACCACGCCTCTTCAGCGCTTCAACGTCATAGCCGGCCTCTGCCTCATCTGCCCAGGCATTGATCTGCTCCTCTGTCACAGCAACACCATCGATCGTCTCGCGCTCGGCCATGGACATAGTGTATAACGAAAATCTACTTGGAACCCGCGCGTGGTCACAGGTGGTCTCAAGCACGGCGTCAAGGTAACTCTGTTCTCCATGAGATCACTCCACGAAGTCGCGGTCGAAGGAGGGTCGTATGGCTACCAAGAGAATCACGTTTTCGCTCCCTGACGACCTCGTCCGGCATGCCAAGTTTCTGGCCTCGCGAGAAGGCACACCTGTGTCTGCTCTCGTGGCGGACCTCCTCAGACGGGCCGCAGCAGACAGGCGTGGCTACGATTCGATATGGGCGCAAGAAGAGCGATTGATCGCAGAAGCCATCGGAAAGAAGGTCGGCCCGACAACGCCTGCTCGTACCGAGCTCCACGACCGAAAGGGCTAAAGAGCCGCCACCACCGCTGCTCACGGCACGGCGTGCGAAGAATCGCCCACAAGCCGCACCAGCCGCCTACAATTCGTATACTTGTGTCATCACGTTTCACCGAGAACGTCGTAGAGGACGCCGCATTCGCTTGGCTCGCCGCGCTGGGCTAAGCCGTCCTCCACGGCCCCGACATCGCCCTCGACCAACCCGGCTGCGAACGTAGCGACCCCAACTACCGCGACGTGATCCTCGAAGGCCAGCTGCGCCGTGCGCTGGCCCGCCTCAACCCAGAGCTGCCCGCCGAGGCGCTCGAGGACGCGTGGCGCAAGTTGACGCGCCTCGACGCACCCTCGCTCCTGGAGCGCAACCGCGCTCTTCACCGCCTGCTGATCGACGGCGTCACCGTCAAGTACCGCCGTCAGGACGGATCGATCGCGGGAGCTCAGGCGCGCGTCATCGACTTCGCTGACCCTGGAGCCAACGACTGGCTGACCGTCAACCAGTTCACCGTGTCTCACGGTCAGCACACGTGCCGCCCCGACGTGGTGCTGTTCCTCAACGGCCTCCCCGTCGCGGTCATCGAGCTCAAGAACGCAGCCGACGAGAACGCCACCATCTGGTCAGCCTGGGAGCAACTGCGGACGTACCAAGGGCAGATCCCGGCGCCGTTCAACACCTGCGCCGTGAGCGTCATCTCGGACGGTCTCAGTGCTCGCATTGGCGCCCTCGGAGCCTGCAAGGAGTGGTACAAGCCGTGGCGCACCGTCGCCGGTCAGAACCTCGCGCCGGCCAGCGTCTCGGAGCTGCAGGTGCTCCGCTAGGGCGTGTTCGACAAGCGCAGGTTCCTCGACCTGGTGCGCTACTTCATCGTGTTCGAGGACTCGGCGGGTGCTGGCGGTGGCGGTTCAGTGATCAAGAAGATCGCGGGGTACCACCAGTTCCACGCCGTCAACGCCGCCGTCGAGGAGACGTTGCGCGCGGCCAACGCCGTCGAGCGAAGCACGGGGTCGGCCGGGAACGCTTCCAGGCACGAGTCGTCGCGCCACGGCGGCTCGCCAGGAGACCGCCGCGTCGGCGTCATCTGGCACACGCAGGGCTCGGGAAAGAGCTTGACCATGGCGTTCTACGCCGGCTGCTTCATCCTCGACCCAGCCATGGCCAACCCCACGCTCGTCATCCTCACCGACCGCAACGACCTCGACGACCAGCTCTTCGGCACCTTCGCGCGCTGCCGCGAGGTCTTGCGTCAGCCACCGGTGCAGGCTGATAACTGCGCTGACCTACGCGCCAAGCTGGCCGTGGCGGCCGGCGGCGTGGTGTTCACCACCATCCAGAAGTTCTTCCCAGAGGAGAAGGGCGACCGGCATCCGGTGCTCTCCGATCGGTGCAACATCGTGGTCATCGCCGACGATGCCCACCGCAGCCAGTACGACTTCATCGACGGCTTCGCGCGGCACATGCGCGACGCTCTCCCCTACGCGTCGTTCGTCGGCTTCACCGGCACGCCCATAGAGACGACCGACGCCGACACGCGCGCCGTGTTCGGCGATTACATCAGCGTGTACGACATCCAACGCGCCGTTCACGACGGCGCCACCGTGCGCATCTACTACGAGAGCCGCATGGCTAAGCTCGAACTCAAGGACTCCGAGCGCCCCACCATCGACCCGCAGTTCGAGGAGGTCACCGAAGGCGAGGAGGTCGAGTGCAAGGAGAAGCTCAAGAGATAATGGGCGCAGCTCGAGGCGGTGGTGGGCTCCGAAATCCGCGTCAAGCTCATCGCCCGCGACTTGATCGAGCACTTCGAGCAGCGTCAAACGGCGCTGGCTGGCAAGGCGATGGTGGTGGTCATGAGCCGACGCATCGCCGTCGAGCTCTACCGCGAACTGGTCGCGCTCCGCCCGGCGTGGCACGGCGACACCGACGACGAGGGTGCCCTCAAGGTCGTCATGACCGGCTCGCCACCGACCCGCTCGAGTGGCAGGACCACATCCGCAACAAAGCGCCCCGCGAGGCGCTTGCGGTCCGCTTCCGCGACGCCAAAGACCCGTTCCGCATCGTCATAGTGCGCGACATGTGGCTGACCGGCTTCGACGCGCCCAGCCTCCACACCGTGTACGTCGACAAGCCCATGCGCAACCACACCACACCCTCATGCAGACCATCGCGCGCGCCAACCGGGTGATGGCGGGCAAGCAAGCCGGCGAGATCATCGACTACATTGGCGTGTTCCGCAACCTGCAGCAGGCGTTGGCGCTGTACGGGCCCGGGTCTGGCGGAGGCATTGAGCCTGGTGACCTCCCCGTGGAACCCAAGGACGAGCAGGCGGAGGGTCTAGCAAGCCTGCTCGCAGACGTAGAAGGTTATGCCAGTGTCCACGGCGTGAACCTCAAGCAGGGCATCGGAGTGGCGGGGTTCGACTGGGTCGCGTGGCTGGCAGGCGCCGCCGAGCAGCTCCTCGTCTCCGACGAGGTTCACAGAGGCTTCCTCGCCCGCGCGGACCTGTGCGCCAGCCAGTGGAAGGCAGTCAAACCGCACCCACCCGCCACCGACGCCCAGCCGCTCATGTTCGTCATCGTTAGGCTTGCCCAACAGATACGCATGGTGACCGGCAAACCCGACATCTCGGGGGTCATGGCATCAGTCGAACGGCTGCTCCAGGAATCGGTCGACGCGATGCCGTTAGTGATCGACCCAGCAGAAACGGCACGGTTCGACCTGAGCGAGGTCGACTTCGACACCCTCGCCGAGCTCTTCGCACAAGGCAAGCGGCACACCGCGGCAGCGCGCCTGCAGGCCACGCTCGAGCAGCGCCTCGCACGGATGGTGCGCGAGAACCCGAGCCGGGTTGAGTTCGCCGAGAAGCTCCAGGAGGTCATCGACCGCTACAACCAGGGCTCCAAGAACATCGAGTCGTTCTTCGAGGAACTCAAGGCACTGGCGAGTTCCTTGAGCGACGAGGATCAGCGAGCGGTGCGCGAGGAGCTCTCAGAGGAGGAGCTCGCCGTGATCGACCTCCTCACCAAGCCAGAACCAACCCTCACCCTGGCGCAGGAGGCGATGGTCAAGAAGGTCGCCCGGGACCTCGTGTTCAAGCTCAAGTGCGACCTCCTCGTGCTCGACTGGAAGCAGCGGCAGCCCACTCTGGCCGCAGTGAAGGTAGGCATAGAAGAGACGCTCGACGAGTGCCTACCAGAGGTGTACGACCGGCCGCTGTTCGCTCGGAAGTCCGCCGCAGTGTTCGAGCACGTGTTCTCGGCCTACTACGGTGGCGGCCGGTCCATCTATGGGCAGGCGAGTTGATTAGATCGAACGCCATGACGTGCCCATCCAGCCAGGCGCTCATGCGCGTGCTGGGGTAGGCGTGCGCGAACGTGAACCCCGAGAACGGCAGCACCGCCACGAACAAGTACACCTTCAAGCTCGCGCCGCTCACGGCGTCCACTACGGGGATGGTGTCGCCTGCCCAATCCACGAACATCACGCGGCCCGGCTCGTGATGTAGCGTCGCCACCAGGTCATGCTTCAGGGCGTACTCGTTGAACAGGTGACAGTACTGCGAGTAAGCGTACTTCCGCAGCCCCGACACGGGGCTCCCGCTCGCGTACGAGCGCCACGCCATCAACTCCACTTCCGATAAGCCCGCCAGCCGCTCGGCGGTGAGTCCCAGCTCCACGATCGCCCGCCTGGCCGTGGCCACCTCGCGCTGCGAGCAGCCCACCACGCGGGCCACCGATCGATAACTATGACCCTGAAGTAAAAGCCCCAGGATCCGCCTGTAATCCGCCATGCCAGATGTGTGCATGACCCCGAGCTGCTCAGCACCCGAACCCAGTCTGGCGGGAAGGCCATGAACCAGGACCTTCACGCACGCTTCGCTGCTCGCCGCCTCGCCTCCCGCGCGAAGCACGTCAGCGGCTTCTTCGCGCTGCCCAACCCGTGGGACATCGGCGGCGTGCGACGCCTCGAGCGGCTCGGTTTCCGCGCGCTGGCCTCTACCAGCGCGGGTTACGCCTGGTCGTTCGGGGTCGACGACACGGAGGTCGGTCTCGAGCAAACGCTTGAGCACCTGCGCCACCTGTGCGAGGCCACCGAACTGCCCATCAACGCCGACTTCGAGAACGACTACGCCGACGAACCCGAGCAACTCGCCGCCAACGTGGTGCGCGCCGCCGCCACCGGGGTCGCTGGCCTGTCGGTCGATGACCTCACGGACGATCATCTCTACGACACGGCGTTCGCTGCCCAGCGCATCAGCGCGGCCCGCCAGGCGCTCGACGCGGTCGATCCGAACATCATCCTCGTCGGTCGTACCGAGGGGTTCCGCATCGGGCGCAACGACCTCCACGACACGGTGGAGCACCTGGTGGCCTACGCCGAAGCCGGCGCCGACTGCCTCTACGCTCCGATGATCACCAAGGACGACCAGATCAGCACCATCGTCCAGGCGCTAGCGCCCAAGGCCGTCAACGTCCTGTTCCACGGGCCCGGAATGACCACCGAGCGCCTGACGCAGCTAGGCGTGCGCCGCGCAAGCGTGGGCTCGCTACTGGCCAAGGCCGCGTGGCTGGCGTTCGACGAGGCCGCCTCACAACTTGCGTCACAGCGGTCGCTGCCCGCGGCGCTGTTCCAACCGCAAGCCGAGGCCATGCTCAGACGGCCCACGAGTTAGCACAAAAGCGCGGGGCGCCTCAAAAGCCGCCAGAGCGCCGTCCCAATACCGACTACCTCTGGAGGGCCGGCATAACCTAGACCCGTGCCGTCATCTACCAAGCACACGAACCGTGAAAGTGCACCCCTGCCGTGCTGGCATCAGGCACTCACCAAGCCGCAAGGTTCCTTCCACCGCGCCATCATCGCGGCGTGGCTACTCATGACCGCTTTAGCTCTGGCGGTGGCCCAACCAGTCGCCTACAAAGGCGTGCCGGGCGGCGCCACCTGGCAAGCCGGCGACTTCTCTGCCGCCTACCAAGAGGCCATCCAGGTCGACACCGCGGCGGCCCAGCTGCTCGCTTCGCGTGCGGCCACAGATCAAGCCGTTTACCTCGAGAACGAGTCGGCGCCTGCGCTCGCTTGGCTCAACCGCGCCACGGCTGCCGCCCAGCGGAGCTACGACCTCGACCCAACCGGGCCGTTGGCAGCCGCAGCCACCATGGCCGCCGCTCGGGCCAAGGGCGAGGCCGGTTTCCACCAAGGAGCCTTCGCGAAGGCCTTTCTGCCTGGCGAGCTGCAGAAGCTGTTCGAGCGGGCGCTCGAACTCGAGCCCGACAACGCAGACGCTCTCGTCTCCTACGCGGCCTGGCACTTCGCTTTGACCGAGATCGGCGTTGGGTGGCTGTTCGGCGCCGATCGCAGCCAGGTACTGCCGCTGATGGAACGCGGGGTCGCTGCTGCGCCACGCCAGATCAACTTACGCGTCGAGTACGCCAGGGTGCTGTTCGCATTAGGTCGGCGTGCGGAAGCGCTTGAGCAGGTGGACATCGCGTTGGCTTTGCCCGTGCGCACCGCCGCCGATCGCTTCGAGCAGGCGAGGGCGCGTGACCTACCGTCGTCACCGTGACGGCTCCGCCTCTATATTGGTCTTCCACACGCGGGGGACCGCCTCGCCTACTTTGGACGTTCGCGGAGGGAGAAACCGGCATGAGCATGAACCGCAGCGCAAAGATCTTCCCGCACCTGTGGTACGCGGCGGAGGCCGAGGAGGCCGCCCGCTTCTACACTTCGCTCTTCCCCGACTCCCACGTCGACGCGGTAACTCCGATCCCAAGCGACTCGCCAAGCGGTCCTGCAGGTTCCGCGTCCATCGTCGACTTCACACTGTTCGGGCAACGTCTGCAGGCGATAAGCGCGGGTCCACACCACGAGTTCAACGACGCCATGTCGCTCGTGGTGATGTGCGACGACCAAGAGGAGCTTGACCGCTACTGGAACGCGTTCCTGGCGGACGGCGGCCACGAACAGGCGTGCGGCTGGCTGACCGATCGTTTCGGCGTGCGGTGGCAGTTCGTCCCGCGGGTCATCGACGACCTTCAGCGTACGGCCGACCCGCAAGGCTTCAAGCGCATGGCAGACGCCCTGCTTAAGATGGTGAAGCTCGACATCGCGGAACTGCTGGCGGCTTACGAGGGGTGAACCGCCGTCGAAAGCGACGTGCGGCGTGCCGGCAGCTGCGGCCTGTGACTGTTTAGAATCGCGGCATGGGACTCTTGATCTTCGGCCTCAACGTCACCGTGGACGGCTGCGTCGACCATCGGGAGGGCGTCGCCGACGACGAGACGCACGCTTTCTTCACCCGGCTCATGGACGACGCGGGGGCCATGCTGTGGGGTCGCGTTACCTACGAGTTGATGGAGGGCTACTGGCCCGCGGTGGCTCGGGGTGATGAGGAGGCGCCGCCAGCGCTACGCGAATGGGCGGTGAAGCTGGAGGCAAAACCGAAGTACGTGGTGTCTTCCACTAGAAGTGTCTACTCGTGGACGAACAGCCATCACCTCACCGGCGACCTGCGCGCGGCAGTGCAGCGCCTCAAGGACGCGACCCCAGCTGGCGTGCTCCTCGGCAGCGGCAAACTCGCCACCGAGTTGGACCGCCTAGACCTGATAGACGAGTACGTCTTCCTCATCCAGCCCAGGATCGTCGGGCACGGCCCAACCTTGTACCAGGGCGGGCTGGCCAGCACCCGCAAGCTCGAACTCGTCTCGGCTAGGCCCTTCCCCACCGGCGTGATCGCCACTCACTACCGCCGCGCAGACTGAAGACTAGGAGGCGTCGCTCACCACCAGCCGTGCTCGCCACGGACAAGCAGCGTCGCCGACCGAACCCGTCCCAGCACAGAGAGGAAGACCGACCATGAAGATAACCGTCGAGAAGACCGTCAAGGCACCCCTCGCCGAGGCGTGGCGGGCATACTCGAACCCAGACGACATCATGCAGTGGAACGCCGCGTCAGATGACTGGCACACGACCTCCTCCACCGTCGACCTGCGCCCTGGCGGGAAGTTCTCGTCGCGCATGGAGGCCAAGGACGGTAGTGCTGGCTTCGACTTCGCAGGCACCTACACCAAGATCGTGGAGAACGAGCTCATCAAGTACTCGTTCGGCGACCGCGAGGCGCGCATCGAGTTCCACGAGGTACCGCATGGCGTGAAGGTCACGGTTACCTTCGACGCCGAGGCCGAGCATCCCGCCGACATGCAGCGGGCAGGTTGGCAGGCCATCCTCGACAACTTCGCGAGGCACGTCGAGGATGGCCGCCAGTAGCACGGGTCTAGCCGAAGTGGCGACGCCCCCGCACTATCACGTTCTCGACGATGCGGTCGCACCTCTCACCGTCGAACGCGAACGCGTCACTCAACCCGACATCGACCGAGCCTGCGAGTCCCTCGCGTAGGAGCTTGCGGGCGCGGAAGGCGCGGGTGCGCACCGTTGCCACCGGGATGCCGAGGGCGTCGGCCACGTCCCTTGCTGCCAACCCCTCGACGTCCCTGAGCATGAAGACCGTGCGGAAGTCGTCGGGTAGCAGGTCTATCTGCTGCTCGATGACGGCGCGTAGCTGCGCGCGTTGAGTCGACTGCTCTGGGCCGTGGCCGGGCGTGTCGGCTAGCGCCAGCTGCATCTTCGGGTCGGGTGAGGTCATGGCATCATCCAGGGGAATGGTGTGGATCTTGGCGCGGCGCAGGCGCCCTAGCGCTTCGTTCGTGACTATCCGGACCAGCCACGTCGAGAGCTTACTGTCCGCTCGGAACGAGTCGAGCGCCAGCCAGGCACGCAGGAATGCGTCCTGCACGGCCTCCTCTGCCCCTTCGTCGCTCTTAAGGATGCTGCGCGCCGTGCGGAAGAGCAGCTGGTTGTGGCGGCGCATGATCTTCTCGAAAGCGGCCTCGTCACCGGCCACGGCTAGCGCGACCAACTCCGCCTCCGGCTCACCTCCGGCCACCTGCGCTGACAGCGCTCTGGCCTTGCTAGCGTCTGGCATGCTCTCCGTTCGGTCCCTGGCTACGCCGAAGCGCGCCCGCCGCAGCACCACGGTCTGGGCTCTCATTATCAGTCCACGAACCTCTCTGGGAACGCTGCGATGAGACCGTCCGTCAACACGTCAGCCAGCATCATCATGTGCGCTTCGGCCTTGCCGTACTCGG
>Ga0209941_1001295_pt1 | contig 18152 bp, 12 predicted proteins | sample ThiBiot_300_plan_FD_183945 | JGI IMG/M metagenome (GOLD analysis project Ga0209941, IMG submission 183945) | Wastewater bioreactor microbial communities from Cape Town, South Africa - Thiocy_solids_1 (SPAdes) | ecosystem: Engineered > Bioremediation > Thiocyanate > Unclassified | place: South... | reverse complement strand
TTCTGGATCGCCTCGGCATTCGGCTTGCGCTCGGCCTCGAATGCGGCGAATGCATGGCCCAGCGCCGGCGCGCGTTCCATATGTTCGGTCAATGCCACGCAGTCCTCGAACGCGCAGTTCATGCCCTGACCGTGGAAGGGCACCATCGCGTGCGCGGCATCGCCCAGCAGCACCGCGTGGCCGCCCACGTGCCAATGGTCGAGGTAGAGCGTGGCCAGGCTGCCGACCGGATTGGCATCGTAATCGTGGCGCAGCGCGGGGATCAGCGGCAGGGCGTCGGGGAAGTCACGCCGGAAGAGCGCCAGCGCATCGTCGCCGGTCTGGACCTGCTCGAAGCTGGGGTAGCTGCCCGCATGCGGCATGAACAGCGTCACCGTGAAGGTGCGCTCGTCGTTGGGCAGGGCGATGCACATGTAGTGGCCGCGCGGCCAGATATGCAGCGCGTTGGGCTCGATGCGGAAGCCGCCGTCGGCGGCCGGCGGGATTTCCAGTTCCTTGTAGCCGTGGTCCAGCCATTCGGTGCGCTCGCCCAGCGGCTGCACTTTCGCCATTTCCGCGCGCAGGGTGGAGCCGGCACCGTCCGCGCCGACCAGCGCCTGGAACGGCCGCTTCACCTGCTGCTCGTGGTGGCGGAAGGAGGCGATGCGGTCGATGAAGTCCACCCGCTCCAGTGCGTGGTCGAAGTGGAGGCGCGCGCCGTGGGATTCGGCGATGGTCAGCAGCACGATATTCAGCTCGCCGCGGTTGATCGACCAGATCACTTCCGAATCGTCGCGGCCGTAGCGCTGCAGGCCGGGCTCGCCGTGCAGCGGATGCACGTAGCGGCCACGCATCATCACCGCCTGCTGCAGCACCGCGTCGTCGGCACCGGCCTGGCGCAGTGCGTGCAACCCGCGTTCGGCCAACGCGAGGTTGATCGAGCGACCGCCGGCGTAGCCGTCCACGCGCGGGTCGCCGCGTCGCTCGAACACGTCCACCGACCAGCCGCGCCGGGCCAGCAGGATGGCAAGCAGGGCGCCGGCCAGGCCGCCGCCGATGATGGTGATATCGCGCTCAGCGCCCATCGCGCCACTCCTTGACGGTGCGGGCGAAGCGCAGCACGTCGGCAAAGTTGTTGTACAGCGGCACCGGCGAGATGCGGATCACGTCCGGCTCGCGCCAGTCGCCAAGCACGCCGCGCGCGGCGAGGAAATCGAACAGTTCGCGACCGCGCTCACGGCCGCCGATCACGCGGATGGAAAGCTGGCAGCCGCGCTGCACGGGGTCGCGCGGCGTGGCCACCTGCAGCACGTCGCGCAGGCCGGTGTCGATCAGTTGCTCGAGGTAGCCGGTGAGCTGTTCCGATTTCGCCCGCAGCGCCGGCAACGTGGCGCGGTCGAACTGCTCCAGCGAGGCGCGCAGCGGCGCCAGGCCAAGGATCGGCGGGTTGGACAGCTGCCAGCCGTCGGCGCCCGGCGTGGGCGAGAACTGCGGGCCCATCTTGAAGCGCACCGACGCATCGTTGCCCCACCAGCCGGCGAAGCGCGGGCGGTCGGTGCGGGCATGGCGTTCGTGGACGAAGCAGCCGGCCACCGCGCCGGGACCGGCGTTCATGTATTTGTAGTGGCACCAGACCGCGAAGTCGGCGTCGGCATCGTGCAATTGCAGCGGCAGGTTGCCGACGCCGTGGGCGAGGTCGAAGCCCACCACCGCGCCGGCCGCGTGCCCCAGCCGCGCGATTTCCCTGAGGTCGAAGGCCTGCCCGGTGCGGTACTGCACGCCCGGCCAGACGATGGTGGCAAGGCGCGGGCCATGCTCGGCGATGGCGCGCTCGATCGCGGCCATCGAGAAAGTGCCGTCGGCGTTGTCCGGCGCCACTTCGACCAGCGCCTCGGCCGGATCGAAGCCATGGAAGCGCACCTGCGATTCCAGCGCGTAGCGGTCGGACGGGAATGCGCCGGCCTCCATCAGCAGCACCGGCCGCTCGCGGGTGGGGCGGTAGAAGCTGACCAGCATGAAATGCAGGTTGGCGGTCAGCGAGTTCATCGCCACCACTTCCGATGGCTGCGCGCCGACCACCCGCGCCAGCGGGTCGCGCACCAGTTCGTGGTAGGGCATCCATTGCGCGCTGCCGGTGAAATGGCCTTCCACCGCCTCGCGCGCCCATTTGTCCAGCACCTCCTCGACATGGGCGCGGGCGCCCTTCGGCTGCAGGCCCAGCGAGTTGCCGACGAAGTAGGCCTGTGGCGCGCCGTCGTGCAGCGGCAGGTGGAACTCGTCGCGGAAGTGGCGCAGCGGGTCGGCCGCATCGAGCGCGGACGCGTGGTGGTCGGTGTAGAGCTCGGTCATGCAAACCTCGATGCGGACAGGCCCAGCCATTCCAGCGCGGTGCCGTGGTAAAGCCGTGCGCGCTGCTCGTCGGCCAGGTCGAGCCGTTCGATGCCTTCGCCAGGCACCTGTTCGCCCAGCGGGAACGGATAGTCGGTGCCCAGCATCACCCGCTCGCTGCCGCAGACTTCGAGCAGGTAGCGCAGCGCGGCGTCATCGGCCACCCAGGAATCGAAGTACAGGCGCTTCAGATACTCGCGCGGATTGCGGAAATTGTCGGTGGCGACGAGGTCGGGGCGCATGTTGAACCCGTGCTCGATCCGGCCGATGGTGTAGGGGAAGCTGCCGCCGCCGTGGGCCAGCGCGATGCGCAGCTTCGGCAGGCGTTCCAGCACGCCGCCGAACACCAGGCAGCAGGCGGCGCGCGACTGCTCGGCGGGCATGCCCACCAGCCACGGCAGCCAGTACTTCGGCATCGACTCGGCGCCCATCATGTCCCAGGGGTGCACGAGGATGGCGGCGCCCAGCTCGCTGGCCGCCTCGAAAAATTCGAACAGCTCCGGCGCGTCCAGGTTCATGGCTTCGACATGGCTGCCGATCTGCACGCCCTGTAGGCCCAGCTCGTCCATGCAACGCTCCAGCTCGCGCACGGCGAGCTGCGGCGACTGCAGCGGCACCGTGCCGATGCCCGCGTAATGGCGTGGGAAATCGCGGCAGGTCTGCGCCAAGTGGTCGTTGAGCGCGCGGTGCAGCTCCAGCGCCTGGTGCGCCCTGGCCCAGTAGCTGAACATCACCGGCACCGTGGACAGCACCTGCACCTGCACGCCGAAGCCGGCGTAGTCGTCGATGCGGATCTGCGGGTCCCAGGTCTTCGGCCATATCTCGCGGAAGAACTTGCCGTCCTTGTAGATACGGTGGCGGCCGTCGTCGCCGTGGTGGATCACCGGGAAGCGGTTGTCGCCGTACTTGCTGGCGAGGTCCGGCCAGTCGCGCGGCAGGTAGTGGGCGTGGGTGTCGATCTTGAGCATCGGCCGATTCTAGGCCCAATGCGCACGCCGGTTTGGCTCAGTGGCTGTCCAGCAGCTTCTTCGCCGCCGCCCGCGCTTCCTTGCTGACATCCGCGCCGCCCACCATGCGGGCGATCTCGTCCACGCGCCCGGCGGCGTCCAGCGCGGCCACCGAGGACTGGGTGATGCCGTCCTGCGCGGCCTTGCTGACACGGTACTGCGCGTGGCCGGCGGCGGCGACCTGCGGCTGGTGGGTCACGCACAGCACCTGCTTCGATGCGCCCAGCGCGCGCAGCTTGGCGCCGACCGCGGCGGCCACCGCGCCGCCGATGCCGGCATCGACTTCGTCGAACACCAGCGTCGCGGCCGCATCCTGTCCCTGCGTGGCCACTTCGATGGCCAGCGAAACACGCGAGAGCTCGCCGCCGGAAGCGACCTTGCGCAGTGGACGCGGCGGCTGGCCGGGGTTGGCGGAGACCAGGAATTCCGCACGCTCGCCGCCGTTCGGGTCGGGGCTGTCGCTGGCGTTGGCTTCCAGCGCCACTTCGAAGCGGCCACCCTGCATACCCAGCTCGCCTATCAGTGCGGTGATGGCGGCCCCGAGCGCGTCGCCCGCCTTGCGGCGCGAGGCGGCGAGGGCGGTGGCGGCAGTGCGCCACGCCGCCAGCGCGACGGCAATGTCGCGATCCAGCCGCTGCAGGCGCGCATCGGCATCCGCCAACGACTCCAGTTCTGCGGCCAGCGCGTCGCGATGCGCGGCCAGCTTGTCGGGAGTGACCCGATGCTTGCGCGCCAGGTCCTGCACGCGGACAAGCTGGCGCTCGATTTCGGCCAGTGCGTCCGGATCAAGGTCCAGGTCGTCGCGGATGCGCTGCATCAGCGCCAGTGCTTCGTCGAGCTGGATGGCGGCGGAGTCGAGCATCGCATCGACTTCCACCAGGCGCGGCTCGTGCGTGGTTTCCCGTTGCAGGCCATTGCGCAGCTGCTGCAGGCGGCCTGTGAGCGCGTCATCGCCACCCAGTGCGTCCAGCGCCGCATCGCAGGCGGCGATCAGCGAGGCGGCGTGGGCTTGGCGGCGATGGCTGGCGTCGAGTTCGGCCAGCACCGCCGGTTCCAGCGGCTGCGCCTGCAGTTCGTCCAGCTGGTGCTGCAGCCAGCCCTGGCGCTCGGCAACGTCGCCGCGGGCGAGCAGGGCGTCGCGTTCCTGCTGCAATGCCTTCCAGCGCCGCGCCGATTCGCCGGTGGCGGCCAGCAGGTCCGGATGGCGGGCGAAGTCGTCGAGCAGGCGGGTCTGCTGCGGGCGCACCAGCAGCGCCTGTTGGGCGTGCTGGCCGTGGATTTCCACCAGCAGCGCGGCCAGTTCCGACAGCTGGGCGATGGTGACGCTGCGCCCGTTGATCCAGGCCTTGGAGCCGCCGTCGGCGCGCAGGGTGCGCCGCAGCTGGCAGGCGCCGTCGTCGTCCAGGTCGGCTTCGGCGAGCCAGCAGGTGGCGGCAGGGCAGTCGTCCAGCGCGAACTCGGCGGACAGTTCCGCACGCTGCGCGCCGTGGCGCACCGCCCCGGCATCGCCGCGGGCGCCGGACAGGAAGCCCAGCGCATCCACCAGCAGCGATTTGCCGGCGCCGGTTTCGCCGGATACGACGGTCAGGCCCGCGCCGAAGTCCAGTTCGGCATGGGCGACGACGGCAAAATCACGGATCGAAAGGCGGGTCAGCATGGCTGCGCATTGTGCCTGCGTGGGCGATTGCCCGGAAGCGGTTGCATGCGTGGCGGACTGCGCTTACAACCTGCGCATGGCCCGCCGCCCGACCCCGGATATCGCCCTCGACCCGCGTGCGCGGCAGTTGCTGCGCACGCTGGTGTCGCGGCACATCCGCGATGGCGAGCCGGTCGGTTCGCAGACCTTGGCCAAGCATTCAGGGCTGGACGTCAGCCCGGCCACCATCCGCAACATTCTGGCTTCGCTGGAGGATGCCGGTCTACTGGCCGCGCCGCACAGCTCGGCAGGGCGGGTGCCCACCGCGCAGGGCTACCGGCTGTTCGTGGACTCGCTGCTTAAGGTCAAGCCGCTGGGCGCGCAGGACGTGGATCGCCTGCGCAGCGGGTTGCCGGCGGGCGCGGGCACCCAGGCGCTGCTGGGCAGCACCTCGGAGCTGCTGGCGGCGATGACCCATTTCGCCGGCATGGTCAGCGTGCCCAGCCGCGAGAGCTTCGCCTTCCGCCAGATCGATTTCGTGATGCTCGATCCGCGGCGGGTGCTGGCGATCCTGGTATTCGCCGATGGCGAGGTGCAGAACCGGGTGGTGCAGGTGCGGCGGGCGTTCTCGCCGTCCGAGCTGGAGCAGGCCGCGAATTACCTCAACGCGCATTTCGCCGGGCAGTCGCTGACGCTGATCCGCGCCGCGCTGCTGCGCGAACTGCGCGATGCGCGCAGCGAGATGGAGCGGCTGCTGGCGAGTTCCGTGGAACTGGCCGAACAGGCATTCGCACCCGCGCGCGAGGACGACATGCTGGTGGCCGGGCAGACCCGGCTGCTGGGCCTGCAGGAGCTGGGGGACCTGGACCGCCTGCGCGGACTGTTCGAGGCGTTCGCCGAGAAGCGCGAGCTGCTGCAGCTGCTGGAACGCACCGCCAAGGCGCCGGGGATGCGCGTGTTCATCGGCGAGGAAACCGGGCTGGCGCCGCTGGAAGGCATGTCGCTGGTGAGCGCGCCGTACGGGCGCGACGGCCAGGTGCTGGGCGTGCTGGGCGTCATCGGCCCCAGCCGGATGGCCTACGAGCGGGTGATCCCGGTGGTCGAGGCCACCGCGGCGGCGCTGGGGGCTGCCTTGAATCCCGACGCCTGAGGCCCCATAGCCCGGTTTGGTGCGGCAGCCCGCCGCGATATCGAACCGTGGACATGAGCAACGACCCGACGCAGGAAGTGAACGAGGGGGCCGCCGCCGAAATGGCGCAGCAGGACGAACTGGAGGCGCTGCGCGCCGAAGTCGAGCAGCTGCGGGCGCAATCGCTGCTGGAGCGCGCCGATCTTGAGAACCAGCGCAAGCGGCTGGCCCGCGACATCGACAGCGCCCGCAGGTTCGCCAACGAGCGCCTGCTGTCCGACCTGCTGCCGGTGTTCGACAGCCTGGACGCGGGTCTGGCTGCAGCTGGCGAAGATGCGGGCGCGCTGCGCCAGGGCTTGGAGCTGACCTACAAGCAGTTGCTGAAGGTCGCCGCGGACAACGGCATGGAAGTGCTGGATCCCGCCGGGCAGGCGTTCAACCCCGAGCACCATCAGGCGATCAGCCAGGGCGAATCGGAGGGCGTGGCCCCGGGCCATGTCATCACCGTGTTCCAGAAGGGCTACCTGCTCAACGGCCGGCTGCTGCGCCCGGCGCTGGTGATCGTGGCCAAACAGGACTGAAACGGCGTGCACGCACGATGCTGCGCGGCTCTTGAAGGCCGGCGCGGCATCCCCAGATAGCAATCATCGGCGCGCGGCGCCACCAGACATCGGGTTTCAAGAGGATATCGTCATGGGCAAGATCATCGGCATCGACCTGGGTACCACCAACTCCTGCGTTTCCATCATGGAAGGCGGCAAGGCCCGCGTCATCGAGAACAGCGAGGGCGACCGCACCACCCCGTCCATCGTCGCCTGGACCAAGGACGGCGAAGTGCTGGTGGGCGCCTCGGCCAAGCGCCAGGCCGTCACCAATCCGAAGAACACCTTCTACGCGGTGAAGCGCCTGATCGGCCGCAAGTTCACCGATGCCGAGGTGCAGAAGGACATCGGCGTGGTGCCGTACACCATCACCCAGCACGACAACGGCGACGCCTGGGTGGCGCTGGCGGACGGCAAGAAGCTGGCCCCGCAGGAAGTCTCCGCCAAGGTGCTGGAGAAGATGAAGAAGACCGCCGAAGCTTTCCTCGGCGAAACCGTCACCGAGGCGGTGATCACCGTCCCGGCCTACTTCAACGACAGCCAGCGCCAGGCGACCAAGGATGCGGGCCGCATCGCCGGCCTGGATGTCAAGCGCATCATCAACGAGCCCACCGCGGCCGCGCTGGCCTACGGCCTGGACAAGGGCGACACCAAGGACCGCAAGATCGCCGTGTACGACCTCGGCGGCGGCACCTTCGACGTGTCGATCATCGAGATCGCCAACGTCGACGGCGAGAAGCAGTTCGAGGTGCTGGCGACCAACGGCGACACCTTCCTGGGCGGCGAGGACTTCGACAACCGCGTCATCGACTACCTGGTGGAAGAGTTCCAGAAGTCCGACGGCGTCGACCTGCGCAAGGACCCGCTGGCCCTGCAGCGCCTGAAGGATGCCGCCGAGCGCGCCAAGATCGAGCTGTCTTCCAACCAGCAGACCGACGTCAACCTGCCGTACGTGACCGCCGATGCGTCGGGTCCGAAGCACCTGAACATCAAGCTGACCCGGGCCAAGCTGGAAGCGCTGGTCGATGACCTGGTCAAGCGCACCATCGAGCCCTGCCGCGTGGCCCTGAACGACGCCGGCCTGCGCGCCAGCGACATCAGCGAGGTGATCCTGGTCGGTGGCCAGACCCGCATGCCGAAGGTGCAGGCGGCGGTGGCCGAGTTCTTCGGCAAGGAGCCGCGCAAGGACGTCAACCCGGACGAAGCCGTGGCCATCGGTGCGGCGGTGCAGGGCGGCGTGCTGGCCGGCGACGTCAAGGACGTGCTGCTGCTCGACGTGACCCCGCTGTCGCTGGGCATCGAGACCCTGGGCGGCGTGTTCACCAAGATCATCGAGAAGAACACCACCATCCCGACCAAGGCCTCGCAGGTGTTCAGCACCGCCGAGGACAACCAGTCGGCCGTGACCGTGCACGTGCTGCAGGGTGAGCGCGAGCAGGCCCGTTACAACAAGTCGCTGGCCAAGTTCGACCTCACCGGCATCGACGCCGCCCCGCGCGGCATGCCGCAGGTGGAGGTGAGCTTCGACATCGACGCCAACGGCATCGTCCACGTCACCGCCAAGGACAAGAAGACCGGCAAGGAGCAGAAGGTCGAGATCAAGGCCGGCTCGGGCCTGTCGGATGACGAGATCCAGCGGATGGTCCAGGACGCCGAAAGCCACCGCGAGGAGGACAAGAAGTTCCACGAGCTGGTCACCGCGCGCAACCAGGCCGATGCCCTGATCCACGCCACCCGCAGCACCATCAAGGACAACGGCGACAAGCTGCCGGGCGATGCGATCGGCCGCGCCGAGGGCGCCATTGCCGAGCTGGAAACGGCCATGAAGGGCGACGACAAGGGTCAGATCGAGGCCAAGGCCAAGGCGCTGGAGGAAGCCAGCCAGGCCCTGTTTGCCGCCGCCGCTTCCGCTGGCCAGCCGCAGGGCGAGGCTGGTGATGCCGGCAAGCCGGGCGATGACGTGGTGGATGCCGAGTTCACCGAGGTCAAGGACGACGACAAGAAGGCCTGATCGCCAGGCAGGCAATGCGACGGGCAGGCCGGCTGGTCTGCCCGTCGCCGTGAAGGGAACAGGTTGAGCCGATGAGCAAGCGCGACTACTACGAAGTCCTGGGCGTGGCCCGCAACGCCAGCGAGGAGGACCTGAAGAAGGCCTATCGCCGCTGCGCGATGAAGTACCACCCTGATCGCAACCCCGGCGACAAGAGCGCCGAGGCTGCGTTCAAGGAGTGCAAGGAGGCCTACGAGGTGCTGAGCGACGGTGGCAAGCGTCGCCTGTATGACCAGCACGGGCACGCCGCGTTCGAACACGGCATGGGCGGCGGCAACGCCGGTCCCGGTTTCGGCGGTTTCGGTGGCGCCGACATGGGCGACATCTTCGGCGACATCTTCGGCAACATTTTCGGCGGCGGGGCGCGCCAGCAAGGTCCGCGCCGTGGCGCCGACGTCGGCTACATGATGGAGCTGGACCTGGAAGAGGCGGTGGCCGGGATCGAGAAGACCATCCATATTCCCACTATGGCCAACTGCGAGCCCTGCAAAGGCAGCGGTTCGGAAGACGGCAAGGTGGAAACCTGTACCACTTGCCAGGGGCGCGGGCAGGTCCGCATGCAGCGCGGCCCGTTCATGATGCAGGCGCCTTGCCCCCATTGCGACGGCGCCGGCAAGACCATCGCCAACCCGTGCAAGCTCTGCAACGGCAACGGCCGGGTCGAGCAGGAAAAGACCCTGGCGGTGAAGATCCCGGCGGGCGTGGACAGTGGCGACCGCATCCGCTTGGCGGGCGAGGGCGAAGCCGGCCCGGCCGGGGCACCGCCTGGTGACCTGTACGTCGAAGTGCGGGTGCGCCCGCACGAGATTTTCGAGCGCGACGGTGACGACCTTCACTGCGAAGTGCCCATCCGCATTTCGCAGGCTGCGCTTGGCGACATCGTGCGGGTGCCCACGCTGGGTGGCGAGGTCGAGCTGCGCATCCCCGCCGAAACCCAGACCGGCAAGGTGTTCCGCCTGCGCGACCGCGGCGTGAAGTCGGTGCGCAGCCGCCAGCCAGGGGACCTGTATTGCAAGGCAGTGGTGGAGACGCCGGTCAACCTGACCCCCGAGCAGCGCCAGCTGCTGGAGCAGTTCGAAGCCACCTTCGTCGGAGACGGTGCGCGCCGCCATTCGCCGAAATCCAGCACCTTCCTCGATGGCGTCAAGGGGTTCTGGGACCGCATGGTGTCCTGATCCCGCCGGGACATGGCGCATGACGGCCTGCCCTCGGGGTCGATGGTGTCGCGGGCAACCAACGCCCTGCGCCTGCGCGTGCTTGCGTAGAATCCGGGCTCCCTCGCGGAGCCCGTTCCTTGTCCGGTCCCCCACAGCGTCCACGCATCGGCATCGTCGGCAGCGCCGGCGCCTACGGGCGCTGGCTGCGTGCGTTCTTCGAATCCCGGATGGGGCTGTCCGTCGTCGGCCACGATCCCGCGGATCCGGCCTCGGCTAGTGAAGAGGCGCTGCTGGAGCAGGCCGACGTGCTGCTGTTTTCCGCCCCGATCCGGTGCACGCCTGCGCTGATCGAACGCTATACGCGGCTGTCTGCAGGCCGCGAGGCGGGGCGCCTGTGGCTGGACATCACCTCGGTCAAGGCTGCCCCGGTTTCGGCCATGCTGGGCTCGCAGGCGGAAGTGGCCGGGCTGCACCCGATGACCGCACCGCCCAAGTCGCCGACCCTGAAGGGGCGAGTGCTGGTGGTCTGCGAAGCGCGCCTGCAGCTGTGGCGACCGTGGCTGGAAACGCTGCTGGTGGCGCTGGAGGCCGAATGCGTGCGGGCGACGCCGGAACGGCACGACCGCGCGATGGCGCTGGTGCAGGCAATGGTGCATGCCACTCACCTGGCCCAGGCCGGCGTGCTGCGTGAGCAGGCAGCGGCGGTGGGCGACCTGGCCGGCCTGCTGTCGCTGCGTTCGGCCTCGTTCGAGATGGACGCCGCCATCGCCGCTCGCATCCTGTCATTGAACCCCGCGATCTACGAGGACATCCAGTTCGGCAACCCACACGCGCCGGAGGCACTGCGCGCGCTGTCGGCGCAGCTGTCGCGGCTCGCGACGCTGGTCGGGCAGGGGGATGATGCCGCCCGGGCCGGATTCCGGGCCGAGTTCCTGGATGCCAACCGCGAGCAGCTGGGGGAACCGGCGCTGGCGGCCGGCAACTACACCTACGAACGCCTGGGCTATCTGCTGGCCGATCTTGCCGATGCCCGCAGCCTCGGCATCCATCTGCCGGAAGACCGGCCGGGTTCGCTGCGCGCCCTGCTGCACGTGTTCGAGCGTCACGGGGTCAACATCGCGTCGCTGCATTCCTCGCGTACCCCGGCCGGTGAACTGCACTTCCGGCTTGGATTCAGCCCGGGCACGCCGGCGGGGCAGCTGGAGGACGCGGTGGCGGAGCTGGCGCGGACGGGCATTGGACGGATGTTGCCGGGCTGAGCGCCAGCGATCCCCCGATCCATGACGGCGATCACTCATCATGTTCCTGAATTGGGATAATGTCCGACTTGGGCCACTCCAGGCAGGCCGAGCCATGACATTCCGTTCCCCCGCGGAATCCCCGATCCCGATGCCTTCGCGCGCCAACGGCCCGCTGCTCGACGCGTTGCAGAAGCACGTGATCGATCGCGCGGTGCCGGCACTGGACCGCGCGCTGGCCGATCTCGACGATTACCTGTTCGACCGCAGCCAGTCCGGCGAGGAGTCGCTGGGGTTGATGGCCCTGCGCGACATGCGGCGCGCGCGCGGCGAAATCATCCAGCGGTTCCGCCAGGCGGTGCTGAACCGGTTCCGGGGGCTGCGCGCAGGAAGTGCGGTGGGCGATGGCGACGACGCCGGTCTCAGCCTCCTGTCCGACCAGGACCTGGAAGAGCAATTGGCGGTGGAACAGTTGGCCGCGGCGGTCCTGCGCACGCACGCATCCGCGTTCGAAGTGGCGAGCAAGCGGTTTTCCGTGGTCGCCGGACAGGGCGAGCTGCCGCCGCTCGAAAATCCGCTTGGCCCGGTTTTCCTTGCAAGTGCGCTTGGCCAGGCGATGAACAAGCTGGACCTCGAGCCGGATCTGCGCATCGTCGTCTTCAAGTTCTTCGAACGCGAGCTGACAAGCGCGCTCGGCGACATCTACGAGCGCTGCAACACCCTCATGGCGGCGGCTGGCATCTTGCCTGAGCTGCGGACCAGCGGCCGGGTACCGCCACGTGCTGCCCGGGCCGGGGCGGGCGCGGCGCAGGCTCCGTCCGACGCAGGCGCGCACGATGGTCCTCCTGCGAACCATGACGGCGGCTCCGCGATGCCGATCAGCGGCGCGGAGCAGGCCGAGTTGGCCTGGCCGCGCCCGCCGGTCCGGCCGCGGCCGGACCCGTCCTGCCCACCCAGGACCTGATGTCGATCCTGTCGCTGATGCAGCACGATGGCAGCGCGCGCTTCACCCCCGCCGGCGAGGCCGAGCAGTCGCTGGCCGGCCAGCTGCGCCAGCAGATGACCCAAAGCGCGCGCAAGCTCGGCGTCCGCGGCGACAACATCAATCTGGACGGGCTGGACGGCGATGCCGTCGATCTGGTCGCCCTGCTGTTCGACGTGCTGCTCGACGGCCCGCAATACGACACCCAGATCCGCCAGAAGATCGGGCGGATGCTGGTGCCCTACGTGAAGGTCGCGGTGAAGGATCGCCGCATGTTCATGTTGAAGGAACATCCGGCGCGCAAGCTGCTGAACACCGTCGCCGAGGCCTGCGAGGGCAACCGCGGCGAGGCGCCCCAAGAGCGCGAGCTGCTGACCCGCGTCGATCACACGATCGACCGCCTGGTCGCCGAATTCAACGAAGATGTTGCGATTTTCGAGACGCTGGAGCAGGAGCTGCGTGCCTACATGGCACAGCACCGCAAGCGGTTCGAACTGGCCGAAAAGCGCACCGCCGAGGCGCAGCGTGGCCGCGAGCGGCTGGAGCATGCGCGCAAGGTCGCTGCCGAAGATCTGGATCGATTGCGTGCTGACAGGTTGCTGCCACCGGTAATCGGCGACTTCCTGTCCCGGCACGCCAGCCACCATCTCACCCAGGTAGCGTTGCGCGATGGTCGCGGCGCGCCGCGCTACGAGGAAGCACTGCGCGCCGTGGAGCAATTGCTGGCGGCGTTCGACGAGGCGGCGGCCGGAGTAGCGTCCGCGTCGGCGGCGTTGCAGCCGGATGATGGGCTGCGCGCGATCCTGGCCAGCGCCGGTTGTGTAGGCGAAGCCACGCAGGCTGCGCTGGATGCGTTGCGCGACGCGCTGTCGAGGCTGCTGGCAGGGCAGGCGGCGCTTGAGGACGACGCGCGCATGCCGGTGCAGGTAGCGGCAGCCGAGCCGGCCCCCGAGCCGGAGCCGCAGCTGGAGGTCGTGGCCGGTTCCGCGAGCCTCGACTATGACGCGGCCATGCTGGAACGCATCCGCAAGCTGCAGATCGGCGACTGGATCCAGCTTGCCGCGGCCGACGGTCATTTCGCCCCGGCCAAGGTGTCGTGGATCAGCCCGATCTCGGCACGCTTGCTGTTGGTGAATCGCCGCGGCATCCGCGTGCTGGTTGCGTCGGTAGAAGAGCTGGCTGTCATGGCCAAGCTCGATCGGGTGATCGTGCGCGACGGCGAAACCGCCTTTGAAGATGCCATGCATCAGGTGGTAGGGCGCCTGCAGAGCGCATCTGGCAAGGGCTGAACCGGGTCATTCGGTTCGATATCCGGCGCTGGACGAACGCGCGCCGGCTTGCTGCTGCCATCGACGCGGGCTAGCCTGCGCCGATGACGACGATGCCGGTACGACTGTTGATCCATGGGGCCACGGGCAGGATGGGGCAGACGCTGTTGCGCCTGTGCCGCGAACAAGATTCCGGCTGCGAAGTGGTGGCGGCGGTCGCGCGCCAGGTCGGTGCGCGGGTGGTGGATGGGGTGCCGCAGTTCGCTGCCGCCGAGCTGGCGGGCGTGCCGGCGTTCGACGTGGCCATCGATTTCAGCCTGCCGGAGGGCTTTGACGCCATCCTGTCGCTTTGCGTTGCTCGCGGTGCGGGACTGGTGTCCGGTACCACCGGGTTGTCCGATGCACAGAGGGCGCAACTGGACGCCGCATCCGCCACGATCCCGGTGGCATGGGCCAGCAACTTCAGCCTTGGCGTGGCGGTGCTGCACGAGCTGGTGGAGCGCGCCGCAGCGCTCCTGCCGGGCTGGGACTGCGACATCGTCGAGGCCCACCACACCCGCAAACTGGATGCACCTTCCGGAACCGCCCTGACGCTGGGTGCCGCGGCGCAGGCGGGGGGCGCGCAGCCGCATTACGCCTCGATCCGCGCCGGCGACATCGTCGGTGAGCACCTCGTGCAGTTCACGGCAGCGGGGGAACGCATCGAGCTGGTGCACCGCGCCAGCAACCGCGACATCTTCGCGCGCGGGGCATTGCATGTCGCCACGCGCCTGCGCGGCCGCAATGCCGGGCGCTATCGGGTGGCCGAGCTGCTGTAGCGGAGTGCCGCGCCGCCCCGCGCGGCAACCGGCGCTGCGGCTGCCCTGCATCCGGGAGCCCGCCGGGGAGCGCTGCAACGCTGGCGCCAGCGCGGCCGCATCGGTACAATTCCCGCTCGCCTAACCCCCTCAGCTCCGAACCGGTAGCCCCGCTTCGGCGCTTTCTTGCAACCTGACGCAGGGCGATGCACTTGAATAATCCCGCCATTCTCGCGCTTGAAGACGGTACGGTCTTCGAGGGCATTTCCGTGGGCGCCCCCGGCCTGTCCGTGGGCGAAGCGGTGTTCAACACCGCGATGACCGGCTACCAGGAGATCCTCACCGATCCTTCCTACGCCCGCCAGCTGGTCATGCTGACCTATCCGCATATCGGCAACACCGGCTGCACCGACCAGGACGACGAGGCCGCGCAGGCCTGGGCCGCCGGGTTGATCGTGCGCGACGTGCCGCGCCGGCCCAGCAACTGGCGCAGCCAGGTGGCGCTGCCGGAGTGGCTGCAGGCGCGCGGGATCCGCGCGATCGCCGGCATCGACACCCGCAAGCTGACCCGCATCCTGCGCGAGCGCGGCTCGCAGAACGCGGCGCTGCTGGCGGCGGCCAGCCACGATGAGGTGTTGGACGTCGAACACGCCATCGAGGCGGCGCGCAAGTTCCCCGGCCTGAAGGACATGGACCTGGCCAAGGTGGTCAGCACCACCGAACCCTACCGCTGGGGCGAAGGTCAGCTGGACCTCGATAGCAACACGTTCGTGCGCGCGGAGTCGAAGTTCAAGGTCGTTGCCTACGACTTCGGTGCCAAGCGCAACATCCTGCGCATGCTGGCCGAACGCGGTTGCGATGTGCACGTGGTGCCTGCGCAGACGCCTGCGGCCGAGGTGCTGGCAATGCAGCCCGACGGCGTGTTCCTGTCCAACGGCCCGGGCGACCCCGCGCCCTGCGACTACGCGATCGGCGCGATCCGCGAATTCATCAACGCCAGGATCCCTTTGTACGGCATCTGCCTCGGGCACCAGCTGCTGGGTCTGGCGGTCGGCGCGCGCACCATGAAGATGCCGCACGGCCACCATGGCGCCAACCATCCGGTGCAGGACCTCGACAGCGGCCGGGTACTGATCACCTCGCAAAATCATGGCTTCTGCATCGACGAAGCCAGCCTGCCGTCGAACGCGCGGGTCACCCACCGCTCGCTGTTCGACGGCACCAACCAGGGCATCGAATTGACCGACGCGCCGGCGTTCAGCTTCCAGGGCCACCCGGAAGCCAGCCCGGGGCCGCAGGACGTGTCGCCCCTGTTCGATCGTTTCGTTGCGTTGATGGAGAAGAACAACAATGCCTAAGCGCACCGACCTCAAGACCATCCTCATCATCGGCGCCGGCCCCATCGTGATCGGCCAGGCCTGCGAGTTCGACTACTCCGGCGCGCAGGCGTGCAAGGCGCTGCGCGAGGAGGGCTACCGGGTGGTGCTGGTGAACAGCAACCCGGCCACGATCATGACCGACCCGGACATGGCCGACGCGGTGTACATCGAGCCGATCAACTGGCAGACGGTCGAGAAGATCATCGCCAAGGAAAAGCCCGACGCGATCCTGCCGACCATGGGCGGGCAGACCGCGCTGAACTGCGCGCTGGACCTGGCCGACAACGGCGTGCTGGAGAAGTACGACGTCGAGCTGATCGGCGCAAAGCGCGACGCCATCCGGATGGCCGAGGACCGCGAGCTGTTCAAGCAGGCGATGACCGAGATCGGGCTGGACAGCCCGCGCTCGGAAGTGGCCAAGACCTACGAACAGGCGGTGGAGATCCAGGCCAGCGTTGGCTTCCCCACGATCATCCGCCCGTCCTTCACGCTCGGCGGGACCGGCGGCGGCATCGCCTACAACCGCGAGGAGTTCGAGGAGATCGTCAAGCGCGGCCTCGAGCTGTCGCCAACCAGCGAAGTGCTGGTCGAGGAATCGGTGCTGGGCTGGAAGGAATTCGAGATGGAAGTGGTCCGCGACACCGCGGACAACTGCATCATCGTGTGCAGCATCGAGAACTTCGATGCCATGGGCGTGCATACCGGCGACAGCATCACCGTCGCGCCGGCGCAGACCCTGACCGACAAGGAGTACCAGCGCCTGCGCGACGCCTCCATCGCGGTGCTGCGCAAGATCGGCGTCGATACCGGCGGCAGCAACGTGCAGTTTGGCATCAATGCCAAGGACGGCCGCGTGGTCGTCATCGAGATGAATCCGCGAGTGTCGCGTTCGTCGGCGCTGGCCTCGAAGGCGACCGGCTTCCCGATCGCCAAGGTCGCCGCCAAGCTCGCGGTGGGTTACACGCTGGACGAGCTGAAGAACGAGATTACCGGCGGGTTGACCCCGGCCAGCTTCGAGCCGTCGATCGACTACGTGGTCACCAAGATCCCGCGCTTCGCGTTCGAGAAGTTCCCGGCCGCCGACGCCCGCCTGACCACCCAGATGAAGTCGGTGGGCGAGGTGATGGCGATCGGTCGCAGCTTCCAGGAATCGCTGCAGAAGGCGCTGCGCGGGCTGGAGACCGGCAAGATCGGGCTGGATCCGACCGGGTTGGACCTGGCGAGCGAGGATGGCCTGCTGGCGCTGCGCCGGGAGCTGAAGGAACCGGGACCGGAGCGGATCTTCCACATCGCAGATGCGTTCCGCGCCGGCATGAGCGTGGAAGACGTGCATGCGCTGTCGTTCGTCGATCCGTGGTTCCTCGACCAGATCGAGGAGCTGATCGACGCCGAGGTGGATGTGGTCCATCGCGGCCTGGACGGCCTCGACGCCAAGCGGCTGCGCGCGCTCAAGCGCATGGGCTTCTCCGATGCCCGCATCGCGACCCTTGCCGGCACCAACGAAACCGCCGTGCGCGCCTTGCGCAAGGCATTCGGCGTGCGCCCGGTGTACAAGCGCGTGGACAGCTGCGCCGGCGAGTTCGCCACCGGCACCGCCTACCTGTATTCGACCTACGAGGACGAGTGCGAGGCCGCGCCGAGCGACCGCAGGAAGATCATGGTGCTCGGCGGCGGTCCCAACCGCATCGGCCAGGGCATCGAGTTCGACTACTGCTGCGTGCACGCGGCGCTCGCCCTGCGCGAGGACGGGTACGAGACCATCATGGTCAACTGCAACCCGGAAACCGTGTCCACCGACTACGACACCTCCGACCGCCTGTACTTCGAGCCGCTGACGCTGGAAGACGTGCTGGAGATCGTGGAGCTGGAGAAGCCCTGGGGGGTGATCGTGCAGTACGGCGGGCAGACCCCGTTGAAGCTGGCGAAGGCGCTGGAGGCCAACGGCGTGCCGATCATCGGCACCTCGCCGGATTCCATCGACCTGGCCGAGGACCGCGAGCGCTTCCAGAAGCTGGTCGACGACCTCGGCCTGAAGCAGCCGCCGAACCGCACCGCGCGCAGCCCGGACGAAGCGCTGGCGCACGCCCGCGAGATCGGCTATCCGCTGGTGGTGCGCCCCAGCTACGTGCTGGGCGGCCGCGCGATGGAAGTGGTGCATGCCGATGCCGACCTGGCGCGCTACATGCGCGAGGCGGTGAAGGTCAGCAATGATTCTCCGGTGCTGCTGGACCGCTTCCTCGACAACGCCGTGGAAGTGGACATCGACGTGATCGCCGACCGCGACGGCAACGTGCTGGTCGGCGGCGTGATGGAGCACATCGAGGAAGCCGGCGTGCATTCCGGCGACTCGTCCTGCTCGCTGCCGCCGTACTCGCTGTCCGCGCGCACGCAGGAACGCCTGCGCGAGCAGGTGGTGGCGCTGGCCAAGGCGCTGCACGTGGTCGGCCTGATGAACACCCAGTTCGCGGTGCAGGTCGGCGTGGCGGAAGGGGACGAGGCCGACACCATCTACCTGCTGGAGGTGAATCCGCGCGCCAGCC
>Ga0209941_1001285_pt1 | contig 18357 bp, 12 predicted proteins | sample ThiBiot_300_plan_FD_183945 | JGI IMG/M metagenome (GOLD analysis project Ga0209941, IMG submission 183945) | Wastewater bioreactor microbial communities from Cape Town, South Africa - Thiocy_solids_1 (SPAdes) | ecosystem: Engineered > Bioremediation > Thiocyanate > Unclassified | place: South... | reverse complement strand
AGCTTTTATTGAACTGTTCAATTGATATCCCTTTAAACATACCAAATAATTTAGCTTCAAAAATACTAAATAATTTGGCATTTACACATTCCCTATCTTTGGTTTACGCCCTAAATGGATAATTCTAAAAATTAAATATTTTATCAACATTAAAATCTACAGCAATGAAAACAGAAAGGCGATCAGTTCTCAAAAAAATATTTACTTCTGCCGCGGCATTTATGGGATTAGGGTTTGCAGTAAAAGCAAACAGCAATCCCGGTTCAGGTGATGAAAAGATTGTAAACAATGTTACGGATTTTCAGGACGTACCATTATTTTCAGGATCTACGCGTCATGGCGATATTGTGTATATCGCCGGCAAAGGCGCTCATACTGCTCCTTTTGAAATTAAGGCGCACACCGAAATAGTACTGAAAGAGCTGGAAAAAGAATTGATTAAAGCTGGTTCCTCGATGGAGAAAGTATTGAAAGTATCGGTATTTCTGAATGACATTGCAGATTATAAAGCAATGAATGAAGTGTATAAGGGACGTTTTGGGAAGAAACCACCTGTGCGTACAACGGTAGCCGTTGCCAAAGGTGGCGTTCCTGGCGATTCTCTGGTGGAGATGGATTGTATTGCATACATATAATACAAGGCAACATAGTTCTTTAAATAAATACCATGAAACGAAGAGCGGTAATAAAAAACATTGGCTTGCTTTCCATTTCCGGAGGCGTGGCTGGAGCGCTGGCGCCAACGGCAGGCAGGACCGAAACCCAACCAGGCAAAAGAGACCTTTTTAAAGAGTTGGGCGTTACACCGGTTATTAATGCAGGAGTAACCATGACTTTTTTATCGGGTTCGCTGATGCTTCCTGAAGTAATGGAAGCCATCAATTCCACTGCTCACGACTTTGCCAATATGTATGAATTGCAGGATAAGGTTGGTGCTAAGATTGCCGAAATGCTGCATTGCGAAGCGGCAATGGTAACCTCGGGGGCGGCATGCGCTATGGTACTGGGTACTGCCGCTGCCATTACAGGAAAAAATCCCGAAAAGATAAAGATGATCCCCAACCTTCCCGGCCCGAGGGTGGAAGTGATTATGCAAAAAACACACCGCTATCTGTTTGATCAGGCGATTACTACCACCGGGGCAAGAATTGTAGAGGTAGAAGGCCCGGATGAAATGGATAAAGCATTCAATACAAACACCGTGATGACGCTGTACTTTAATGCTGCGGAAAAATCAAGTGTAACCAGGGAAGAATTTGTGGCTCTTTCCAAAAAGCACAACGTGCCCTCGTTTATGGATGCTGCCGCAGATGTTCCACCCGTAGAAAATTTGTTTGCATATCAAAAGATAGGTTTTGACCTGGTTACTTTTTCGGGTGGTAAAATGATTCGCGGCCCCCAAAGTGCCGGTTTGCTGTTTGGAAGAAAGGATTTGATAGAAGCTGCGAAACTGAACCACAGTCCGCATGAAGCACCCATTGGCCGACCCATGAAAGTAAATAAGGAAGAAATGTTCGGGATGTATGCCGCATTAAAGACTTACCTGGAAAGAGATCACGAAAAAGAATGGCAGGATTGGCTCAACCGCATAAAACAGATAAAATTAACAGTAGAAACGGTGCCGGGTGTTACAGGCGAAACGCATATTGAATCCGGGCCTGCCAACGCTTTCCCCAGCCTTGATCTGAACTGGGATGAGCAGTGTGTTAAAATCTCTCCCGGGGAAGTGCAGGCGGCATTAAAGAATGGCACACCCAGTATTGTGGCAAATGTTGGCAGAACGCAGGATGGCAAGCCACGGCTAAGGGTAGGCGTAGTATTGCTGAAACCGGAACATGTGGCTATTGTGGCCAAAAGAGTAAGAGATATTTTGAAGAAGGCTGGATAACGGTTTTGTAATTTCAATTTTTGATGACAGATAGTGTATGTATTAATCTGAATATGCACAAAATATTATGAATAAAATACGCTTGTCTCTAATTATTTTCAGTTTGTGCAGCCCTGGATGCGGCCTTCATTCCTGCGCTCAGTCCAATGGCTCCTCTGCGCTCTTTCAATCGTCTGTATTTACCGCACCCGGAAGTTTTACCAGCGGCGTTGAAGGTCCTTCTGTGGATAAGCGGGGTAATGTGTATGCCGTAAATTTTTCAAAACAGGGAACCATTGGTAGAGTATCACCAAAAGGGAAAGCCGGAGTATTCATTATACTTCCGGACAGCAGTGTGGCTAACGGAAGCCGCTTCGATATGCAGGGTAATATGATTCTTGCAGACTATGTCGGGCATAATGTTTTCAGGGTGAACATGAAAACAAAACAACTCAGCGTTGTTGCCTACGCTCCGCAAATGACGCAACCTAATGATGTGGCAGTGGATAGCAGAAATCATATCTATGCAAGCGACCCGAACTTTAAAGCCGGCACCGGACGATTCTGGCGTATTGATACGGATGGAAAAGTAACCCTGCTGGATACACTCGGGCCTGCAAATGGTATTGAAGTAAATCCGGATGAGAACAGGATATATGTGGCTGCAGCACGTACAGTATGGGTGTACGATTTATCTGCACAGGGAACAGTGAGCAACAAAAGGCAACTGATTGAATTTCCCGATTTTGGAACAGATGGTATGCGCTGTGATGTGGATGGCAATTTATATGTAGCCCGCATTGGAAAAGGCGTGGTTGCAAAAGTATCTCCTGGGGGCAAGTTGCTTCGGGAAATTACACTCATTGGAAAAAAGCCTACCAATGTAGCTTTTGGCGGTAAAGACGGACGTACGGTTTATGTTACCTTAATGGATGAGGGTAACCTGGAAAGTTTTAAGGTTGACAAGCCCGGCCGCGAATGGAAAATGCAACATAAGAACTAGTGGCGGATAAATATTCCCCAATGACCTTTGTAATTGCTCCGGAAAAATGACCAGGATACTATACCTGCCTGTTTTCATACACACTGCTTCACTGTAGAGGGCCGATGCCCGGCTGTTTGAAATGGTGATTAAGGGCGGTCATGTCATTGATCTCCGCAACCCTATCAACGGCCAGCTCATCACTTCATTGGAACAGCTATGAAAAAAAGTATTCAAATAATATTATTAAGCATCTGTATACCCGCGTGTTTTGCGATGTGCAGGTGGCCAGTACTTCCCGCGGGCGATTTTGATAATGGCGGTTTGTTTTTGCCCGAAGGATTTGAAGCAATGGTAGTGGTAGACAGTGTACCCGGTGCTGCACGGCATATTGCTGTAAATTCAAATGGCGATGTATATGTTAAGCTCAGGTTTATCTCGGATGCCGGTGGGAATGCCGCGTTGCAGGATGTAAACGGAGATGGCAAAATGGATAGTGTAAAAATATGGGCAGATTATACAGATAAGGGCCAATATGGTACAGAGATGCGCATTCATAACGGGTATCTCTGGTATAGTTCGGTTACACAGGTTTACCGCCAAAAGCTCACGCCGGGGAAGTTGATACCGGAAAGCCCGATGGAACTGATGCTAACGGATACGCAACCCCCGCGATCGCATGATACCAAACCCATAGCGTTCGACAAAAAGGGAAATATGTATATTCCTTTCGGCGCTCCTTCAGATTGTTGCCAGGTATCGGAAGGCGCACCATTTTCTCCCGGAAAAGATCCCTGCCCACTCCTGGAAACGCGGGGTGGTATTTGGAAATTTGATGCCGGTAAACCCAATCAGTTTCAACAAGATGGAGAACTATTCGCCGGTGGATTCAGAAGCATTGTAGCCATTGCCTGGAACAATGCAGATGATCATCTGTACACGATAATGCATGGCCGCGATTACCTGCATTGGAATTGGCCCATGTTTTATACCGAGCTGGAAGGCGCCATATTACCCTCGGAACAATTTTTCCGGGTTAAGAAAGGGGATAATGCCGGATGGCCTTATGCCTACTGGGATCATTTAAAGAATAAGAAAATGCAGGCCCCTGAATACGGCGGCAATGGCAGGATGGAAGCAAAAGATACTTCTTATATTAAGCCTATCGTTGGCTTTCCGGGTCATTTTGCTCCTAACGATCTCCTGTTTTATTCCGGCAATCAGTTTCCGGAGCATTACAGGAACGGTGCATTTTTTGCTTTTCACGGTTCAACCAGTAGTGCTCCCTATCCTCAGTCGGGCTATATGGTTGCATTTGTTCCGTTCAGAGATGGTAATCCCTCGGGCCCATGGGAAGTATTTGCAGATGGTTTTGCGGGTATAGATACTATTTCTAACACCAGCGATGCAAAATACCGGCCGATGGGATTATCTCAGGGTCCCGACGGTTCTTTATATGTAGCTGAAACGGTAAAAGGTAAAATATGGCGCATCATGTTTAAAGGCGACCGTGAAAAATTTGGTGCACATGCCCTGACGGCAATGGATAAACGAAAAGCGGAAGCGCCTAACACAAAGATGCCCGATGAGCTAAAGGACAACCTTGATCGTAAGGATTATTCCCCGGCCGCCAGGACGTACAATACATACTGTGGAAAATGCCATGAAAGAAATGGAGAAGGAAACAGTCGCTTCCCCCCGCTAAAAGGGTCCGAATGGTTTGCCGGTGATATACAGCAACCCCTTCATATCGTATTGAACGGAATGGAAGTAGAAATGATGGTGAGGGGCAGGAGGTTTATGAACACAATGCCGGCGTTTGCCAATGTGCTTACCGACGAGCAGTTGGCCGATGTTTTAACTTATGTAAAAACAGAATTTAATGGTGCAACAAGCGGGGTGTCGGTTCAGGAGGTACGTAAAGCAAGAAAAGAATTATTTAAGAAATAAAATGTAGTTTACTTAACAGCAATAGGTTTGATACATTAATTGTACACTTCAAATTCAGACGAATGAAAAAATATTTTCTAATTTTTATTGCCCTTCTCCTCTGGGCATTCGGTACGGTAACTGCCCAAAGTTCCTACAGCATTGTAATAAAGGGAGGGCATGTTATCGACCCTAAAAATGGAATTAATGGAGTGATGGATATTGCAGTGGCAGACGGAAAGATTGCCGTGGTAGCTAAAAATATTGATGCATCAAAAGCCACACAGGTAGTGAATGCACTGGGCATGTATGTTACTCCCGGTTTGATAGATATACACACGCATGTTTTTTGGGGAGTAGAATCCGATCATCAGTATGCCAATGGAAACCTGGCAGTTCAGCCCGATGGCTTTACCTTCCGCAATGGCGTAACAACCATAGTAGATGCCGGAAGCTCCGGGTGGCGTACATTTTCCACGTTTAAAAGTCAAACGATTGACAATGCCAAAACCCGTGTACTGGCTTTCTTGAATATTGTTGGAGAGGGTATGCGTGGCGGTTATGAACAGAACGATAATGACATGGACCCTAAAATTTCGGCATTAATTGCCAGGCAAAACCAGAAAGATATTGTGGGCTTTAAGCTGGCACACTATGAAGGACGGGACTGGACCCCTACAGACAAAGCAGTAGAGGCGGGCAGGCTTGCAGGCAATCTTCCCGTGATGATTGATTTCGGTGGCAGCAATCCGCCCCTGTCTATCAAAGACCTTTTTATGGAACATCTGCGGCCGGGCGATATTTTCACACACTGCTTCGGTCAGTTGAGATCGAGAGAATATATCTATGACACTGCGGCCAAAAAGCTAAAACCATTTGTGTGGGAAGCCAGGCGGAAAGGGATCATATTTGATGTGGGTTACGGCGGTATAAGTTTTGCATATTCTCAGGCAATACCTGCCATAAAAGAAAAATTCTTTCCTAATTCCATCAGCACCGATTTACACGTAGGCAGTATGAACGGCGCTATGAAAGATATGCTCACCACCATGTCTAAATTTCTGGCAATGGGTATGGATATTACCAGCGTTATTGCTGCCAGTTCATGGCATCCTGCTCAAATCATACAACGTGAAGAATTGGGTAACCTTTCCGTTGGTGCAGGCGCAGATCTTGCCATACTGAATTTACGCAAAGGAAAATTTGGATTGTTTGACTATACCGGTTATAAAATGGAAGCAGACCAAAAATTGGAATGCGAACTCACTCTGCGCAACGGAAGAATTGTATACGATTTAAATGGAATTGCTAATCCTGTTGTTGTGCCCTTTACTTCGGGAGACAGGATCGCCGGTGATGCTTTTGCTAACTGGTATAAGAGCAGGAAGTCTGCCAATAAACTCAAACTCACGCCCGGCAATGGTATTAATCAGCAGGAATTTTTCAGGCAATACAGCAAAAACCCCGGATGGTGGGATGCCGCCTTCGGCTTTTTAAATAGTAAAGATATATTACAGATGAAGCCCGGTGATTATGTTATAGATCCGGGTAATGTAATTGCACATATTTCTGAAGGCCCTGCAAAAGATATGGCAGATATTAAATGGGAAGCGCATCGTAACTTCAACGATCTGCAATACATTATTAAGGGGAAGGCTCAGATGGGTGTAGCTTCTGTAGATGATCGCCAGGCTGTGGTTGCAGTGCCTTACTCCTCTCAATCAGATGTAGTTATTTTTACTAATGATAACGGGCAATATTATGACGCAGAACCGGGAACATTTTTTATTTTCTCCCCGCTGGAGATGCACCGCCCTGCAATTAGAGTTGCAGGAAGTGATACCGTAAAAAAGGTTGTAATTAAAGTTAGGGTACCCTGAATCTGCTCATTCTTATTAAATTTCAATAATGAAAATTAAAACACTTGTAATTGCTGCGCTTTCTGTTTACCTGTTTGATACAGCAACAATCAATGCCCAAACAATTTCCAAAAATGAATTGATTTTTCTTACCGCTATGTGGAAAGGAGAACGTTTTACTGACGGGCGTCCTAAGATTTCTGATGAACTGCTGAAACGTGCGGCTAAAATCAATATTGATGATGCCTGGACGGCGTTAAAGAATGCCGGGTATAATAATCAGTTTGAAAGTGGCTGGAAATTAGTAAATGATACGGTACCTGTTGTGGGACGTGCGCTTACTGCTATGTTTATGCCATCACGTCCTGATGTTGAAAAGAGTATTAAAGACAGGGGCATACAACAGGGCAGGAGAGGCAATACCAATGCATGGCCAATTGATATGCTTACCAAAGGAGATGTGTATGTGGCAGATGGCTTCGGAAAAATAAACGGCGGTACCCTGATAGGCAGTACGCTTGGCAACGCGATATACAGTAAAACCGGCTGCGGTGTTGTTTTCAATGGCGCTGCACGGGATCTCGCAGGACTACAGGAAATTGAAGGCTTCAACGCTTTTGTCCGCGACTTTCACCCTTCATTTTTACAGGAGATGGTGCTAATGGGGTTAAATACGGCAATACGCCTGGGGCAGGCAATGGTAATGCCCGGTGATTTGGTAATGGGCAATAAAGAGGGTGTGCTTTTTATTCCCGCGCATCTGGCAGAGATGGTCGTTAGTACGTCTGAATTTGTAACATTGAAAGATAAGTTTGGTTTTGAAATGGTGAAATCGGGCAGCTACTCCACAGGGCAGATAGACAGCCAATGGACAGAAGAAATTAAAACACATTTTCTAAGATGGCTTGAACAGCATCCTGAACTGGGAAAAATGTCAAAGGCAAGTCTTGATGAAATCATGAGCAGGAGAACATGGTAGGGTGGGGAATAGTGAATAGATAATGGTGACAATGTGAGACGATAGACGATAAATGTGAAACGTGAAAACAGAGACGAGAAACGTCAAACGAGAAACGCCAACCATTATTCTCTACTTGGTATAGGAAATGTCAGAAGAAAAATTATGATAACTACTACGATTGCCAAACAGCGCTGGATGCGATTAATTCCGATCGTGTTTATTACGTATAGCCTTGCCTATCTCGACCGGGCTAATTTTGGATTTGCTACGGCGGGTGGAATGGCTGAGGATATGAAGATCACTGCGGCCATGTCTTCCCTGCTGAGCTCCTTGTTTTTTCTCGGGTATTTTTTCTTTCAGATACCGGGTGCATTATATGCTGCAAAGAAAAGTGCTAAAAAATTAATTTTCTGGTCATTGATTTTGTGGGGCGTACTTGCAATGGCCACCGGTATGGTCAGTAATATCAGTTTACTCATCGTCATCCGGTTTATGCTCGGCGTTGTGGAGAGCGCGGTAATGCCTGCTATGATTATTTTCCTCAGCCGCTGGTTCACTAAATCTGAACGATCCAGGGCTAACACGTTTTTAATACTGGGCAATCCGGTAACCATTCTGTGGATGTCTGTTTTATCGGGCTACCTGGTAGAATCTGTGGGCTGGCGATGGATGTTTATTATAGAAGGAGCGCCCGCTATCATTTGGGCTTTCTTCTGGTGGCGGTTAATTGACGACAAGCCCAGGCAGGCAAAATGGCTGACAACAGAAGAAAAAAATGCGCTGGAACACCAGTTGCAGCTTGAACAGCAAAGCATTAAACCGGTACGAAACTATGGTGAGGCATTCAGACTTAAAGTGGTGATCTTACTCTGCCTTCAGTATGCACTATGGAGCATTGGCGTGTATGGCTTTGTAATGTGGTTGCCTTCCATCATCAATGCCGCACCCAACAGTAATATTGTTACTACGGGATGGTTGTCGTCAGTTCCCTATCTTCTGGCCGTTATAGCCATGCTGGGGGCTTCCTATTTTTCTGATAAAACGCTTAAAAGAAAGGCGTTCATTTGGCCCTTCCTGTTAGTAGGTGCTATTGCGTTTTATGGCTCCTATCTGGCAGGCACGGATAATTTCTGGCTATCGTTTGTTTTACTGGTTATTGCCGGCGGCGCCATGTATGCGCCCTATGGTCCGTTCTTTGCCATTATTACCGAGGTACTTCCAAAAAATGTTTCGGCAGGCGCCATTGCACTCATCAACAGTTTTGGAGCATTAGGTTCGTTTATAGGCGCTTATTTTGTAGGTTATCTTAATGGAACCACAGGAGGCTTTGGCGCCTCGTATATTTTTATGTCCGGATCGCTTTTGCTTGCCGCAATAATAACAATGGTGGCAGTGAAGGACGCAAAGTAAGGTATAGAAGGGTAATGGGAGGGCAAACTGGCGTGGGGCTTGTGGAAGAAGCCAGTCATCGCACCGGGATCGTTACCTGGTGAATCAGCCTATTTTTTTCTCTGATCTATTTATTATACCTTTGCGGCTCTTAATGTTATTGCTTCCTCCGTTTGTGTAGTAGTTTATTCTCCTCCAACATAGTGACCGCTTAACCTAAGGCAGATAAAGTATCAATCATTTTTGATAGCCTTATCACTCTTTTATTATTAAAAAAAATTACAAGTGTCATTTAACAATTTGCAACTTATAGAACCTGTGTTACAGGCCCTGGGCAAAGAAGGCTATACAAAGCCTACCCCTATCCAGGAAAAATCAATTCCTTCAATTTTACAAAAAAGAGACCTGCTGGGTTGCGCCCAAACAGGTACCGGGAAAACCGCCGCCTTTACTATTCCTGTTCTGCAACTGATCCATGAGCAGAAAAAAACCACTCAGTTTTTGCAGCAGCCCCAGGCTTTAATCCTTACGCCTACCAGGGAACTGGCTATACAGATTGGTGAAAGTATTGAGGCTTATGGCAGGTTTTTAAATGTAAAGCATACCGTTATCTTTGGTGGACTTCCGCAACACAGCCAGGTACAGGCCATCCGCCGCGGGGTAGACCTGGTAGTGGCTACACCGGGCCGCTTGCTGGACCTGATGCAACAGAAGATTTTATCACTTAGCCATATCCAATATTTTGTGCTGGATGAAGCAGACCGCATGCTTGATATGGGATTTATACACGATGTAAAACGCATCATTGTGCATCTGCCCTCCCGGCGTCAAACACTTTTTTTCTCTGCAACCATGCCTCCTGCCATTAGTAAGCTGGCATCTGTATTATTAAAAGATCCGGTAAAGGTTGAAGTTACTCCCGCTTCTTCTGTAGTAGAAATCATAGAGCAATCCGTTTATTTTACGGAGAAGAAAAACAAACAACCCTTATTGATCCATTTGTTGCAAAACAAGTCTATTGAAACCGTACTGGTATTTACACAAATGAAGCATGCTGCGGATAAGCTGGCGTATAAATTGAATAACGCAGGCATCCGCACCGAGGCTATTCATGGCGACAAATCGCAGCATTCACGTCAAAGGGCACTTGAGAATTTCAAAAGGAGGAAGACCCGTGTGCTGGTGGCGACTGATATTGCTGCACGTGGCATTGATATTGAAGAACTCACCCATGTAATTAATTTTGATCTGCCGAATGTACCTGAAACTTACGTCCATCGCATTGGCCGCACAGGCAGAGCAGGGGCGGCTGGTATCGCCATTTCTTTTTGCGATCAGAACGAAAAACCCTTGCTGAACGATATCCAAAAACTCAACCGCAGAACAATTCCTGTTGTTAAGGGTCATCCTTTTGAAATGGATTCTGTTAACAGTAATATCAATAAGGTGCCTTTAGCAAGCCATGTCAATAGTTTCAAAAATGCAGGAACGGGTGGTAGAGGCAGGAAGGTTTTCAGGCAAAAAACGAATTGATTTTTTTGGTTCTTGTGTTTTGTGATTTTGATGCTTTGTATCTTTCCGGATTTGTGATGTAAGGCTTCGGGCTTAAATATCATCTACCGCTATACAAACGCGCTGAATCCCGTAATAGCCCTGCCCACAATCAGTGAGTTGATCTCTTTTGTGCCTTCATAAGAGTATATGGCTTCTGCATCTGCTACAAAACGCGCTACATTGTGGTCCAGCAAAATGCCATTACCACCCATTACCTCCCTTGCTTTGCTTACGATATCGCGTGTACGCAAAGAACAAAACACCTTTGCCAGCGAAGCATGTTCATCTTTTAATAAACCCAGGTCCTGCAGTTCCGACAACCGGAATACCAGCGACTGCATGGCTGTGAGGTTAGAAAGCATTTCTACCAAATGATCTTGAATGAGTTGGTAGGAAGCAATGGGTTTGCCGAATTGTTTTCTTTTGCGTGTATAATCCAGTGCGTTTTCGTAGGCGCCTCTTGCACAGCCCACTGCCATCCATGCTACCCCGGCTCTTGTCATGCGCAATACTTTAGCTGTATCTTTAAATGAGCTGGCACCCTGTAACCTGTCCTTTTCCATTACCTCGCAATTGCTAAGTGTAATCAAACCATTCTGAACAATACGCAATGCCATTTTCCCTTTTATCTTTTCCACACTAAAGCCGGGCGCGTCCTTTGTAACCAAAAAACCTTTCACCAGGTTGTCATCCAGATCTTTGGCCCATATAATGGTTACGTCGGCAAAAGTGGCATTACCGATCCATTTCTTTTGGCCGTTTAATATCCATTTATCACCAACGCGTTTGGCCGTGGTTGTTAGTCCGCCTGCTGCGCCGGAGCCAACCTCCGGTTCCGTTAAACCAAAAGCGCCTATGGCTTTAAATTGCTGCAACAACGGAAGCCAGTGTGTTTTTTGTTCTTCCGACCCGCATAAATAAATAGAGCCCATTACCAGTCCGCTTTGTACACCAAAAAAAGTAGCTATGGAGGCGTCAACCCTGGCCATTTCCATGGCGATAATGCCCTCCATCAAAAATGACTTTCCGGGGCAGCCATATCCTTTGTAGGTAACGCCGCATAAATTAAGCGCTGCAAACTTTGGAATAATTTCAAACGGAAAATCATCGTGGAGCCAATAGTTATTTACGATCGGGGCAATTTCCTTTTCCATAAATTTCCTCACCTGCAATTGAACAGCTCTGTCTTCTTCACTGAGCCGGAGCGACAGTTCATAAAAATCGCCGTTTATTTCAGGCAGGGCTTTTTTGGGTTTGCCATTGCTTTCGATCAGTTTTTGCAGCCCCTTCAACTGGTTATCATCAAGCTTTGAAAATCTTTCCATTAATTTTTGCAGGTCAACCTTTTTCGAGATCCTTCCCAACTGGTCAAAATCAATTGTTTTAAATAGCTGGTATGCCTGTTTTATTTTACTGAGTGTTCCGGCCATAAATGATGTTTTGGTATGGAATATAGTTCTTTTTACACGAATTGTATATGAAGCGGTAGCAGGCATTTATTGTTCGGGGCCGACTGAAGAGGTCGTTGTGGCTTATGAAGTGAAGCAATCTATAACACATAAATTAGCACCATTCAATGAGATTGCTTCAGTCGTTCCTCCCCTGCAAAGACGTTCAGCGACCTTTGGGGTCAGCCCCGCAATATGCTTATCTTCTATTTAAACGTTTATTCATTGTCGCAACTACACCTGTATATTGACACAATATACCCCGCTATGCCAAAAGTGTAGCATTAATTTTGTATCGTCTTAATCATTATCAAAATAAAATAAAAGGCAATGAAAAAATTACAATTCAAAAGCGATATCAATGCGCCTGCTGCAAAAGTGTATAACACTATGATCGGGAAAGAAACCTTCAGGCTATGGACGGCTGTGTTCAATCCTTCTTCCGATTTTGAAAGTGGTAATGTAGAAGGAAGCTGGGAAAAAGGCTCAAAGATCCTTTTTGTAGGAACAAACAAACAAGGTAAACGCGAAGGAATGGTAGGATTTATCAGGGAAAATATCCCCGGGCGGTTTGTTTCCATAGAATACGAAGGCATTCTGGATGGAGACAATGAAGTAACCAGCGGACCGGCCGCGAAAGAATGGCAGGGGTTTGAAAACTACAACTTTGAGACCAATGGCGGAACAACTACTGTAACCGTAGATATAGATGTAAACGATCAGATGCTCGATTACTTCCGTGAAACTTATCCCAAAGCATTAAACAAGCTGAAGGAGATATGTGAAGCGTGACCAGGTTAAAGAACACTGCAGATTGGGAAACCTATTTCCCGAGTACCAGCAACCTGTCTTTCGCATCACCTTTCACAGCAATAATAATCTCTGTTTTGGTTTCTTTCATCGAAGCCGACCACCCGGTTTGGGGGTACTGCCTGGTAATTTTATTGAAAGTGGCAAAATCTTTTTTTAGCCGCACTTCAAAGTCTCCGTCATCAATGAGATGCAGAATATACCTGTTTTGTTTTTCCTGCTCTGCCAATACCACTTGTTTGGATGGCTCACTTACCTGCAAGGGAATTTTGCCGGTATAATGTTCAGCTACAGCCCTTGTTAAGGAGGCATCATCCGGAGTTGCAATGTAAACAAACCTGCCTTTTCCGAAATCGGTGTGATGTACCAACGGCTTTTTAGCACCATTAGCATTCACCCAAACTGAAGTCTTTCCCTTTATGCCTGCGAAATCTATAAAATTGTCAAGCTTTACGGAATCACCAAGCGTGCGAAGAAAGTTTGTCTTTTGTGTTTTGGTAAATCCGAAACTTAAATTGGATGAAGTTACATTGCGTGTGCCGCGCAAAACATTCAATGACCTTAGCTGAATACCCATTTCTTCAGCAAGCGCAAAATTGCTCAATGCCTTTCCTTTATCGTCATACAATAAGGCATCGCCAAGCGCGATAAGGGTGCCGCCATTGTTTACATAGTTTTTAAGTACCTGCAGCTGGTCGACGGTAATGCCGGACGTGCGCGGCAGCAGCAATACTTTATACCCTGAAAGATCCTTTTCGTGCAGGTCAAGCGCATTGATATACCTGATGGGAAGACTCCTTGAAAGATATTCAGCAGTAACCGATTCACAGCTTTGCATATAAGGCTCCCTGTTAAACCCGGGGAAATGATACCGGGTGTTTTCAGAGAATACCAATCCTACGGTAGAAGGCAGGGTGGCATGCTCAAGATAGGGTTGTACATGCGACACCATTTCAAAGAAGGGCGCTAAGTCATTCAGCATCCAGTTGCGATCATCGGGCAGGGCGGTTTCCTGGTTTACCTTAATATACTGATAGCATCTTCCGCCCAATGCCATGATCAATCTTCGGATGGGACTGGTAAGCGTTTGTCCAGCAATGATCGCTTCTTTATCCAGGATACCTCTTAAAGCAAGCAATTTTACGGGGTGGCCAAATTCAATATAAGCAACATCATACTGCCTGCCGGAGTTCAGGTCGGCCTCACTGTACGTGTTAATATGATTTTGCCAGATCTCAATTCCCGGTTTAACCGATCTGCAAACCTTTGTCAGCCTTTCGGCAGCATTGCGGAGTGTAGCCAGGTAGAAATAATCAAATTTTGAAGGATCTTTTGCATCAATTTCTTTCCAGCTTGTGAGCTCCTGCCCGTAAAGCGTTTTATACAGCTTATGACAACCTTCGCATTCGCACCGCTTGGCGCTGTACAGCATGTCGTATCGTAAAGCATCAAGAGGATAATTGGTTAACAGCTCTTTGGAATAATTTTCCAGGAGTTCCAGGTAACCCGGTGCGTTGATGCAGAGACCTTCATGACTAATGGTCCCGTCTTCATCCGGCATCACATGCACATAAGGGGTGCCTGCATGGTCGCGCATAAATTTCCAGTGCACGCCAAGCGTAATATATCCGAAGGCATGTATATTTCGCTTATGCAGTTCATTAACCACTTCTCCAAACCAATCGTCTTTTAATGCCGGGAATTTTTCACCATATTTGGTATTGTAGGTTGTGTATCCATGATGGGGAACGGCAAGGATAAGTGCTGCATCCATATTTGCCTTACGGGATAGTTCCGCAAGTTCGGCAGGATCAGCACGGGAAAATTTCTTAGGAATATCGTCTAATGTTCTGCCCACCCAATTGTAGTCGTAACACAATTGGCGAAATGAAACAGTAGGGCCTTTAGACTGATAGGTTGCAACTATTTTGGGGTCGTAGGCAGAACCACTAACAGCATTCGGCTCTTTCCAGGGCTGCATCCCTGCCTGGATGACCAATTGATCTGCAGCTATGGTGGGTGCTATATATTGTTCGATATGCGCTATCACGCCCGCTGATGCTTTTTGGGGTGTGAATTCCGGAGCAGGCCGGCGGTTATCCGGATCAAATTCATTTCCGCTGATGGCCTCTGTCAGGTCACGAACAACCACACAATCAAATCCGTACCTGGTCATGGGGATCGCTGAAAAGGGCCGGGTGACCGATATGCACATATTGGATGCAACGCCAACATAAATGAGCCGGTCAATTCCTTTCTTGTGGAAGATGCTGACCATTTCGCGCTCATTTTCCGATATAAGGTCTGTGGGTTCAATGATAAGACCGGCATGCTGCCGGCGCCAGATTTTTCGCGTAATGCAGGGGCGTTCTTTGCTGCATTCGCAACCTCCCGTTTGCGACCAGGGCGGAAGTGGCGGATCGAATGTCTGCACGATTTCAACAGCGGGCAGGTCCTTTTGGATAGCCGCCTTTCGCTGCGGGTAATCGCCATAAAATGATGTAACATCAGATGGTGCAAATACGATCTGCAGGCCCAGCGCTCTGGCCGCCTTCAGCATATGGTTCATCTTCGGTATCAGGGCTGCCGTTTTTGATGTAAAAGATTTACACCAGTGCTGATCCCACATGTCTACCACAATCACTGCTGTACGGCTGCCATCTGCTTTAATGTGATTTGCCTTTAGTGAACCCGAAGCATCCCGTGTTTGAAGTGATAAAGTAAAGTTTTGGCGGGTTCTACTGCTTCCTACTTCCGTTTGCGAAAAAAGCAGGTTCGGCAGCAGCAGCAATATTAGATATAGTGTGCCTATGCCAACGTTTCTTAAATATTTAGTCGATTTTACCATTATTCCGATTATACGTTAAGAATCGCTAAAATATGCAGAAAAAAAATGGTGGGATTACTGGATATTAGCCAACCCGAATTTTTTGCGGTGCCGGATATTATCCGGTACAACACGCTTCACGTCGGCATTGGATCGGTAGGTGCATAAAAGCAGCATAGCAAGTTTGCAGCAGTAGAAGTTGCCTCTGCACAGTATTTTTTCCTTTTGTTTATTTATTATACCTTCGCTGCTCTTAATGTTATTGCCTCCTCCGTTTGTGTAGTAGTTCATTCTCCTCCAACATAGTGACCGCTTAACCCTAAGGCAGATAAAGTATCAATCATTATTTGATAGCCTTATCACTCTTTTATTATTAAAATAATTACTAGTGTCATTTAACAATTTGCAGCTTATAGAACCTGTGTTACAGGCCCTGAGCAAAGAAGGCTATACAAAGCCTACCCCCATCCAGGAAAAATCAATTCCTTCCATTTTACAAAAAAGAGACCTGCTGGGTTGCGCCCAAACAGGCACCGGGAAAACTGCCGCCTTTACCATTCCGGTTTTGCAACTGATCCATGAGCAGAAAAAAGCCGGCCAGATTGTGCAGCGGTCGCAGGCTTTAATTCTCACACCAACCAGGGAATTGGCCATACAAATTGGTGAAAGCATTGAGGCTTATGGCAGATTTTTAAATGTTAAGCATACCGTGATCTTTGGCGGACTTCCGCAACACAGCCAGGTGCAGGCTATCCGCAGAGGAGTAGACCTGATCGTAGCTACACCGGGGCGTTTGCTGGACCTGATGCAACAGAAAATAATATCTCTCAGCCATATTCAATATTTTGTACTGGATGAAGCAGACCGGATGCTTGATATGGGATTTATACACGATGTAAAACGCATCATTGCTCAATTGCCCGCCCGGCGTCAAACACTTTTTTTCTCCGCGACCATGCCTCCGGCCATTAGTAAGCTGGCATCTGAATTACTGAAAGATCCGGTAAAAGTTGAGGTTGCTCCTGTTTCATCTGTAGTGGAAATAATAGCACAATCTGTTTATTTTACGGAGAAGAAAAACAAGCAATCCTTGTTGATCCATTTGTTGCAAAACAGGTCTATTGAAACCGTATTGGTATTTACACAAATGAAGCATGCCGCAGATAAGCTCGCGTATAAGATGAATAATGCAGGCATCCGTTCCGAAGCTATTCATGGCGACAAATCGCAACATTCGCGTCAAAGGGCATTGGAGAATTTCAAAAGCAGGAAGACCCGTGTGCTGGTGGCAACGGATATTGCCGCACGTGGTATTGACATTGAAGAACTCACCCATGTAATTAATTTTGATCTGCCGAATGTGCCTGAAACTTATGTACACCGCATTGGCCGCACAGGCAGGGCAGGGGCGGCTGGTATTGCCATTTCTTTTTGTGATCAGCACGAAAAGCCCTTGTTGAACGATATTGAGAAACTCAGCCGGAGAACGATTCCTGTTGTTAAGGACCATCCTTTTGAAATGGATTCCGTTAACAGTAATATCAGTAAAGTACCTTCTGCAGGCCATTTCAACAGTTTCAAAAATACAGGAAACGGTAACAGAGGCAGGAAGGTTTCCAGGCAAAAAGCGTATTGAAGAAAGCTAAGAAATGGCTCGCATATTTCAGCCCTCGGTTGCTCTCTTATAGTGCTCGTATCTGATCCCCGATAGCTTTAGCCCGTTTTTGGTTTGAGATTTGTTGGGACTATCAGGCGGGCAGATGGGTATACAACCACTAGCGATAGTATCTGCACTCCTTTTTACTATGGCTCGAGTGAAATGGGCTGTGATTGCAGGTAATGTTACCGTAATAATATTTCAATTCCGCTATGGTTCGATTAAAAGCAGGAAATCCGTTGAACTATTACAAAAAATACGGTATTTCAATTCCGCTATGGTTCGATTAAAAGTTGGCAAGGGGATAAAAGGCAGCGCTCTCCATGGCATTTCAATTCCGCTATGGTTCGATTAAAAGCAATCCCGGCTTTTTTGAATAACTTATTAGCTTCCCATTTCAATTCCGCTATGGTTCGATTAAAAGGTGTGCCCGGCTGATCGTACCATTTAGTGCCTGCGGATTTCAATTCCGCTATGGTTCGATTAAAAGTTGCCGCAACATTTGATATGATGGAGGAATAAGAATTTCAATTCCGCTATGGTTCGATTAAAAGGCCTGTTTCGGCTTCTAATTGCTTTTGAAAATCGGATTTCAATTCCGCTATGGTTCGATTAAAAGTCCTCAATGTCGAATCATACCTGCCATTACGCCACATTTCAATTCCGCTATGGTTCGATTAAAAGCTTCCTGTCTCAACCAGCTCAAAATTATTTCACGAAATTTCAATTCCGCTATGGTTCGATTAAAAGTGTGGGAGCAAGGATAATCGCTTCAATGTTAAGCTGATTTCAATTCCGCTATGGTTCGATTAAAAGGTTATACCTGTTAGATGACTGCGATCATGCAGGTGTATTTCAATTCCGCTATGGTTCGATTAAAAGAGTTAATTTTGGTTTACAGCCCCTGTTATTCTTAAATTTCAATTCCGCTATGGTTCGATTAAAAGGTAAGCCTCCAACCATCCCCGCTCCTGTTTTTGTGTAAACCGCCATTATATTTGGCGTTCATCAAAAACCAGCGTAATGGAACAGGTAAACGACAAGTCTGCACAACCCCGCCGCAGCAAGGAGCAA
>Ga0209941_1001284_pt1 | contig 18371 bp, 18 predicted proteins | sample ThiBiot_300_plan_FD_183945 | JGI IMG/M metagenome (GOLD analysis project Ga0209941, IMG submission 183945) | Wastewater bioreactor microbial communities from Cape Town, South Africa - Thiocy_solids_1 (SPAdes) | ecosystem: Engineered > Bioremediation > Thiocyanate > Unclassified | place: South... | reverse complement strand
TGTATCGTTCGTCCTGGCTCAGGTGCGTGTAGCCCATGTGCAACTCCACTTGGCGGTGAAGTCGCGCAGGCTACCGCATCTGCGCCACCTCATCGGTTGGAATCTGCACTTCAAAGTTGAATCCGCCAAAGCGAAAAAAAGGTCAGGTTCATTTTCCAAGCGTCAGACGGTATCTCTGCCGCGCGGTTTGCGCTTCACCCCAGCCCCCAGCGCCGCGATCAGCAGCACGGTCAGCACGATCTCCGCGATCGCCAGCCAGCGCTCGCCCGCCGAACTCCACGCCTCGGCCACGCCGTGGCAGAAGTAGAACAGGCTGAGGATGCCGACCCAGAGCAGGGCGCGGCGCACGTCGCGGATCGCCAGCAGCGGCAGCAACAGAGGGACCACCGTGATCGCCAGCACCAGCCAGACAGGCAGGCTTTGCGGCGGCACCAGCCAGGCATGCCAGACGAGTTGCAGCACGACCAGCGTGGCCCAGGCGGCCAGGCCGACGCGGTAGACGGGCAGGATGGGTGCGCGCGTGGCGGCGGTCATGGCGTGTCCGCCAGGCGGCGGGCCACGTCGGCCAGGCGGCGCCCCAGCGCGCGGGCCAGTTCGCGTTCGTGTTCGCTGATCGGGTTGTCGCCCTTGGCGCCGGCGAGGTGGCTGGCGCCGTAAGGGGTGCCGCCGCTTTGCGTGGCGGTCAGCGCCGGCTCGGTGTACGGCACGCCGAGCAGCAGCATGCCGTGATGCAGCAGCGGCAGCGCCATCGAGAGCAGGGTGGATTCCTGGCCGCCGTGCATGGTGCTGGTCGAGGTGAACAGCGCCGCCGGCTTGCCGACCAGCGCACCGCTGGCCCACTCGGCGCCGGTGGTGTCGAGGAAATGTTTCAGCGGCGCGGCCATGTTGCCGAAGCGGGTGGGGCTGCCCATGGCCAGGCCGGCGCAGTCGAGCAGGTCTTGCTTGATGGCGTACGGCGCGCCGTCCTCGGGTTCGGGCGGCTGGGCGACTTCGGTCACCGGCGCCACCGGCGGCACCTGGCGCAGGCGCGCGCGCATGCCGGGTACTTCCTCGATGCCGCGGGCGATCAGCCGCGCCAGCTGGGCGGTGTGGCCGCCGCGGCTGTAGTACAGGACCAGGATTTCTTGGCTCATGCGGCGCGGCTCGCGTGCTTGGGGCATTCAGAGGCAATGCGCTAGTGTACCGGCCGATACCGCTGATGTCGGCGGCCGCCACCCGCCAGCGACGGAAGGATACCGAATGATCCGGCGTTTCAATCGCGAGCGCACGAAGAGCTTCAGCCGCTTCATCTGGCAGCGCTTCGTCGACGACAAGTGCTTCGAGACGGCGGGTGCGTTGTCGTACACCACGCTGGTCTCGCTGGTGCCGCTGACGGTGGCGGTGTTCGCGATGTTTTCGGCGTTCCCGGTGTTCCAGCCGGCGCGCGACACGCTGATCAACTTCGTGTTCGACAATTTCGTGCCGTCCACCGGCGAGGCGGTGCAGGCGACCATGCTGGGCTTCGCGGCGAATGCCAGCAAGCTCACCGGCATCAGCATTCTGGTGATGCTGTTCAGCGCGCTGGCGATGATGATCAGCATCGAGGACCGGCTGAACCGGATCTGGCGCGTGCACCAGCCGCGCAGCTGGGGTTCGCGCCTGCTGCTGTACTGGGCGGCGCTGACGCTGGGGCCGATCCTGGTGGTCGGCGGCATCGCGGTGACCTCCTACGTGACCGCCGCGCCGCTGCTGCACAGCGCCGCCGACCAGCTCGGCGGCGTCGCGCAGAGCCTGCTGAGCACGTTGCCGTTCGTGGTGACGTTCCTCACGCTGTGGCTGATGTACACGGTGATCCCCAACTGCAGGGTGTCACGCCACGACGCGGCGATCGGCGCGCTGCTCGGCGCGGTGCTGTTCGAGATCGCGCGCTGGGGCTTCGGCCAGTTCGTGCAGCAGGCGCAGACCTACCAGCAGATCTACGGCGTGCTGGCGGCGATCCCGATCTTCCTGCTGTGGATCTACCTGTCGTGGGTGATCGTGATCCTGGCCGCGTCGATCGCCGCTTCCGCGTCCGCGTTCGAATACCACGCGCCGGCGCACACGCTGCCCGAAGGCGCCGAATTCCTCGGCTTGCTGGTGGTGCTGCGCCATTTCGTCGAGGCCCAGCGCAGCGGCGACTGCGTCGACCCGGCCGAGCTGCGCGTGCGCGAGCCGTACCTGCGCAGCGCGCTGATCGCCGACTACTTCGACGACCTGCAGCAGGCCGAGCTGATCCGCCGGGGCGACACCGGCGGCTGGCTGCTGTGCCGCAGCCTGGACAGCACCGACCTGCTGCGCGTGTACCGGCACGCCGACTACCGCCTGCCGCTGCAGCCGCAGGAAGAGGCGGCCGCGCTGGGCATCGTGCTGCCGCCGGAGCTGCTGGCGCTGCTGGCCGAGGTGGCCGCCGCGCTGCAGGCCAAGCTGGGCACCCGGCTCGACCAGATCTATCCCCCTGCCGCCGGCCCGGCGGCTGACACCGAGGAACTCCCCGCATGACCCTGTTTTCATCCTTCGCCGCTCCGGTTGCCGCGCTGGCCGCGGCACTGGCGTTCGCCACCCCGGCGCAGGCGGCGATGCCCGTGCAGCCCACGCTGAAAGTCGCCACGCTGGACGGCAAGACCTTCGACCTGGCCGCGCAGCGCGGCAAGTGGGTGATCGTCAACTACTGGGCGACCTGGTGCGTGCCGTGCATCAAGGAGATGCCGGACATCTCGCGCTTCGTCGCCGCGCACAACAACGTCACCGCGATCGGGCTGGCCTACGAGGACAGCGACCCGGCCGACATCAAGGCGTTCCTGGCCAAGCACCCGGTGGCGTACCCGATCGCCCAGGTCAGCCTGGACCAGCCGCCGAAGGATTTCGACGAGCCGCGCGGCCTGCCCACCACCTACCTGATCGGCCCCGACGGCAAGGTGGCCAGGCACATCGTGGGGCCGGTGACCGAGGCGTCGCTGGAAGGCCTGATCGGAGGCAAGTGATGCCGACCGCACGGTTCATCGTCAGCGGGCGGGTGCAGGGCGTGTGCTATCGCGCCAGTGCCCGCGAGCAGGCCTTGGCGCTCGGCCTGGCCGGCCATGCGGTGAACCGGCGCGACGGCAGCGTCGAGGTATTGGCCTGCGGCACGGCGGCGGCGCTCGATGCGCTGGAGCGCTGGCTGCGGCAGGGCCCGCCGGCGGCGCGCGTCGATACGCTCAGCCGCGAAGACCTGCCGGAGCAGGTGCCGCAGGGCTTCCGCACCGGCTAGAAGGTGGCCGGCACCCACACTGCCTGGTCGGTGACGTGCTCGGTCTTCGGCTTGCCCTTGAGCCTGGGCAATTTCACCGCGGGTACGGCTTCGTCCTGCAGCGGCACCTGCTGCAGCAGGTGGCGGATCAGGTTGATCCGGCCGCGCTTCTGGTCGTTGAAATCGACCACGAACCACGGTGCGTGGTCGGCCTGCGTGCGTTCGATCATCACGTCGCGCAGCCGGCCCATCTCGGCGTACTTCTGCCGCGCGACCAGGTCCACCGGCGAGAGCTTCCAGCGTTTCAGCGGATCGTCGGCGCGCTCGGCGAAGCGCTGTTCCTGCTCGGCCTGGTCCACCGCCAGCCAGTACTTGAGGAGGATGATGCCGTCGTCGGCGAGCAGCTTCTCGAACGCCGGCACGGCGTCGAGGAACGCCTCGTGTTGAGCCTCGCTGCAGAAGCCCATCGCCGGCTCCACCACCGCGCGGTTGTACCAGCTGCGGTCGAACAGCACGAACTCGCCGGCACCGGGCAGGTGGGCGACGTAGCGCTGGAAGTACCACTGGCTGGCTTCGGCCTCGCTGGGTTTGGGCAGGGCCACGATGCGGTAGCCGCGGGTGTCCAGGCTCTCGGTGATGGCCTTGATGGTGCCGCCCTTGCCGGCGGCGTCGCGGCCTTCGAAGATCACCAGCAGCCGCTTGCCGCTGCTGCGCAGGCCGCGTTGCAGCCGGATCAGGTCGAGCTGCAGTTGCTCCAATGCCTTGCGGTAGCGCTTGCCCATGGTGCCCTCGCTGGATGCGGCGTCGCGCTCAGGGTAACCCGGCAGGCGGTGACGGCGAGGTTCAGGCGCTGCCCAGCGCCTGCAGCAGGTCGGCCTGGTGCTCGCGGGTCAGTGTGTCGATCAGTTCGTCCAGGTCGCCCTGCATGATCTCGGGCAGGCGGTACAGGGTGAGGTTGATGCGGTGGTCGGTGATCCGGCCCTGCGGGTAGTTGTAGGTACGGATGCGCTGGCTGCGGTCGCCGGAGCCGACCTGCAGGCGGCGTTCCTGCGCCTGCGCCGCGCTCTGCTTGCTCTGCGCCTCGTCGAGCAGGCGCGCCTTCAGCAGGCTCATCGCGCGGGCGCGGTTCTTGTGCTGGCTGCGTTCTTCCTGGCACTCCACCACGGTGCCGGTGGGCAGGTGGGTGATGCGGATCGCCGAGTCGGTCTTGTTGACGTGCTGGCCGCCCGCTCCCGACGCACGGAAGGTGTCGACCTTGAGGTCGGCCGGGTTGATCTCGATCTCGTCGATCTCGTCCAGTTCGGGCAGGATGGCCACGGTTGCCGCCGAGGTGTGGATGCGCCCCTGCGACTCGGTTTCCGGCACGCGCTGCACGCGATGCGTGCCGGATTCGAACTTCAGCCGCGAGTAGGCGCCCTTGCCCTCGATGCGCGCCACGACCTCCTTGTAGCCGCCGTGCTCGCCTGCGTGTTCGCTGAGGATCTCGACGTGCCAGCGGCGGCTTTCGGCGTAGCGCAGGTACATGCGCAGCAGGTCGCCGGCGAAGATCGCCGCCTCGTCGCCGCCGGTGCCGGCGCGCACCTCGAGATAGAGATTGGCCTCGTCGCGCGGGTCCTTCGGCAGCAGCAGGAGCTGCAGCTCATCGTCGAGACCCTGCAGGCGCTGCTCCAGCCGGCGCACGTCGTCGACCGCCATCTCGCGCAGCTCGGGGTCGTCCAGCATCGCACGGGTCTCGGCCAGCTCGCGCTCGGCCTGGTCGTGCTCGCGCAGCGAGGCGGCGACCGGTTCGAGCTGGGCGTATTCCTGCGACAGCTCGCGGAAGCGCGTGTTGTCGGCGAGCACCTCGGGCTGCGACAGCAGCAGGCCGATTTCCTCATGGCGCTCGGCCAGTGCCTCGAGCTTGCGGCGGATGGTTGGGGTCATGGCGTCACGGCAAGGGGGCGGAGGCGAAGCGGGGCGCTTCAACGGTAACGGAAGGGATGCGACAGGCGGCAGCCAGCCGCTCTCGCTAGGCGTTCCGCGGCCGGCCTTGGTCGTCTTCGTCCAGGCCGTACAGCCGGCCGGCGGCGTGCAGCAGGTCGAGGTCGCCGGACAGTGCGGCTTCGCGCAGGCGCGCGCTGGGATGGTGCAGCAGCTTGTTGGTCAGCGTGTTGGCGAGGAAGGCCAGCGCCTCGTCGGGCGACTTGCCGTGGGCCAGCATCGCGCGCGCCTTGCCCAGCACCTCGTCGCGGTAGACCTCGGCATGCTGGCGCATGTCGACGGCCGGGTTCTTCAGGGTCAGCGCGCGGCGCCAGGCCATGTAGCGCTCCACCTGCAGGTCGATGATCGCCTCGGCCTCGTGCGCGGCGCTGGCGCGCGAGCGCAGGTTGTCGTCGATCACCTGGCGCAGGTCGTCGATGCCGTAGAGATAGACGTCCGGCAACTCGCCCACGCTGGCCTCGATGTCGCGCGGCACCGCGATGTCGACCATGAACATCGGCTTGCGTTTGCGCGCGGCCATCGCCTGCTCGACCATCGCGCGGGTCACGATCGGTTGCCGCGCGGCGGTGGAGGAAATCACGATGTCGGCTTCGGCCAGGTGCTGCGGCAGGTCGGCCAGCGCGATCGCGTAGCCGCCGTGGCGGCCGGCCAGTTCCTGCGCGGTCTCCGGCGTGCGGTTGGCCACGATCAGGCGGCGCACCTGCTTCTCGGCCAGGTGCCGCGCGGCCAGTTCGATGGTGTCGCCGGCGCCGATCAGCAACACGCAGGCGTGCTTCAGGTCGGCGAACACCTGCTCGGCCAGACGCACCGCGGTGAACGCGACCGAGACCGTGTGCGCGCCGATGCGGGTGTCCGTGCGCACGCGCTTGGCCACCGCGAAGGTGTGTTGCAGCAGGCGGTCCATCGGCGCCTTCAGCGCCTGGGCCTCGCGCGCGAGCTGGTAGGCATCCTTCACCTGGCCGAGGATCTGCGGCTCGCCCAGCACCATCGAGTCCAGCCCGGTGGCGACGCGGAACATGTGGCGCACGGCGTCGTCCTCGTCGTGCCGGTACAGGAACTCATCCAGCTTGCCGGGGGTCAGATGGTGATGACGATTCAGCCAGGCCTGCGGGATGTCCTCCGCGCCTGCCGCGACGCCGACGTACAGCTCGGTGCGGTTGCAGGTGGACAGGATCATCGCCTCCTCCACGCCGGGCTCGCGGGTCAGCTCGTGCAGGGCCTCGCCGGCGGCGTCCGCGTCGAACGCCACCTGCTCGCGCAGGCTGACCGGCGCGGTGAGGTGATTGAGCCCGAGGGCGATCAACGGCATGGTGGTCGGAACATCTCGGCAGGGATCCGGCGGCGTAGGCTAAGCTTGGCGCGACGTCGCCAGGCGGTGACCAGGGCAGGCATGTGGATGGACGGTAGTGTGGGCAGCGGGGCAGGCAAGTTCAAGCAACTGCGGCATTTTACGGCAGCAGCGGCGCTGGTGCTGGGCCTCATTGGATGCGCCGGCGTGCCGCTGCGTTCCGCGCCGAAGACCGCAGCCACGCCGCAACCGCTGGCGCACCTGACGGTGGCCACGCCGGACGCCGACCACGACGTGCTGGCGCAACTGCTGGCCGGCGAGATGGCGCTGACCCGCACCGACCTGAAGACGGCCTCCGCGCATTACGACAAGGCGATGGCCCTGAGCAACGACCCGAAGGTGGCCGAACGCGCCGCCGGGCTGGCGATCGCCGTGCATGACGATGCCGCCGCCGAACGTGCGCTGCAGCGCTGGCAGGCGCTGGGCGCCACGCCCGCCGCGCTGGCGCAGGCGCGCGCCCAGCTGGCGCTGGACCGCGGCGACGCCGCCGAGGCGCGGCGCCAGCTGGAACGCCTGGTCGACAGCGGCGACCAGGACGCCTGGCGCCAGTTCGGCCGCGTGCTGGTCGGCGCCCGCGACCAGGCCCAGGCGGCCCGCCTGCTGGAGGCGCTCGCCACGCCGCAGCGCCTGCCCGCCGACGCGCACGCCTGGCTGGCGATGAGCGAGCTGGGCGACCGCCTCGGCCGGCATGCGTATGCGCTGCAGATCGCCGACGCCGCGATGCAGCGCTTCAAGAGCGCCGAGACCTACGCCTGGGCGGCGCAGATGAAGTTCAAGGACGGCGACCGTGACGGCGCCCGCGCCTTGCTGCAGAAGGCGTTGGCGAAGGACCCGCAGAACATCCAGCTGCGCCTGGCCTATGCCGGCATGCTCGGCCAGGCCGGCGACTACGCCGGTGCCGGCCGGTTGCTGGCGCACGGCCCGCAGAACGCCGACACCTACGCCATGCGCGCCGGGCTGGCCGCGCACGAAAAGGACGGCAAGGCGCTGGCCGCGCTGTACCGCGAACTGCAGAACGCGCCGCCGGATGTACGCGAAAGCAGCGCCTACCTGCTCGGCCAGCTGGCCGAGATGCAGCACCGCGAGGCCGAGGCACTGGCCTGGTACGACCAGGTGGGCGACGCCGACGAGCATGCGTTCGACGCCGACCTGCGCAGCGCGATGATCCTGCACGCGCAGGGCAAGCGCGATGAGGCGCACGAGTTGCTGGGGCAACTGCAGCTGGCCTACCTCGACCAGCCCGAGCAGTTGCGACAGGCCTGGCAGGCCGATGCCGAGCTGTACCTGCGCGAGCAGAACTACACCAAGGCCGAGGCGGCGTTCAGCCACGCGCTGCAGGTGGTGCCGGACGATCCGGGGCTGCTGTACGGGCGCGGCCTGGCCTATGCCGAAGGTGGCCAGATCGACCAGGCGGTAAGTGACTTCCAGCGCCTGCTGAAGCTCAAGCCGGGCGACGTCGATGCCAGCAACGCGCTGGGCTACACCCTGGCCGACGCGAACCGCGACCTGCCCGAGGCCGAGCGGCTGATCAGCGCCGCGCGCGCCGCCAAGCCGGACGACCCGGCGATCGCCGATTCCTGGGGCTGGCTGCAGTACCGCAAGGGCAACCTGGAGCAGGCCGCGCAAACCCTGCGCGGCGCCTGGCTGGCGCGCAAGGACGCCGACATCGGCGTGCACCTGGGCGAGGTGCTGTGGAAGCAGGGCCGCCAGCGCGATGCACAGCGGATCTTCGACGAGGTGCGCAAACTCGACCCGCACAACGTCGCCTTGCGCGAAACCCTGAAGCGGCTGCATCCATGAGGCGCTGGCTGCGGCTTGCCACCGTCGCGCTGCCGCTGCTGCTCGCCGCCTGCGTGCCGCCGGCGGTGCGCGTGAAGGGCGACGCCGGCCTGCTCGACGCGCAGTTCGCGCGTGAGCGTGCGCTGGCGCAGGCCGACCACTGGGTGCTGCAGGGCCGGCTTGGCGTATCCAACGGCAAGGACGGTGGCAGCGGCAGTTTCAGCTGGACCCAGGACGGCGAGCAGTACGAGTTCGTATTGCGCGGGCCGGCGATCAGCGGCATGAATTTCCGCCTCAGCGGCGGGCCGGACGGCGCGCTGCTGGAAGGCGTGGAGCATGGCCCGCTGCATGGCCCCGATGCGGAGTCGCTGATGCACGAGGCGCTCGGCTGGGAAGTGCCGTTGCGCGACCTGCGTGCCTGGGTGCTCGGCCTGCGCGCGGACAGCGGCCCGGCCGAACTGAGCTTCGGCGCGAACCGGCTGCCCTCGCTGCTGCAGCAGGATGGCTGGACGGTGGACTACCGCGAATGGGACGACGCGCGCCAGCCGCCGCTGCCGACCAAGGTGTTCGCCGGCAAGCCGCCGTTCAAGGTGAAGCTGTCGATCGAATCCTGGCAATTCCGCTGATCGGTTAGGCTTGGCGCCCCGTTGGCCGTCGCCGCCGCACCGGAACCCGAGCATGTCTTTCCCGATCGAACGCGCCGAGCCGAGCCAGGTCGAGGCCCTGTGCGCGATCGAGCGCGAGGCGGTGCAGCTGTTCCGCGGGCATCCGGCGTGGCCCAGCTATTCGGCGCTGTCGATCCCGCCGGAGCTGCTGCGCCAGGCGATCGGCCGCGGCCTGGTCTGGGTGGCGCGGGACGGGGCCGGCGGGCCGGTCGGCTTCGTCTGGCTGGACACCGAGCTGGCCGACGGCGCGATCGGCATCGCCGAGATCGACGTGCTGCCGGCGTACGGCCGGCGCGGCATCGGCGCGGCGCTGCTCGAGCACGCCTGTGCGTGGGCGCGCGAAGCCGGCTACCGGCGGGTGGACCTGGGCACCCTGGCCGAGGTGCCGTGGAATGCGCCGTTCTACGCGAAACACGGTTTTGCCGTGGTCGACAAGAACGACCCGGCGTTTGCCTTCGCGCGCGATCGCGACCGGGAGAACGGCTTTCCCGACGAGCTGCGCGTGTTCATGAGCCGGCCGCTGGCGGCACCGGCGCGTGGCGAGTGGACGGTGTGGCCGGCGCCGGCCAAGCTGAACCTGTTCCTGCGCATCACCGGGCGGCGGGCGGACGGCTACCACGAGCTGCAGACGGTGTTCCGCCTGCTCGACTGGGGCGACGAGGTGCGCCTGCGGCTGCGCGGCGACGGCGCGATCCGGCGCACGCGCGAGGTGCCCGGCGTGCCCGAGCCCGCCGACCTGGCGGTGCGGGCGGCGCGGCTGCTGCAGGAGCATACGGGCGCGCCGATGGGCGCCGATATCGAAGTGGACAAGCGCATCCCGATGGGCGGCGGACTGGGCGGCGGCAGCTCCGACGCGGCGACCGTGCTGGTGGCGTTGAACCAGCTGTGGGAACTGGGCCTGGGCGAGGAGGCGCTGGCGGAGCTGGGGCGCCGGCTCGGCGCCGACGTGCCGGTGTTCGTGCGCGGCCGCTCGGCCTGGGCCGAGGGCGTCGGCGAGCGGCTCACCCCGCTGGCCCTGCCGGCGCGCCATTACGTGGTGCTCGACCCGCACGAGCCGGTGCCCACCGCCGCGCTGTTTCAAGCGCCTGAATTGACACGAAATGCCCCGCCGGCGACAATTTCATCCTTTGTTTCCGGCGAAACGACCGAAAACGCCTTCGCGCCGGTGGTGCGTGCGCGACACCCGCGGGTGGCCGCGGCGCTGGACTGGCTGGGCGGCTTCGGTCGGGCGCGACTTTCCGGCAGCGGCGGTTGCGTGTTCCTGGAGCTGCGTTCGCTGGAGCGGGCACAGGCGGTGGCCCGGCAGTGCCCGGCGGCGTTCACGGCACATCTGGCCACGGGCGTCGACGTGTCGCCCCTGCATGAGGCAGCGGCGCGCCATCGGGGCGCGGCGTGACGGCGGGTGGCGAGAAACGGGTCGGGCAAGGCAAGACACACACATATCCACTGGGGCGTCGCCAAGCTGGTTAAGGCACGGGATTTTGATTCCCGCATTCGCAGGTTCGAATCCTGCCGCCCCAGCCATTTCATGATGGCTTTTGTTTCGAGGTAACTACTGTGGACACGTCCACTCCGATGATGCTGTTTACCGGGAACGCCCATCGTGCACTGGCCGAAGACGTCGCCCACCGCCTGGGCGTGCCGCTGGGCAAGGCGCTGGTCGGCACGTTCAGCGACGGCGAGGTGCAGATCGAGATCGAGGAGAACGTCCGCAAGCAGGAAGTGTTCGTGATCCAGCCGACCGGCGCGCCGAGCGCGGTCAACCTGTTCGAGCTGCTGGCGCTGACCGATGCGCTCAAGCGCGCCTCGGCGGCCAGCGTCACCGCGGTGATCCCGTACTTCGGCTATGCCCGGCAGGACCGCCGGCCGCGCTCGGCGCGGGTGCCGATCACCGCCAAGCTGGCCGCCAGCATGATCGGCGCCGCCGGCATCGACCGGGTACTGACGGTCGACCTGCACGCCGACCAGATCCAGGGTTTCTTCGACATCCCGGTCGACAACGTCTACGCCTCGCCGGTGCTGCTGGCCGACATCTGGCGCAACTACAGCATGGACGACCTGATCGTGGTCAGTCCGGACGTGGGCGGCGTGGTGCGCGCCCGCGCGATCGCCAAGCGGCTGGACGACGCCGAACTGGCGATCATCGACAAGCGCCGCCCGCGCGCGAACGTCTCCACGGTGATGAACATCATCGGCGACGTGGACGGCAAGACCTGCGTGATGGTCGACGACATCGTCGACACCGCCGGTACGCTGTGCGCGGCCGCCGCCGCGCTCAAGGACCGCGGCGCGCGCAAGGTGGTGGCCTACTGCGTGCACCCGGTGCTGTCCGGCCCGGCGATCAGCAACCTGGAGAATTCGCACCTCGACCGGCTGGTGGTCACCAACACCTTGCCGCTGCGCCCGGAAGTGCAGGCCTGCGCCAAGATCCGCCAGCTCTCGGTCGCCGAGCTGCTGGCCGAAACCATCCGCCGCATCGCCTTCGGCGAATCGGTGAGTTCGCTGTACGTGGATTGATCCAGTGATTTCGCCGTCGCGGCCTGGCCGCCCGGCACCATCGGCTTTTCTGGTCGCGGAAAAGTCACGAAACCGCCGCGAGGCGGTTCTTCAAAAACCTAAGGTAGCTACGAAATGTCCAAGACTCATGAAATCAAGGCGCAAAGCCGCAAGGACGAGGGGAAAGGTGCGAGCCGCCGCCTGCGTCGCGCGAGCTTCGTGCCGGCCGTGGTGTACGGCGCCGGCCAGGCGCCCGAGAGCATCCAGATCGAGCACAACACCATCCTGCTCGCCGCCAAGAACGAGTGGTTCTTCTCCTCGGTGCTCGACCTGAACGTCGACGGCAAGGTGCAGAAGGTGCTGGTGCGCGACTGGCAGAAGCATCCGTTCAAGCAGCTGATGATGCACATGGACTTCCTGCGCGTGGACGAGAAGGCCGCGATCCGCGTCAGCGTGCCGCTGCATTTCCTGAACAAGGAAAAGTCCGCGGCGGCGAAGACCTCCGGCGTGGTGATCTCGCACAACCTGACCGAAGTGGAAATCACCTGCCTGCCGAAGGACCTGCCCGAGGCCATCGAGCTGGACCTGGCCGACCTGAAGCCCGGCGACATCATCCACCTGTCGCAGCTGAAGCTGCCGAAGAACGTCGAGCTGGTCGCCCTGCATGGCGGCGAAGGCCACGACACCGCGGTGGTCACCGCCAACACGGTGCAGGAAGAAGTCGAGGAAGCGCCGGCCGCCGAGGCTGCCGCGCCGGCTCCGGCCGCCGCCGCACCGGCCAAGAAGGAAGAAAAGAAGTAAGCCGCGCCGGCCCGCGCCCGTCCTGGGCGCGGGCCGTCATGGCTGCTTGTCCGCATGGCAGGTTTGCGACTCATCGTCGGGCTGGGCAATCCCGGTGCCGAATACCTCCGAACCCGGCACAACGCCGGGTTCTGGCTAGTTGACGCCCTCGCCGGCGCCCAGGGCGAGCGCTTTGCCTTCGACGGCAAACTGCATGGCGAAGCCTGCCGCGTGCGCCTGGGCGGCGAACCGGTCTGGCTGCTCAAGCCGGCCACCTTCATGAACAAGAGCGGCATCGCCGTGGTTTCGGCGCTGCGCTACTACAAGATCGAGCCGGAGCAGTGCCTGGTCGCGCACGACGACCTGGACCTGCCGCCCGGCACCGTGCGCCTGAAGTTCGACGGCGGCCACGGCGGCCAGAACGGCCTGCGCGACATCGCCGCGCACCTCGGCCACGGCCGGTACCATCGCCTGCGCATCGGCATCGGCCATCCCGGCCACAAGGACCGGGTCACGTCGTGGGTGCTGGGCCGGCCCGCGGCCGCGGATGAGGATGCGATCCTCGACGGCATCGGCCGTGCACTGGACGTGCTGCCGCTGGCGGCGACCGGCCAGTTCGACAAGGCGATGCAGCAGTTGCATACGGCGGGAACGGGGAACGGAGAACGGAGAACGTGAGTGCCTGGCAAGAGCCGCGCCGTTCCGTCTTCTCCTGATCCGCACGTTTCCGGTTCCTCATTCCCTGTTTCCCGGAGTTTTCCATGGGCATCAAATGCGGCATCGTTGGCCTGCCCAACGTCGGCAAGTCCACCCTGTTCAACGCGCTGACCCGCGCCGGCATCGCCGCGGCGAACTTCCCGTTCTGCACGATCGAGCCGAACGTGGGCGTGGTGCCGGTGCCGGACCCGCGGCTGAACGCGCTGGCGGCGATCGTCAACCCGCAGAAGGTGGTGCCGACCGCGGTAGAGTTCGTCGACATCGCCGGCCTGGTCGCCGGCGCCTCGAAGGGCGAAGGCCTGGGCAACAAGTTCCTGGCGCACATCCGCGAGGTGGACGCGATCGCCCACGTGGTGCGCTGCTTCGAGGGCGACGTGATCCATGTCGCCGGCAAGGTCGACCCGATCGCCGACATCGACACCATCGACACCGAGCTGGCGCTGGCCGACCTGGAGTCGGTGGACAAGGCGCTGAACCGTGCCGAGCGCGCGGCCAAGGCGAACGACAAGGAGGCGCTGGCGAAGAAGCCGGTGCTGCAGAAGCTGGCCGCCGCACTCAACGAGGGCCGTTCGGCGCGCAGCGCTGGCCTGGACGAGGAAGAGAAGGCGCTGGTGCGCGACCTGTTCCTGCTCACCCTGAAGCCGCTGATGTACATCGCCAACGTTGCCGACGACGGCTTCGAGAACAACCCGTTGCTGGACGCCGTGCGCGAGCGCGCCGTCGCCGAGGGCGCCGAAGTGGTGCCGGTGTGCGCGGCGATCGAGGAGGAACTGGCGCAGCTCGACGAGGCCGATCGCGACGAGTTCCTGAAGGACATGGGCCTGGCCGAGCCGGGCCTGAACCGGGTGATCCGCGCCGGCTACAAGCTGCTCGACCTGCAGACCTATTTCACCGCTGGTGTGAAGGAAGTGCGCGCGTGGCAGGTGAAGCGCGGCGCCACCGCGCCGCAGGCGGCCGGGGTGATCCACACCGACTTCGAGCGCGGCTTCATCCGCGCCGAGACGGTCTCCTACGAAGACTTCATCCAGTACAAGGGCGAGGCCGGCGCGGCGGCCGCCGGCCGGCTGCGCAAGGAGGGCAAGGAATACATCGTCAAGGATGGCGACGTGCTGCACTTCCTGTTCAACGTCTGAATCCGTTCCGACCCGAAAATCCGGGCGGCGCGCTCAGGCCTCGTCGTCGCCCTCGGTGATCTGCCGCTGCATGCGGTCGAGGTAGGCGTCGAGTTCCTGCGTGCTGGCGAAGACCTCGTTCACCGGCACCGCCTTGACGATGTCGAATACCTTGCGCACCTGCGGCTGCGGGTTCAGCAGCAGGGTGTGGCCGTTGCGCGCACGCGTGCTCTTGCGGATCCTGGCCAGGCTGCGCAGACCGGCGCTGCTGACGTATTCCAGCCCGGCCAGGTCCACCACCACGGTACCGCCGTCATCGAGCCGTGGCAGCAGCTCCAGCATGGCTTCGTCGAACTCGCCGTAGCTCATCGCGTCCAGGCGGCCGCCGACGTGCACGACGACGCGATCGGTCGCGGGGAATTCATGGTGCAGGCTGAGCGTCATGGTGCAGATCCGTCCAGGTTCGGGTAGGCGAAACGAAGCAGCAGGTGGTTGCCGTCGGCATCCCGTGTATAGCGCATTTCGCTGGACATGGTGCGCGCGAGGTGGATGCCGAGTCCGCCAAGCTGCTCACGGTCGGCGAGGTCGCCGGTGAGGTCGGGAGCCGCCGATTGCAGCGGGTCGAAGGCGATGCCGTCGTCGACCAGTTCGACCACGACGGCGTCCGGCTGCGGCTGCAGCCGGAGACGGATCTGGCCGGGGCGGCCGTCGGGGTAGCCGTACTCGACGGTGTTGACCATCAGCTCTTCCAGCACCAGGCGCATGTCGCTGCGCAGGCTGGCGGACACCTCGGCTTCCTCCAGCAGGCTGTCGCAGCGGTCGAGCGCGCCGAACACGTCCGCCAACTGGTTGCCGATGCGCATCTCCATGGCCGACGGCGTGGCGCCGTGCCAGGTCAGCGCCAGCACGGTGATGTCGTCGGCCTGGGGGGCATTCGCCACGAAGCGGTCCACGTCGCCCAGCAGTCGTTCGATGTAGCCGGCGGCGGGGGCCGCAGGCGGCACCATGGCGAGGTTTTCCAGGGTGCGTTCGATGCCGTACATCCGCTGCGCGTGGTCGCTGGCCTCGGTGATGCCGTCGGTGTACATCAGCAGCGTTTCGCCCTGGTGCAGGCGCAGGCGGTGCTCCGGGTAGTCGGAGTCCTCGTACAGCCCCAGCACCGCGCCGGTGGGAAAGCCCAGCAGCTGCGGCGCGCCGCGGCCGCACAGGATCGGCGGCTCGTGGCCGGCGCTGGCCAGCACCAGGCTGCCGCTGGCGGTGTCGAGCAGGCCGCACAGCAGGGTGACGAACATGCAGCTGTCGTTGCCGCGGCAGAGCTCCCGGTTGAGCAGTTGCAGCAGGTTGCGCGGCGTCTGCGCGCGCGGTGCCAGCGCCTTGGCCAGGGTGATCGTCTGCGCCATGAACAGGGCGGCCGGGATGCCCTTGTCGGAGACGTCGCCGACCATCACGAAGAAGCGCTGCGGGTCGAGCATGAAATAGCTGTAGAGGTCGCCGCCCACCGCCCGGGCCGGGCGCAGCGCCGCGTGCAGTTCGAACTGGGCGCAGACCGCGTCGAGATAGTGCTCGCTCGGCAGCAGGCCGAGCTGGATCTGGTGGGCGATCTCCAGCTCGCTGGCCAGTCGCTGCTTCTCGCGCGCCACGCGTGCGAGATCTTCCAGGTGCAGGGCCAGTTCGCGGCGCATGTGGTCGAAGGATCCGGTGAGACGGCCGACCTCGTCGTGGCGGCCGGCCGGCGGCAGCTCGAAATCCAGCTCGCCGCGGGCGACGTGTTCGGCGCGGTCGGCCAGCACCTTCAATGGCGCCATCGTGCGGCGGATGGTCAGCAGCGTGATCAGTGCGACGCCCAGCAGGGCCAGCAGGCCGAGCGCGAGGCTCAGCAGGAAGATGTGCCTTACCCCGGCGTAGATATGCTGCTCGGGAATCACCAGGCCGAAGCGCCAGCGGGTACCTTCGATTGGCGCGGAATAGACCCAGACCGGCCCGCTCGTGCGCGGGTTCTGCGCCCGCGGCAGGCGCGTCGACTCGGCGCGGTCGCTGGCCAGCACCTCGAGCAGCGCCGGCATGCCGCGCCGACCGACCAGGGCAGGGTTGTCGTGGGCCAGGAAGTTGCCATCGCTGTCCAGCACGAAGGCGTAGGCGCCGACAGGTTTGGCCAGACGGCCGAGTATCTGGTGCAGCCAATCGAGCGTGACGTCGGCGTTGATCACCCCGATGGGATGCCCGTCGTGGCGGATCGCCACGGAGTAGTTGATCAGCTGGCGGTGCCGGGATTGCGAATAGAACGGTCGCTGCCAGCAGCCGTTGCTGCAGCCGAGGCCGCCGAGGAACCAGTTGCTGTTCCAGTAGGGACTGGCGTCGCGCGACAGGTCGCGGCTGGCCAGGCTGCCGTCGTCCAGCCGGCGCACGAAGGGCGCATGCGGCGGGCTGTCGGCCGCATTCGGCGCGGGCCGGAACGCCGCGGCCAGCCCATCCATGTCCAGGTTGGCGGCCAGGGTGTCGCGCAACAGCGCTTCGGCATCGTCCTGGCGGGAGTCGATGATCGCGGCAAGCATGCGTGCCGACACCGCGACACGGTCTATCCGGGCCTGGATCTGGCTGCCGGCATTGGCCGCCAGGGAGGCGGCTTCGCGGTGGGTATGTTCGAGGATCTGCGCGCGGGTCAGACCGAGCAGCAAGGCGCCGATGGCTGCCAGCACCACGGTGGAACCGACCAGCACCCATAGCGCCATCCGTGATGCAATGCTGCGCAAGACCACCGGCGGATCTCCCTGTTTCCCTGGTGCATCTAGCCATGAAGCCAGGTGGGCTGCAAGCCGGCGAAGCGGAGCCGCGGGGGCGCACGCTCAGGCATAATCTCGCTTTCGCAACCGCCCACGAGCCACGAGGTGCCAGCCCATGCCCGGACAGCAGCACGAAGTGAGCTTTCGCTTCCTCGCCCAACCCACCGACGTCAATTTCGGCGGCAAGGTGCACGGCGGCATGGCGATGAAATGGATCGACCAGGCCGGCTACGCCTGCGCGGTGGCCTGGAGCGGGGCTTACTGCGTCACCGCCTCGGTCAGCGGGATCCAGTTCGTGGCGCCGATCCTGATCGGTGACCTGGTTACCGTCCGGGCGCGCCTGATCCACACCGGCACCAGCAGCATGCACATGGCGGTCGACGTGCTGGCGCGCGACCTGCGCAAGGATGAGCAGCGCCTGGCGACCAGTTGCGTGATGGTCTTCGTGGCGCTGGACAGCCCGGACGGCAGGCCCACTCCGGTGCCGCATTGGGAGCCGGCCAACGACAACGAGCGGCGGCTCCAGGAGCAGGCAAGACAGCTGCTGGAATTGTCCAAGGGCATGGAGCGGCTGGTCGACCTGCGGGCGGCTGCGCCGGACTGACGTCGCCTGCGGAAGCGGCGCCCGCCGATGCGCCATCGCTGCCGCAAGGTGTTGACAGTCCGCGGCTCGATCCACACAATACGCGTTCTTTGCTGGCGGAATCTCCAGACTGCCGACGAAGGCGGATTGCAGATCTGCCGGTTCCGCGATACGCAAGGAAAGATTCTGGAGGGATACCCAAGCGGCCAACGGGGGCAGACTGTAAATCTGCTGGCTTACGCCTTCGGTGGTTCGAATCCACCTCCCTCCACCAAAGCAAGCTGACATCGGATGGCCGCTTTGACCGATGGCAGGTTTCACCGGAGTTGCAGGAGCGCTCCGACACGCGACGCGAGAGCGGCGCGACCCGCAAGGGAAAGGGACAGGATGTCCGACAGGCGTTCCGCGCAGGGCGGGAGTAGTTCAATGGTAGAACATCAGTTTTCCAAACTGATTACGCGGGTTCGATTCCCGCCTTCCGCTCCATTGCGCTGCATCTGCCAAGCGTCGTTGATTGAAGCAGCCACTGCATAGATCGACGCTTTTTTTGAGAGTCCGGCAGGATGCCGGTCTGTTCTTCGCCATCATGGAGGATGGCTGAAATACAAGCTCATGTAGCTCAGTCGGTAGAGCACTTCCTTGGTAAGGAAGAGGTCACAGGTTCGATTCCTGTCATGAGCACCATCCATGCGGCCGTCTTGGCCGGCCCGAAACGGGCAGGTTTCTTCAATTCATTGACTCCATCGGGGTTTAGCGCGCTATGGCAAAGGGTAAATTCGAACGCACCAAGCCGCACGTGAACGTCGGCACGATTGGTCACGTGGATCACGGCAAGACGACGCTGACGGCGGCGCTGACGAAGGTCGGTGCGGAGCGCTTCGGTGGCG
>Ga0209941_1001283_pt1 | contig 18385 bp, 17 predicted proteins | sample ThiBiot_300_plan_FD_183945 | JGI IMG/M metagenome (GOLD analysis project Ga0209941, IMG submission 183945) | Wastewater bioreactor microbial communities from Cape Town, South Africa - Thiocy_solids_1 (SPAdes) | ecosystem: Engineered > Bioremediation > Thiocyanate > Unclassified | place: South... | reverse complement strand
GGCGTGACGTCGGGCGTCAGCAGGCCGGAGACGACCCATACGGCCGCGAGCAGCGCGAGCGCGATACAGAGGCTGAGGGCGAACCAGCCGCGCAGGACCCGCCAGCGCTCGTCCCGCCAGACGGCCAGCGCCTCGCGCGTGTCCTCCATCCCGTGGGAGAGGACGTGCTCGTTGGCGGTACGCGCCCGCATCGGTCATGCATCGGCAACCGCGGCCGTCGGGTTGAGGTCGGCAGGGACAAGGCGAGCGAAGGGGCGACCCCGATGAGTGACGGCGATCTCGGCACCGGCCGCGGCGCGCTCAAGGTAGAAGCCGAACCGGTTGCGGAACTCATGCGCGCCGACCGTTTCGGACGGCGCGCATACAGGATCTTCGACAGTGGAGCTGAGGGGATTCGAACCCCTGGCCTCCGCCATGCCATGGCGGCGCTCTGCCAGCTGAGCTACAGCCCCGGGAAACTCAAAAGCAGTTGCCCAGTTTAGCGACGCGCGCTGGTTATTTCGTGCCGGCGCGATCCGCAGGTGGATAGCATTCCTGCCGGCGAACCTCTTGATCGGCAGGAAATAGCACTTCCGAAGGTCATGGCAATACGCCGCAATGGCGTCAACCTCCTCTGCCCCGTAGGTCGTCCTCACGTATCCGCGCGTCGGCGAGTGGTACGAACTACCGAGATTGATCTTGACAACGCCATCGTGTAGCGACGCCCACTTGCACTGCACCCGGTAAAGCTCGCCGCCCACCCCGAGGACGAGGTCGTAGCGCTCGTGCTCGGTCAACGGTTTGAGCACCGATAGGCCAAGCGTCGCGGCTTCCGCAGCGATCGCCAGCTCAGCCGCATTGCCCTTGTGATTTGGATTCTCCATCGAACATATGTTCGCCCATGGGACCGAGAACCTCAAGGCCCGGCGGTATGAATCCAGTGCCGGAAATGGAAATCCTTTGTGACGCTGGGTGCCATCAGGCGGCGTGGCGCTCGGGGCCGTCCTCGTCGACGTCGAGGATCAGGTTGTCGGGCGCGGTGTGGCGGACCTTGAAGTCGAGGCTGGAGAGGGACTCCAGCTCGCGCAACAGGTCGACCGGCTGGTCGAGGCGCATCGAGAAGGTCGCGCGGCCCTCGGAGAAGCGTTCGACCGAGATGTCGGTGGCGCCGATCCGGCCGACGGTCTCCTCGAAGCCGACCAGCTGAGAGAAGTCGCCGAGCGGGCCGATCTCGAGGCGCAGCTTGCCTTCGTAGAGGCCCGGCCCCCAGGAGGCGTCGGGATCGACGGTCGCGTGTCCGTTGCCGTTGGTCGAGCCGTTGGCGCTCGGCGCCGGCGCCGCCTCCTCGATCGCCGCGGCTTCGGCGGCGATGTCGGTCCGCGGCTCGGCCTCGGCGGGCTCCGCGCCGGCTTCCGCATCGCCGGCCCCCGCCTCGGCGCCTTCCGCCTCGTTCAGCTCCCGCACACGGTTGCTGACCTCGACCGCCTCGCGCAGCGCTTTCATCCGGATCCGGGTGGCCTGGCCGCGCGCCTGGGCCTGCAGTTCCTCCAGCCGCTCCGAGACGGCGTCGAGCGAGGCGATACTGCGGTCGTGGACGGCGTTCGCCTCCTCGAGGCGCTCGGTCAGATCGCGGATCGTCCGCTCGCGTTCGATCACCATCGCCGACAACGAGGAGAGGTCGGCCTCGTGTGAGGCGATCGCGCGCGCCTGGATCAAGCTCTGCGATTCAAGCGCCGAGTTGCGCTCGCCGAGCGTCGCGGCCTGCCGTTCGAGGCCGGCGATGTGGGAGTCGCGGGCCGCGACGGCGGCGTCGACTTCGAGGCGGCGGTAACCCAGGAGCGCCCATCTGAAGCTGGTCATGGGCGCGACCGTAGAGTGGGGCTCGGACGTAACTTTGGTCACGTCCACGGACTTTGGTCACACGCGCGGCGCCGACGCGCCGCAGGTGGGCGCGCGCTACGCGCCGGCGGCGGCCGAAGGCGCTTCGGGCGCGTCGAAGTCCAGCTCGAGCCGCGGCGCCTCGTGCCAGAGGTCCTCAAGCTGATACCGGTCGCGCGCTTCCGGGGTGAAGACGTGTAGGACCACGTCGAGATAGTCGAGGATCGTCCACCCCGCTTCGCCGCCGCCGTCGACGCCGCCCGGCAGCAGGCCGGACTCGCGCTTCACCCGCACGCGCACCTCGTCGACGATCGCCCGCGCCTGGCGCTCGTTGCGCGCCGTGCAGATCGCCAGGAAGTCGGTGTAGGCGACCAGGCCGCGCATGTCGAGCACGACGATGTCCTCGGCTTTTTTCGAATCGGCAAGCTCGGCGAGCTGCCGGGCCAGGTTCTCTGACTGGACCGGATTCAAGCGTAGATCCCCTTCTCCTCGATGAATCGGGCTACCGGCTCCGGGACGAGGTAACGGAGCGGCCGGCCGGCGGCGGCGCGCTCGCGAACCGCGGAGGAAGAGACGCCGAACTGGGGCATCTCGAGCATCGTCGCCCGTCCCTCGGCACCGAGGCTGCGCATCACCGCCGCGACCTCCGCGTCGGAGATGCCCGAGCGCCGCGCCACCGCCAGGCGCGCCAGCCCGACCACCCGCTCGGGCTCACGCCAACTCTCGAGTCCGACGGCGGCGTCGGCCCCCATCACGAAAACGAGATCACTTTCGCCTCTTTCCTCAGCAAGTGCTTCCAAGGTCTCATACGTGTAGGACGGCCCGTCGCGTTCGACCTCCAGGGCGGAGACGGAGAAGCGCGCGTCGTCGGCGGCGGCGAGCCGGGTCATCGTCACCCGCAGCTCTTTCCCCGGGTCGTCGACGATCCGCTTGTGCGGGGCGACGCCGGTCGGGACGAGGACGACCTCGGCCAGATTCAGCTGCCAGAGCGCCTCCTGGGCGAGCGCCAGGTGACCGAGATGGGGTGGGTTGAAGGCCGACCCGAGGATCCCGATGCCTGCGCCCGGCGCGTCAGCCACGAACCTGGCCGCTGCCGCGGCCGACGTACTTCGTCGTGGTCAGCTCGCGCATCCCGATCGGGCCCCGCGCGTGGAGCTTCTGGGTGGAATTGCCGATCTCGGCACCCATCCCGTACTCGAATCCGTCCGTGAATCGCGTGGAAGCGTTCACATACACCGCGGCCGCGTCGACTCCCGCGACGAAGGCGTCGGCGGCTTGTGCGTCTTCGGTGACGATCGCCTCCGAGTGGCCGGTCCCGTGCGCGTTGATGTGGTCGATCGCCTCATCGACCGAGTCGACGACCGCGACCGCCATCTTCAGCGCCAGGTACTCGGTGTCCCAGTCGCCCTCGCCGGCCTCCCCGATGGCGACCGACTCGCCGGCGACCGCACGGGCGCGCGCGTCGCCGATCAGCTCGACCCCTTCGGCCGCCAGCGCCGCGAGGATCGTCGGCCCGTGGCTCGCCGCGATCGCCTCGTCGAGCAGCAGCTTCTCCGCCGCGTTGCAGACCCCGGGGCGCTGCACCTTCGCGTTGACCGCGATCCGCGTCGCCATCTCCAGGTCGGCGTCGGCGTGCACGTAGACGTGGCAGTTTCCCGCCGCCGCGTACATCACCGGCACCGTCGCGACCGCCTTGATCGCCTCCTTCAGGCCCTCGCCCCCGCGCGGGATCAGCAGGTCGACGACCCCTTCCTGGGTCGCCAGTTCGGCCAGCCCGTCGCGGTCGCCGGAGTCGAGCAGCAGCACCGAGTCCTCCGGCAGTCCTGCCTCCTCGAGCGCCTCGCGCACGATCGTCGCCAGCGCGCCGTTGGAGCGCTGCGCGTAGCTGGAGCCGCGCAGGACGATCGCGTTGCCGCTCTTGATCGTCAGCGCCGCGCAGTCGATCGTCACGTTCGGCCGCGCCTCGTAGATCACCCCGACCACGCCGAGCGGCACGCGGACCTTGCGCAGGTCGATCCCGCTGTCGAGCGTGTGGTAGTCGAGCTCCTCGCCCACCGGGTCGGCAAGGGCGGCGACCGCGCGCACGCCCTCCGCCATCGCCGCGACCCGCGCGGGCGTCAGCGTCAGCCGATCGCGCAGCGCCTCGCTCAGGCCCGCGGCACGCTCGTCGGCGAGGTCGGCGGCGTTCGCCTCGAGGATCGCGTCGACCCGCTCGTCGAGCAGGCGGGCGGTCGCCGCCAGCGCCGCGTCCTTGGCGGCGGTCGGCGCTCGTCCCAGCACACGCGCGGCGCGCTTGGCGGCGATGCAGCTCTCGGGAATGGTTCTGGTCGCTACGGCCATCCGGAAAGGGTAACCGGCCGCGTCCGCCACGCCCCGTCTGGCACAGAATCGTTGCGAAGTTGGCCCTAAAGCAGCACGAATCGATCCCGGTGGATGACCTCCTCCGGGGCATCCGGGAAGTGCTCGCGCAGGTAGCCGCTCTTGTGACCCGCGGTGCGGGCGACGTCGCCGGAGGAGTACTCGGAGATCCCCTTGCCGAGCGGCCTCTCGATCCCGCGCTCCGCCACCCAGACCGCGTCGCCCGCCTGGAAGCTTCCCTCGGCGCCGGTGACGCCGACCGCGAGCAGGCTCGAGCCGCTCTCGCGCAGCCGCACCGCCGCGCCCGCGTCCACCAGCACCGTCCCGCTCGACTGCTTCGCGTATTTGAGCCACAGCTTGTAGGGCGGCAGGCGGTCCTCGGTCTTGGCCGTGAATCGCGTCCCCACGGCGCCGCCCGCGGCCGCCGCGGCCAGATCCTCCCCCCGCGTCCCGTTGCAGATCACCGCCGGCACGCCCGACTCGCTGGCGATCCGCGCCGAGGTGATCTTGCTCTCCATGCCGCCGCGCCCGAGCGCCGAGGACTTGCCGATCTGGATCGTCTCCAGCACCTGGGTGTCCTCGATGCTCGGCACCAGCTCGGCCTCCGGGGACGTGCGCGGGTCCGCGGTGAACACGCCGTCGGTGTTCGTCAGCAGCACCAGCAGCCGCGCCTTCAGCAGCGCCGCGACCAGCGCCGCGAGGAAGTCGTTGTCGCCGAAGGTGACTTCGTCGGTCGCCGTCGTGTCGTTCTCGTTGATGACCGGGACGACCCGCCAGTCGAGCAGGCGCTCGAGGGTGTTGCGGACGTTGAGGTAATGACTGCGTTCCGACACGTCGGAGAGCGTCAGCAGCACCTGCGCCGCGCGCGTCCCCCCCGCGGCCAGCCGTGACTCATACGCGCGGAAGAGGTCACCCTGCCCGATCGCCGAGCAGGCCTGCAGCGCGTCCATCCCCCGCGGGCGCCCGCCGAGGTCGAGCAGCCGCATCCCCCGCGCGATCGCCCCCGAGGTGACGAGCACGACCCGCTCCCCGCCTTGCGCCAGCGCGCTCACCTGCGCGCACACCGAGTCGAGCACGTCGGCGCGCAACGACCCGTCGTCGGCGGCGACGACCGAGCTGCCCAGCTTTACTACCAGCGTCATGGCCGGCAAGTCTACGAGCGAGCGCATGCCCTTCAGTCACGAGCTGCGCGTCCGGTACGGCGAGTGCGACGCCCAGGGCATCGTCTTCAACGCCAACTTCCTCGCCTTCGTCGACGTCGCCCTCACCGAGATCTGGCGCCAGTCCATGGGCTCCTACGACCTCCTCCTGGAGACCGGCGTCGACACCGTGGTCGGCGAGGCCAACATGCGCTTCCTCCTCCCCGGCCGCTTCGACGACGTCCTCCGCATCGAAGGCGGCTTCGACGACCTGGGGACGACGAGCGCGACCCTCCGCCTCTGGTTCCACCGCGGAGATGAGCTGTTGGTCGAAGCTGATATCCGCTACGTGTTCGTCGACTTGGGGAGCTGGGAGAAGGTGGAGATCCCGGAGGTGGTGCGGAGAGGGCTCGGGCCGTTGCTGCTGGGGTGATGCGCGGGCGGGTGTCCTGGGCTCCTCATGGGGGTCCTGGCAGGCTGTGACCCCCATGAGGAGCCCAGGACGTGAGGCTTCTGTGAGGGAGGCGTCACAGGGACGTGAGGAAGTCGGACTTCCGTGACGATCAGGTCGGGGAGCCTCCACACCTCGGCCGGATCCGTGACGAAGATGCCGGGAACGTCACGCTTCCCGGCCCCGGGAGGCCCTTCCCAGGCCAGGATCGAGGGCCCGGAGCGCGCGGTCGACCTAAGGTCCGGTAGCCGGACGTTAGGTCGACCGCGCCCCCGTCGCTGTTGCACAACACGGGAGGAAGCGTGGAGTTCCCGGCATCTCCGTCACGGATCCGGCGGCCGGGGGCTTGCGTGGTTCGAAATCCACGTATGGGGGGGATTTCGAACCACGCGGGACCGACCGGGCATCCGCGTGGTTGGAAACCCGCGCCATACGCGGATTTCCAACCGGGGAGATTCCTGACCGTTCGAGGCCCCGCCTTCGGCGCCCTTCGGTGACGGCCCAGCCACACCTCTGGCGCACACCCGGCGCACCCCCGTGACGCTCCCGCGCACGACCCGCCACACCTTCCATACACCCGCCCCTCTCGCCACGGCCACAGCCTGCCCGGGCCGTGGCGAGAGGGGCGCGTCCCAAACCGGGCGCCAGCTTGCGGGTCCCCGTCCCTCCCCGCGGAACCACCCACCGCGCCGACCCCTAAATATGCAGCTCGAACTCGTCCTCGCCGACCCTCACATCATCGCCGGGCTCGAAGCCCGCCTTCGTCAACGCCGCGATCACGCCGATCTCGGTCAGGCGCTGCTCCAGGTAGGCGAGGGCTTCTTCGTTGTTCGTGTCGTGGCGTTCGAAGAGGAGCTCGACACCGCGGCCGCCGATGCGGAAGCCGCCGTCGTCCTCGCGCTCGACCCAGTAGCCGCCCTCGCCGGCGGGGCGGTAGACGCGGTGCTCGGACTCGAACTCGCCGGCGGGGGCGCTCGCGGGTGGGGCCTCGAGCGGCTGGACCGTCGCCAGCTCGGCGAGGATTCGTTTCCGCAGGTCGTCGAGGCCCTCGCCGGTCGCCGAGCTCACCGCCATCACGCCGAGCACGGAATCGCCGAGGCGCTCCGCCCACTCGGCCACCGCGACATCGACCGCGCTCGGTTCGAGCAGGTCGCGCTTCGACAGGACGACCAGCTCCGGCAGGCGCTCCAGCCCCGCCCCGTAGGCCTCGAGCTCCCCCCGCACCAGCTCGTAGTTGCCGACCGGGTCGCCCTCCAGCGGGACCAGCTCGACCAGGTGGACGAGCATCGAGCAGCGCTCCACGTGGGCGAGAAACTCATGGCCCAGCCCCGCCCCCGCCGCCGCGCCTTCGATCAGCCCGGGGATGTCGGCGAGCACCGCCTGGCGGTCCTCCCCCTCGATCGTCCCCAGCGCCGGCGACAGGGTCGTGAAGGGATAGTCGGCGACCTTCGGCGTCGCCCGGGTCAGTCGTCCGAGCAGGGAGCTCTTGCCGGCGTTCGGCAGCCCGACCAGGCCGACGTCGGCGAGCAGCTTCAGCCGCAGCTCGATCCAGTCCGCTTCGCCTTTCGTGCCCTTCTCGGCGAAGCGCGGCGCCTGCCTGGTCGAGGTCGTGAAGCGCCGGTTGCCGTGACCGCCGCGCCCCCCGCGCGCGACCACCGCCCGTTGCCCCGGCTCGACCAGGTCGACATCGGCGCCCTCGACCGTCACCGCCTGGGTCCCCGGCGGCACCAAGATCTCGCGGTCCTCCCCCCGCGCCCCGTGCCGGTTGGCGCCTTCGCCGTGGCGACCGCGCTGCGCCCGGAAGTGTTTGCTCCCCCGCGGCGCCCCCAGGTCGCGCCGCGACGGATCGCAGACCAGCACGACGTCGCCGCCGTGCCCGCCATCGCCGCCGTCGGGCCCGCCCTTCGGCACGTGGGCTTCGCGTCGAAAGGAGATGCAGCCGTTGCCGCCGCCACCTCCCTCGACCCAGATTCTCGCCGTGTCGTCCACGGCACCAAGATAGACGGCGGCCGGTCGCGGACGAGGGACCCCGAGGGCCCGCCCGCAACCGGCCTGGCCACGCTCGACGCTACGTCAGCGTGCGCCGCTCAGCGGTGGTGCTTCTTCTTGCCCTTGGCCGGGATGACCTTGACCTTGACGGTCGTCGACCCGGTGGTGGCGCCGCTCACGACGACCGGGAACTTGTAGAGCCCCTTGGCCGTCTTGCGGGTCTTGACCCGCAGCTTCGCGGTCACCGTGCCGCCCGCCGGGATGGAGGCGACCGAGACGCACTTCGGCGCCACAAGGCCCTTCTTGGCCTTCTTGGTGAGCTTGCCGCACACCTTCACCACGCCGGACGCGGTGCCACCGCCATTCGTCAGCTTGATCGGGACGATTGCGACCTTGCCGGCCTTGGTCCTGACGGCTTTCTTCGAGGCCGGCACAAAGGTCACGGACGACGGCGTCACCGGAACCGGCAGTGCCGCGATGGTCACGCTGACGGCGGCGCTCGTCTGGCTCGCCGAGCCGGACGGATTGGACCCCGTGACCGTGCAGGCATAGGAGCCCGTGGCGGTCGCCGTGTAGCTGGACGCAGTCGCGCCCGACACCGGTCCGCCGTTCAGCAGCCACTGGTATGCGTAGCTGACCGGAGCGGAGAACACGTTGCCTCCCGGATAGTCGGCGCTCCAACTCCCCTGTGAGCAGGAGAGCGCGGTACCGGACTGGGTGACCTGCGGGGCGCCGACACCGGTCGGGCTCTTGAGGATCACCGGATCCTGGGCACCGTAGACGGGGGTCGTGGTCGGCGAGATCGTGCCTTCACCACCGCCACTCGACGCCACGAACCCGAACGCGTTCGTCTGCGTTTTTCCCTGGCCGTAGTTCCCCCAATAGGCCTTCTGGAGGACCGGGTCGATCGCGAGGCCGTAGCCTTCGTCAAAAGCCGATCCCAGGGCGACCGGCGCGACTATCCCCCCGTTGAGGCCCACCGAAGCCAGGGTCCCAGACGAGCCGAGGAGATACAGCTGCCCGGATACCGGGTCGGTAGCCAAACCGTTGAGCCTGCCGAGGCTGTCCACTGCCGCGGCAAGGACGCCGCCGCCGGTGCCATTGACATTCACGTAGGAGATGACGTATTTCCCGCCTTGCTGGGCGGAGAAATAGAGGCGCCCCGAGGCGGGGTCGATCGTCAGTCGATATCCGATGTTTTCGGTCGCCGCCCCGGTCGTGGGCAGATTTCCTCCGCCGCTACCGTCGAGCCTCGCCCAGGAGATGGTGTCGGTTTTAGTGTTGATCCAATAGATCTTTCGCGTGGACGGGTCGAGCGCGATTCCCTCTGGCGCCGCCGCTTCGGCACCAGGCGCGAAGAGGACTCCGGCTCCGCTGCCATCGACGTTGACGTAGACGATCTCCCCATCGCCGGTCGCGGAATCTTCCGCAGCAATGTAGAGGCGGTTCGTCACCGGGTCGTAGGTCATGCCTTCGGTGGTTTCGAAGGCAAGACCACCCAGGTTGAGGAGCCCTCCCCCGGTTCCGTCGATATTCGCGGCACCGATCGTGGCCGGGTTGTCCGAGTAGTTGTCCCAATAGATGGTTTCGGACGCGTGCGCCCTGGCAGCAATCGCCAGCAGCGCCAGCGTCGCGAAGGTGACCGCAGCGGCGATCAGGGCCGCGCGGCGCCTGCCGCCGAGCGGCTCGACTAGAAGCTTCAAGTCACTGTTCCTTTCGAAGGCTTTACACATCGCTCATCGACCACGGGGAACCGACGAGCCGCGGCAGCCTAGCCGAAAAATCCGGCGCCGGACCGGGAAAATTCCGCTCTACTGACGAACGGGTACCAACCCGCGAAAAGGGCTCAGTCGTCGGCGAGGACGCTGATCGTGCGGCCCTTGCGGGCGGAGTGGAAGGAGACCTTGCCTTCGCGGGTCGCGAAGATCGTGTGGTCGCGGCCGATGCCGACGCCCTCGCCGGGCCAGAAGCGGGTGCCGCGCTGGCGGACGATGATCTCGCCGCCGGTCACCTGTTGGCCGGCGAAGACCTTGACGCCGAGCATGTTGGGGTTCGATTCGCGGCCATTGCGGGACGAACCGAGGCCTTTCTTGTGAGCCATTACGAATCCTCTTTCGAAGCTTTGGCTTTGGAGGCGCCTTTGAGGCTGGTCACCTCGAGCTTGGTCAGCTCGGAGCGGTGGCCCGCCCGTTTGCGGTAGCCCTTCTTCGCCTTGTATTTGAAGACTTTGACCTTGGGGCCGCGGAGGTGGCCCGCGACCTTGGCCTCGACTTTGACTTTCGCCAGGTCTTTCGCCCCGACGATCACGTCACCGTCACGGAAGAGCACCGGGCGCAGCGAGACTTTGTCGCCGTCCTTGGCGTCCAGCCGGTCGACGAGCAGCGAGGTGCCCTCTTCGACCTTGTACTGCTTTCCACCGCTCTCGATCACCGCGTACATGCTGTCTCGTTCCTCTTCCGACTACTCGTCCGTCGAACCTTGTTTGGCGCGCGACCGTCCCCGGCCGCCACGGCGGCCGCGACTGCGTTTGCGCGCGGGAGCGTCGGATTCTAGCCCGTCGCCGTTCGAGGCGGCGCCCCCGTTGCCGTTCGGGGCCTCGCCGCCCAGCAGCGAGGCGATCGCCGCCGCCCGCTCGACCTCCTCGATCCGCACCAGCTTGCGCTCCCCCACGTAGGGGCCGCCGCCGGTGACGCTGACGATGTAGGAGTCGATCCGGGCCACCGCGTCGTCGGCGTTGTACATGTGGGGCTCGTCGATCTTGACCAGCACCTCCTCGCCGACCTTGAACGGCAGCGCCCGCTCCTCGATCTTCGCCCGCGTCCCCGACTCGACCAGTTCGAAGGTCTCGATCGCGTTCGCGTCGCCGCCCTCGAAGTGGAAGCGCTTGCCGGTCTCCTCCTCGAGCTCGGTGAGCCCGCTGTCGGAATCCGTGAGCACCGCCGCGACTTTCGGGTTGACCCGGATGAGGAATGCCTCGTCGGATTTTTCCGCCGCGATTTCGCGCATCTTCCGCAACCCGTCCAGCGCCACCGTCTCGGCCGAGAGGACGACCCCCTCGCCGTGACAGGTCGGGCAGATCTCGGTGAGGATCTCGCGCACCCCGTCGGTGACGTTCTGCCGCGTCATCTCGACCAGGCCGAGCGGCGACACCTCCACCACGTAGCTCTTCGACTTGTCCGCGTCGAGCGCTTTGCGCATCGTCTTCAGGACTTTGTCGCGGTTCGAGGCGCGCGCCATGTCGATGAAGTCGACGACGATGATCCCGCCGATGTCGCGCAGCCGCAGCTGGCGCACCGCCTCCTCGGCGGCCTCGGTGTTGACCTTGGTGATCGTCTCCTCGAGGCCGCCTTTGCCGCGGCCGGTGAAGCTGCCCGAGTTGACGTCGATGACGGTCAGCGCCTCGGTGTAGTCGATGATCAGGTAGCCGCCGCTCGGCAGGTCGACCCGCCGGTTCAGGGTCGAATCGATCTCCTTGTCGATCCCATATTTTTCGAACAGCGACTTCTTCTCGCCCTTGTAGAGCTCGACCCCGTCGACCAGCTCCGGCGCGGTGCGCTGGAAGAAGCTCGTGACCCGCTCGAACTGCTTCTCGGAGTCGATGATCGCTTTCTCGAACTCGTTGAGGAAGACGTCACGCAGGACGCGGACCGAGAGGTCGGCCTCCTGGAACACCATCGACGGCGCCTTCGTTTCCGACGCCCGCCGCCCCAGCACGGAGTTCAGCTTCTGCAGGTAGGAGATCTCCCGCACGAAGTCGGTTTTTTTGGCCCCGTGCGCGGCGGTGCGGACGATCAGCCCGCCCGGGCCTTTGTAGGTGCGGTCGACCATCTTGCGCAGCCGATCACGCTCTTTGTCGGAGAGCCGGCGGCTGACCCCGACGCCGGAGCCCTGTGGCGCGAACACCAGGTAGCGCCCGGCGATCGACACGTTCATCGAGAGCCGCGCGCCCTTCGTCTTCAGCGGGTCCTTGACCACCTGGACCAGGATCTCCTGGCCCGGCTTGATCAGCTCGTTGATGCGCGCGCCCTTGCCGCTCCCGCGGCCGCGGCGCGGCGCCTGTTTGCCGTCCGGCAGGACGATCTCGTCGACGTGGAGGAAGCCGTTGCGCTCGAGGCCGATGTCGACGAAGGCGGCCTCCATGCCGGGCAGGACGTTGTCGACCTTGCCCTTGTAGATGTTGCCGACGATCGAGCGCCGACCGCGACGCTCCATGTAGAGCTCGGCGACGTTGGTCTTGGCGCCTTTCGATTTCGCCTCGAGTACGGCAACGCGGGTCTCGCCTCGCTCGGCGGACACCAGGATCGTTTTTTTCATGTGTTCAGCTCAGTTCGGTTAGGTACGCATGCGCGGGCCCTCTTACAGAGGCGTCACCACGCGAACCTTCCCTGCCGGCTGAGACGCGCCTGGATGTTGATGCTCTGAAGGACGCCGATCGCCAGGAAGGTAGCGAGCACGGAGGACCCTCCGTAGCTCATCATCGGCAAGGGGATGCCCGTGATGGGCATGATGCCGAGGTTCATCCCGACGTTGACGAACACCTGGAACAAGAGCTCGACGGCGATGCCGCCGGCGATCAAGATTCCGTATCTGTTCTTCGAGAGCGTCACGATCCGCAGCGCCCGCCAGATGAGAAGGGCGTAAAGGGATAGGACGAACGCAGCGCCCACGAACCCGTAACGCTCCCCGATCACCGCAAAGATGAAGTCGGTCGAGCGCTCGGGCACGAAGTCGAGCCGCGTCTGGGTGGCTTGATCGCCGCGCCCGGTCTTCTGACCGGCGCCGATGGCGACCATCGATTGGTCCTGCTGGTAGCCCGCGCCGCCTGGTTCCGCGCTCGGATGCAGGAACGACGTGAGCCGCTGCTGCTGATATTCGTGGAGCACGGGGTGGCCGACGGCGGGCGCCACCACAAGGACTAAAGCTATGAGTGCGGCGATTGCGCCGCTGATTACCGCGAAATGGGTCCATGGGACACCCCCGAAGTACATCACGGCGAGGGTCCCGACGACCAGCACCATCGAGGTGCCGAGGTCGGGCTGGAGGAAGACGAGGGCAGCCGGCGCCAGTCCCAGAGCCAAATATCGGATGGTTCGGCGGATCGGCGAGCCGCGGCGGGCGCCGTCGATGACGAAGCCCGCGAGGGCCAAGACGAGCAGGAGCTTGCCCAGCTCCGACGGCTGGAAGGAGAACATCGGGAATTCGAAGGCGCGCCGCGAGCCGCGCGCGGCGAAGCCGAAGACGAAGACCAGGGCGATCGAGACGCAGAGGAAGGTGTAGATGCCGACCCGCAGCTCGCGGAAGCGCGAGTAGTCGATCCGGGAGAGGACGAACATGCCGACGATCCCGGCGACCCCGTAGATGGCCTGGCGGTCGACGTAGTAGTTGGGGCTGCCGGGGACGTCGTGGGTGGTGGCCTGGCCGAGCGTGAGGACGCTGAAGCCGATCAGGCCGACGGCGGCGAAGGTGAGCAGCCAGTCCATCCGGGCGAGGCCGAGGCGTTCGCCGATCGTCGGCCGGTCGTCGAAGAGCTCGGGCCGCGCCTGCCGCGCCCGCGTCGCGTACATCATCCGCCTTCACCCGTTTCGGCTTCTTCAAGCGGGAGTTCTTCGCCGTAGGCGCCTTCGGCTACTTCGGTCTTTTCTTCGTTTTCCTTTTCGATGTCGTGGTGGAAATACGCTTCGAGGATCTGTTTGTTGGCGGGCGCCGCCGATTCGGCACCGAAGCCGCCTTCCTCGATCGTCACCACGGTGACGATGTTCGGGTTCGGGTACGGCGCCAGCGAGATGAACCACGACTGGTTGCCGTGTCCGACGCGTTCCGCAGTCCCGGTCTTGCCCGCGATTTCGATCGGGAATTCGGCGAAGACGGGCGTCGCCGTGCCCCCCGGCCCGGACGTCGCCAGGTGCAGCCCTTCCATGATCAGCTGGCGCGATTCCGGCGCGATGTTCACGTGCCGGCGCGGCCCCGGTTCGATTTCCCGCAGGACCCGACCGGCCGCGTCCATCACTTCCATGCCCAGGTGCGGGGTGACGATCGTGCCGCCGTTGCCGAGCGCCGCGTAGGCGATCGCCATCTGCAGCGGGTCGGTCTGCAGGTCGCCCTGCCCGACCGCGAGCTGCACGTCGTCGCCCTGCGACCAGGGCCGATCGGTCAGCGGAGGTTCGTGTTCGAAGAGTTCGTCGCGCCACTTCTTGCTCGGCACGAGGCCGTCGAAGCCGTCCGGGATGTCGATCCCGGTCGGCACGCCGATCCCCATCTTGTGCGACCAGTCCTGCAGGTCGGGCGTGTCCCACATGCGCGCGCCGAGCTTGTAGAAGTAGACGTCCGAGGACACTTCGAGCGCGTGGACGAGGGAGATCGGGCCGTTGACCGCGCCTTCGGAGTTTTCGAATTTCTGCGTGCCGAGTTCGATGTAGCCGTTGTCGTCGACGACGGTCGAGCCGGTGATGTAGCCGTTTTCCAGCCCCGCCAGCGCGGTCATGAGCTTGTAGGTCGACCCGGTCGGGTACGCCGATTCGGTCGCCCGGTTGAAGAGCGGGCTGACTTCGCTTTCGAAGAAGAGTTCGGCCTCTTTGTTCGACAGCGGTTTGGTCCAGACGGTCGGGTCGAAGGTCGGCGAGGACCCGATGCCGAGGATCTGCCCCGTGTGGATGTTCATCGACACGAAGGCGCCCGGCAGGCCGCGTTCGGCCAGCGCCGCTTCGCCCGCCCGCTGCACCGCCGGGTTGATCGTCAGCTTCAGGTTCTTGCCGGGGATCGGCGGGGTCGAGGTGAGCTTGCCCCCCGGCGTCGGCTCGCCCAGCGCGTTCACCTGGTAGCGCGAGGTCCCCGGCGTGCCGCGCAGGTACTTGTCGTAGGTGTACTCGATGCCTTCTTTGCCGACGATTTCACCCGGTTCCAAGTTCACGTACGGGCCGCTTTCCAGTTCTTCTTCGGAGACCTCGCCGGCGTGCCCGAGCACGTTCGCGGCCTCCTCTTCCTGCGGGTAGTTGCGGACGAAGACCCGTTCCACGGTGACGCCGGGGAACTTCCCCGGGTGTTCTTCGATGTAGTAGATGAGCTGGTAGCCGACGTCGTTGCGCACCGTGATCGGCGCCCCCGCCGCGACCACCTTCTGTTCTTCTTCGATCCGCTTGAGGACCTTCGGCAGCGTCATGTGGACGAGCCCGCCGATCTGCTTCAGCTCGGCGTTGCGGGCCGCTTCGTCGGCGGGCAGCTTCGAGGTGTCGACCTGGAGCGCCAGGCTCGTCCGGTTGTCGACCAGCACTTCCCCGTTGCGGGCGAGGATTTTGCCGCGCGGGGCGACGATTTTGGTCGAGCGCGTGCGGTTGTTCTTCGCCTGGGCGAGGTTTTCGGCGCCGTCGATGATCTGCAGCGACCAGAGGCGGAAGAAGAGGACCGCGAAGAGGGCCACGCCGACGCCGCCGACGACGGCGATCCGCAGCGCCATCCGGTTCGGCCGCGCCCTGTCCTCCGGTCGCAGGTACACCTAGAGCTCCTCGCGGTAGGTCGAGACCACCCTACGCTCCCAGCACCGTCGGTCGGCGCGTGCGCCGCACCGTCGCCTCGTCGACCAGCGCCGGGCGCACCAGGCGCCGCATCCCGACGTAGATCGCCCAGCCGAGGAAGAAGGCGAAGATGCTCTTGATCAGCATGTCGCGGACGACCAGCACGCTGACGTCGGTGTCGATCCCGAACATCGCCTCGACCGCGCCGAAGCCGAGCTCGGCGAGGAAGGTGAGGATCGCGCACATCAGCGGCACGACGAGGCGGCTGTGGATCTCGAAGCGCTCGCGGAAGGCCCCCGCCGCGTAACCGACCGCGATCAGCACCAGCGAGGCGCCGCCGATCGGCTGGATCAGCAGGCAGTCGAGCAGGAAGCCGATCGCGAAGCCGGAGACGGCGCCGGTCATCGTCCCGCCCAGCAGGCCGAAGCAGACGACCAGCGCGGGCAGCACGTCGGGGCTGACGTGGAAGAGCTCGACCTGGGAGAAGAAGGTCAGCTGCAGCAGCACGCCGAGCAGCCCGACGAGCACCAGGCGGGCCGTGATTTTGGGGGTCAGGATCACTTGGAGGCTCCCCCCGTCAGCACCTGAACCGTGTTGAGGTTGCGGAGGTCGGCGTAGGGGCGCACCACCGAGCGTTCCTGGGCCTCCTGTTCGAAGATCGTCGCCTTGATCACTTCGCCGACCGGGATGTTGGGCGGGAAGCGCGATTCGATCCCTTCGCCGTGCCAGCCCGCGGTGACCACCGACTCGCCCTTGTGGATGTTCTTGTCGGAGTTGAGGAAGCTGAGGACGAGACGGTTCGGTTCGCCGACCGTCGCCTTGACGATCCCCTGCACGCCGGCCGGGACGACCCGCACCGAGACGGCGCTCGAGTGGTCGGAGATCAGCGTCACCTTCGCGACCGAGCCGGTCGCCGCGCTGACGTGGCCGATCAGCCCGTCGCCGTTGAGCACCGGGTCGCCGGGCGTGACCCCGTCGCCGGTGCCGACGTCGATCATCACGTCGGTGAACCAGACCGTCGGCGAGAGCCCGATCACGCGCCCGGTCACCGGTTCGGTCCCTTCCGGGATCGCGCCCGACTGGTCGAATTTGAGGAGCTTGTGGAGTTCGGCGTTTTCGGCGACCGCCGCCTTGCCGCCGACCGCCTCTTTGCGGGCGACCTGCAGTTCTTCTTCGAGGCGATGGTTCTTGCCGCGCGCGTCGAAGGTTTCGTCGACCCAGTTGACCAGGTCGCGGGCGGGCTTCAGCGCCCGGTCGAAGACCGAGGAGACGGGGGCGAAGACGGCGGTGACGCCGCGCTGCAGGCCGTTCGACCCCTGGCCATAGGTGAGCGTCAGCAGGGCGAAGCTGCCGACGATCAGGAGTGCGAGCACCGCCCTACGGCGGCGTACTTGCTTGCGATACACAGTGGAAACCCAGGTTGTTTGGTCTGCTTAAGGCTCGGATGAGCGCGGTGGCCTCAGACACGCCGGCTCGCTCCCGTGCCGTTCCTGCCGCTGCGGTGGATCGTCTCGAACTCCTCCAGCGAGATGCCCGAGCCGACCGCCACGCAAGTGAGCGGCGACTCTGCCAGCTGACACGGCATCTGGCACTCGTCGTGGAGGCGCTGTTCCAGTCCTTGCAGCAGCGCGCCGCCGCCCGCCAGGGTGATGCCGCGATCCATGATGTCACCGGCCAGCTCCGGCGGCGTCTGGTCGAGCGTCTCCTTGACCGCGGCGACGATGTGGCCGACCGGCTCCTCGAGCGCCTCGCGGATCTCCTCCGACGTCAGTTCGATCGTCTTCGGCAGCCCGCTGACCAGGTCGCGGCCGCGGATCTCGGTGCGCACCTCGGTCGGCAGCGGCGCCGCCGAGCCCGCCTCGAGCTTGACCTCCTCGGCGGTCTGCGCGCCGATCGCCAGTTTGTAGTTGTTTTTGCAGTGGGTGACGATCGCCTCGTCGAGCTCGTCGCCGCCGACGCGGATCGACTGGGAGACGACGATGCCGCCGAGGCTGATCACGGCGACCTCGCTGGTGCCGCCGCCGATGTCGACGATCATCGACCCGGTCGGCTCGGCCACCGGCAGGCCGGCGCCGATCGCCGCCGCCATCGGCTCCTCGATCAGGTAGGCCTGGCGGGCACCCGCCGACAGGCAGGCCTCCTCGACCGCCCGCTTCTCCACCCCGGTCACCCCGGAGGGCACGCAGACGACGACCCGCGGATGGGCGAAGCGGTTCGAGTGCACCGACTGGATGAAGTGCCGCAGCATCTGTTCGGTCACCTCGAAGTCGGCGATCACGCCGTCCTTCAGCGGGCGGATGGCGGTGATGTTGCCGGGCGTCCGCCCGATCATCCGCTTCGCTTCGACCCCGACCGCGTGCACCTGGCCGTTTTTGGTGTCGATCGCGACCACCGAGGGCTCCGAGAGCACGATGCCGCGCCCGCGCACGTAGACGAGCGTATTCGCGGTGCCCAGATCGACCGCCATGTCGCGGCCGCCAAGCCGAAAGATCCGGGTGAACCAGCTCAATTGTCAATCCGTCGCGAGGCCAGAACGGTTCATGATTCCAAACGGACGGAGTCGAACCGGACTCGGGTCACACGACGACAGAAATCCGTCGCTTGCAGGATTAATTTCCGCTTGTGGCGCGCTAATGCCGCGCTAAGAAGCGGGTCGCAAAGGGCACTTGGGGGGTGGGGCCGGAGAGGGACGGGTGGGGGCCGGTGGCGCGGGCGGCCGTCCGAGGAGGGTCCGTGGGTGTCCTGGGCTCCTCATGGGGGTCCTGGCAGGCTGTGACCCCCATGAGGAGCCCAGGACGTGAGGGGTGCGTGGGAGAGGCGTCGCAGGGACGTCGCGAAGTCGGACTTACGTGAGGATCGGGTCGGGGAGCCTCCACACCTCGGCCGGATCCGTGACGAAGATGCCGGGAACGTCACACCTCCCGGCCCCGGGAGGCCCCTTTCCGGCCGGGACCAGGAGGCCGCGGGCGCGCGGTCGACCTAAGGTCCCGTAGCCGGACGTCAGGTCGACCGCGCCTCTGTCGGCGCTGGGCAATACGGGAGGAAGTGAGGAGTTCCCGGCATCTCCGTCACGGATCCGGTGG